>Ga0265339_10001802_pt1 | contig 15720 bp, 10 predicted proteins | sample 4CB219metaG_FD_202085 | JGI IMG/M metagenome (GOLD analysis project Ga0265339, IMG submission 202085) | Rhizosphere microbial communities from Carex aquatilis grown in University of Washington, Seatle, WA, United States - 4-CB2-19 metaG | ecosystem: Host-associated > Plants > Roots >... | reverse complement strand
GCCTGCTGGACCATCCGCAGCCGCGTGTCGCCCTGTCGGCCGTTACGGCTGCGACGCTGACCCTCAGCGTAAGCTACTGGTTCGGCGCCTTGGACTACGAGCAGTCCATCCACTTCCACCAGGAGATACTGCTGGAGACGCTCAGTCGCCTCTCCCAGGCGAACATGGAATTGGCATGAAAAGAGCTCTCCCCGCCACTCATTCCCACTTGTTGAAGATGAAGAACGCCCCGCATACCAGCAGGCCGAATCCCACCAGGTAATTCCAGCGGAAGGGCTCCTTCAGCACAAACGTCGAGAAAAGCGAGAAGACCACCAGGGTGATGACTTCCTGGATGGTCTTGAGTTGCGCGGCGGAGTATTTCTCAATGTTATACCCGATGCGATTGGCCGGCACCTGGAAGCAGTATTCCAGCAAGGCGATGCCCCAACTGATAAGGATTACCTGCCAGAGCGGCCAGAGACGGCTGTTGAACCACTTCAAGTGCCCATACCAGGCGATCGTCATAAACACGTTGGAGATCACGAGAAACAGTATTGCGTACATTTAAGAACGGCCTCTCTTGGCTTTTGTACGCTTACTGTATCGCCGAGTATGCAGACAGTTCAAGTGCGAGCGTTCTTCTGAGATCAGGCTGAGGAAATGTCTGAACTAAGCCCCGAATTTCCAACAATTTATATGATCGAGAAGTTGGCGTCATCACTTCCTGCGGACCTAAGTCCAAGGTAGTAAAAAAGCTACGTCCCTAACGGCTCAGGTGGCCCAACACTGGGATTACTCGGAAAATCAGGGGATTTCCCTAAAGGATTCTTCACTACGAAGCCGATTGTGAATTACGTGTGACCATGGATGTCCGCTTTGGGGCGGGCAACCGGGGCATTACGAATTCGAACCTCCCGCGGCTTAGGAGCCAAGACGTTCGGTCAGGTCAAGCGGCGATTACGTTGCTCCGCACATTAGAGGTCGGAGCCAAAGAAAAGGAAATGACCATGCAAAGACGCACCGACAGTCAGCGTAGCCTTGAATCCATGAATAGGCCTTCGATCGAATCCCTGGAGAATCGGCTGTTCCTGGATGGGACGGTCGGTCTCGCCGTGTCCGGCGGTCTATTGACGATCACTGGCGACACCGCTGACAACAGCATCGTCATCACCGACACCGGTGTCGGCACGTTTGATATCACGGGCATCGATGGCACGTCAATTCGATACAACAATGTGACGAGCGATCCTGATACTGCCGTCGGAGTGACCTTGGGGTACGGCCTGACGATTAACTTCGGCCAGGGCGGCAATGACACGGTCAGTGCGACCAACAGCCTGGTCCTGACGGACACCAGTGGCGTTCGATATGCCTTCAGCTATACCGGCGGCTCGGGCAACGACAGCCTGTTCAGGGCTACAGGCTCCAGCGGTATGCTGGCCGTGCTTGATCCGATCATCACTGACGAGGTGCAGACGATCAGCAAGTCGGCGGTTCCTGTGGACGGCAAGTATATCATCTCCTTCAAGGGCAACTCCACTACCGAACTTGATCGTACCGCCAACGCGGCGACAGTCCAGGCGGCCCTTCAACTGGTCGATGGCCTGGAAGATGTCACCGTTACCGGTGGCCCGATCTCGGCCGCCGACTTCGTGGTCACGTTCCCCGGCATGGGCAACGTGCCGCTGCTGACCATCTCCTCGACGATGCATGATGCCCTCACCGAGAAGCAGAAGCTCAGCGTTATTGGTACTCCGGCCGATGGCGATTTCACGGTCACGTTCGACGGCAACTCCTCGGCCCCAATAGATTTCGACGCTACCGCGGGGGACGTTCAGACGGCCCTGCAACTGGTTACAGGCATGGAAGCGGTTACCGTTACCGGTGGCCCGTTCGGGACCGCGGACTTTGTGGTCACCTTCCCGGGCTCCGTCGATCAGCCTCTCATGACGGTGGTTTCGACGATGACCGACGGCACGACTGCCGATATCATTCCGGTTTCCACCATGATTACGGATGGCAACGTCGTAGCTCTGACGTCCACGACGACAGCAGGACCCGCGGACGAAATCCAGCATTTGCGCGCTGCTATCACCCCGACCGCCGGCAGCTTCACGATCGGCTACAACGGCCACTCGACGGCCGCCATCGCCTGGAATGCCGATGCGGATGCCGTACAGGCCGCCCTGCGACTGGTCGCTGGTCTGAGCACGGTCAACGTCACAGGCGGCCCGCTCGGCACCGCTGACTTTGTGGTCTCCTTCCCGGATATGGGCAACATGCCTCTGCTGACGTTGAACACTACGAACCTTACTGGCGTCGTGGACGAGAAGCAGACGCTGACGGCTTCGATTGACCCCACGGCCGGCAAATTCGTTATCAACTACGGTGATGACTCCACCGCTGACATTGCTTTTGGCGCCGACGCGGGCGCAGTTCAGGACGCCTTGCGGCTGATCCCTGGCCTGAGCACGGTCACAGTTACCGGCGGGCCGCTTGCCGCCGCGGACTTTGTGGTCACGTTCCCCGCGATGGGTGATGTCCCGGCGTTGACCGTGAGCGATGGCTCGACGCCTCTGACAGGCGCCGGTTCGGCCGCGGTGACGGTCAGTGCCCACGAGACTACCAAGGGCGTAGCCCTGGACGAAGTGCAGACGTTGACCTCAACAATGATTCCGCTGGCGGGCACGTTCAAGATCAACTGGAACGGCCATTCAACCGCCGATATTGCCTTTGATGCCGACGCTGCGACGGTACAGACAGCCCTCAGATTGGTGAGTGGACTGGGCACCGCCACGGTTACCGGTGGCCCGTTTGCGACCGATGACTTTGTGATCACGTTCCCGGTGATGGGCGACGTTGTGGCGGCCACCGTTACATCGGCTATGACCGGTGCGGCCGGTGCCGCAGTCACAGTCAACGTTGCCGAGACGGTCAAGGGCGGCACGAATCCCGTGGAGGTCGTGGCGACGACCACGGCAGGCCTGACGGCAGCACTGTCGGCCAGTTCGACGATCGCGATAACCGAATCCAGCAGCGCCCAGGCTACGGGTTCGGTTACGTTCATCAAGAATCCAGTGTCTGGCGACCGTATTACGCTCAACGATGGGGCCGGCCACACCCGGATATATCAGGCTGTCAGTGGCGCACCCAACCGCGCGTTGGGTCAGTTCCGTGTGCTGGGCACGGCCGCGCTGACGATGGCTGACTTCAAGACCACGGTCAACGCCGACGCGGTCGTGAATATCACGGCGTCGGCAGTTATTGCCGTGGATGAGGTGCAGACGCTGACGGCGGCGATTCCACCCACCGCAGGCAAGTATATCATCAGTTTTGGCGGCAACTCTACAGCTGACCTTGCCTTTAGCGCAGACGCCGCGGCGGTACAGACCGCCCTGCGGCTGCTTGCAGGCCTTGGCGCTGTCACCGTCACCGGTGGGCCTCTTGCCACCGCCCCGTTAGTGGTTACGTTCCCCGGCAAGGGTGATGTCGCGGCCTTGAGCGTCAGCGATGGCTCGGTGAAACTGACAGGCGCCGCATCGGCCGCGGTCAAGGTTGATGTCGCTGAGACAACCAAGGGAGTCGCCGCTAATACGGCCAAGTGCGTTTTGACGAACGACGCATCCGGTCTGGCGGGCAACCAGGCGGTGGTGGTGTCCACGTTCGCGGCATCACGCATAGTGGCCACCAGCCTGACCGGTGGCGGCAGCACCAACGTGACGGCCGACGACACCATCACGCTCGATGACGGCACGAACACGCCGGTAGTCTTCACCTTCGGCACCGGCACGGGCAAGGTTACAGTTGGCGGCAGCAAGGCGGCTACCGCAGCCAACCTGGCCGACGCCATCAATCAGGCAGATGATCTGGCGATTACAGCCGTGGCCAACGGCGACGGCACAATCACGCTGACGCAGGATGCTGCCGGCCGAGAAGGCAACACGGCCATTGTCACCACCAGCGGCAACATTACGGTTGCGGACTTCACCGGTGGGCTGGATGGCACGACACTTGACGATGGCAACACTGTGACCCTGGATGACGGCGTCAATGATCCGGTCGTGTTCACAGCCCGTGAGAATCCGACGCTGCCGTTTGAGTTCGCAATTGGCGGCAGCGGCGTTCGCACGATGGCCAACGTGGTCGCGGCGATCAATGCGGCCAACCTTGCCGGCGACGTCAGCATCAGCGCGACGGACAACTTGGACGGCTCGTGCGTCCTGACCAACGACAACACAGGCATTGGCGGCAACCAGACCGTTGCGACAACCGGCAACAACTTCGCCGGCAGCGGCATGGAAGACGGCCTGGGCTCCTCGATTGATTGCCTGAGCTACACGGCGACCCTGGGCGCCGGCACCAACTACGCGGGCCTCAGTGCCGGCGGGTCGGGCCAGTCCTACGTCTGGGGTGACGTGAGCATCACTGGCGGCGCAGCTGACGACACCGTGACCTTCTACGGCGTCTACGTGGGCGGCAACGTCTTATTGAACATGGCCGCATCTTCTGCGGGTGATACCGTCACGTTGCAGGACGATGGCACGTACAGCATCTACATCGGCGGCAACCTGACGATTAACCAGACCGACGGCCTGAGCACTGTTACCCTGCGTGACAACACCGACATGATGACAGTCGGCGGGACGGTTACGATTAACGTTGGCGCTGTCGCCACCGGGACAGCCGTTACGACGATCAAGAATGTGAACATCGATGGCCAGTTGCTGTACACAGGCGGCACCGGCAACGACGACGTGGAACTGATCCACACCGTCAATGTAGGCGACCTGGCCACCTTCACTATGGGCGCAGGTGCCGGCACCAACGCACTGAATGTCACCTCTCCGGAGATCCAGACATTTACCCCGTCGGCCAGCGCCGACGCCGGCACGTGGACCCTCAGCCTTGGCGATCTGGAGTCTGCCCCGCTGGCCTACGACGCTGACGCAGCCGATGTGCAGGCAGCCCTGCGTGGCATTGCCGGGCTTGGAACTGTTACGGTCACTGGTGGCGGATTCGACACGGGCGAGGCCTTTGTCGTGACGTTCCCCGATGCCCTGGGCGAAGTGGCCCCCCTGACGTTCAAGGGGACAGGCCTTGTGGACAACGTCACTCCGATCACCGTGGATGTCGACAAGGAAATCACAGGCTTCTCCGTTGGTGGGGCCACGGCCGGCGGCCTGACCTACACAGGCGGCAGCGGCAATGATTCTGTGACCTTGGGCGGCACGAGCACTCATGGTGGTTCGGCTACCTTCACAATGGGCGATGGCACTAACAGTTTGACGGCCCGCGTGTTCACTGTCGATGGCGCGTTCTCGTACACTGGCACCGCCGGCAACGACTCAATTGATCTGGGCTACAGCAACTTCATGAGCCGAGGCACCTTCACGGCCAACATGGGTGCGGGCAGCAACCTGTTGACCTTGGACAATGCCACCGTGAACGGTTTCACCTATACAGGTGGAGCCAACAATGACGGCGTCACCATCGGCGCAACTGCGTTCACCGATACTGGCAACTTCACCTTCAACGGCAATGCGGCGACTACCGCAATAGCAGCCAGTGCCGATGGCACCAACCGCCTGACGATGGACAACGCACTCATTGTCGGCAGTCTGACCTATAGCGCCGGTGCCGGTGCCGACAATGTGACCATTGGTGCAGAGACCCTCAATGTCCGCGGTGCAATCACCCTCAGCCCGGGCAACGGCGCCAATACCGTGGCGCTCGATGGCCACAGCCGCGGCGTGACCTTCACCGGCGGCACCGGTGCCGACAGGCTGACGATGGGCGCCCGCGTAGGCAGCGGCGGCTATACAGCCGACGGCGACGTGACCTTTACCTCCAACGGCGGTGCCGATCGCCTGGACCTCGATGGCGTGCTGCGTAACCTGACGTACACAGGCGGTGCCGATGTGGACACCTTCAACCTCGGTGCAGGTGGCGAGGGCATCTTCAAGGCCTTGGGCAATGTCACAATCACCGGCGGGCTGTCAACCACCACGGCTGCCAACAATGGCACGATCAAGAATGCCAACATCCGCGGCGCCTTCAGTTTCACCGGCTGTGATGGGGTCGACACCCTCAACATCGGCCAAGGCGCGGGGACCGGCATGATCGTCGGCAAGGGCGTGACCGTGACGCTCAACGGCGGTGCCGATATCCTGGCCATCGACGACTCCAAGTTCAACCAGTCCTCCGGCACCACCACGGTCACGACCGGCGCCGGTGCCGACACGATCAGCCTGGATGTCGCAGGCACCTCCAGCACCACGTTCTACCGGACGACGAAGTTCGACAACACTGCCGGTGGCGTGGATATCTTCTCCGACTTGGGCGTCGGCGGCAGCCACGGTACGCACTACTTGGCCAGCACCCTCGCGACGCGGCCGGTCTTCACCGCCTTCCGGTCAAGCAATTCGCTGATCAACGGCGATGCCGCAAACAACATCGCGGGCGATGCCCTGGTTGCTCCCAGCTACAGCTAGTCCGATAAACTTGCCACCCGCAAGAGTGGCAACGCTAAAACAAGCAGCCGGCCGGTTAACCCCGGCCGGCTGCTTATTTCAGAATCATTATCAAATTGTCTCGAACGCCCACGGAAGGCCTTCCGTGGGCACAGTGCAGCCTGGCTTGCGTCATTCCGGCTGTACGAGCACTTGGCTAGGCCAAGCGGCCAGGGTAACGCTGCAGGGCACTGCTATAATGAGTACTCTCGCCAATAGTCGAGAGATGCGAGGCATTTGAGACCCTCCATCGGCCCCGTTTGGATGGTCGCCTACTAGATTCCAGGGTTATCCCTTGGTGGGCCCAATGGGGGCCTGTCGGGCCATCGGGTCTGTGATCTTGGGCGGTGGCAGGACGTTATATCTCGTCATTTAATCGAGGATTACAGAGAACCAACTGTGGCCTGCAGCGTAACTTGTATTGTACTTTCTGTGCAAGGCGTTGGAAGCGACGTATCTTCGCTTGACATAGGTAAGGTAGCCCCCTATACTTCGCCGTTTACTTGCCAGTTCTTACGTGGGCAGTTAATCGTATCGGCTGATTTTGTCTGAACTTGTAGAGGACGGTTTCGTGGCCAAGAAGTCAAATCCCAAGAAGAGTGCCGCCCCCGCCCGAAAGGGCGCCGCCCCCGCGGCGAAGAAGGTCCGCAAGATCGCCCCGCCGCCGGCTGCCAAACGCGCGGTGGCAGCCCGCCCCGTTGCCAAGGCGAAGGTGGCCTCCAAGGAAGCGCCAAAGGCCGCCCGTAAGTTTATCAAGTCGCCTTTGTCCAAGTCGGAACTGGACGAGTTCCGTCGGATGCTTCTGGATAAACGCCGCGCGATCCTGGGCGACATGAGCAGCATCGAGGCCGACGCCCTGCGGGTCAACCGTCAGGACGGCAGCGGTGACCTCTCAAACATGCCAACCCATCCGGCCGACATCGGCTCGGATAACTTCGAGCAGGAGTTCACCCTGGGCCTGCTGGAGAGCGAGCGAACGCTTCTGGCGGAGATCAATTCCGCCCTGGAGCGGATCGACGCCGGCTCTTTCGGTGTCTGCCTTGGCACCGGGCAGCCTATCGGTGTGGCGCGGCTGCGCGCCAGGCCATGGGCCAAGTACTGCATCGAGTACGCCAAGATGCTCGAAAAGGGCTTGGTCGTGCCCGAGGATGAACGCCGCGCCGCGGAAGATGAAGAGGAAGAAGAAGAAGGTGCGGCCGCTCCCGAGGGCGAGGAGGCCGAGGAAGCAGAAGACGAGGACGACTTCGTCGAGGAAGATGTTGAGGAATGAGCCTTTTGGGCGAGTCTAAGGATCAAAACGCATCGGCTGGGCAGGCCGCCGCATCTGCCGCCGGTGACAAGCCCCAGCCCAGTCATTCTCGGATGGCCATCCGCAGCTGGCGGGCGCTAGTGGTATTCCTGCTGATTACCTCCGCCGGCCTGGCGGCCGACCTTTGGTCCAAGCACGCCGTATTTGACTGGTTGCTGAATCAGCCCGGGCTTGAGCGTCAGGCTCAGCCGATGGTCAATCGTGCAACCGCCGAGCAGGCCCTGCGAAATCTCAATTGCGAACAGCCCGTCCTGTGGAAGGTCAAGTTCACGCTTTCGATGAATCCCGGCGTGGTCTTCGGCTGGGCAATGCCCCCAACGGTCGTTACCGTCGTGAGCATAATCACCATCGCCCTTGTATTCCTGTTCTTCGCTACCGGCGACCGTCGTGCGTGGTCCATGCACATTGGCCTGGCATGCATCATGGCCGGGGCACTGGGTAACCTGTACGACCGCCTGGCCGCACAGGTCTTCGTACCAGCCTACGGCAAGCCCATCGTCAACCAGGTCCGCGACTTCATCAACCTCAGCGATATCCACATCGGCAGTTGGAGCTACCAGTACATATTCAACGTCGCGGACGTCCTGTTGGTCATCGGAGTCCTCCTACTGATCGTCAACTGGTGGGTTGTCCGCAAGCACGAAAAGAAGCCGGTCACGACCAAGCCTTAAGCAACCTATAGCAGTTGTCGGCTTGCCATTTCGCAAACCATGGCATTGGACGCGCTTGGTCAACCCTCGCCTTCCGCGGTACAATCGCTCTTATGCAGGATTCCCCGGTCGCCAATGATGCCCCTGTCTACGCCACGCTCCCGCTGGCATATCGACTGGCCATTATTTGCCTGGACCTGCTGCTTCTGCTGGCGCTCTCCTTGGTGCCTCCCTCGATGGCAGGGGAGTATGTCACACAGCAAATCGCGGTGACCTACTTATGTTCAGCTGTCGGCCTGATCGCCATTATCGCCGTCGCCCGGAAAGAATCCGCGCCCAAACGGATTCGCCAGACCATGCTGATGTGGGTTTCCAGATTCGCCATGGTCATGTTGATTGGGCTCATCCAAGTCCTCACAAGCACTCCGCCTATGCCCTGGCTGTTCCTGGTTTCGGTGTTTGTGTGGACGCTATTGGTCTTTACCCCTGGCCGGCCAATCTATCGATGTTACGTCAGTCCGTCCAAGCTTCCACAGGAAGACGCGCTTCGTGTGTTCGCTGCCCAGTTCGGCATTACCGAGTTGGAAATCTACTCCGCCGGCGAGCAGAATCTGTCCGCCACTGGCCCGGCGATGTATCGCTACGGCCCGCCAGCCCAGTTCCTCTTTGACCTGCGGCTCATGGACAGCCTTACCCCGCCGGAGCAACTGGCCGTTTTCGCGCACGAGTTGGCACACCATCGCCTCCGTCACTCGGTGCTGAGCCGGTGGGCACGATTTGCGGATGGCCTGGCACTGTTGGCCGCGGCGGCTGGATGGTGGGTCTTGGTCGAAGCCAGAATGGGTCCGCCCCTTGTTAATTCTCCTCTAATCCTCACTCTGACGTACTTGACCGCAATCGCTATCCACCCGCTGTACCTGTGGTACATGAGGTTCCAGGAGCGGCAGGCCAATCTGATGGCCTTGCGAATGACCGACGATCCCGCCGCCTTTGAGTCGGCTATGGTGAAGGTGGCGAAGGTGCTGCAGTTGCCCGGTGGCAAGGCGGCATGGTGGACACAATGGTTCTTCGCGACGCACCCCACGCTCCAGCAGACGCTCGCTCAGGCCCGTGTGTATGTTCCGCATGGCTACACTTGAAAAGGCATGCGGCGCGTTGCGAGAGAATTAGATATCAGCCTCTTGGAGCAACCATGAAAGTCTACACATATTCGCAAGCCCGCCAGAACCTCTCCGAGGTTCTCACCAAATCAAAATCTGAGGACGTGCTCATCCGTAGGCGAGGCGGCGAGGTATTTCGAGTGTCGCCGCAGCCTCAGGCCGGTTCACCTCTTGACGTCAAGGGCGTCAAGACCGGAGTGAAGACTGATGACATCTTGTCGGCTATACGGCAAGTGCGGGAACGACCATCCAAGTGATCAGGCAAGGCATTTATACGCGTGTAAAACACCAGAGGCGGTGGGCGCCTCCAGCGGCTGGCGCCCGACCCGGGTTGCCTGCCAGCACGCAGCCCACCGCCTCCGCGGCAATGCACGGCGGATCCGCCCGCCGTGGGGTGGCCGGACAGGAGCGCCACCCTGAAGAATTCTATGGGAATCTGAACCGCACGTCCTGGCCGTCGACAGTCTCCAAGTGATAATGTCCCGTTGCGTCCTCGACCACATCGACCTGGACCAGGCCGGCCTTGTCGAACACAGCCAAGTACTGCGTCCGCGTCTGGGGAAATCGCGTTCGCGTGAGCACCCAGAAGGACCTGAGCCGCCCGTAGCGCTGTGCGAAGTCATCGGCCCATGCCTGGAACATCACGTGTGTAACCGGACCCTCGATTGGCCAATCGCTGTCGCCGTACGCCGCCGACAGCCTCCCATCGGCCAAGTCGTCCATGTGCTGGCGAAACTCACTGTCCGCGTGGGCTATGGGCGGGGTGAACGTAGCCACGGGGAACTGGTAGAACTGGCAAAACAGCGATAGGCCCCCCAGGAAGATCGCTAGTCGCACCAGCGCCCGGCCGCAGAGGTCGCTGTGCGTCCGCAGTCTGACAAGCGCCGCCAGCCCCAGCAAGAGTCCAAAGGCGCCGAGGGAGGTCGTCAGGAACAGGCTGCAAAAGAAGGCCGCGACGGCCAGGCGGCTAAGCCTGGGGGTTGTTGGAGGGGTAAGCCACTGCGGTGCTGCGTCGTCCAAGCTAGGCGCTTCGTTATCCATACTGGGAGTATCGGACACGCTTGGGCACCCGCACAACTAAGACCACCCGCTGACGGGAAAACCCCTAACGTCTGCAAAAGCGCAAACCCGGATTTCATGCTTCGGATTTCGGATTCCTCCGCAGGTGGTACAATGTCCCCATGAGCAGGCTTGACGACAGCAGCGCGCTAAACATGTATCTCCACGCCTCGCTGCACGACCTGGGCGCGGCGGCGCATACTGCCTGTCTGCAGAGGCACCCCGAGGACTGGCGTACGTATGTCGTTGATCGCAACGTCAACTACACCAATGTCTGCCGAACGCGTTGTAAATTCTGTGCGTTCTCCGTGGACGACGGCGACGCCCGCGGCTATGTCTTGCCGCGGGAGAGTCTAGTGGCCAAGGTTCAGGAACTCGTGGACGCCGGCGGCACGCAGGTACTGCTGCAGGGCGGCATGCACCCGCGACTGGGCTTGGACTTCTACACTGGTATGCTTCGCGACCTCCGCGATGTTTTCCCCTCGGTGCAGTTGCACGCCTTCAGCCCGCCGGAAATATGGTTCTTCCACGAGCAGTTCGGCCTGCCGGTGGATGAGGTGCTGACCCGCCTGGTGGAGGCGGGCCTGAGCTCGATCCCCGGCGGCGGGGCGGAGGTCCTTGTGGACCGCGTGCGGCGCCAGGTCAGCCCAACCAAGTGTACCGCTGACCAATGGCTCGACGTAATGCGCCGAGCCCACGCCATGGGACTCATGACGACGGCCACCATGATGTTTGGCCATGCCGACACGCCCGCCGACCGCATCGAGCACCTGCATCGCATCCGCGACCTGCAGGACGAGTCGCTCGCCCGTGGCCGCGGCCACTTCACCGCGTTCATCTGCTGGACCTTCCAGCCGCTGAACACGCAGTTAGCCTGCCAGGACCCGCAATGCCAGACCGTCAGCGGCTCAGTGCCATACTTAAGGATGCTCTCGACGGCGAGACTGTACCTGGACAACTTCGTCAACCTGCAGGCCTCATGGGTAACGCAAGGGCCCAAGATCGGACAGATGGCGCTGTTCTATGGCGCCAACGACATGGGCGGCCTGATGATGGAGGAAAACGTGGTCGCCGCCGCCGGCACACGGTTTCGCCTGGACCGCCAGGAGATGCGTCGCCTGATCAGCGAGGCAGGCTTCCGTCCACGCCAGAGAGACGGGTTCTACCGACCGCTTGAATGAGGATGCTGGGGGACTAGCAACTAAACCATTGGTGGCGTAAGATAAACACCTTAGTCACTGTGTGAATCTTTGTGGCATAATTGTTTGTCGGATTGCGCAAAGGTGTTATCATCAGATCGAGATCTCTCCGGAGCCTGCGGCGCGAGGGCGCATATCGAACAGAGGCCGAACACTGCAAACTCCTAAGACTATCCATTGCTTAGATGCAATTGCCCTGATTCGTTGTGCCGATACACTAGGAGAACCTTTAAGGCCTTAGGGAGCTATATGGCGAAGAAAGCGTTGATCACGGGCATTACGGGGCAGGACGGCAGTTACCTGGCCGAGTTCCTGCTGAGCAAGGGGTACGAGGTTCATGGTCTGGTGCGGCGAAGTAGCAGCTTCAGCACCGGCCGAATCGACCATCTCTATGCCGACCCGCACATCGAGGGGACGCGGCTGAGGCTTCATTACGGTGACCTCACCGACAGTGCGGGCCTGCGACAGGTCCTGACCGCTTGCCAGCCCGAGGAGATCTACAATCTGGGCGCTCAGTCCCATGTCCGCGTGAGCTTCGATCAGCCGGTCTACACCGTGCAGGCCGATGCCCTGGGCTCCCTCCGGCTGCTGGAGGCTGTGCGGGACATGCAACTGCCCGTCAAGTTCTACCAGGCCTCGTCCAGCGAGATGTTCGGCCTGGTGGCTGAGACGCCGCAGCGCGAGACAACGCCATTTCACCCGCGAAGCCCGTATGCCTGTGCCAAGGTGTACTCGTACTGGCAGACGGTTAACTATCGCGAAGCGTATGACATGTTCTGCTGCAACGGCATCCTGTTTAACCACGAAAGCCCCCGTCGCGGCGAGACGTTCGTAACGCGCAAGATCACGCGGGCGGCTGGCCGCATCAAGGAAGGCCTTCAGGACAAGCTCTTCATGGGCAACCTGGACGCCAAGCGAGACTGGGGCTTTGCCGGCGATTACGTCGAGGCGATGTGGCTGATGCTTCAGGCCGACAAGCCCGAGGATTTCGTGATCGCCACGGGCGAGACGCACTCCGTCCGCGAGTTCCTCGAGGAAGTCTTCGGCCAGTTGGACCTGGACTACAAGAAGTACGTGGAGATCGATCCGCGATACTTACGTCCAGCTGAGGTTGACCTGCTGCTGGGCGACCCGGCCAAGGCTTTGACCAAGCTCAAGTGGAAGCCCAAGGTCACCTTCAAGGGCCTGGCCAAGATGATGACGGATTACGACTGGGCACTGGCCAAAGAAGAGCGCGTGCTGGCGGAGCATCGCAAGAAGGCTAAGTTAACTGTCCAATGTCCAGACATTCACATTACGCCCGCGCCGGTCTCTTGAGCATTGGAAATTGAGACTTGATTGTCATTGAGCATTTGACATTACTAATGTCTGAACAGGATTCCAAATGGATCTATCCAGTCACAGAATAGTCGTCACCGGCGGAGCCGGGTTTCTGGGCAAGAACGTCCAGGCACAACTCCACGCCAAGGGCGTGCCGGCTGAGTGTATCCTCGTGCCGACGATCGAAGAGTACGACCTGACCTGCGAAGCCGACGTTGCCCGCATGTACGACCACATGAAGCCGACGTTGGTCATTCATCTGGCGGCCGAGGTCGGCGGCATCGGTGCCAATCGCGACAACCCTGGGCGGTTTTTCTACGCCAACATGGCTATGGGGCTGCACCTGATCGAGCAGGCCCGCCAACGTAACCTGTCGAAGTTTGTGCAGGTCGGCACCATCTGTGCGTATCCCAAGTTCACTCCCGTACCGTTCAAGGAGGAGGACCTCTGGAACGGCTATCCCGAGGAAACCAACGCCCAGTACGGCATCGCCAAGAAGGCGCTACTGGTCATGCTGCAGGGGTACCGTCAGCAATACGGCTTCAATGGCATTTACCTGTTGCCGGTGAATCTCTACGGTCCTGGCGATAACTTTAATCCCGCCAGCAGTCACGTTATCCCCGCGATGGTGCGGAAGTTCGTGGAGGCCCAGCAGGCGGGAGCGCCCGAGGTCATGCTGTGGGGCACTGGTTTGGCCAGTCGCGAGTTCCTGTACGTCGAGGACGCGGCCCGGGGCATCGTGATGGCTGCGGCGGGTTACGACCGCGCCGCCCCGGTGAACCTGGGGGCGGGTTTCGAGATCACGATCAGGGACCTCGCCCAAAAGGTGCAGACCTTGGTTGGTTACACCGGTAAGATCTCGTGGGAGACCTCCAAGCCTGACGGCCAACCGCGTCGCTGCCTGGACACGACCAAGGCGCGGGAATACTTCGGATTCACGGCCGAGATGGATTTCGATGAAGGCCTCAAGCGAACGATCGCCTGGTGGCGCGAGCAGGGTGGCGCCAACACGACGCCCACGCGCGGTAAAAAGAACGTGCATCGTCTATGCAAACTGCGCGGGTAAAGCAGCAGGAGCAAAAGGCAGAGCCACGCCCAGACATCCCGCCGTTGCACCTGCATGCTGGGCCTGGGCGGCTTGGAAGAGATAGGCTCTGCAGAGCACCCGACTTAACGCGATTCCTACCGAGTTCGTGAAGCGTCGCCTGGAGGTGTTTTATCCATATGACCGTTATTAGTCGAATTGTTATCTTCTTTTAGTGCCGAAGTTACATCCGAATATTGTATTGTCCGTGGGCAAGCTAGGCCGTGCATACGGGGGCCGTTGACGACCACTCCCAACGTAGGTCCGAGCAGGTGAATACCGGAATGATTCTAGGGTCAACACCTTATAGTTGTTCCCAGTAATGGGTTTGCGCCGAGAATTGTGTGGGAATCCCTCTTGCGTATTTCAGGCCATGCAGTATGATGTCGATGTTCGGAGGTATGGGTTTTCCCGGAGGCTGTAGGCAGATCTTGATGTAACGCATCAACATGCGGAACCGCAGCACCGCTGATTTAAGAAAATTGGTGAGTTTTTACGATCTTGGTGGCCATTAGCGCACCTCTCACCGCAAGCTTGAGCAAGCTCGATAAAAGGCTTACGAAGTTTCCTCATTGTATGGCTTGGCCAAAGGCTTTCAAGAGGAACTGCAAAAAAAGTGATGTCACGCGACCTGCCTGGTAGGCCGCGCCTGTCCCCCTGAAAAGTACCGGATGCAATCAGGCGACGTGGGTCGCCTGGCGGATCACGGAAGAGCCGCAGTTGCTGGATCGTGTCGGCTTTAAGGACATGTGTGGGATCCGCTTATAGAAAGTGTTGGTCTGCTTGAGCCAGTGGGTGGCCCAAACAGGCTGGAGACCAGAAACTGTGAACCTCGCTCAGTCTCGCTGCTTGGTGTTTGTTTGGTTGGCTATTGTCGCTGCTTGGGTCGGCGGATGCAGTATGTCCATGCCGAGCCCTGAGCAGATCGATCAGTTCCATCAAGCCGGCCCCAGCATGCTACCTGTAGACACTGCAGGCCTCCCTCTGGCCAAAGTCCCTGGGGGTGCCTACAAAGTGGTCACCGGTGACATGCTGGTCATCTCCCTGCCATTCCTGAAGAGTGACGCCTACGCCACAGCCGAGGCTCCCACGGGGACCATTTCGCAGCGAGTGGACAAGGATGGATGCGTCTCTCTGCCCTTGGTGAAAAAGGTTCTAGTCCGCGACAAGTCGTTGATCGAGATAGAGGCGGCAGTCGTGGACGCCTATTATCCCCGTATTGCCACCGCTCCACCCCAGGTTCTGGTCCAGATCGCCGAGTACGATGTTCGCTACGTTAATGTAGTTGGTGCGGTTACGACATCTGGGAGATATCAGCTCCGAAGTGATGAGCGGTCGTTAGTGGCATTACTTCAAAAGGCCGGAAACATCTCCCTAAACGGGGCGGCGGTCATAAAGATCACCAAGCCCGGTGAGAAGACTCCCCGCGAGATGTTCGTGCCCATAAA
>Ga0265339_10001801_pt1 | contig 15723 bp, 13 predicted proteins | sample 4CB219metaG_FD_202085 | JGI IMG/M metagenome (GOLD analysis project Ga0265339, IMG submission 202085) | Rhizosphere microbial communities from Carex aquatilis grown in University of Washington, Seatle, WA, United States - 4-CB2-19 metaG | ecosystem: Host-associated > Plants > Roots >... | reverse complement strand
GGCGATCGGTTGTCCGTTGAACTTGATCTCCGCATCGTAAAGCGGGCGAAAGGGCGAACCCTCATCAGGCGCGACATCGTCCTTATACGCGCTGTCATCAGCGGCCATTGGTGGCCTGTTCTCATGGGTGAGAATGGCGAGGACGCCAATGACCTTTGCCGCGTCGATGGTATCGATCTTCCTGATCCGGCCTTTGGCAATGGTCGACATCACCACGCAACCATATACGAGATCCGGGGCATGATATTCACCGGCATATCGTGCTGCACCCGTGACCTTGTCGCGTCCGTCGACGCGAGACGTCGCTGTGCCGATGTAGGTCGTCATGGGAGTGCTCGCTTGGTTGAGTCCTGGAATCTGTAGCGTCGTTGCGCGTCCGTATATGCCGGAACCTGCTGCGCCGGACGCGACGACGCCTTGCAGGATGCTGCGGCGGCTGATGCTGGAATGGCGAGAGGGGGGCAGCGTGCTCGCCATGGCCCGCTCATGCGATCTTCTTGAAAGATTGGGATTGTGGTGTGCCGTTTGCGGCTTGAGTCAGCGCGCGAACGATCGTTCGTCGCGCGAGATCGATCTTGAAAGTGTTGTGGCCGTAGCCCTTGGCCTCGCTCAGCACGATATTCGCTATACGATTGAAGGCATCAGAGCCGGCCGGCTGGTCGATCAGTGCGGCTTCAGCCTCGGTATTACGCCATGGCTTGTGCGCGACGCCGCCGAGCGCGAGCCGCGCTTCACGAATGACGTTGCCGTCCATCTCCAGCGCTGCCGCGACCGAGACCAGCGCGAAGGCATAGGACAGACGGTCGCGAATCTTCAAGTAAGTGTAGTGGCTCGAGAAACCCTTTGCGAGAAGTTCCACTGCCGTCACGATCTCCTTTGAATCGAGATTGGTGTCGAGTTGCGGCGTGTCGCCGGGCAGGCGATGAAAATCCGCCATGGCAATTGTGCGTTCCCCGCGCGGTCCAACAACTCTGACCTTGGCATCGAGCGCCAGCAACGCGACACACATGTCGGACGGATGGGCCGCAATACAGGCGTCGCTGGTCCCGAGAATGGCATTGATCCGATTGATGCCGTCTTTCGCGGAACAGCCGGAGCCTGGTGAGCGTTTGTTGCAAGGTGTGGCGACGTCATAGAAATAGAAGCAGCGGGTTCGTTGCAGCAGGTTTCCGCCGGTCGACGCCATGTTTCGCAGTTGCGCGGAGGCTCCCGCGAGAATTGCACTTGATAATAAGGGATACCGCTTCGTCACGAGCGGATGCCAGGCGAGATCGGAATTTGGTACCAATGCACCGATACGCAATGTGCCTTCTGGAGTTTCCTCAACCGTCGTTAAGGGGAGGCGGGAAATGTCGATTAGTTTGCTGGGATGCTCGACCTCGTACTTCATGAGATCGACCAGATTGGTGCCGCCGGCAATGAATTTTGCCGATGGATCGGCGGCGATCTGGTTCACTGCATCGGCGACATCGGTCGCGCGAGAGTATTGATAAGGGGTCATGAGGCCCCCATGACTTGCTGGATCGCGGCAAGGATGTTCGGATAGGCGGCACAGCGACAGATATTGCCGCTCATCATCTCGCGGATATCGTCGGGCGTTTTGGCCTTTCCTTCGGCGATCAGGCCGACTGCGGAGCAAATCTGTCCAGGTGTGCAATAGCCGCACTGAAAGGCGTCATGATCGATGAAGGCCTGTTGCACAGGATGCAACCTGTCGCCGTCGGCAAGTCCCTCGATGGTCGTGATTTGGGCGCCGTCCTTCATAACGGCCAAGGTCAGGCAGGAATTGACCCGCCGTCCGTCAATCAGCACGGTGCAAGCGCCGCATTGTCCGTGATCGCAGCCCTTCTTTGTTCCAGTCAGATGTACATGCTCCCGCAAAGCGTCGAGCAGTGTGGTCCACGGTGCGAACTCAAGTTCGTGCCTCTGGCCATTGATTGTAAGGACAGTGGGAATCTTCCTGATTGCGGAGGAGGGGGATGGACCGATCATCTGGGTGCCCGCGCGTCTGGGAATTTGAGGCGGGGAAACCCCCTCGCGGTTGGATTGTTCCCTGACGATGCGAAGAAATGGGGAAAGTGCCGAGCGCGGTGCAGGTTCTTCAAGCCGTTTGATGGAAGTGGTGCCGGTCTCGTCGCCGTAGCGTGTCTTCCGGGACAAGGGGAAATGGCGGTGACTTAAAGATGAGACCCGCCTTGCCGCGCAGCCGCGCAACGGCTGGACTGCCTGGGACCCTTCAATCCTGCCAATCAGCGCCCGCGCATGCCGCGCTCATTCATGCTATAATTGCAGTTGGAACAAGCGAACGGGGGAGGACGTCATGCACCATACCCTGGTTCCCAGCGATCGGGTGGAGCACGCTGCCGTCTATGGCTATAACGGCGCGAAGCTCGGCACAATCGAGCGGCTGATGCTCGAGAAGGTGAGCGGCACGGTCGCCTATGCGGTGATCAAGACCGGCGGGCTGTTAGGCAGCCACCACCATTATCCGGTGCCGTGGCACCTGCTTAGATATGATCCCGCGCGCCAGGCCTACAAAATCGAGCTGACGCTGGAGGACCTGCGCAACGGCCCGTCCGAGTTCGACGGCCACGCCTTCGATTGGGGCGACCGCTCGCGATCCTACGCGCACCCGCAATACTGGACCGTTTAGAGCGGTCCTGCCGCGCCGAACGGCCGCGGCACGAGGAGATGCGGTCATGAATTACTTGCGAACTGCAATTCTGCTGGCGGGCCTCACGGCCCTGTTCATGGCCATCGGCTATCTGATCGGCGGCGGCAAGGGCGCGATGATCGCGCTTCTGATTGCCGCCGGAACCAACCTGTTCGCCTATTGGAACTCGGACCGCATGGTGCTGAGGACGTACGGCGCCCAGGAGGTCGACCGGGACTCCGCGCCCGAACTCGTCGAACTGGTGGCCGAGCTCGCAGGCCGCGCCGGGCTGCCGATGCCGCGCGTGTTCCTAATGGACAACCCGCAGCCGAACGCCTTTGCGACCGGCCGCAATCCGCAAAACGCGGCAGTGGCCGTGACCACCGGATTGATGCAATCGCTGAGCCGCGAAGAACTCGCCGGCGTGATCGCCCACGAACTCGCGCATGTCAAAAATCACGACACGCTGCTGATGACCATCACTGCGACCATCGCCGGCGCGATCTCGATGCTGGCGCAGTTCGGCATGTTTTTCGGCGGCCATCGCAACCAGAGCGGGCCGGGCGCGATTGGAACGATCGCCATGCTGATTCTGGGGCCGCTTGCCGCCATGCTGGTGCAGATGGCGATCAGCCGCACGCGCGAATACGCCGCCGACAATCTCGGCGCGCGCATCGCCGGGCAGCCGATGTGGCTTGCCTCCGCCCTGGTCAAGATCGAGAACGGCGCCCATCAAATCACGAACATGGACGCCGAGCAAAATCCGGCGACCGCGCACCTCTTCATTATCAATCCGTTGTCGGGTCGCGGCGTCGACAATCTGTTTTCGACACATCCCTCGACCCAGAATCGCATCGCCGCGTTGCAGCGGCTCGCGGCCGAACTTGGCAGCCGCGGCACAACGCCTTGGCCTCAGACCGAGCCCGAAACCGCTCGCGGTCCGTCCCGCGGACCGTGGGGATGAGGAGAACGATCGCTGTTGCCAGGATGACTTCTTCGCCCACCGCTCAGTGAGCTCCTTGCAATCACCGAAGTGCCGTCATGTCAGCTATATAGCGGCTGCGCGAGCACGGGATCTATTTCTGCGGATGGAATTCGCGTCTTGCGCCACGCCCCAGGCGGTACTCCGACGTATTTCTTGAAACTGCGATTGAAGGCGGCTTCAGATTCATACCCAACCTCTGCCGCTACCTGGGCAATGCTGACGCCGGGGATTTCCAGGCGTCTCGCCGCAAGCTGCATGCGCCATCGCCCCAGATAATTCATCGGGGATAATGCGACACAGTTGGCAAAACGTTCGGCAAAGACTGAGCGCGACAGCCCCGCTTCGCAAGCCAACGACCCCAGCGTCCACTGTTGCGCGGGTTGCCCATGAATGGCGCGCATTGCCCGGCTGATATGCGGATCCCTCAGCGCCGGCAGCCATCCGCGAGAATCGTTGGGCAGGCTGGAGATATGTTTGCGGATGACCTCAACGAACATCACTTCAGCGAGCTTCGCCAGCATCGTCTCGCTGCCGGCGCCGCCAAGCTCGCTCTCATCGGCCGCAACATGAAGCAAACTGGCCAGCCAGCTCTGACTTGCTGCAGATATTCGGGCACGAAACAGCCGCGGCAGCGATTCGAGCAGCGGATTGAACGGCTGCACGTCGCAACCGAGGTAGCCGCAGACAAAGTGACAATCTTCCTCGCCTGCGCCATGGTGGTGGAAAACAAACGGCAGGCGGCGATCTGTCGGACGAACGTACATTTCTAGATCAGGCTCCGCGTGCATGCCGGGCGACGAGCTCATGACGTTGCCGTCCCCCATCGGAAAGATGACAATATCGCCCGCATCGAGACGGATGCCGCTTGTAGGGTCTTCGGTCAAAACCGCCCAGCAAGAGCCTGACAATAGGGCGTGGAACTGAATGACATGTTCTGCCTCCGGCATCACTCTTCCGGCGATCTTCTCTGTATGTGGCGAGCCGCCCACGAAGGGCGCTTGAACATGGTTGTCGAAAAAAATTGCGCCGGTCAGCCGTACCGCCCGGAGAACATCGGACAAAATGTCCATGAGGTGAGCCTCCTAGCCTCAAATCAATCCGATCCTCCATTCATTACAGGGCGACAGTCTAAGCCAAATGCGGTGTCTTGTCCCTCGGCTCTGCGCTCCGGCTGGAAGGTCCGGGACGATTGGACAACAGAACCGGACGACCGGGCATGTGCCGTACGCGGCCTTTCATCTAACGTAAATTGCCGCTTCTGGCCGAGGGTTTACCCCGCTTGGGAGGACAAAATGATGAACGATGGCACTTTAGCCGATTTTGCCAAAGGCCTCCGTGGCCTCGTCATTGCGCGCAATCATCCGGATTATGAGGAAGCGCGAAAGCTCTATAATGCCATGATCGATAAGCGGCCGCTGGCCATCGCACGTTGCAGCGATGTGGCTGACGTGATGGCGGCGGTTAATTTCGGCCGCGACAACAAGCTTCCGATCGCTGTGCGCGGCGGCGGCCACAATGGTCCAGGCCTGGGCAGCGTCGACGACGGCCTGGTCATTGATCTGTCGATGATGAAAGGGGTCAGAGTCGATCCGGCAAGGCGAACGGCGCGGGTTGGGGCCGGCTGTGTCACCGGCGATGTCGATCATGCCACCGGCGCGTTTGGCCAGGCGGTCCCCTTTGGCGTCGTCTCGACCACCGGCGTTTCCGGGCTGACGCTGAGCGGCGGTCATGGCTATCTCAGTCGTCAATACGGTCTCACCGTCGATAATTTGCTTGAGGCCGACGTGGTGCTGGCGGATGGCAGGTTTGTCTCCGCTTCGGAGGCGGAAAACGCGGATCTGCTCTGGGCGCTGCGGGGCGGAGGTGGAAACTTCGGCGTCGTAACCAGCTTTTTGTTCCGCACCAGTCCGGCCGGCATCGTCTACGGCGGCCCCATTATCTTCGAACTCGGTGACGCGGTCCCGGTGATGCAGTGGTATCGCCAGTTCCAGGCGAATGCGCCTGACGAGTTCTATATGTTTCTTGGGCTGCAGACGGTCCCTCCGGGTGATCCCTTTCCCAGGGAGCATTGGGGTAAAAAAATGTGCGCACTCGTCGTCTGCCATAACGGGCCGCTTGCGGATGCCGAGAAAGCCGTGAACGCGGTCCGCGCGGCGCTGCCGAAACCGATCATCGACTGGGCGCAGCCGATGCCGTATCCGGTGCTTCAATCGCTGTTCGATCCGCTGCTGCCGAAGGGGCTGCAGTGGTATTGGAAGGGCGATTTCGTGAATAGTTTGCCCGACAACGCGATTGACACCTACATCGCATACGCCGCCAAGGCGCCGACCCCTGATTGCGGAATGCACCTTTATCCGATCGATGGTGCGGTCCATCGTCAGAAGCCGGATACAACCGCGTGGAGTTACCGTGGTACGAAGTGGTCGATGGTCATCTTCGGTGTCGGTCCCGATCCGGCCATGGCCCCGGTCCTCAAGCAATGGGCGCGCGCTTATTGGGAAGCCGTCCATCCGTTCAATCTTCCCGGGGCCTACGCGAACTTCATGATGGACGACGAGGGTGAGGCGCGTGTCAAGGCGGCCTACGGCGACAATTATCAACGGCTTGCAGCCGTGAAGAAGAAATACGATCCCGACAACCTGTTCCGGGTCAACCAGAATATTCGGCCTGCGGCGTAGGGGCGTCCCTCGCACAACTAGCCCACAATGATGCAAGTCGCTGTCCAACGAATTCGGTCGTTGGGCCGTTATCGAGGGCTGTCTTGGTGGCTCGGAAACAATAAGCAATGAGATGTTACTTTGTGGGGTGACGATAGTGCAGCAGGTTCATTTTGGTATTGCCGAATGTGGATTTGATGCCCGTCACTTTGCAAAATTGCGTTGCCGTTCCTCTCGGAGCTCTCGCATGGATTGGACGTCAGGGCACCCGTGCGATAGCCGCACTGGTGTTCGTCGGTCTGTGTTTGCCGCCGCTTGGCGAATTGTTCAAGCCGTTTGTTGCTGAAGCTATTTTTGTCCTGCTTTGCATTTCGTTTATGCGCGTAGATATCGCCGCTCTGCGCGATCACCTGCGGCGGCCGGGTATCGTCCTTGCGGCCACGGGATGGACGACACTGGGAGTACCGTTGATAATTGGCGTCAGCTGCCTCGCGACTGGTCTCGATATTCGTTCACCGGATTTGTTTTTGGCGCTGATGTTGCAGGCCGTCGCAGCGCATGATCCGGAAAAGTGTGCAGCGGTTTTCCGAAACGATCATGCGCAAACAAAAGGCTAAAGCGCGATGGCGATTCGACCTAAAGCCATCGCACTTTAGCACGTCCAGGCAACTTCGCCGCTGCGGGGCGGATCTGCGCCGACCCGTGTACAGGTGAGCGCGGCGCAGTTGCAGGCAAATGATAGCGCGCAACGAAGCTCCTCGGCGCCGATATCCTTCAGGCTGGTCCTGCCGAGCCTGCTCAGCCTGTGCAGCGCGGACAGCAGCGCCGCCTGAAAGCTGTCGCCGGCGCCGATCGTATCCACGACCTTGATCACGGGCGCGTCGACCTTGATGAACCCGGCCTTCCGATGCCACGCCTCTGCGCCCTCTATACCGCGCGTCATCACGAACAGGCTGCTGCCTCGCGCCAGGAACTGCTCTGCCCTGTCGGCATAAGCCTCGCCGTCATGCAGGTAGCTGAAATCGACCTCCGACATCCGGATGATGTCGGCGCTGTCGGCAAAGGCGCTCATTCGCTCGAGATAGGTTTCCTTGTCCTTGACCAGATTGGGCCTGCAATTCGGATCGAACGAAATCGTGGCGGTTTGCCTCGCGTCCGCGATCATCGCGGCGGTCTCCGTCGCTCCGCGCTCGCTGACGAGGGTCGTCGAGCCCACGTGAACGGCGTTAACCGCGTCAAACACGATGGTTCCGCGCCGGTACGTCCATTTCCGCGACGCCGTCTGCGCATCATAAAAGGCGTAATGCGACTCGCCCGCGACCATCCGCACAAAGGCCAGCGTGGTCTGGTGATCGCTGCGCGTCGCATAGCGAAGCTCGACGCCGGACGCCAGCGCGTGCTCGGCGATCATGCGGCCGAACAGGTCCTCCGAGATGCCGCCGACGAAGCCGGTTGGGACGCCGAGCCGCGCCAGTCCGACCGCTACGTTGAGGCAGGAGCCTCCAACCACAGGGCGCACCGCCTCGCGTCCGTCCGCGGCCGTGACGGGCACGAAGTCGATCAGCGCATCGCCACAACTGAGTATCATCGTCTCGACTTGTCCGCCTCAGCATCGAAACAGCGCATGGCCTCGCGGCTGCCGCGATCAAGTCCGCGCAAAAGTCCGTACACCTCCCGCTTTCTGCGGTGAAATTCCCGCATTCCCGGCGCGGCCGGCTCGGTCAGGCGGCCAAGCGTAGACATCGAGGCCATGGTCTGATCGAGCGAGGTGGACGTCTTTGCCGCGACCGCGCCAAGCATGGCGGCCCCGAGCAGGACCGGTTCCTGCGTTTGCGGCAGCGCGACCGTGAGCCCGGTCGTATCCGCCATGATCTGGCGCACCAGCGGACTGCGTCCTGCGCCGCCTCCCATGACGATCACATTGCTGCCGACACCATGGACCCTGAAGGCGTCGATGACGTCGGCAAGGCCGTAAGCGAGCCCGCACAGTCCTGCCATGAACAGGCGCTCCATCGCCGGGATGCCGGTATCGAGATCGAGGCCGGCGATAACGGCGCGGGAATCCGGGTCGGCATAGGGCGAACGATTGCCGAGGAATTCAGGCAGAACGTGAACGTCGCGCGCCAACAGCGCCGCCGCACTGGCATTTCCTGCACGCTCGATGATCCGCTTTTCGAGGTATCCGATGATGTCGACGCTCTCGCGCTGCGCGGCCGCGCTGGCTTCGGCGTGAGCCGGATGGGACCGGATCAACTGATCGATGGCCGCTCCCGCGGCGGATTGCCCGCCCTCGTTCAGCCAGAGGCCCGGCACCATGCCCGAGAAATACGGACCCCAGACGCCGGGCACGAAGCATGGGTCGGCCGTGGTTGCCATGATGCAGGCGGAGGTGCCCATGATGTAGGCCAGCCGGTCGCAGACATTGCTGGTCGCGCCTGACGCATCGCGACCGCCAATCGCCCCGATCCCGCCCGCATGCGCATCGATCAAGGAGGCGCCGACCGGCGTTCCCGCCTTCAGCCCGAAATCCCGCGCCGCCGGCTCCGTCAGCCCCGATCCGAGCGGCGTACCAGGGGCGACGATCTCGGTGCCGATCCGCCGGTATTGGTCCGCGACGAACTCTTCGAGCCCGACCCGCTGGAAGTAGGGCGCGCTCCAGCGTCGTTCATGCGCCAGATAGTTCCACTTGCACGTGACCGTACAGGTCGAGCGCGCCAACGATCCCGCGGCGCGGAAAGAGAGGTAATCCGCCAGATCGAAGAATTGTCCGGCGCGGTCGAAGCTTTTGCGCAGGTGCCGCTTCAGCCAGAGAAGTTTCGGGATTTCCATCTCCGGCGAGATCGACCCGCCGACATAGCGCAGCACATCATCCTGCGTGTCGTTGATCGACCGCGCTTCCGCCGTTGCGCGATGATCCATCCAGACGATGACGTTGCGGCGATCGTCGCCGGATGTGCTGACGGTGAGGGGCTCAGCGCTCTCATCGAGCACCACCAGCGAGCAGGTTGCGTCGAATCCGATGCCTTTCACTGCGTCCGGAGAGATCGCCGCTTCCGCCACGGCCTTGCGGACGGAAGCGGCGCAGGCCTCCCAGATGTCGGAGGACGATTGCTCGACGATATCGCCGGCCTCCTGCCAGGTCGTGATCGGATGCCGCGCCGTTGCGAGCAGGTTTCCCTGCTCGTCGAAGATCCCCGCCCGGGTGCTGGAGGTTCCGACGTCGATGCCGATAAAGGCTTGCTGCATGTCCGCTCCCGTCAGTCGTGACGCAAGCTTACCAGCATGTGTAGCCACCATCGACAAGAACGATACTTCCGGTCATCAGGCTTGCGGCCTCGGAGGCGAGGAAGAGCACCACCGAGGCGATCTCCTCGACCTGCCCGAGCCGCGCCATCGGCGTGCCGCCGATCCACGCATCGTACATGCGGGGATTGCCTTTGACGAAGGCGTTGAGCGGGGTTTCGATGTAGGTCGGCGCCACGGCGTTGACGCGCACGCCGCGGCTGGCCCATTCGGCCGCGAGCGATTTGGTCAGATGGTGCACTGCGGCTTTGGAGGCGTTGTAGTAGCATTGTTCCTGCGGCTTGTTGACGATGAAGCCGGACATCGAGCCGATATTGACGATGGTTCCGGTCCCGGCGTTCAGCATATGCTTGCCGAAGGCGCGGCAACACCAGAAGGTGCCGTTGAGATTGACGTCGACGACGTTCAGCCAGTGTTCGTCGGTCACGGTTTCGGCAGGCGTTTCGCTGCGCGCGATCCCGGCGTTGTTGACGAGGATGTCGACCCGGCCATAGCGCGACACGAGCTCGTCGGCGACCTCCGACACACGCCTGGAATCCGTCACGTCCATCAGGGCGGTCTCGGCGTGATAGCCCTTGCCATTCAGGTCAGCACATGCCGTCTTGGCCGCCTCGGCATCGCGATCGGCGATGACTATTCTCGCGCCGGCTTCCGCCAGCGCCTCGGCGCAAGCCAGCCCTATGCCCTGGCCGGCGCCTGTCACGATCGCGGTCTTGCCGGGAAGCCTGAACTTTTCGAGGTACATCGTTGTCATCCTGTTATGTCCGCAGCGATTTGCCGTCCTTGTCGAAGCGATGAATGCGCGAAGGGGCGGCAGGCGACAGCACCACGCGGTCGCCTGCGCCCAGGCTGAGCTCGCCGATATAGCGCGCGGTCAGGGTCCCGATCGGACCGGCGTCGACGTAGAGAAAGGTGTCGCTGCCCAGGTGCTCGGCGACGATGATCGTTCCCGGCCAGCCTTCGCCCTCTTGCGTGATCTTCAGATGCTCGGGGCGCACGCCGATGGTCGCGGCGTCGTAACGCGCGGCGGCTTCCCCCGTGATGAGGTTCATCTTCGGCGAGCCGATAAAGCCCGCGACGAACAGATTGGCCGGCCTTTCGTACAGCTCGAGCGGCGTCCCGTATTGTTCGATCATGCCGGCGTTGAGCACGACGATCTTGTCCGCCATGGTCATCGCCTCGACCTGGTCGTGCGTGACGTAGATCGCCGTGGTGCCGAGCTGCTTCTGTAGCCGCGTCACTTCGAGCCGCATCTGCACACGCAGCGCGGCATCGAGATTGGACAACGGTTCATCGAACAGGAACGCCTTGGGCTCGCGGACGATGGCGCGGCCGATCGCGACCCGCTGGCGTTGCCCGCCGGACAGCTCGCGCGGCTTGCGGTCCAGATAGGGCGTCAGGTTGAGGGTCGCAGCCGCGGCTTCGACCTTGCGGTTGATCTCGGCCTTGCGAAGGCCGGCCATCTTCAACCCGAAGGCGATGTTGCCGCGGACGCTCATATGCGGATAGAGCGCATAGGACTGAAACACCATCGACAGCCCGCGCCTGGCGGGCGGAACGTTGACGACGTTCTTGCCGTCGATCAGGATGTTTCCGCCGGTGACGTCTTCGAGCCCGGCAATGAGCCGAAGCAGGGTCGTCTTGCCGCAGCCCGACGGGCCGACAAAGACCACGAAGGAGCCGTCCGCGATGTCGAGGTCGGCTCCCTTGATGACCTGGACCGGCCCGAACGATTTCTGGACATCCTGCAACGTGATCTGACCCATGGTTCGCGGCCTCTCTGCTACTTGACGGCGCCGAAGGTCAGGCCGCGGACGAGTTGCCGCTGACTGAACCAGCCGAGCACGAGGACCGGGGCGATGGCCAGCGTCGAGGCCGCCGAAAGCTTGGCCCAGAACAGCCCTTCCGGGCTCGAATAGGACGCGATGAAGACGGTGAGCGGCGCGGCCTCCAGGGTGGACAGGTTCAGCGTCCAGAACGCCTCATTCCAGGCCAGGATGAAGTTGAGCAGAAGCGTGGATGCGAGCCCCGGCACGGCCATCGGCGTCAGGACGTAGATCAGCTCGCGGCCGATCGTTGCGCCGTCCATGCGCGCGGCTTCCAGGATGTCCCTGGGGATCTCCTTGAAATAGGTGAACAGCATCCAGATCACGATCGGCAAATTGCCGAGGCACAGGATGATGATCAGGCCGATCCGCGAGTCGAGCAGTCCGAAGTTCCGGTAGATCAGATAGATCGGCACCAGCACGCCGACCGGCGGCATCATCTTGGTCGACAGCATCCACAGCAACACATCCTTGGTGCGCTTGGTGGGCGAGAACGCCATCGACCACGCCGCCGGGATCGCGATCAACAGGGCGATCAGGGTCGAGCCGCCGGCGATGAGGATGGAATTGATGGCGTGATGGATATAGTCGCTGCGCGCCTGCACGGTGGCGTAATTTTCCGTGGTCCAGTGAAAGAACAGGAACGACGGCGGGATGGCGAAGGCTTCCAGCTCGGTCTTGAAGCTGGCGAGCACCATCCAGAGGATCGGGAAGAAGATCAGGAAGCCGACCAGCCAGGCGGCCACGGTCGAGATCGCTATCCGCCTGACGGTTGCCGTTCGCGCCATGGTTCAGGCCTCCAGGTTCCGGCCGACGATCCGGACCAGGAAGAAGGCCACGATATTGGCCAGCACCACGGCCACCAGTCCTCCGGCGGAGGCGCTGCCGATGTCATACTGGATCAGCGCCTGCGAGTAGATCAGGAACGCGATGTTGGTCGTCTGCAGTCCCGGACCGCCGCCGGTGGTGACGAATATCTCGGCGAACACTGTCAACAGGAAGATCGTCTCGATCAGCAGGACCACGGTAATGGGTCGCGCCAGATGCGGCAGCGTGATGTAGATGAACCTCGAGACCGCGCCGGCGCCGTCCATCTCGGCGGCCTCCTTCTGCTCCTCGTCGAGCGATTGCAGCGCGGTCAGCAGGATCAGCGTGGCGAACGGCAGCCATTGCCACGACACGATCAGGATGATCGCGAGCAGGGGGACGTCGTTGAACCAGTCGATCGGGGTGGCGCCGAAGAGTTTTGTGACCCAGGCCAGCAGGCCCGACACCGGATGCATCAGCAGGTTCTTCCAGATCAGCGCGCTGACCGTCGGCATCACGAAGAACGGCGCGATCACCATCAGCCGGACGATGCTGCGGCCGAACACCGGCTGGTCGAGCAGCAGCGCCAGCGCAATTCCGAGCAGGATGGTCAGTGCGAGCACCGAACCGACCAGGACCAGCGTGTTTTGCAGCGACGCGAGAAACGCGGGGTCGGTCAGGAAATAGCGGTAGTTGTCGAACCCGACGAACCCCTGCGAGTCCGGATCGAGCAGATTGTAGTGCAGGGTTGAAAAATAGATCGTCAGCGCCAGCGGAACGATCATCCAGACGAACAGCAGCGCGACCGCGGGCGTCAGCAGGGTCCGCGCAAGCAACTGCGTCTGTCGGGTTGCCATCCTGGCCTCCGTCGGCGCGACCATCCGGTGTGGGGCACAGGATGGCCGCGAGCTCCGGTTCGGGAGAGTAAGCTAAGTTGGCCGGTTATTTGATATAGCCGGCGCGCTTCATTTCCCGTTCGGTCGCCGACTGCGCCGCCGCGAGCGCCGCGTCCACGGTGGTCGAGCCCGACAACGCCGCGGAGAACTGCTGGCCGACCGCCGTGCCGATGCCCTGGAATTCGGGAATCGCCGCATACTGCACGCCGACATAGGGCACCGGCTTGACCGTCGGCTTGCTTGGATCGGCCGCATTGATCGATGCCAGGGTCAGCTTGGCGAACGGCGCGACTTTCAGGTAGTCGGGATTCTGGTACAGCGAGGTCCGCGTGCCCGGCGGCACGTTGGACCAGCCCTCCTTGCTCGCGACCAGCTTGAGGTAGTCCCTGCCGGTGGCCCAGGCGATGAACTTCTCGGCGGCGTCGACTTTCTTCGAACCGGCCGGGATCGCAAGACTCCATGCCCACAGCCAGTTGGCGTTCTTGCCAAGCCCGGTGTTCGGCGCGAGCGCAAAGCCGACCTTGTCGGCGACATTCGAGTCCTTCGGATTGGTCACGAACGAAGCGGCGACCGTGGCGTCGATCCACATCGCGCATTTGCCGGCGTCGAACAGCGCCAGATTTTCATTGAAGCCGTTCGAGCTTGCGCCGGGAGGGCCTGCCTCCTTCATCAGGTCGACATAGGTCGAAAGCGTCTTCTTCCATTCCGGCGTGTCGAATTGCGGCTGCCATTTCTCGTCGAACCAGCGCGCACCGTAGGAATTGGCCATCGCGGTCAGGAACGCCATGTTTTCACCCCAGCCGGCCTTTCCGCGCAGGCAGATGCCGTAGACGCCGGCGTCCTTGTCGGTCAGCTTCTTGGCCGCATCGATCACGAAATCCCATGTCGGGTTTTCCGGCATGGTAAGTCCGGCCTTCTGGAACAGGTCGGTGCGGTACATCGTCATCGAGCTTTCGCCGTAGAACGGCGCGGCATAGAGCTTGCCGGACACCGACACCGCGTCCCTGATCTTGGGAAGCAGGTCGGCGACGTCATAGTCGGCGCCGAGATTGTCGAGCGGCACCAGCCAGTTCCGCTTCGCCCAGATCGGCACCTCGTAGGTGCCGATGGTCAGGATGTCGAACTGACCGCCCTTGGTGGCGATGTCGGTGGTGACGCGCTGGCGCAGGACGTTTTCCTCCAGCGTTACCCATTTGACGGCGATCCCGGGATTCTTGGCGGTGAAATCGCCGGTCAGTCCCTGCATGCGGATCATGTCGCCGTTGTTGACGGTGGCGATCGTCAGGGTTGTCTGGGCGAGGCAGGGGGTCGCAAGCAGGAGCGCAGCCGCGCCCACAAGGGCGCCATGGACGTGTTTCACGGGTACCTCCCATCGTCGCAATTGAGCATATGCCCACGCGTTGAGCGTATGTTCACATCAACAATTCGGCTTGTCAAGGCGAGGAGCGGCGTTTCCGCGATCCGCCAGCGGAAGAGGAGTCCGTTTGGCTCGGAAAGACGCGACGCGTGCGCCGGTGCCAACTCGCGAATCCGCCAGGCTCAACGAACGAGCGCAATGAGTCCGCTTGGCCCCGAGCAGCCGACATAGGAGCGGACATGTCGGGAGGTCCGGGTCGTCAGGCTCCCTGCTGAACTGGTAGTTTCAGCGGTTTGCCGCTCCTGAGAGGGAGTTTGAGGCCTTTGGATACGGGGCCCCTGAAGCGAATGATGCGCTCGGTAGGGTCGATCGAGAAAGTCTGGGTGATGACGATGCTCGGGCCGGCGTCCAGGGTGCCGTAGACGCTGTTTGAGGTTTCGGTGGTGTGTTCCTTTGGAGCGCCGACGCAGGAGGGAAGGCTGCTCTGCACGGCCAGCGGTGTGCTGGCGGCGTAGGTGAAGGTGCCTGCGCCAGACGAAAACACGGCGTTGGCGCCGTTGCCCGGGCCGATGAGGTTGAACTCGAAGGCGTTGATGGGAGCGATCTTGCTGGCGGGAAGGCCGAGGGGAGACTTGAGAAAGTCGACGATCGGAATGTTGTTGAGATCGCCGTCGATGCACTGAGCGGGCGCGACGAGATCGAACTGGTGGAGGTGCCCGTCATTGACGTCGATGAAGTTGACGAAAAACGCGTCCTGGGTCGTCCCATAAGACGAAAGCGCGCCGTCGGGCGCGAGTGTCGCGCCGCTGCCGGAGAGCTGCGTGAGGTCGCTGTCGGCCCACTGACCCTTGGGTGCGATGGAGAGGTCATGGACGTGGCCATCCGTGCCGGTGAAGTTGACGTGCTGCGTGCCGCCGCCCACATAATCCGCCCAGTAGCCGCAGAGCGCGGAATTGGCCGCGGGCGGCACGCTGGGGCCGGAGAGCTGCGCCAGCTGCGTCAGATCGTTGTTGAGCCACTGCTTGCTGTGGAGGTTGTAGAGCTCGTGGACATGGCCATCGGTGCCGATGAAGTTGACGTGTTGGCCGTTGTCCTGGGCCATGTAGCCGCAGAGAGAGCTGGTGCGTGAGGGCGCGATGCCGTTGCCGGAGAGCACGATGAGGTCGTTGTTGATCCACTGACCCTTGGGTTTGATGTAGAGCTCGTGGACGTGGCCGTCGGCGCCGATGAAGTTGACGT
>Ga0265339_10001800_pt1 | contig 15734 bp, 17 predicted proteins | sample 4CB219metaG_FD_202085 | JGI IMG/M metagenome (GOLD analysis project Ga0265339, IMG submission 202085) | Rhizosphere microbial communities from Carex aquatilis grown in University of Washington, Seatle, WA, United States - 4-CB2-19 metaG | ecosystem: Host-associated > Plants > Roots >... | reverse complement strand
TGATAACCTGGTCAGCACTGCGCGAACATTGCTGTCCGCCTTCATCGGCTCGACCAGCCGCAAACTCTGCATGCGCACGCCAGGGTTTGTATCGCTGATCAGCGCTCGCAGTACTGCATCCCGCACCTGCCCGTCCTGCCGCACGAAGCCACTCAGTCCATCGAGTGCCTTCAGGCGCACACCGGGGTTCGTATCGTTCTGCAACGCATACATCAACGCTTCCCGCACCCGCGTATCGTTGGGTGCCTGGGTCAATACATCCACTGAATCCATGCGCACGCCTGAGTTGTAGTTATTGCGCGCGGCAAACAGCAGCAACTGCTGGATGCGCTGGTCATCCAGCGAACCTTGTGCTTCCTGCGTCAAAATCGTGTCGTACTTGATGCTGACCTGATTGGATCCGGGAGTTTGCGTTACGGAACGAATGCCGGTAATTGCGGATGCTTCGACCGGAGCAGGACGCCCCGGCTGATCGGATTTTCCAACTTCGATTCCGGGGCCCTTCGCCAAAAAGTTGTAGGTTGCGCCAATCCCACCGCCAAAGCCCACGATGAAGATCGCCGCTGCCAATGCTGGAGACAACCGGATCTGGCGCAGCCATGTGCCGGGCTCGAAAATGAGACGCCGCCACCATCCACCCTGTGTTGTGTTCTCCAAGGCTTCCTGCAGCCGCATCCGCGATGCTGCCAGCAGGTTCGGCGTCGGCTCCGCCACGGGGGCCTGCGACATCGTCGAGTGAAACTTGCGCGCCGCCTTTAATTCGCTGGCACACTCCGGACACCGCGCCAGATGCTGCTCCACCTCGTAGCGCGCGTCGTCTTCGAGTTCGTTATAGACGTAGAAAAGAATGTTCTGCTGTACCCAATCACATTTCATTTGTGCACCCCACTTCGGGGAAAATTTCAAAACTCTGGTTCGTATCGAGGTATCGCTTTAGCGACACCGTAAAACCCATCGCGCTGATCGCCTTTGTAGGAGCTGCTTGTTTCATCGCATCTCCGCCAATGCGCTCCGCAACTTCTGCGTCGCGCGGAACAACGTATTCTTGGCCGTTTCTTCCGTCGTATTCAGCATCTCGCCCACAGTGCGCAACTTCAGCCCGTGATAATGCTTCAGCTCAAACACCATGCGTTCCCGCGGAGTCAGGCGCGACAACGCCGCGCCAATTTTTCTTCCCAACTCGCGTCGCATCAGGTCGCGTTCGGGATTCGCTCCAGCGCGCACATCTGCGAATTGCTCCAGAACGCTGAATTCTTCCCCGGAAGAATCCGTGACAACGGGAGAGTCTTCCTTGCGGACATTCCGTTTTCGCAGGTGATCGAGGCAGAGGTTCGTGACGATCCGGTAAATCCACGTGTAGAACGAACATTCAAACCGGAAGCTGCCCAGGTTCTTGTAGGCCTTGAGGAAGGCTTCCTGGTAGACGTCCTGGGCGTCGGATTCCGATCCCGTCAGATGGAGCGCCAGCCTCAGAACGGACTGGTCGTAGTGACGCACGAGTACCTCGAAGGCTGCACGGTTTCCCTGCTGCGCCTCGCGGATCAGACTCGTATCGTCAATGCGGTTGCCCTGCGCTGCCAATGAGCCCCTCACGGTGGGGTTCTGGGTGCCGCTCTGCTGTTCCACCCGCCTCGGGCGGGAAACCTCGCCAACCGGAATTGCGACTGCGTAAGAATCGGCCGGCATTGTCTGTCTCTGTCCCCTACAAGTAGACCAACCTCGTGTTGCACAGAGATAGACGGGACCAAACCCCGAACGTTAGCAGATTATAAGGAGTTGGCCCTTGGTTTGCTTGACATTAGCCCAGTGTGGGGTGTGTTGGAACCTACGCCTGTTTTCGATCCGGCGAAAACTTCAGCCGCATCTCGTTCGTTGCCTCAAACCCAAGCTTTTCATACAAATGCCGCCCCTCTGGGCTGGCATGTAAGTTGACTCCGCGTAAGCCGTAAGCCTTGATCCAGGCCAGGATTGCCTCCATGACGAGGTGAGCGACGCCCCGCCGCCGGAACTCCGGCTCCGTATAAACATTCAGAATCACGGCCCGCTCCGTGCAGGGATCCAGGGGATTCGCGGGCCAGGGCGAAAGCAGCACGCCCCCGCCACCGGCCACGCGCCCGTTGCGATCGAGCGCCAGCCAGTGGCGATATTTGCCGTCGGCCATCGCCTGAGCCAGCCAGGGCCGCGCCACCTCAACCATGCGATCTAATTCGTCGACTGTGCCCTCGTTCATATCGCGAAACATGGAACGCCGGTGATGCAGGATCACCGCGTGGTCCTCCAGCCTGGCCTCTCGAATTGTGATTTGAGAACTTGTCATCCGGCCTCATGCTGCTTTGCAGTAAAGAGGTTGCGTAGTGAGTCTGAAGCAGTAAAACCGCAGCGCCGTCATTCAAAGGTACAATAATCGGGGAGTCGCCACGTCGAAGAACCTGTGGGCTTTCGGTTCCGCGACACCAGGGGTCACGCATTTCATGTACGAAGTCACTGTAGAAGACACATTCGCGGCCGGACACTATCTCCGCAACTACAAGGGGAAGTGCGAAAATCCGCACGGCCACAACTACAAGATCCGCGTCACGCTCGCCGGCGCCGAGCTCGATAAAGCCGGGCTGCTCCTGGATTTCAAAGACCTGAAAGAGGTCATGAAGCACGTCATTGACCGTCTCGATCACCAGATGATCAATGACATCGAGCCCTTCACCATCCTGAACCCATCGGCTGAAAATCTGTCGAAATATTTCTACGACGAGACCAACGTGCGTCTGAAGAATGTCACAAACGGCCGAGTGCGAGTGAAAGACGTCACCGTCTTCGAAACCGATACGACGACCGCCAGGTATTCAGAATAGTTTCTACTGACGGCTGCCGGCCTGTTCCCCATGCAGATCTCCGAAATCTACAAATCGCTTCAGGGCGAGTCCACCTACGCTGGTCTTGCCTGCGTCTTCGTCCGTCTCACAGGATGCAATCTTCGCTGCAGTTGGTGCGACAGCGAATTCAGCTTCCACGGCGGCAGCAAAATGACAGTGGAAGAAGTATTGGCAGAAGTGACGCGCCTCAGTCCACCTGGGACGGGTGCGAACCAATCGCTGGTGGAAATCACGGGTGGCGAGCCCATGCTGCAAGAGCGGGAAGTAGTCCCTCTGATGGAATCCCTCCTGAAAGCTAACTACAAAGTACTTCTCGAAACCAGCGGTGAGCGCAAACTGGCGTCCGTCCCCGAAGAAGTCGTCAAGATTGTAGACGTGAAATGCCCTCATTCGGGGGAGCCCGATACCTTCGCCCTTGAAAATCTGGACGCTCTTGAACGTCATGACGAACTCAAGTTTGTCCTCGCCGATCGTGTCGACTACGAATTTGCCCGCGATTTCGTTCAGCGACATCGCGTGGCCGATCGTGTTCATGCCATCCTGTTTTCCCCCGCATTCCGCAAAGACGCCAGCGGCGCCCGCGACACGTCTCACTGTCTTCTCGACCCGGAAGAGCTGGCGCAATGGATCCTCGCCGACAATGTCCCGGCTCGCCTGAGCCTGCAAATCCACAAGTTGATCTGGAATCCCGCCGCCAAAGGCGTCTAACTGGACGATCGAAGACCAGTTCCCCAACATCGCTGGATTGATCTCGCGTAAAATTGTTGTTGAGGCGCCGCGCTCGAACGAAATGACCCGATCCCCCGATGGCCCGATCACTCGTGCCGTAGTCTTGCTCAGCGGAGGCATGGACTCGTGCGTTTGCGCCGCGCTGGCTGCGCGCGACCACCAGGCTGCTGCTGTCCACGTCAGCTACGGACAGCGCACCGAGTTGCGCGAACGCCGCGCTTTCGAGGGGATCTGCGACCGCCTTGGAATTCGTGACCGCCTCATCGTCCGCAACGACGCCCTGCGCGCGATCGGCGGCTCTGCCCTCACCGACCCCAAGATCGGAGTGCCCGAGGCGCACGCTATCGGAGTCGGGGTTCCGGTCACCTACGTTCCCTTCCGCAACGCGCACTTCCTTTCCGTGGCCGTGAGTTGGGCGGAGGTTCTGGGAGCGGAAAAGGTTTATATCGGAGCCGTGGAACCGGACAGTTCCGGCTATCCCGACTGCCGTCCCGAGTACTATCGAGCGTTCAATGAGGTGGTGAAGGCGGGCACAAAAGACGGCACGATTCAGGTAGTCACGCCGCTCATTGCCATGCGCAAGTCCGCCATTGTGACGCTTGGCCTTGAACTGAATGCGCCCTTCGATTTAACGTGGTCATGCTACCAGCGCGAAGATCGTGCCTGCGGCGTCTGTGACAGCTGTGTTCTCCGCCTGCGCGCGTTTCGCGAAGCGGGCGCAGAGGATCCGATTCCGTACGCGGAAGCCGCCGCCCGAACAGGCTGAAGTTTGAGTCCGCCCAGCGTGGCTGGAGCGCGGTCCTACGGGGCCACAATTGAGTTCTGGAGTTCGATCTAGATTTTTGAAAGTCGTGCAAAATTACAGATTCAATGCCGGGAGGCTCATCATGAAGAAATACATCATTCTCCCCCTTCTGCTGATGGTCGCCGTGGCGCTCTATGCGCCGCTCGCGTTCTCGCAGACCACGGGCACCGTGAAGGGCGTTTGCAAGGATGTCGACGGGAATCCAATCGTCGGAGCGGAAGTGCAGTGGGTCGGGGTTGAGAGCGGCCACACTTACAAAATGAAAACCAACAGCAAGGGTGAGTATTTCTCGCTCGGCATCGTCCCCGGCAAGTACAACCTCAAGCTCATCAAGGATGGCAAGGAACTCTGGAGCATCAACGGCATTCCCGTGGGTTTGGACGAAAAGGATCAGGACATTGATCTGAAGAAAGAACAGGTCACCGCTGCGCAAGGCAAGGGCATGACGGTTGAGCAAGCCAAGGCTGCCGCCGAACAACAGGCCAAGGCGGCGAAAGAAGTTAACACCGTCAAGAGCCTCAACGAAAAACTCACCGAATCCAACGCAGCCGTCGACGCGGGCGATTTCGACAAAGCGATCGCCAGCTTGAACGAGGCCAACGCGATCGATGCCACGCATGACCTGATCTGGTTCAAGCTCGGCGATGCCTACCGCCTCTCGGCTCCTAAGCAGACCGATCCGGACGAGAAGAAGAAGCGCTACGATTTGGCCGCCACCAATTATCAGAAGGCGATCGACGTCCGAAAGGCCTCCGAACCGGCCCAGAAAGAGGTCGACAATAACAAAAAATTCGCCGCCTACTATAACAACCTGGCGGAAGCCTATTCGAAGGAAAACAAGATCGACGACGCCATCACTGCCTACAACCAGGCGGCCCAACTCAATCCGGAGGGTGCCCCGACCTACTACTTCAATGAAGGTGCCGTTTTGACCAACGCGGGCCGTGCCGATGATGCCGTGACCGCCTTTAACAAGGTCATTGCTGCCGATCCAACGAAAGCAACTGCTTACTACTGGAAGGGCATTAACCTGATCGGCAAAGCCACCCTGGGCAAGGACAACAAGATGACCGCCCCGGACGGCACTGCCGAAGCCTTCCAGAAGTATCTTGAGCTGGACCCCAACGGGCCGATGGCGCAGACATCAAAGGACATGCTCGCCCAGATCGGCGCCACCGTCGAAACTGGCTTCGGAACCAAGAAAAAGGCAGCACCGAAGAAGTAGCTTTACCGCGATCGTGTGACTGGAAGTATCGAGAGCAGCCTCCCCAAGGGCTGCTCTTTTATTTTCATTAAGTTACCGAGGTCTATGGCCTCCTTGGTACTACGCTCTCTGCGCCGATCGCGCTACAGTCATTGCAGGTTCCTCCGGCTGTCGTGTCTCCCCTGTGGCATCAATTTCTGATTATTGGGAGTGTGTGGAATGGCGGCACCGGGGAATTCCCCGATTGCGATTGCCTTCGAGGGCGTGGACGGTTCGGGATCGATCCCGACCTCCGTTCTGCTCGCGGGGATGTTGCGTGCTTCCGAAAAGGTCAGCGACCTGATCTTCTCGCCCGGCCGTCCGCCGCAAGTTGAAATTCACGGGCAGCTCACCGCCGTCGAAATGTCGGGCGTGGGCATGCTTTCCGCGGACGACACTCGCCGCATCGCCGCCGACTTAATCGGCACCAACAAACAAGCCATCAATACTCTTCGTGAGCAGGGTTCGTGCGACGTCTCCTATGGATTGCCGGGCATGGCTCGCTTTCGCGTCAATGTCTTCATCCAGCGCGGAAGTTGCGCGATTGTCATGCGCGTGATTCCTACAGTGATTCCGACGTTCAGTTCCCTGCGCCTGCCGGCACAACTTGACGATGCCGCCAACGTGCGCAACGGCATCATCCTCGTCACCGGTGGCAGCGGATCCGGGAAATCCTCCACAGTCGCCGCGCTGATTGACCGTATCAACAGCGAGCATTGCTATCACATCCTGACCGTCGAAGATCCGATCGAGTTTCTACACAAGCATAAGAAATCCACGGTGCACCAGCGCGAACTGCACAGCGACGCGCCCAATTTTTCTCTTGCCCTGCGGGCCGCGCTGCGCCAGGCCCCGCGCGTGATTATGGTCGGAGAAATTCGCGACCGGGAGACGCTGGAAATTCTTCTCGAAGCCGCCGAAAACGGACACCTGATTGTCTCCAGCATGAACACGGTGGATTCCTCAAAAACGGTGGAACGGATCGTTGCCTCGTTCACTGCTACCGAACAGCAGTCGGTGCGCGAGCGGCTGGCCAAGACATTCCGCTACATCATCGCGCAGCGCTTGATTCCTCGCACCGATGGCGGCGACCGAATCGCCGTCGTGGAAATCCTGAAATCGAATTCGCGCACGCGCGACTGTGTCGAGCAAGGCGAGCGGCCCGGCCGCACGCTTCTCGACTGTCTGAAAGCCAGCGAAAGCGAAGGCATGCAGCATTTCGACGCGGAAATCGCCAAACTGGTCCGCTCTGGACTGGTCGACTTGGAAACTGGCCTGTGCTTCGCCAGCAATGCCACTGTCCTCGGGCAGGAACTGGCCCGCAACTAGGAAACGTGCATGCCCTCTCAGCATCCCCGTTTCCTGGCGGAATCCTCCTAAATTGATGACTTGAACCGACCGAACGTAAGGGCATCGATGTGTCTTGCACCAACCGGTAAGAACCCGGCTCGCAGCTAGATTTCTTGATCCGGAGGGACCGTTTCGGGCAACGCAGCGTATCATTTCCTGCATGTCGTCCACGCTCTCTCCAACTCGAGTTGTGAGTTTTGAAGAGGCGCGGCACATCGTCGAAGAGCACGCCCTGAAGGTCCGCCCCGGGGAAGTGGAGTCGGCGGATCTCCTGGCGGCGCGAGGCGGGGTGCTTGCAGAAGACCTTGTTGCCGACCGCGACTTTCCTCCTTTTCCGCGCGCTACGCGCGATGGCTATGCAGTTCGCGCGGTAGACGTCGAGGAGGTTCCCGCTCGGCTCGATGTCATCGCAGAGGTCAAGGCGGGAGATTGGCCCGACACATCAGCCGTCGAAGTAAATCGCGGGCAAGCTGTCTCGATCATGACGGGCGCTCCCATTCCCCAGGGAGCGGACGCAGTCGTGATGGTGGAATACACCACCGCGCTGGGGTCCAGATCAATCGAAATTCAGCGCAGCGTTGTGAGCGGCGAGAATTTTGTTCCACGCGGCGCGGAAGCGCGTGCCGGAAAACTGCTGGTGGATCAAGGGCGCCGTCTCGACCACGCGCTGATTGCAATCGCCGCGTCGATCGGCAAAAGCCGGGTGAAGGTTTTTCGAAAGCCGCGCGTGGCAGTGCTGTCGACCGGAGATGAAGTCATCGAGATTGGCGCAACTCCCGGACCAGCGCAGATTCGGAACTCGAATTCTTACTCCCTGGCTGCACAGATTGAAGATGCCGGAGGCGAAGCGGTTCGGCTTCCGATTGCTCGCGACGAACCGGTTCGACTGCGATCGCTGATCGAAGAGGGGTTGCAGTGCGACTTGCTGTTGCTGACCGGCGGGGTTTCCATGGGCAAGTACGATCTGGTCGAGCAGGTTCTAGCTGGATTGGACGCTGAGTTCTATTTCACTGGAGCCAAAATCCAGCCCGGCAAGCCCGTAGTTTTCGGCTCCTGTGGCGTGGACACTGTCGTCCGCGCCGGCAGCGTAGCCGAGGATCGCCCGCTCACCGTTCTCCAAAGGCGATATTTCTTCGGGCTTCCCGGAAATCCTGTGTCCACGATGGTGACCTTCGAACTTTTTGCGCGGCCGATGATTGCGGCTCTTGCGGGTGCGCGACCCGAACCGCTGAAATTTTTGAGCGCGCGGCTGAAATTGCCGATCCGTACCAAGACTGGTCTGAAGCGGTTTCTTCCGGGTGTGCTTTCGGGTGAATTCGAAAAGGCGGAAGTGGAACTCGCGCGCTGGCAGGGATCGGGTGACATCGCTACGCTTGCGAATGCAAACTGTTACGTCGTGATTCCCGAAGACCGTGAATTGATTGAGGCCGGCGAATGGGTTTCATTGCTGGTGCAATGAACACCTAGCGGCGCTGCCGAGTACGATAGATTGATTAGTGATGCCCAAGGCCAAAGCGAAGACAAGGACAAAGACGCTTTCGCACTACGACCGCGACGGTCGAGCCCGCATGGTGGATGTGTCGGGTAAGCAACGCACTGTGCGCGAGGCCGAAGCGAGCGCGCTGGTCCTGATGTCCGCCGAGGTGCTGAAGGCGCTTCCGTCCAATCCCAAAGGCGATCCGCTGGAAGTGGCCCGGACCGCGGGAATTATGGCCGCAAAGAAAACGTCGGAGCTGATTCCGATGTGCCATCCCGTGCCTCTGTCGCACATTGCTGTGACTCTACGCGTGTGCGAGAATGGCGTGGCTATTGCCTCAAAAGTAAAGACCACGGCCGAGACGGGCGTTGAAATGGAAGCCCTAGTGGCCGCGAGTGTAGCGGCCTTGACCGTGTACGACATGTGCAAGGCCCTCGACAAAGGCATTGAGATCCGCGAAGTGGTTTTGCAGAAGAAATCCGGCGGCAAGAGCGGCGATTACCGCAGAAACGGCAGCGAGTCGCAATCGGTATAGCGATCCCAGGTTATGGCGAGCAACGTAAGAATCCTGCTGGTAGATGACAACCCGATGGTGCTGGGGATGCTGCAGCAGGCCCTCACTCCGTTGGCCGAGATCTCGACTGCCAGCGACTCAGCCGATGCGTTGCTGAAGGCCGTCGAAGAAGTTCCCGATCTACTGATCAGCGACTACCGCATGCCGGGTATGGATGGCCGCCAGCTGCTGGAAAAACTGAAGTCACGTCCCGCGACAGCGGGAATCGCCGTGATCCTCATGGCCAGCAAAGCTGACATCAGCGAGCGCCTGTCCTTGCAGGATCCTATCGAAGATCACCTGGAAAAACCTTTCTTCCTGAAAGATGCGGTACGCAGGATCAAGCGCGTAGTGGACCGGATTGCGCTCGAGAAACTCGCGAAGGCGCCGACCGCGGACGGCTTGCTGCGTGGCAGTCTCGCGCAGATGAACGTGATCGACCTCGTGCAGTCGCTCGAGATGGGCCGCAAGAGCTGCCTGCTCACGATGACCAACGGCGACGACAAGTGCGAAATTTATTTCAATCAGGGCCAGGCTAAGCACGCCACGTACGGATCAATCACCGGCGACGAAGCTGTCTTCAAAGTTTTGCGCTGGACCGAAGGAAACTTCCAGATTGATTTCGAAGGCAAGACGTCGCAGGAAACGACAACTCTGAATACACAGGGCCTGCTGATGGAAGGATTGCGGCTGCTGGATGAAGCGCAGCGTGACGCGGCGGCCGAGGGTGAAGATGTCCTCCTCGACACCTGATCGCGCGCGTGCGGCGGGCGTGACTGCCGCCGTTCTCACTATCAGTGACACCTGTTCGCGCGGCGAGAAAACTGACCGTTCTGGTCCGGCCGTCGCGGAAGCCCTTGAGCAACGTGGCTTCCGAATCGCAACGCGCGGCGTAGTTCCTGACGACAATCCAACAATTCAACAGAAGCTGATTGAGATGTGCGCGTCTTCCCGTCTGGTGGTCACGACGGGCGGGACGGGAATTGCACCGCGCGACGTGACCCCGGAAGCGACGCGCGCGGTAAGCGACCGGCTCGTCGAAGGCATTACCGAGCACATTCGCGCCGAAGGAATGCGGAAGACGCGGTTTGCGGTGCTGAGCCGCGCAGTCTGCGGAGTGCGCGGCACGAGCCTGATTCTCAATCTGCCCGGAAGTCCGACTGGAGCCGTGGAATCGCTCGAAGCCGTGATCGATCTGCTGCCCCATGCTCTGGAGTTGCTTGCCGGAAAGACGGGACATTGAACAAGATCAAACATTTTGTCCACGCCTACAGCGAGTGGATCAAGCACGCGCTGGCTCCTCTTGGGCCTTGGGGGATGCTGGCGTTTGCCGCCGTGGACGGTTCGTTTCTCGGGATGCCCCTGGACGCGATTTTTGTCGGTTATGTTTACAACGACCGAGCGCGCTTTCTGCTCTACGTGTTTCTGGCTTCGGCCGGGGGAGCATTGGGCAGTATCGTCTGGTACGTAATTGGCTATACGGGTGGAGAAGTTCTGCTGCGCAAGCGCATTTCGCCGGCCAAGTTCGCGAAGATTCACGCGTCGTTCGAGAAGCACGAATTCTGGGCGCTGATGTTTCCCGCCATGCTTCCGCCCCCGACTCCATTCAAGATCGTCGTGCTGGCGGCAGCCGGCTTTGAAATGAACTTCGGCCATTTCCTGCTGGCGATTTTTGCGGGAAGGTTTGTGCGATTTCTGATCGAGGCGTTGCTGACGTTGTGGTTCGGCCCTGAAATCGTGACGCTGACCGGCAGTTTGTTCGCCCATCATTTTGTCGCCATCCTCGCCGGAGTGGCTCTGATTCTTGTCGCCGTGTTGTTGTGGCATCGGAAGAAGCGGCGGGGTCGAGAGTCGGCAAGCGCGGCGCAGGGCGAGCCCGTCATCCGGTCGGACGAATAAAATTCAGGTGTGAAGTTTGAGTGGAGAAGCGCGGGCGAGGCCGCCCGCGCTAATCAGACTTTAGATCGCTGTGGGACCGTGAGTTTCGGCGGAGCGTGCGAGCATGGCAGCCAACGCCGGGACTCCGAACATGACAGCAGTGAAGAGCAGATCGCCGGCGAGCCCGCGGCGGAAGAACGGGATTCCGACTGCGTAGCAAGTCATCAGGCCGGAGAATGTTTTGGGATACATGTCCCAGCAGGCCCAGACGGCAAAGTTGCTGAGGATGAAGAACGAGACGGAACTGGCGAGGGCAGCGCCCGCAACACGCAGCCATCCCGAATTCTGGCGCAGTCCGGTTCCGAGCCAGAGGATCGCGACGTACCAGGCCCAGGTTACGAAGTGGTCCCAAGAGAACGGGTACCCATACACAAGCTTGGTCAGTACGACGTCGGAAACGGCAAGCAGGGCGAACGGAACCCAAAGCTGGCGGCGATTCCCGCGGGCGCCGAAATAGAGCAGGGCAGCGGCGACGGGAGTGAATCCCCAGGGGTGCGGCATGAACGGCATGCGCATGGCAACCGCGAACAGGATGAAGAGATAAGCCAGCATGATCACCTCAAAAAGTGGACACTAGGATTGTTGCGCGTGAGATGCGGAATGGTCAAGGGATGCTCCGCAGAAGGAAACAGAGTCAGGCGGACTGATGATCGGCATCATTGTATTTAACATCCTCATGGTTGGTCTTGGTGCTGTGGTCGGTAGCGGGGCCGTATCCGCAGACCGCCTCAGCGGCGCGTTGTATTGGCTGCACGGCATCATCGGGATTACATCGCCGGCGCCCGAGAAAGCGCGGATGTTTGCGTTGATCTGGATTGGCTCGATGCTGGTGATCGTCGACGGGCTGCTGTTTATGTTCGTGTTTCTCGTGACGCATTCGATGTGAACGGGATTCTGCGGAATCCATTCGCAGAGACTTCAGTGCGCTGGATTGGCCTTGGCGCTACGGCTTCCGAATTCTTCGCTGACGACCTGCAGGTCGCGGGTGAGGACAACGCTGCCGCCCAGCATGGAACTTGCGGGTCGGCCGGGATAGCTGTAGCGCAAGTCGCGGAGGCGAACCACGTAAGCGGCGCGATCGCTCGAGAGTTGCTCGGTTTCCGTGATGGGATACTGCGCCCAACTCAGGTAGACGCGTCCTAGATAAGTGTTCTTGGCCGCCAGGGTGACCGGAGTTTCTTCGGGCTTGTAACGAATCTGCATGTTGCCTTCAGGGTCGACTTCGGGCGCGAGCGCATTCACATCCATCGTGGCGAAGAATGCTTGAGTCTCAACCACTCCGTACCAGTGGAACGGATTGACCGCGTAAGAATACGCGGACACGCGGATCTGGTCGGCTCCTCGATAATTTCTGGCCTCGAGTGCTGCTACAGCGCGCCGATGTTCGAAGTCGCGTAATCCCCAAAGTGCGAAAACGCCAAACAGAGCCAGTGATGCGGCAAGGCGTCCGGGCGGAGCCTTGTCTTTGCGGCGAGCGCCAATCTCCTGGTTAATGAGCGAGAACAGCGATGGAACGACGAGACCGAGGATGAGAAGAGCAAGGATGACGGGTTCGACGATGTAGACGATGTCCCAGGAATACCAGCGTTCGTTGAACGGCCAGAAGGGACGGACTCCATAACTGTTGGTGTAGTCGAGCAGGATGTGGCTGAGTCCGGCCAGACAGCCATAGGCAAAAAGCAGTCCCCATCGCGGAGGCAAGTCAGGATTACGCGTCTTGCGGCCGCGCAATCGCCAGATCCCGTAGACGAACGCAACGACGACGGCCGCGACCAGCGGCACTCCCAACAGCGAGTGCGTAAAGCCGCGGTGGTGATTCAGGGCAAAGGCCGACCCCCCGAAACGGCTGAGGACGTCGAGGTCGGGAGCTTCCGCGGCAAGCGTGAGCGTGGCAGTAGCGAGCGCCGTCCTGCGGTTAAGCCCAGCGCGGCCCATCGCGGCGCCGAATAGAAAATGAGTGACGGGTTCCAAGCGAGCTTTAGAGAGTGTAGCTGCGCCAGAGGAAATGCAGAAGACACAAGTTCGGTGTTAGCTCCGGAACTGGCTTGCGGTCTTACTTGCTTTTGGCGGGGACGACCAGGGAGAGCGCGTCGGGCTGCATGGTCATGCGTGCGGGCAGGCGGCCGAGGAGTTCTCCGTCGGCCTCGACGTAGACGCGGTCTGCGGCATCGCTGGGCTCCGGCAGGCGGCAAGTCAGCTCGGAGCAGCTGACGAGGTCGATACCGGCGACTTTGCGCTCGCGCATTCCGAGAACCGCGGCGGCGACATAGCGCAAGTAAGCGTTGCGGCTCGCGGTGCGACACATGATCGCGCGGATCTCTGGGCAGTCGAGATCGGCTCCGGGGACTAATTCGCGCAGGACATTTCCGAAGAAGCGGATGCGTACTGCGAGCAGTTCGGTGAGCACTGCGTGGTGCTGGTGTCCGGTTCCATTGCTGTACTCGACTTCGAAGCGGCGCATGCGGTGCGTGGCCCAGAGCTGCCATGCTTTGAGGTAATACGCGGCCATGCCGGAACGCTTCTTGAGGTCGGTGGTCAGTTTGTAGAAGAGGTGCGCGTCCACTCCGATTCCGGCAGCGACGGTGAAGTAACGCGTGGCTGGTTTCCCGTGGAAGTCTTGAAATTCGATGCGGCCGAGCGGAACCCGGCGGACGGTGCCCTCGACTGCGGTGCGAGCGGCAGCGCTGGCGCGAAGAGGGATTCCGAGATCGTGGGCGAGCGCGTTGGCGGTGCCGAAAGGAAGGATCGCGAGCGCCGCGGGCGTGCCTGCTAACCCTTGAATGACGTCGTGGATAGTGCCATCACCTCCGCAGGCAAAGACGGTGTCGCTGCCGGCGGCAACGGCGCAGCGGGCGTGGTCCGACGCTTCCTGGCTGGATCGGCAGATGGTCAGCTCGGTGCGAACGCCGGCGGATTGGATGACACCGATGGCGTGATCGAGCTCGGCGTCGCGCCGGCGGCGGCCTGAATTGGGATTGAAGAGGATGGTGGCTTTGCGCATCGGCGGTCGTCGCTGTGGTGAGTTTACCTTAGGGCTCGAGTCCGCCCTTGGATGCAGGTTGTTTGGCGCCGAATGGCCACTCTCCCACGTTTCGCGTCGAGCTCCAATCAGAATCCAGCCACGCTTAGCGCGAGCCCCACTCCCACATGCCGAACATGGCTTTTTGCGAAATAGGGTAGCCGGACTGGCGCGCAAGCATTGTGATCTGCCCGCGATGGTGAGCATCGTGCGCGATCAGGTAGCCAAAGAACCCAGAGACGTCAGGACGGAAGCCTTTGACGCGTCCGTTGGCCGAGAGCGACGCGTGAAGAACTTCACGGAGTGCTGCGCGGCTGGCATCGAGGGCCTTCTTGGCTTGTGCGGGCGTTACAGTTTGGCGATCGAGTTGGTCAGGAATCTTGCCTTGGGCAGCATTCAACCACATGACGCGCACATTGTGCATGTGGGCGACGATGGCGGCGATATTACGACCTTTGTTTTGAGGCGGCTCGGCGCGCCAGGCTTCGGCGGGCAGATTGTCGATGAGGTATTGATTGATGCGGTCGTTAGTGTCAAAGGCGGCGAGCAACGCCTCGGACAAAACCAAGGGGGCAGCCGATTTTGCGGGCATGAGAGCCTCCAGGGGATTGAGCCGTCAGCGTTGAGCCGACAGGCTTGAAACGGGCCGACTCATTTTCACACGCGGTTTGAATTCTTGTCGTGGTCTGGACTAAGCTAGCGCGCAAGACCTTGGGGAGCTTTTTCTCGTCTCGTTCGTGCAAGATCCGGTTGTTCATTTCAGGAGGTTGGTATGAAGGTGCTGAGTACCGCTTGCGCCATTTTTTGCCTGGGCATTTCGCTCGCTGCGCAGAATCACGCCATGGACCATGCGGCGGCGAAGCCCGTCACCATGATGGCCGGCTTGGGGAACTTGCATCATCCCGTGTCGACAAAAAACAAGGAAGCGCAGGAGTTTTTCGATCAGGGTTTACGGCTGATTTACGCCTTCAACCATGATGAGTCGGCGCGGTCGTTTCACAAAGCGGCCGAACTGGACCCCTCGTTGGCGATGGCGTACTGGGGGATCGCCGAGGCGGTCGGCCCGAACTACAACGATCCGGCGAGCGAAGACCGCTTCAAGGCGGCCCATGAAGCGGTGCAGAGAGCCGTGGATCTGAGCGGCGGTGCGTCGCCCGTCGAGAAGGCGTACATCGAGGCGATGGCGAAGCGGTTCCCGGCCGATCCGAAATCCGACTTGCAAAAGGCCGCCGTGGAATATCGAGATGCGATGCGTGAAGTCGTGAAGAACTATCCCGATGATCTGGATGCGGCCACGTTGTTTGCGGAGGCGGGTATGGATCTGCATCCCTGGGGATTGTGGCATCCGGACGGCACACCGCAAGAGGGAACCGAAGAGATCGTGGCGACGCTGGAATCGGTGATCCGTCGCGATCCGAACCATCTCGGCGCGATTCATTACTACATTCACGCGGTGGAAGCATCAACTTCTCCCGAGCGAGCCCTGGCTGGGGCGAATCGACTGGCGGCGCTCGCGCCGGGGGCGGGACACATCGTGCACATGCCGGCACATGTGTATATCCGCACCGGTGATTATGCGGCGGCGGTGAAAACCAATCAGGAAGCCGCGATTGCGGACCGGGCATACATCAAGAGCAGCGGGGTTCAGGGAATTTATCCCATGATGTACTACAGCCACAATCTGCACTTCATCGCGATGTGCGCGGCGATGACGGGAGACTACGCCGAGGCGAAGAAAGCTGGCGACATG
>Ga0265339_10001797_pt1 | contig 15757 bp, 11 predicted proteins | sample 4CB219metaG_FD_202085 | JGI IMG/M metagenome (GOLD analysis project Ga0265339, IMG submission 202085) | Rhizosphere microbial communities from Carex aquatilis grown in University of Washington, Seatle, WA, United States - 4-CB2-19 metaG | ecosystem: Host-associated > Plants > Roots >... | reverse complement strand
AATAGGACCATCGAAACGTCCGCGCTCTTCAACAAAAGCGGTGCCAGTCATTTCGCCATTTCCACTCATCGAGAAATAGCCCGCATAACAAGCAGCGCCGGGAGCTTTGCGGCCATGCGGAAATATCGCCGTAACGCCCGTGCGGATGGGGCCGCTACCAACAATGAGAGGGCCTTCACCTGACGCTAAAGTGCAATAGCCGACCTCGACGTTTTCCACGTCTGTGATCGCATTGTTTGGGCCGGGCGTGCCGGTAAACGGGACCCCGGCGCCCCGCGCGCGCAGCTTGCCGGCGGGCGTTCGCAGGTGAGACTTATTCATCCGTGATTCATTCCATGGTACGAAGTGCCGCTAGGGCTGTGTCAATCGTATGATCAATTTCGTCTTCGGTCACGGCCGTTGACAGAACAAAGAGGCCCGGAGCGCCCATCAAGACTCCGTGATTCAGCATATAGCGGAAGAATTTGTCTGCCCGAACACCCGCCTGCGCGTTGCTCCGGCGCGACGCGACTAAGTCGCGGTAGGTCTGAGCGTTCGTATCGACGTGGAACAACGATGTCATCGACGTGTTGCCACCAACTGTGCCTGGCACGCGCGCGATCTTGACTGCCTCACGCAGGCCTGCCCGCAGTCGGTCGCCAAGCATCGAGAGTCGGTCAAAGGCGGCTTTGTCGAATAGCTTCATGGCGGCTGCGCCCGCCGCCATTGTCATAGGATTCGCATTGAAGGTGCCACCATGGCTTACCTTTGCGTGGGCGCGCGGATCGAAGAGGCTCATAATGTCTGCTCGCCCGCCCACGGCTCCGACGGGCAGTCCACCGCCAATGATTTTTCCCATAGCGGTCAAATCCGGCTTAACGCCGAGCGCGCCCTGTGCACCGTTGAAACCCAGGCGCATGCTGTAGACTTCATCGAAGATCAGCATTGCGCCGCAGGCCTTGGTTTCCGCGCGCAGCATATCGACAAATTCTGGACTGACTTGCACATATCCCAGACTCGACACGAGCGGGTCGATAATAACTCCGGCGAGATCGGGTGCGTGCTTGCGCAGAATTCGCCGCGTGTTTTCGACGTCGTTCATCGGGATTACGACCGTGTCTGCCGCCGCGCCCGGACCCGAGCCTGCACCAGCTACGCTCGCAGGAGCGTCCGGATCTCCCCACTTGTCAGGTGAAGGGTTGACGCTAACAGCCGCCGTGTCTCCACTGCCGTGATAGGCGCCTTCCACCTTTGCGATCTTGGCGCGTCCCGTGAAGGCGCGTGCCGCCTTGATGGCCAGCATCACGCCTTCAGTGCCAGAGTTGCAGAAACGCACTTGCTCGACTGCAGGCATTCGCGAGGTAATGATTTCTGCAAGTTCGACTTCGGCCTCGGTGGGCAGAGAAATCGACAGCAGCTTCTGCGCCTGCGCGACAATCGCTTCCACGATCTTAGGATGGTTGTGACCGTGGATAAGCGAGGAGTAGTTGTTGATCAGATCGATGCGCTCGACACCGTCCACATCCCATACCCGGCTTCCGGCCGCGCGTTCCGCATAGATCGGATACGGCGAAAAATAGACGGTCGTTCGAGAATTGCCTCCTGGCATGACCTTCAAAGCGCGTTCATAAAGCTTGGCTGACCGGGACCCGGCATCAGGGAAAGCGGATTTCTTTGCGGCGTGTCCAAGCTCTTTTGCTGCTGAGGTCATCGGTCCCATCCCGTAGGTTCAACGCGTTTTCAGGCCATTGCTTCTGCGGCCTGCTGTGTACCGCAAATGTAAACAATGTTTATATTGCGACCCCGTTTTTTCGTCAACGCCGGAAGGGTTCATTTTGCGTCAAGACGGGGTATTGCGGGTGGGCAAGAATATAAGCAGTGTTTATATTGAAGTTGCCGCTGCCGGCGGCGTAGGAGGAAACATGATGGGGCAGTCACCAGCCGAATTCATCGCCAGCAATCTTTTGCCAATCACCCGAATTGCCGGAGAAGACGTTCGCTACAGAATGCAAGATCGCCTCAAACACTATGGTTGTCCCGGCGTCGGGGTCGCGGTGATTGAGGAAGGCGAGCTCGCGTGGGCGGCCGGCTATGGCCATATTGAAGACGGTAAGACGGCATGTGTCGACGCGGATACGATGTTCTCAGGAGCGTCAATCAGCAAGCCTGTGGCGGCCGTGCTCGCGCTTCAGCTCGTCGAGCGGGGCGTCTTCGATCTGGACGTTGACGTGAATCGATACCTTAAGTCGTGGCAGGTGCCCGATAGCGAATTCACTCGCGTGACGCCCGTGACGCTTCGCTGGCTGCTTTGCCACAAGGCAGGCACCACAATTCATGGTTTCGGCCGCTTTGCGCCTGACAAGCCACTTCCCCGCGCGTTGGACATCCTGCGCGGCAAAGTCTCATTCATGAATGGCGAGACTAACGGCGTGCGGGCTGACAAGGTGCCGGGAGGAACAACCCGCTACTCCGGCGGCGGGACGACGATCGTCGAGCAGATGCTGGAGGACGCGACCGGAAAGCGCTTTCACGAGTTGGCGCGCCAAAACGTTTTTGAGCCCCTTAACATGACGCATTCGACTTTCGAGATGCCGCTGCCGGCGCGATATCACGCGACCACTGCAGTCGGTCACGAAGAGGGCAAGGCGCTGCCTGAAAAGTTCGCGTGCGTGCCGTCAATCGCGGCCGGCGCCATCTACTGCACGCCCTCGGATTTCGCGCGATTCATGATCGCTTGCCGCGACGCCTATCTGGGACGCAGAAACGCGATCCTGGGTCACGCTCTCGCCGAGCAAATGATGACGATCCAGGGCGAGCACGGTGAATTCGGGCTTGGCTGGGAAATATTGGGGACCGGTTCAAATCGTCGCTTTGGCCATGGGGGATCTAATGACGGCTATCAGTGCGAATCCACCTGTTATCTGAAGGACGGCAAAGGCGCCGTCGTCATGACCAACGCCGACTCCGGCCTGATCTTCTATTGGGAGGTATTCAACGCCATCGCCGACCTGCACAAATGGGACGGCTTCATGTTGCCTCCCAAACACGTGCAAACGATCCCTCCCTCAGAGTTTGCGCGCTATGTTGGCAACTACGAACTCGTTTCCGGTGTGGATTCACCAGGACTGAATATCTGGGCGGAGGGAGGAAAACTCTACAGCCAGATCATTGGCATGCGTGGCGGACCGCGTGAGATGCTGCTAGACGAGCATGGCAGGTTTTTCAATCGGACCGGCCCCTACGAGACCGCCGTTGTCTATGACGCGAGCAATGTGGCCAAAGAATTGGTCGTTCTGCGCGACGGCAAGAGCGAGATTCTGCGTGCGCGTCGGCGTACCTGACGATCGGAGTCTAAAATGCACCTCGCGCGTCTTCCCCGTGTACATCTTGCGCATCTGCCGACACCGCTGGAGCCGATGGAACGGCTCTCAAAGCATCTGGGAGGCCCCAAACTGTGGATCAAGCGCGACGATTGCACTGGCCTTTCCACTGGCGGCAACAAGACGCGCAAGCTTGAATTCTTGATGGGCGAAGCTGTAAGAGACGGCGCCGATACGATCATTACACAGGGTGCGACCCAGTCGAATCACGCACGCCAGACCGCGGCAGCCGCTGCAAGGCTCGGTATGGAGTGTCGCATTCTTCTTGAGAACCGCACAGGCTTTGAGTCCAGTGCCTACTCGCTGAGCGGAAACGTTCTGCTCGATCAACTCCACGGTGCCAGCGTCTCCAAGCGTTCGTTGGGCGCCGACATGAATGCAGAAATGGCGACCCTGGCTGCGGATCTCGGCCGCAAAGGCAGGAAACCCTATGTAATTCCAGGTGGTGGTTCAAATCCGGTTGGTGCCGCTGGCTACGCCAACTGCGCGCTCGAACTTTTGTGGCAGGCCAACGAGATGCAACTGAGGATCGACCACATTGTTCAAGCAACTGGCAGCGCCGGCACACAGGCGGGTCTCGTCGCGGGTCTATGCGCCACTAACGCGAACATACCGGTTTACGGAATCTCGGTGCGCGCGCCGAAGTCGAAACAGGAAGAGTCGGTCTTCGCGCTGGCGCAAGCAACAGCAGAATTTGTCGGCGCACCCGGCGTTGTGAAGCGCGAGCACGTTGTCGCCAATTCTGACTATGTCGGACAAGGATATGGCTTGCCGACTGAAGGCATGGTTGCGGCCGTCAAGCTGGTGGCCCAACTGGAAGGCATACTTCTCGATCCAGTCTACACCGGTAAAGGTATGGCTGGCCTGATTGACCTTGTGCGCAAGAATCACTTCGCGAAAGATTCAAATGTTGTGTTTCTGCACACGGGCGGTTCTGCCGGCCTGTTCGGCTATCCTGACGCCTTCGATCTTCCCCGATATACATGACGCAGCGCGAAAAGATTGTTGGCGTAATCGGTGGCATGGGACCCGAAGCTACGGTCGAATTCATGCGCCGCCTTATCGCCGCCATCCCGGCAGGAGATGATGCCGAGCACCTGCACGTCATTGCGGACAACAATCCAAAGGTGCCGTCACGCATCAAGGCGCTGATTGAAGGAGGCGGCGAAGACCCGACTCCGGTCCTGGTCGAGATGTCGCGTAAACTTGAGGCCGCGGGCGCCGATTTTCTGACCATTCCATGCAATACCGCTCACTACTATTTGCCTGAAATCGCACGAGCAGTCCAAATTCCCGTTCTCGACGTCGTGACGCTCACAATTGCAAAGCTCAAGTCGCTTTCGCCTATGCCACGGCGGATAGGCGTTCTGGCGTCGCCTGCAGTGCGCCTCGTTGGCTTATTTGAAAAACGTCTCACAGCCGCCGGCTTTCTGTTGCTGTTCCCGGACATCGAAACCGAATCACAGTTGCTCACTCTGATACGGGCAGTAAAGGCGGACCATGTCACACCGTCTCTTCAGCGCAAATTTGTGGCGATCGCACGCCTCCTGACGGAAGGCGGCGCCGACGCGCTTCTTGTAGCCTGTACAGAACTTTCGCTGCTGCCTGCGCCGCCAGTGGCGCGACCGGTAATTGATACGCTCGATGTTCTGGTCGAAGCGACGGTTGAAACCGCTCGAAGCTAGCCCCAGAGCTTGCCACTGAAGGCGTAAAGCTCACCATTCATTGTGACCATACCATCAGTTCGGTCCTCAAAGAGCATTTCCTGACTGTCAACATCACGCCAGTCGCACAGGCTGCCGACGACAAAGGCGGGTGCGTTGCCGAGGGACGTAGCGCCATTGCAGCCCATCATGAGGCCCATATTGCGTGCCTGCGCGCCCCGGGCGAGCGCCAGGGCTTCCGTCAAGCCTCCAGTCTTATCGAGTTTGATGTTCAGCGCATCGTAGCGCTGCGCTAGCACACCGAGTTCGTCACTCGTCGCACAGCTCTCGTCCGCGCAGATCGGAATCGGGCTGTCGAAATCAGCGAGCTCTGCGTCTTTCTCGTGGTGCAGAGGTTGCTCGATCAATACAACATTCATCAATTGAAGTTGCGGCGTTAGCGAGTGCAGTTGCTCCATCGTCCAGGATTCGTTGGCGTCGACGATCAGTCGGACGCCCGGTACAGTCGCAGAAATGGCGCTTACTTTCTCGATAACGCTCTGCGCGTCGGACTTGATCTTCAGGATACGGTAGCCCTTTGACGCGGCGTCCCGAGAGTCGATGCACATTTTTTCAACCGAGTTAATTCCGATCGTCAAGTCGACCTCGAATTTGGCGGGACGAGCCAGACCGGCGAGTTCCCAAATGCTCTTCCCGATCTGTTTGCACTCGAGGTCCCAAAAGGCGCAGTCGACGGCGTTGCGCCATGATCTCGCAGGAATGCAACGGTTTAGTTCTTCTCGCGTACCGATTTCCTCGATCTGGTCAGCAATTTTGCGCAGTTGCTCGGCTACAAGTTCGGGCGTCTCGTCTTTCAGCGACTGAATTCCGCATTCGCCACGGCCGATGTGCACACCATCGCTTAGATGCACGACGAACAGTTGCGCGGACTGGCGTGTTTCTCGGGCAAATTTGAAGACCTGTCTGTAGGGCCATTCCTGGTAGGCAACCAGCATTTCCAGTGCCATCAGGCCATCTCCTTGAAGGTCTGTGTGATGAGCGCCAGTCCCGCCTCGAGTATGCGGGAGTCAGTGCCGATTCCGAAACGCAGATAGTGATCCATGCCAAACCAGTCCCCAGCAACGACAAGTACGCTCTTCTCCTCGCGAAGCTTTGTGACGAGGGCGCTCGAATTCATCGAGTTCGAATAACGAACAAACGCCATGCCGCCCGCTTTTGGCGGGATGAAGTGGAAAGAATTTTTGCGCTCACCGATCCAGTGGCTAAAGATACCGAGGTTTCGATTAAGGAGCTCTCGGCCGTAGGCCAGGATTTGTTTTCGCCGTTCCGGTTGAAGAATTTTCTCTGCCACGTATTGGCTAACTATTGAGGTGGTGATGGTGGTGTAGTCGTGGCGATGCCAGCACGATGCAATAACCTCGGCCGGACCCGCAATCCAGCCGATGCGAAGCCCGGGATGCGCCAGCGCCTTCGAGAGGCCCGAGCAGACGATTGCCTTTTCGTACACGTCCAGAAAACTGGGACACTCGATTCCGTCAAGTTCCGAGCCGCGATAGATCTCGTCTGAAAGTATGTAGCACCCGTGTTCGCGAGCCAAACCAGCAAGCGCTTCCATTGTAGCGCGATCAAGGACCGCACCTGTCGGATTGTTGGGATTGCACACCACAATCATCTTCGTTTTTGGAGAAATTGTCGAACGAAGATCGTTCAGATCGGGAGCCCATTTCAGTTCCTCTCGCAGTTGGAATGGTTTGGCGATAGCGCCGAACGCGTCGAGCAACCCAGAAACCAGCATGTAATTTGGAAGCATAACGGCCACTTCATCGCCGGGTTCGATCAATGACCAGATGACCGCGAAATTCGCCTCGGCCGACCCGTTGGTGATGAGAATGTTGCTCTCCGTGCGTCCTCGATAGAGACCCGCCACAGCTCGGCGCAGGGAAGGGGCGCCGTTCGTATAGCCGTAGCCTAGAGGCAGAGCAGCCATTTCGCGCAACTCATCTTCGCTAAGTGTTTGTGAAAGTGAATACGGATGAACACCGCTCTCGGTGAGATTGTATTGAACCGAGTTCTCGTACAGAGACTGGTTTCTTTCGAGTAGAAATGGGTCAATCTTCATGTGCGCATCGCCTTTACGGCCGCAAAGACGGCCCGTGCAATTTCGATATCCTGAACCGCCACACCCGTAAGATCGGCGACCGTAATATCCGTGCCCGATATGCGGCCCTGCTTACGGGCGGCGATAACATCGCCTAGTTCGACTATCCGCTCGGGAGGGATCGAGCCTACAGCAAGCGCGTGTTTCAACTCCCCGTGAGCAGAGCATTGCTGCAGGCTGTCGACGACAATTCGATTGGCCTTGTGCAGAATTGCTGGATCGAGCTCGTTTTTTACGGGCGAGTCGGCACCGACCGCCGTAATGTGCGTTCCGGGTGCAATATCATCAAAGTTCAACAGCGGCGATCTGGACGGCGTGGTGGTCACCAAGAGGTTGGCGTTCGCGGCGACCGCTGCGGGTGTGTTGCAGGCAATGACTTCAACCGCCTCTCGCGACATGTCGCGCTGATAGACGGCGACGGCGTGCGCGTTGCGGCCATACACAAAGAGCCGATTTGCGCGTTTTGCCTTAAGCAGATACTGCGCCTGCAGGCGTGCCTGCGTTCCAGTTCCGATAATGCCAATTGCAAAAATCGGGTCCGGCGCGAGAAATTTTGCAGCGATGACTCCGGCGACCGCCGTGCGAATGTCGGTGAGGCGGCCTTCATCCAGCAGCAGGCACGTAGGAACCCCGGTTTCGCTGTCGAAGAGCAGCATCAAACCGTTTGACGAAGGTAGTCCCTTAGCGGGGTTGCCGTAAAAGCCGCACGCGGCCTTGACGACAAAGCTGCTGTCGCCGCTGATATATCCGCTCTTGATATGCAATTCGCCATGTGGAATGCGCAATTCACTTACGGGCGCCACGTGGGCGTTCCCTTGCGAGTACGCCACGAAACCCTCTTCGATTGCGCCGACCAGATCGAGTGTTGGCAGCACCCTGGAGATTTCATCCCAACCGATGACCTCAAACATGCATTGCTCCGCGGCGCGCCAGATATAATCATTGTTTACATCACTGGATCAAGCATCGTCTCGGTGCGAAACCATTCGACGAGGGGACGTATGAAAAAGAAAGTCGGTCGCTGAACTCGTGCGCGGCCTGGTGAATGTTGACTTGTTGCGCCACCTATATAAACATTGTTCATATCGAAACGACGGCTCCTTCAGTCGGGGATAATGACGTGGCGCAGGACCTGCCCGGTACAGTCCGACTGGAGGACTATTCGGCGCCACCCTTTGGAATTGACGCGGTTCGGATGGAGCTCGATCTCGATCCAAAGCGGACCGTGGTGCGCAGTCGGCTGGAAGTTCGCCGCAGACCAGGCACGTCGGCCAACGCGCCTTTGCGTTTGGATGGCGTCAGGCAGGAGCTGCTCGCTCTCGCCCTAAACGGCGAAGAACTCGGTGCAAACAGATTTACTTTGGACACGCAGGGCCTGACAATCCCGGACGTTCCCGACGTATTCGTGCTGGACGTAATCTCAGCAATCGTTCCCGCCGAGAACTCGACACGTCACGGCCTTTTCGAACTTGGCGGGAAACTGGCGACTCAATGCGAAGCCGAAGGCTTTCGAGCCATCACATTCTTCCCGGACCGCCCAGACGTCTTGTCCGTGTATGAAGTTACGCTGCGCGCGGATCCAACGAAATATCCTGTGCTTCTATCCAACGGAAACATTACCGAGAGCGCCACGGAGTCAGACGGGCGTCTCCGCGTAACGTGGAAGGACCCCTATCCCAAGCCGTCTTACATATTTGGAGTTATGGCGGGTGATTTCGGGGTTCTGAAAGATGAGTTCGTCACTGCTTCGGGACGCCGTCTGGAGCTCGGTATTTATGCTGACCACGATCTGGTCGGGCTTTGTCGATTTGCCATGGACGTCGTCAAGCGATCCCTGAAATGGGACGAAGAAACCTATGGTCTGGAATACGATCTCGACGTTTTCAATGTCGTTGCACTGACGGGGTGGGCAGGCGCGATGGAAAACAAGGGCCTCAACCTCTTTGAAGCCCATGGTATCATCACAAATCCAGCGATCACGACTGACGATGACTACATCATCATTGAACGTATCGTTGGGCATGAGCAGTTTCACAACTGGACCGGAAATAGAGTTACCTGCCGCGACTGGTTTCAGCTGTGCTTGAAGGAAGGCCTGACCCGGTTTCGCGATCAACACTTCATCGAAGACAAGATGCCCCCTGGTGTGTGGCGAGTTGAAATCGTCAAACAGCTTCGCCGCAATCAGTTTCCGGAAGACGAGGGACCGGCCGCGCACCCGATCAAGCCATCGTCATATGTGGCAATCGACAATTTTTATACCAACACGGTCTACGACAAGGGTGCGGAAGTCATTCGCATGCTGCGGACACTTCTTGGGCCCTCGACGTTCCGCGAGGGCTTCGACCGCTATATTTCCCGGAATGACGGAAAGGCCGTCACCACGGAGGAGTTCCTGGACGCGATGGAGGTTGAGTCTGGGCGGGATTTGACGCAGTTCCGCAACTGGTACAGCCAGGCTGGACGGCCTCACATTACTGCTAACGGATCCTACGATGCTGCAGCAAAGCGGTATGTGCTCAAGTTGCAGCAGCGCTGCGCGCCGACACCCGGCCAACCGCGAAAGAGTGACTTTCATATACCCGTGGTGGTCGGTCTCTTAGACGCGTCGGGAGCAACGCTGCGCTTCCGCGTCAATGGTGGCCCCCTCACGGACTCCGCGGTGCTGGAACTCATAAAGCAGGATCAGGACTTCGTGCTGGACGACGTTGAAGCGCAGCCGGTTCCGTCTCTGCTGCGCACATTCTCGGCACCTGTCACGCTGGACGCGGGACTTGCCGACGCAGAGCTGGCCCTCTTGATGTCATTCGACAGTGACTCGTTCTCGCGTTGGGACGCAGCCCAGGCGCTTGGCGTCCGTCAGGTGCGCAAGCTTGCCTCTGACCGGGCGTCCGGTCGCGCAATGCTCGTCTCTGAAAAGTTTATCGCGGCCGTTGGACAAATTCTCGCAAGCCCCAGAATTGACAAGCTCGCAAAGTCACAAATTCTGACACTGCCGGATGAACCCGTGCTCAGCGAAGGGCTGGCGACGATCGATCTCGACGGCCATGTTGCGGCCCGAAACCACATTCGGCGCGAAATCGCTGTTCGATTCAGAGAGCAACTGCTCGATGCCTATGAGGAAAATCGCGAGCGTTCCGCCTATGCGCCGGATATCGATGGGATAGCGCGACGCCGTCTCAAGAACACCGTTCTTGAGATGCTGATGCCACTGGAGGAAGAGGGCATTTGGGACCTCTGTCTTGCGCAAGTGAAAACGTCTCAAAATATGACCGACATGTTTGAGGCGCTTTGCCATCTGACGCATTGGTCATGCCCGCAGCGCGAGGAAGCCATCGAGTGGTTCTACGAGCGGTGGAAAACCCATTCGACCGTCGTCGACAAATGGTTCAATGCCCTCGCGTTATCGCGCATGCCCGGAGCTGTCGACAAGATCATTGCGCTGGAAAAACATCCTGCCTTCGACCTCAACAACTTCGCGCGCGGACTTTTGTTTTATGGTGGCTTTTTTCGCCAGAACCGCGTCGCCTTTCACGATCCGAGCGGCAAGGGCTACGAATTTCTTGCCGATCGATTGCTGATGATAGATCGACTGGGTCGTGCGGGCAGTCACTACATCATGCCGCAGATCAATCAGTGGCGCCGTTATGATCCCAAGCGGCAGGCGCTCATGCGCGCCGCACTGGAGCGGGTTGCCAATACCGAGGGAATTTCCAAGGGGTTGCGCGAAAATATTTCGCGCGCGTTGCAGTGAGGGTGATCATGAAAAGCGTTGTCGAAATCTCCAACCAGGTGCGCCGCGGTGAACTGAAGGCAATAGACGCCGTGCGTACGGCGTTTGCCAAGATCGATGAGCGGAATCCGCCGCTCAACGCCTTTATCATGCTCGACCGAGCTGCAGCCGAAGAGGCAGCCGCCAAAGTGGACGCGAAAGTCGCCCGTGGCGAAGATCCCGGGCCGCTCGCAGGCGTGCCTTTCGGAGTAAAAGATCTTGAAGACTGCATTGGCTTCCCGACGACACAGGGAAGCGACTTTCTGAAGAATACTCCGCCGAAGACCAAGGATACTCCGCACGTGGCGCGCATGCGTGCGGCGGGCGCAATCTGTGTGGGCAAGACGGCTACGGCCGAGTTCGGCATGGACGGCGCAGTGTCGACATATGCGTGGGGCGTGACGCGAAATCCCTGGAACCCGCAGAAAACACCTGGTGGGAGCAGCGGCGGCTCGTCCTCGGCGGTCGCTGCCGGAATGGTACCAATCGCGACGGGCACTGACGGCGGAGGCTCAATCCGGCAACCCGCTGCGTACACCAACCTGGTCGGCCTTAAGGCGAGCCACGCGCGAATTGCCAAGGTGAACGGATTCGCTAACTGGTCCGTGCATGGAGCATTGACGCGTACTGTCGCTGACACCGCGCGCTATCTCGATGTTGCCGCAGGGCCGGACGATCATGATCGACAGTCGTTGCCGCAGGTACCCTACAAGTACGAGGACATCATTGAGACCCTGAACGTCGGGGGATTAAAAGCGCTCTTCACGCCAGACTGTGGATATGCCGTTGTGGAGCCCGAAGTCATCGAATTGGCTCAGCGAGCTGCCGAGCGGTTGATCGCAGCTGCGAAGTTAAACCGGATGAGCGGGGTTTTTCATCCGCGAAACATTTATCGGGACTGGGGTTCGCTCAATCTGGCGACGTTTGAGGCGGATATGATTGCGGACGGCTTTTTGCCCGACGGTTACAACCGTCTCTCGGAACAGACCAAGTTTCTTCTGAACCGCATTCGCCAGCGTCTGCCGACCGTCAATCTGAAGGAGTGCTGGAAGAATATCGAAGAGCTCAACAACCAGGTCGCTGACTTTTTTCTCGATCATGACCTGCTGATGTCGCCAGCAACAGCTTGCCGGCCCTACGATGCGCATCTGACCTCGCCACAAATTGTCGATGGCCGCGATTGCAGCGAAACCGGTGTGGAGCCGTTCGGCATGCTGGCAAATGCCTGCTGGAATCCTTCCATCTCGATTCCTGCCGGGTTTACGTCAGACGGTTTGCCGGTCGGACTGCAAATTACTGCACGCAGACATCGCGACGACATCCTGTTGCGATTGGCGCGCATCTATGAACACGCGCATCCATGGGCCTATCCCCTGGACTGACGGCCATGAATCGGTTTTGACCTGGAACCGGCTGACCTTGTTCACTCTGCAAGAGCCGCGATCTTGGAGCTGTTTCCTTCAAGGCGCCGGCGCACGATCGTTTGACGTTGGGCATCGAGCGGGAAATTCCAGCCCATTATCGCTGCCAGGATGTGGAAAAATCCTGGCAGGACCATGTAGCACACGATCAGTCCGACATCGCCCATGCCCGTATTTGTGTGTCCAACCTTGTAGTGAAACAGGTCGAGCAGAATGAACGCGCCGCCGGCGCCGATCGCCATAGTCGCCTTGACGAGCAGGGTGTTGAGAGCAAACAGGTTACCGGCCTTATTCGTGCGGCTCTTCCACAGATCGTAGTCGATGACGTCGCTCAGCATCGATGGTGGGGCAAAATTCCATGGTGCCGTCAGAAACCCGCTAAGGCAGGTGAGAGCAAGAACTGGCCATATCGCCGCCTGACCTGGAGCAAAAAGCAGGATGAGCGGCCGTGTCAGCGCGCTGAGGAGCAGCGACCATGCCCAAACCCGGTGGCGTCCCACTAAAGGCACCAGACGCATCCAGAGAGGTATCGTCAGGACTGTGGTTGCGAATAGCGCGATCATGAGGAACGGAAACAGCGAGGCAAGCTTCATACGGTCATTCAGGAACAGGATGGTCGTCGACAGCGATGCGCCTTGGCCCAATCCCCAGAGGCCGTATGCGACGAGGTAGAACATCAGCGGCTTGTTGCTGATGATGGACTTGCCAATGTCGATCAGGCGAAGCGCCCGTGTCACAACAGGCGTGCCGCGCGGAACAATCCAGGCGGCAACGGCAAGGCCAGTCGGCATGAGGACCAGATAAAGCCACGCAATCACTGACAAGCTTGCGCCGGTGATTTGCGTCGTGCCGCTGAATCTGGAGAGGAAAATTGGCGTCAGCCAGAAAACCAGGCTGCCGATGACATTGAATTGGGCAATCGACGTATTGATTCGAGAGCGCTCGACATAGTCGCGATTGATTTCTGCGCTCCAGGCGCTTCTCGGAATTTCAAATAGCGAAAATCCGAAATAGAGCAGAAAGGACCAGACGCCGTAGTAGACAATTGTCGCACTAGGCGAGGGCTGGAAGAGGAAGAACAGAGAAACTGAGCAGACGATGCCGGCCGCGACACCCCAGGGTTTGCGTCTTCCCCACGGGGTTTCAAAGCGGTCGGAGATGTAACCCACCAGTGGATCAAGGAAGGCGTCCAGCAAGCGGCTCAGCGATGTAAAAACTCCGATCTGCAGCAGTGTGACGGCCGTGTGCGTCGCATAGAATGCAGGGATCACGATGTTTAGAGGAAGGGCGATGAAAGCGTGCGGCAGGGCGGGGAATCCGAACGCGACAAGCTGGAGCATGCTGGTCTTGCGAACAGGGGCCTTCGCGGTCTGTTCGGCAGGTGTTTCAGTTTGCCCCGCCATCCGATGGTTCCTTCGCCTGCCGTCATGTGGAATGAACCACGGTGGGAACGCTATTCAAACCGCCCCAAGCGCGGAACACTTCAAAGTGTACGTTGTTCATATTGGCGCGGCAATCAAACTCCGGCAAGCGGGCACTCGCGTTGACATTCAAAGAGCTGCAATGCTGATATAAGCATTGTTCATATTCGAATTTTTCGGAGCGAGTGATATGCCAGCGACCAGTGAAGTGCGCGCCGGTAGCGCGCTGCGCAACGATCTTGACGCGCTCTGGATGCCGTTCACCGCCAATCGGCAGTTCAAGGCAAGGCCCCGCTTCTTCGTCGGTGCCAAGGATATGCACTACACGACCGACGATGGCCGCAAAGTGCTCGATGGCACGGCGGGATTATGGTGCGTAAATGCCGGCCACGCGCGACCGCGGATCGTGGAAGCGGTTCAACGACAAATCGCCGAGCTCGACTATGCTCCGGTGTTTCAAATGGGACATCCAAAAGAGTTTGAACTTGCCAACCGACTGCTAGCACTCGCTCCCCCACGCTTTGAACAAGTTTTTTTCACGAATTCCGGTTCGGAAGGCGTGGACACGGCACTCAAGATCGCGCTCGCCTTCCATCAGGCAAAAGGGCAGGGACAACGGTTCCGTATCATCGGCCGGGAGCGCGGATATCACGGAGCAGGTTTTGGCGGAATATCTGTTGGAGGACTTCCCGCGAACCGGCGGACGTTCGGCCCGTTGCTTCCTGGCGTCGATCACATCCGCCACACTCACGATCTCTCTCGAAATACGCATTCGCGAGGGCAGCCCGCGTGCGGTGTTGAATTCGCAGACGACTTCGAAAGGGTCATCACCCTTCATGATCCCTCAACGATTGCTGCGCTGATTGTTGAGCCAGTGGCCGGATCGGCAGGCGTTCTAATCCCGCCCCGTGGCTACCTTGAGCGACTTCGTGCTCTGTGCGACCAGCACGGAATTCTGCTCATTTTCGATGAGGTCATAACCGGTTTTGGACGGCTGGGGGCGCCATTTGCCGCCGAGTTTTTTGGCGTTGTGCCGGACCTGATGGTTACAGCCAAGGGTCTCTCGAACGGCTGCGTGCCGATGGGCTGCGTATTCGTGGGGGCCGGAATATACGACGCGTTCATGCAGGGTCCCGAGCACATCATTGAGCTCTTCCACGGCTACACCTATTCGGGCCACCCACTGGCGTGTGCAGCCGCGCTGGCGACACTCGATACGTACGAAGAACAGGGACTCCTGAGGCGTGCTTCGGAGCTTTCAGAATATTGGGCTGACGCAATTCACAGCCTGAAGGACCATCCCAACGTTATAGACACGCGCAGTATTGGGTTGGCTGGGGCGGTCGAGTTATCGCCTCGGCCAGGCGCGCCCGGCAAGCGCGCCTACGATGCTTTTATCGCTGCCTTCGAGGATGGCATCCTAGTTCGTACAACCGGCGACATCATCGCAATGTCGCCCCCACTTATCGTAAGCAAAGCTCAGATAGATGAGCTCGTCGGAAAATTGGGTCACATTCTAAAAACCTTGACGTAAAGCACTCTTTGGGCGGAACCGGATTTTGGAGTTTAGGTATGCCATTGAACTCCGAAATTGTTGGGATGAGCCTTGACCCAGTGGAAATGCTTGTCACGCCGCGCATTGCACTGGCCTACAGCGCTGTGCTTGGCGAGACGACGACGAGTTCATTTGACGATGCGTCTCCCGACTTCGCGGCGACGCCCCTCTTTTGCGTCAGACCCGAATGGCAGTTTGTAATTTCATCCAGGCGCGACAGGTTCGGACTAACGCCCGCGGAATCGCTTCGCGCCGTACATGCCGGCCAATCCACGACGTTTCACGCATTGTTGCAGCCAGGAAAGCGAATTCGCGTTTCAGGCTCTGTCGTTTCAGTCCGGCAGACAAGGGCGGGCGCTTTGTCAACGACCAAGATTGACACCATCGATCTCACGGACGGCACGCTG
>Ga0265339_10001796_pt1 | contig 15766 bp, 14 predicted proteins | sample 4CB219metaG_FD_202085 | JGI IMG/M metagenome (GOLD analysis project Ga0265339, IMG submission 202085) | Rhizosphere microbial communities from Carex aquatilis grown in University of Washington, Seatle, WA, United States - 4-CB2-19 metaG | ecosystem: Host-associated > Plants > Roots >... | reverse complement strand
CGATCGGCGCGCGAGCGACCGGCGCCTTCCTCCGACAGGTCGGCGACGCCGTCGGCGCCGATCCCGCCCGGGTGGAACATTTCATCAAGCGGGAGGAGCGCGACTACTATCGCTACCTGCGCGACTTCGCCCAATTCTATGCCGGCTGCGCCAGCCAGTATCGCCTGCCGTCCGAGATCAACATCGTCAGCGAGAGCGCCTACGCACTGGCGATCGCCAAATTCTTCGTCGGCGATCTCGGTCTCAATCCCGGCGTCTTCGTCGTCACCGAGAACCCGCCCGAAAGCGAGCGCGAAACCATCCGCGCCGCGTTCCGCGATCTGGCGCCGGGCGTCGACGGCGAGCCGACGTTCGAGCCCGACGGGCACCGCGCCCACGAATTGATCGCCAAACACGCCCGCGTCGGCGAATTCCCGATCGTGTTCGGTTCGACCTGGGAAGCCGCCGTCGCCGGCGAGATCGGCGCGCCGCTGGTCGAGATCAGTTATCCGACGACCGACGAAGTCGTGCTGGCGCGCTCCTACGTCGGCTATCGCGGCGCGCTGCAGTTGCTGGAACGCGCCTACACCACCGTCGTACGGCAGTCGACCGAGGAAAACCCCGAGGCGGCGGCGCTATGACCGTCGAGCCGTCAGCCTCCGAGCAGAGTCGCGCCGTCCGCGTCGCCATCGGCACCCATTCGGGCGCGCGCGTGTCGGAGCACTTCGGCCAGGCGACGCGCTTCGAGATCTGGGAGGTGCGCCCGGACGGTTGGCGCCTCCTCGAGACGCGCGTCAACCGCCCGGCCTGCGGCTCGGGTTGCGACCGAGCTGACGAACTGATGGAAGCCTCGGTCGCCTCGGTCGCCGACTGCCGCGCGGTGGTCGTCGCGCGCATCGGCGAATGCGCGCTCAATCGGCTCGACAAGCTCGGCATCCTCGCCTTTGAAACCTACGATTCGGTCGAAGCGACGGTGCGCCAACTCGCCAGTTACGCCGCGTTGTTTGGGCGGGAGGAGGCATGAACGACCGCCTTGCAAACCCCGACACGGCAACCGCCTGCCCGGCGCACGCCATGCGGACGGCGGCGATGGCGCCGGCATTTCCCGAACTTGAAGGCCGGCATCCCTGCTTCTCGACCACCGCCGAAGGCCACGCCAAGGCGGCGCGGCTGCATTTGCCGGTCGCGCCCGGCTGCAACATCGCCTGCGCTTTCTGCCGGCGCGACTTCAACCGGGTCGAGCAGAGGCCGGGGGTCGCCGCCCGCTTGCTCCGGCCTGACGAAGCCGTAGCGACGACCGAGCGCGCTCTGCGGCTGGTGCCGAACCTCGCGGTGGTCGGAATCGCCGGACCGGGCGATCCGCTCGCCTCCGACCACGCGATCGAAACATTCGCCCGCATTCACGCGCGCTGGCCCGAACTAACGTTGTGCGTCTCGACCAACGGACTGATGTTGGCCGAGCGCGCCGACGAACTCGCGGCGGCCGGTGTGACGACGCTGACGGTGACGGTCAATTCGGTCGATCCCGAAATCCAGGCCGTCATCACGCCGAAAATCGCCTGGAAGCGTAAGCGGGTGAACGGCGTCGAGGCCGGCCAGCGCCTGATCGCCAATCAGCTTGCCGGCATCGCGCGAGCGGCGAGCCTTGGTCTCACCATCAAGATCAACACGGTGCTGATCCCCGCGCTCAACGACCATCACATCGGCGAAGTCGCTGCGACGGTGGCGAAGGCGGGCGCGGGGATGATCAACATCATCCCGCTCATTCCCGAGCATCGGCTGTCGCATCTCAAGGGGCCGAGTTTCATCGAGCTGCACAAAGCGCGCGCCGCAGCCGCGAAGCATCTCAAGGTCTTCACCCATTGCCAGCGCTGCCGGGCCGACGCGGTCGGCGTGCCCGGTCTGACCGACTTCACCCGCGACGTTTACGGCGACGACGTCCGCGCCGAGCCGACTTTCTCGCACGGCTGACCTCGCGGCGCCAATTTTCAAGGAGCGTTGATCATGTCCCGCAAACCGAAGCAGATCGCCATTTACGGCAAGGGCGGCATTGGCAAGTCGACCACGACGTCCAACATCTCGGCGGCGCTCGCCGAAGCCGGCTACAAGGTGATGCAATTCGGCTGCGACCCGAAAGCGGACTCCACCAATACGCTACGCGGCGGCGAGTACATTCCTTCGGTGCTCGACTTGCTCGCCGAGCGGCGGCGCGTCGACGCGCGCGACGCCGTGTTCAAGGGCTTTGGCGGCATCTATTGCGTCGAGGCCGGCGGCCCCCAGCCCGGCGTCGGCTGCGCCGGCCGCGGCATCATCACCGCGGTCGAGCTATTGAAGCAGCAGCGCGTGTTCGAGGATCTCGACCTCGATATCGTCATCTACGACGTGCTCGGCGACGTGGTGTGCGGCGGTTTCGCCGTGCCGATCCGCGAGGGCATCGCCGAGCACGTCTTCACGGTTTCCTCGGCCGACTTCATGGCGATCTACGCCGCCAACAATCTCTTTCGCGGAATCGAGAAATTCTCCAACTCGGGCGGCGCGCTGCTCGGCGGCATCATCGCCAATTCGATCAACACCGACTTTCAACGCGAGATCATCGAGGATTTCGCCGCGCGCACCTCGACGCCGATCGTCCAGTTCGTGCCGCGCTCGCTGACCGTCACGCAGGCCGAGCTGTCCGGCAAGACCACTATAGAGGCGGCGCCGAACTCCAAACAGGCCGACGTCTACCGGGCGCTCGCTCGCCACATTGCCGCGCACGAAGTGTCCAAGACGCCGACGCCACTGACCCCGGCCGAACTTCGCGAATGGTCGGCGCGCTGGGCGCAACACATTGTGCGACTCGCACGAGACGAACGCGACGAGCGTCCGCGCGTTGTCGCCTGAGAGGCTTTGATCCGACTCTCTTGCGTCTCTAGCTCGCGAAGTCCCCTCGAACGGCTCGCGATCCGCGAGTTCCCTTGGAAAGGATACACAGATGTCCGCAGCGTCTCCCTCGCTTGCCCCCGCCACGCTCGTTCTGCATGGCGGCAGCTTCCGACATGACCCGACCACCTCCGCCACCGCCGTCCCGATTTACCAATCGACGTCGTTCGATTTTCCCGACACCGCCACGGCGTCGAAAATCGTCCGCTTTGAACAGATCGCCTACACCTACTCGCGCGTCGGCAACCCGACGGTCGACGCCTTCGAGCAGCGGCTGGCGGCTCTCGAAGGCGGCGCGGCGGCGCTCGGCGTCGCCTCCGGCCAGGCGGCCACCGCGCTCGCCGTGCTGACCCTGGTGGAAGCGGGCGACAACATCGTCTCGTCGCCGGACCTCTATGGCGGCACCGTCAACTTTTTCCGCGAGCGCCTCAAACAGTTCGGCATCGAGGCGCGCTTTGTCGACCCGTCCGATCCCGAGAATTTCCGCCGCGCCACCGACAACCGGACTCGCCTCTATTTCGGCGAATCCTTGCCCAATCCGAGGCTCTCGGTGTTTCCCATCGCCGAGGTGGCCGCCATCGGCCGCCCGCTCGGCATTCCGCTGATCATCGACAACACCGCCGCGCCGCTCGCCATCCGGCCGTTCGATCACGGCGCGGCGATCGTCGTATACTCGGCCACCAAATACATCGGCGGCCATGGCACGACGATCGGCGGCGCCATCGTCGACAGCGGCCAATTCCCGTGGGCGGACTTTCCTGACCGCCAGCCGCTGATCCATCGGCCGGATCCCGGCTACGAAAACCAAAACTACCTCCAACTCTCGGCGATTTTCGGCCCGGTCGCTTATCTGATCCGCGCCCGCGCGGCGCTGCTGCGCGACCTCGGTCCGAGTTTGGCGCCGCAGAACGCATTTCAGTTGATCCAGGGGCTCGAGACGTTGCCGCTGCGCATCCAGCGCCATTTCGACAACGCCGCCAAAGTGGCGGGCTATCTCGCCGCGCACCCGAAAGTGGCGCGGGTCGTTTACCCCGGCTTGCAGACCGGCCGCGATCGGCGGCGCGCGGACAAGTATCTGACGCTGGGCTTTGGCGGGTTGGTCGGCTTCGAGCCGGTCGGCGGCGAGGCGGCGGCGCTCGGCTTTATCGACCGCCTCAAGCTCTTCTATCATCTCGCCAATATCGGCGATGCGCGAAGCCTCGCCATCCATCCCAGTTCAACCACGCACTCCCAGCTCAATGCTGCCGAGCAGGCTGCCGCAGGCATTTCGCCCGCGTTCGTGCGGCTGTCGATCGGCCTCGAGGAGCCCGACGACATCATCGCCGACATCGCCCAAGCGCTGGAGGGAGTCTGAGCGCAGCGCGCCTGCGACGCGAGAATCTGGACGGAGCGAAGCATAGACGGCAAGCGTGCGGGGTCCACTATTGAGCCACGTCGTGGGCGCGTTGGCGTCATCGAGGGCGCTTCAGTCTCGAAGACGGCGCCGGATCCGCGCATATGGCGAGGATGACTGAAAAGCCCCGCCACGCCGACCGAGCGCGCGTCACACTCCGACGCCCGCAAATCGGGCTGCAAGCCGCCGCCCGCGCTTCGCCGAAAGGCTCAAGTTGGGTTGCCATCGCCCCGGAAAGGGCGGACATCCGGCCCATGTCGGTCAATTCGGCTTGACGGCGCCAAAGGAGAACGATCGTTGACCGCTGACGTGACGAAGGGCCAGGCGACCAAGGCGATTCATGCGGGCTCCAAGCCGAGCGTCCCTGAAGAAGCCGTTCTCAATCCGCTGGTGCTGGCGACGAGCTTCTACGCCGCCGCCGACAGCGGGTTTTCCGCCAACGCGCTCGACGGCCCGCCACCGTTCATCTACACGCGCTGGAACAACCCGACCAACGACTTACTCGAGAAGCGGCTCGCCGCTCTGGAGGGCGGCGAAGCGGCGGTCGTCTTCGCCAGCGGCATGGCCGCGACGGCTGGCCTGTGGTTTTCCAAGCTTAAAGCCGGCGATCATCTGGTGCTGTCGAACGTCTGCTACGCCGGCGTCGCCGAACTCGCTCATGACATTTTGCCCGGGCTCGGCATTCAGGCTACGGCGGTCGACACGTCGAACCTCGACGCTGTGGCGGAAGCGCTGCGTCCGGAAACGCGGCTCGTTCATATCGAGACGCCGTGCAATCCGATCCTGCGGCTCGCCGACATCGCCGCGATCGCGCAATTGGCGCATAGCCACGGCGTCGAGCTCGCCGTTGATTCGACCATGGCGACGCCGGTCGCCACCCAGCCGATCGCGCTCGGCGCGGACTACGTCGTGCATTCGCTGACCAAATACGCCTGCGGACACGGCGACGCGCTTGGCGGCGCGGTGATCGGCCGCGTCGACGAGATGGCGGCGCTGCGCAAGACTTCGCTCATCCATTTCGGCGCAGCGATTAATCCGTTCGCCGCGTGGCTGATCCTCCGCGGCCTCGAAACGCTGCCGGCCCGCATGGCCGCCCACCAGGCCGGCGCGGCCGCGGTCGCCGCCTTCCTCGAAGGCCATCGCTCGACTCGGCGCGTTCTGTGGCCGGGGCTGCCGTCGCATCCGCAGCACGATCTTGCGCGACGGCAGATGCGCAATTTCTCCGGCATGGTTTCGTTTTCCGCCGACGATGGACCCGCCCTCGCCCGCCGGCTCGTCGAGCGGCTCAAGGTCTTTTCCTACGCCGTATCGCTCGGCAAGACCCGCAGTCTCATCTACTACATTCCGACTGAAGAGCTGCTCAGCGCCGCGTTCCATCTCACCGGGGGCGCCGCGGATGCCTATCGCGATTGGACCGGCGAAGGAACCTTCCGCCTGTCGATCGGGCTGGAAGACCCAACCGACCTGATCGCCGATCTCGACCAGGCGTTGGCGGACTGAGGATTGCGAAGCGAGCCGAGGCGGCATTCGGTTCGACGGGTTAGCGCTGATGCTCCTCGAAGCGCTGTCCTTGCGGATCAGAGCCGACAGGGACTCAAATTTTACGCTGATTTGCTTCATCCGACGCCGTTGTTGATGATCGAGAAGTCGTGGCGTCGCTTTCCGGCTTCCCGAGGATGGTTCGCGCACATACGTAGCCCATCGTCATGTGCGGACCGATCGTCGTTCCGGCGCCGACGACGCGGGTTCCGATCGGATTCGCCATAGCGTTGCCGGCGGCGAACAGGCCGGGGATCGCCAAACCCGAGCGATCGAGCACACGGCCGGCGGCGTCGGTCAACGGGCCGCCCTTGGTGCCGAGCAGCGAGCGGTTGAGCGGAATGGCGAAGAAAGGTGCGCGCTCAATCGGGCCGAGCGCGGGGTTGCCTACGCCGTTCGTCGCCCCTGAGCGGAAGCGCTCCCACAGCGGTTCGCCGCGGCAAAAGTCCTCGTCGCGGCCGGCGCGACAGAAGTCGTTGAAGCGCTCGACGGTCGCCATAAGCGCAGCCGGATCGAGCCCGATCGTCAGAGCGAGTTCGTCGAGCCGCCTCGCCCAGCGAATCCATCCGCGCGCCTTCAAGGCGTAGAAGGCGAAGACCGGCGAGCCGAGCAGGAAGCGTCGATCACAGATGAGCCACGCCGGCAGGTTGATTGGCTGGCCGTCGTCGTCGCGGCGGTCGAGCGCGGCGCCGAGATTGTAGTCATACTCGCTGCAGAAACGCTGCGCCTTTGTGTTGACGGCGACAGCGTGCGGGCCAACGTGCCAAGCGACGGGCATGCCGTAACGCCGCCCCAGGTAGCGGGTCGGCAGCGCGGGATGGACATTGGCCTGATCCATTTGATCGACGTCGGCGCCGATCGTCTCGGCGAGCGCGAGGCCGTCGCCGCTGTTGGTGTCGGGCGTGGTCAGGAAGTCGGTGGGGCCCGGGAAATGGCGCGTCAGGCGCTCTCGGTTCCACTCGAAGCCGCCAGTGGCGATGAGTACGCCGCGCCGAGCGAGGATCTCGCTTCCGTCCGACAAGCGAACGCCATCAACGCAACCATCGCGCGCGCTGAGTGCAGCGACCGTCTGCTTGGTGCGCAGCTGAACGCCCCTGGCGAGACAACCAGCGACGAGGCCCGCCATCAGCGCCGTTCCTTGCCCACGCTCGCCGCGGATCAGGCGCCTCAGCAGCGTCGGTCCAATGGCGAAGACCGCGTAGAGCGGGCGCTTCCAGGGATTCGGCCAGAACATGTCATGGTAGGTGAAGAGGTGCGGCAGAGTCGACGGCCTGAGCCGCCGCGCGAAGGGGCCGGCGATACGCTTCGACAGCGCTTGCGGCGAAACCATCCGTCCGTGCGCCTTGGCCCCGGGAACGTCGACCGGGTCGGGCTCCGGAGTCAACGCGAAGCGGATCGGCGTCGTTTCTTCAACCAGCCGCAGCATCGGGCCGGCGTTGTCGCACAGCGCCTTCCACAGCGGCCGGCGCCGGCTGGCCGCGCCGCCGGCAAGCGCAGCCTCAATATAGGCGAGCGCTTCCTCCGCGCTGTCGTCAACGCCCGCCGCAGCGGAAAGATGATTGGCCGGCACCCAGATCCCGGCCCCCGACATCGCGCTGCTGCCGCCGATCCATTCGCTCTTCTCGAGCACGACGACGGTGAGCCCGCCGACTGCGGCGGTCAGCGCGCAGGTCATTCCCGCCGCGCCCGAGCCGAGGACGACGACATCGAAGGTCTCGCGCAACGCGCCCGCTTCGGCCATGACGCCCATTTCCTCCGAACCGCTCTTTCAGATCGAGAACAACGGCGCGCCGAGCGCCTTTTCGTCGACGGTCACGCCGAGGCCGGGCTTGCTCGACGGCAGACCGCCGTGCGCGCCACGCGGCCATGGCTCCTCGATGAACGTCTGTTCGACATAAGCCGTGACGAACGATCCGGCGACGAGGTAGCGCGCTGGCGTGCTCGCGGCGAGATGCGCCGAAGCGGCGGCGATGAGACCGCCTCCAGCCATGTCCTCGATTGTCACCGGTCGTCCCCAGGCGACGCAGCAGTCGCGGGCGAGCGCCAACGGTCGGATTCCGCCGAAGCGGCTAAGCTTCAGCATCGCCAGATCGAAGCCATCGGCCGCATGGGCGCGAAACACGCTCGGCAGACCGTCGAGCGATTCGTCGAGAACGAACGGACGACTGGTGCGACGGCGGACGCTCAAGTTGTCGTCGAGATCGCGGCATGGCTGCTCGAGGATGTAGTTGAGGTCACGCGTCGCATTGATGAGGTGCAGCGCCTCGTGCGGATGATAATTGGCGTTGGCGTCGACGATGATCCGATCGAACAGATGCGCGGTCTCCAGACAGGCCGCGATGCGTCCGATGTCCTCGCGCCAGTCGTTGCCGATCTTGACCTGGACGACGCGAAAGCCTTCGTGGGCGAGCGCTAGGCAGCGCTCACGCATCTCCGCCGGCTCGCCCATCACCGCCATCTTCAACATCGGAAACTCGGCCTGGTGGATCCCGCCGAGCAGCGTCGCCACCGGAACGCCGGCGGCCTTGCCAGCGATATCCCAGCAGGCGACGTCGATCGCCGTCTTGGCGTATTGATGCCCCTTCAGGGCGCGATCCATCGTCTCGTGCACGACGGCGATCTGTCGCGGATCGACACCGACGAGGTTTGGGCCGATCTGCTTGAGCGCGCCGAGCGCGCCAGCGTGCAAGGCCACCATATACTGGGGAGAGGACGCGTGCTCGCCCCAACCGCTGATCCCCTCGTCGGTGTCGACGCGCACGACGGCGCTTTGAAACTCAGTGAAGCGCCGTCCGCCTGACAACTTGAAGCCGCCGTCGCGCACCGTATAGGTCACGCCGAAGACCTCAATTCCAACAATCTTCATCGCCGCACCCCCGTCCGCTGATCCGCCGCGCGCGCTTAGGCGCAGTAGTCGTAGAGCGCCTCGTCGAGCTCGACTTCGACGATGTCGTTGAACAGGTTGTTGGCCACCATCTGCCCGCCAAGGCCGACGAGGTCGGTGAGTTGCTCGGAGTTGTAACGCTTCTTGAGTTCCGCCCAGATCTTCGGATCGGGCTTCTTGCCGCCGTGGGCGCGGGAGAACTGCAGCCCGAAGTCGATCAGCAACTGCTCCTCTGGCGTCGGCGCGTAGGATTCGGGGCGTACGCCGTCGTCGATCAGCGAGCGACGGAAATAGGTCGTGCAGATCACGCATTCGTTGCCGTTGGAGATAGCGTGGCAGAACAGCCAGACGCCGCGCTTGCCGATCACGGGGACCAGCTTGTTGTAGAGCGTGTAGAACTCCATGAAGGCGCGGAACGTCGGCAGCGATTGCAGCAGGGTCCGCTTCATGTTGGTGATGCGGCCGCGGGCGGCGATTTCTCCATCCCAGGCAGCAAGGACTTCCGGCAACGCCTTGTTGCGATCGATCATCGGAATATGCGCAGTCATTTGACGCTCTCCTCGTCGGGTTGGCGGATTTAGGCGGACTGACGCACCGGAGGCGCACCGAAGTTGAAGCGGCCCATCGCTGCGTGGCCGATTTGGGCGCCGGCCTCGTAGAAGATCTCTCGTGCAGCGCGCAGCGCGATCGGCGCTGGCGAGGTCGGCTGTAGCGGAAGCTCCTCTAACGCCAACCGACCGAGAATGTGCTCGGCGAGCGCGTGGCCGTAGACGGTCCCGGGCGCGATGCCGCGACCGTTGCAGCCGCTGATCGAGAGGCCGTTGACTCCGAGCGCGTGCAGGCGCGGCAGGTGGTCGTTGGTCATGCCGAGCACGCCATGCCACCCGCTCTCGAAACCTACGCCGGCAAGCTTGGGGAAGACGCGGCTGAGTTCGCGCTCGGCCCATTGCCGATGAATAAGACTCCCGCCGACGCGCGGCGCGCCGACGCTGCCGATGAGCAGGCGGCCGGTTCGGTCGCGGCGGATGGAAGTGGGCAGCGCCAGCGTGTTCCACGAGCCCTGCCGCTCCGGCAGGATGTCAGCGATCAGCTCTGGCGGCAAAGGGGGCGTGGCGAGGTTGAAGTAGGGCAGAAGCACGAATTCGCCGCGGATCTCGGGCGCGAGGCCCTCGGTGTAGCCGTTGGTGGCGAGGATCAGCCAATCGGCGCGGACCGAGCCGTCGCGCGCGCGCGCGATCCATCCTGCCGCCTGGTGTTCGAAGCCGGTGACCCGGGTCGAGGTGAAGATGCGGGCGCCGGCGGCGAGCGCGGCGCGGGCGAGGCCGCGCGCGTAGGAGAGCGGCTGAACTGTGCCGGCGCGGTGATCCCATAGCGAGCCGGCGAAGGCGGAAGTTCCCACCTTGGCCGCCGTCGCCTCGGCGTCGAGCGCTTCGACCGGCGCACCGAGTTCCGTCCATTGCGCCGCTCGCTCGCGGACCTCGGCGGCGCCCGCCGCGCCGACGGCGCAGTGCAGCGTGCCCGAAGTCTCGAGCTCGCACTCGATCCCGTGCTTGCCCACGAGGTCGACGACGAGGCGCGGACCGTCGCCGAGCGCGGCGAGAATCCGGCCGCCGCGGTCGCTTCCCATCCGCGCGACGACTTCGTGCGGCGTCAGCCAAAGTCCGGCGTTCAACAGGCCGGTATTGCGTCCTGAGGCGCCGAAACCGACGCCCTCGGCTTCGAGCAGCGCGACGGAAACTCCGGCTTCGGCGAGATGCAGCGCCGTCGAGAGCCCCGTGTAGCCCGCGCCGATGACCAAGACGTCGGCGCTCGCGTCGCCCGAGAGCGGCGCGGTGAACGGCGGTGGGGGCGCCGTGCGCTCCCACAGTCCATGCGTGCCCCATTCGGTCATGGCGACAACCCTCCAACTTCGGCGCCCGCGCGCCGGCGCGCTCACAGAGCAAGTTTCCGCAACATGCCCTTCTCCACTCGCGTGACCACGCGGGTAAGTGGAAAGGCGATGACGAAGTAGATCGCCGCCACCGAGGTCAGCACTTCGATCGGACGGCCGACGCTGTTGGAGATGTTGCCGCCGATGAACATCAGGTCCGCCAGGCCGACGGCGGAGACGAGCGCGCTCTCCTTGAAGAGCGTGATCGTGTTCGACAACAACACCGGCGTCGCGCGCAGCAGCGCCTGAGGAAGGACGACATAGCGCGTCCGCGCCCAGCGCGACAATCCGAGCGCCGCGCAGGCGTCCTTCTGGTCGCGGCTGATAGAACGCAGGGCCGCGCGAAAGGTTTCGGCGGTGATGGCGCCCATCGACAGCGACAGAGCGATTACGCCCGAGGCGAAGTTCGACGGTTCGAAGCCGATGACCAGCGGCAGGCAGAAGAACACCCAGAACAATTGGATGAGCACCGGCGTGCCGCGCAAGAGCTCGACATAGGCGGTCGCCGGCAGGCTGAGCCACAGCGAACCCGAAGTCCGCGCCAGCGCGAGGAGCGCGCCGAGCAACGAACCGAGCGCCATGCAAACGACCGTCAACGTCACCGACAGCCGCAGCCCCTGGGCAAGGGCGCCCGAGAAGGTCCAGACGACATGGAAGTCGAGATCCATGGCGCGGCTACCCCTCGGCGGCGGCGCGCCGCCGCTCGAACCAGTTGACCAGCTGACTGATCGGAAGCGAGATCGCGAAATAGATGAGCGCGACCACAGTGAAGGTCTCGATCGGCCGATAGATCTTCGACGACAGCATCTTGGCGTTGAACATCAGCTCTTCGACGGCGACGAGCGAGAGCAGAGAGCTGGTCTGGAACGCGAGAATGCCGTTGGTCAGCAGCACTGGGATCGCCAACCGCAGGGCGGCGGGAAAAATGATGTGGACGACGCGTCGCCACGGCGACAATCCGAGCGCGACGCCGGCGTCGATCTGTTCGCGCGGCACCGCCTGCACCGCGCCGCGAAACGCCTCCGCATTAAACGAGCTCAAGATCAGTCCGAGCGCCAGGATTCCGAGGGCGCGCGACGAGAGAAAGACGTTGAACAGCAGCGGGACGCAATAGAAGAACCAGAAGATCTGCACGAGGAACGGCGTGCAGCGGAAGAACTCGACGAATGCCGTAGCCGGCAGACGCAGCAGCCACGAGCGGCTCAGCAGCATCAGCGCGATGAGGAACCCAAGCGCAATGGCGATCGCATTGGCGGCGATCGCGATCTCGAGCGACAGTTCGAGGCCATTCAGCAGCGGCCCAAAGTTGCGCAGGATCGCGTCGAAATCGTAGGCGTAACCCATGATCTAGCCGTTGGCGTGATAGACGCGGGTGACGAAATCGCGCGCCCGCTCGGTCTTGGGGTTGCTCAGCACCTGTTCGGGCGGGCCGTCCTCGACGATCCTGCCGCCGTCGCAGAACAGGACGCGCGAGGCGATTCGCTTGGCGAACCAGATGTCGTGGGTGACGATGACCATCGGCAGGTCCTGCCCGGTGAGCTGCAGGATGACCTGCTCAACCTCGGCAACAAGCTCGGGATCGAGCGCCGACGTCACCTCGTCGAACAGCATCAGCGTCGGGTCCATCATCAGCGCGCGAACGATGGCGACGCGTTGCTTCTGGCCGCCGGACAATTGCGACGGATAGGCGCCGGCCTTCTCGGCGAGCCCGAACCGCTCGAGCAGCGCGAGGCCGCGCTTGGTCGCCGAGGCGCGGGTTTCGTGATTGACCTTGCATGGCGCGAGCACGAGGTTGCGCATCACGTTGAGATGCGGAAACAGCGTGTAGTGTTGAAACACCATGCCGATCGAGCGGCGGATGCCGGCGTCGATGCGGGTGCGGCCGCCGGCCGCCGACACGTAATTTCGGCCCTTGAAAGTAATGAGCCCTTCGTCGATGTCCTCGAGGCCCATGATCACGCGCAAGAGCGTGCTTTTGCCGCCGCCGCTGGGACCGATGACGACGATGCGCTCGCCGGCGTACGTCTCGAAATCGACGCCTTGCAGCACCGGATGGCCCGCGCCGTAGCTCTTGCGGAGCGATTCGATCCGCAACAGCGGATCGCCGGCGCGCTGGCTCTGACTGTCGGTCATGGGTTCGACGACGGGACGGCGGAAGGGCGCACTAGCCCTTCCGCCGTCAGCCGCGCGCCTCACTTGGCGCTGGCGATCACTTCATCGACGGCGTCGTCGATGAGCTTGGTCACCTGGCCTGTCGCCTTCTGATCTTCGATGAAGATGTCGAGAACCTTGACGTCGGCTGCCGATAGGCTGCGCGGCAGGCCGAAGGCGACGCCGCGGCGCGCCAGCGCCGGGACTGGCTCGTAGACAGTCGCCCAGGGCTGGTTGGCCTTCACGAACAGCAGGTTCATCGCCGACTCGTTGATCACGACGTCGGCCCGCTTGGTCTTGACCGCGAGGTTGACCTCCTCGTTGGTCGGCAGACGCAGGATCGTCGCATGCTTGATCGCGCCGGTGATCGACTTGTCCTGAGCGGAGCCAGCGATGACCGAGATGGTGACGCCGTCGACGTCGATGTCGCCGACGGTCTTCGCCGACGCGGGAATCTTGGGATTGTCCTTGTTGTAGGCGAGCGTGTAGGTCGCCTCGTTGACCGGGATCGAGTACGTGATGGCGATCGCGCGCTCCGGGGTTCGGTCGAGCGCCGGCGCGAGGTCCCATTTGCCGGCCTGCACGCCGGCGACGATGTTGTCCCAAGTCGTGTCGACGAATTCCGTCTTGACCCCGAGCTCGGTTCCAAAGCGCCGGCACAGTTCCGCGAAGAAGCCCGTCCAGTTTCCCGTCGCCGGGTTGCGGATCAGGAACGGAGGCGCAGAAGCGGCCCCGCATCGCAAAACGCCTGCCTGCCTAACGCCCTGCCAATAGCTCTTCGCGTCGTCGGCGAGCGCCGCGCCTCCGACCAAGGACGCCGCCACAACCGCCGCCAACAGGCGAACAGAAAACCCCCTCAGTCCCATATAACTCTCTCCTCACACATGGCCTGGCGAATGACGACTCGAGCGAATGAGCCAAGCTCATAACGTCTATGAAGTCTATAGAGATAATGGTCAATAACGCGCCGCTGCGACATTGAGACGCCTTGACCTGTGGCGTCAGACGTGAATCGCGATACCCAACGCGCCTATTTCAGGCCGTGTCCCGGATGGCGGTTTAGCGGGGCGGGAGCAAGCCGATCGCGAAACGCGCTATCGATATAGCGCCGTAGCGAGTAAGCGGCTTCCGGTGTGTGAAGAGGCGCGCCACCGTGGCTCTGACGCAATCTCGATGACGGTTTGCGGGGTTCATGCAGCGCCGAGCAATCCGGGTTGAAGAAGGTCGAGTTTTGCGCGGCCGTACATCTGGCGTTTGTCGAGTTTCAGTTTGGTGATTTGAGCCTCGACCTGACCATTGGACCACGGCTCGACGACAGCCGCCCGCACGGCGGCTTTATCTCTCGCGACGCCGGTCGCGAAAAATGAAACGAGACTGCCGCTCGCTTCGGCGATCCATGGGTCGAGTTGATCAGCTTCCTTCTTTCTGATCATGGCGTGGAATCTCTCGATGAGCGCATGAGCCTCTACCAGCGACGGCACGCCCGCCTGGATAGCGGCGACAGTGACAGTGTCCGCTTTGTTCATGTGATCGCGCTTCACAGTCATGAGCCGCGCAATCGTTCTCGCCGAGGGAACCTTTTGTAGCTGCTGATTGCTGACCTTCTGCGCGCGACGGCGACGTGTCGCCCATTCGCTGACCACGCGCAGGGATCCATGGAAGCCTTGCCCTTTGAGGCGTCGCCAAAGTTCGGCCCCTTTTCGGCAGCCGCCCATCCATTGCGCGTCGAGAAACGGCAAATACGCGTCGATGGTGCTTTGGCGGGATGGGAAGACCTCGGTTCTCTCGCCTCGCAGAACCTGGCGAACCAGATTGCGGCTATGGCCTACGCGGCGCACGATCTGCCTGATTGACAGACCCTCCCTGGCCAGGGCGCCGATCGCAGCGTTTGTCTCCTCGCGTCGCAGATAGCTTTCGTATTGCAGCTTTTCTGCACTCGTGAGCAGCGCTGGGCTGATCGTCGTCGCGCCGATCGCGCCACGGATCGCGCGCATCGATTTGCGCACGGCGTCAAGGAACGCGGAGCTGGCGTTCTCCACTAGATGTCATCGATCGGCGACCTGCATCGCGGCGGGCAGCGCTCTGGCGGCCGCCTCGCCATAGCCGCCGCCGCGATCACGAGAGATGACCTTGATGCCGGGGTGGGCGGCCAACCAAGCCTGCACCGTCGCGATCTCGCGATCAGGAAGCAGCGTCACGATCTGTCGCCGCTCCAAGTCGCACACGATCGTGCCATAGCGGCGATTTCGCCGAAAAGCCCAATCATCGATGCCGGCAACCGTTGGGGCCTCAACTGGCGGGCTGGCTCGTCGCCGCACGACGCGCAGAAGCGTGTCGTTGCTGACCGGAACCATCAGTCGCTTAGCGAAGCTGGCCGCCGGCCGGCCGCCAGGCGCCAAGCCTAAATGGTGGACGATATGATCCAGCCGCGATGTTCGGCGAGCCCGCGCCGGAAGCACGGTTTCCTCGAAACGCTCGGCAAATATCCGCCTCGGGCAATCTCGTCGCCGCAAGAAAACCGCGGTATCGCCAAGCGGAGGCGAACGCCCCGTCCCGAAAAGGGCAAGTCTCGTACGTGACGCACGTAGCGGCTGTGGACCCGGCGCGACGCCTCCCCGCAGACGGGACAAAACGCCTCGCTGGCTTCGGCCCTGGCCGTCACGACCATCGTTTCGCCGACGCAAGAAACGCTCTCCGCAACAAGCCCGCTCGGGACGAAAGAGAGACTTCCAAAATTGCGTCGCACAGCGCTGATTCTCCAATGGAAACAGCGCAAACTCGCCACCACACTTCATCGAATTTGAGTCAGACCCCCACCGTAACCCCGCTAACCGCAATAACCGCAATAGGTTGCGGCGCCCATCGGCATCGAGACCCAAAGCTGGATGACAGAAAGAGACGCGATGACGCCTGGCCCCGGGTTCGACATCGCCGTCGTGCTGCTGTTTGCGGTTCCCGGCCCGACCAA
>Ga0265339_10001793_pt1 | contig 15803 bp, 17 predicted proteins | sample 4CB219metaG_FD_202085 | JGI IMG/M metagenome (GOLD analysis project Ga0265339, IMG submission 202085) | Rhizosphere microbial communities from Carex aquatilis grown in University of Washington, Seatle, WA, United States - 4-CB2-19 metaG | ecosystem: Host-associated > Plants > Roots >... | reverse complement strand
GCCCTCCAGGTATTTACGTTTTTTTGGCCAAATGCATGAAACAAATGCGCCAAAGTCCTGGGGGGACCATCATGTTGAATCGCCTGTCCGTATCGACACTGCTGCAGGCAGTGATCGTGACAACCGCTTTTTTCGTGGTTGGCGGCTTCTCGCTTACGGCCTGGGAGTCCTGGCAGCGCCTGCAAGTGACCAACCGGATCGCGGTGGTTGCCGACGCATCGGCGAACATGTTCAAGGCCATGGACCGCCTTCGCGGCGACCGCCCCGCCATCAATCGCGTGCTGACGTCGGACGAAACCCTTGACGGCGCGATGGAGAAATATCTGCGCGGCCTGCGCGAGACGGAAATGCCCGCCATGGGCCACGCGCTAGAGGTGCTTCCCGCCATCAGCTTTGCCGAGCAGCAGACGCTGCTGCCCAAGTTCGATCGCCTGTTCAAGACGCTCGAGGCCGAGCAGAAGGAATTCTGGGAGGAAATACGCAAGCCGAAGGCGTCGCGCCGCATGGCGCTTGGCAAGGAATACATGGACACGGAGACGGCGCTGATCGAGACACTCGACAGGATATCCGACATCCTTGCCGCCGAGGTCAACCACCAGGACGCCACGATCGATCAGTTGCTGATGATCAAGCAAATCGCCTGGCTGTTGCGCAACACGGCCGGTGACACATCGCTTCTGGTTTCGAACGCGCTCACCGCGGGCAAGGTGACGCCGGAGACCCACCAAACCTACATGAAACTGAGCGGCGGCGTGGAGACCGCCTGGAAGGCGCTGCAAGAGGCGACGGCAGGCATGCGGCTGCCTCAGGCGCTGTCCGCCGCCATGGAGGCCAACAAGGTCGCCTATTTCGACCCGCAATATCTTTCGCGGCGTGATCGCCTGGTGGCGGCGCTCGCAACCGGCGAGAAACCGGAAATGACGGCCAACCAATGGAGCCCGTACGCGGTCGGCCGCCTTGCCGCCGCGGTCGGGGTCGGCGATGCCGCGCTCGAGGCAGCCGAGGAGTATATCTCGATCGAGCATTCCGCGGCACGGCGCTGGCTGGTGGTGCAGCTTACGTTCCTGACCCTCGCGCTCAGCTTGACCGCCGGCTCCATGGTGGCGGTCAGCCGCCGCGTCATCACGCCGCTGCACAATATGCGCGACGCCATGTTGAAGGTGGCCGGCGGCGATCTCACCGTCGAGTCCGGCTATGTCGAACGGAAGGACGAGATCGGTGCGCTGGCCGGCGCGCTTGAAACCTTCAAGCAGCAGGCCAAGGACAAGCTGAAGATCGAGTCGCAAGAGCGCGAACGCAATGCCGGTGCGGTTGCCCGCCAGCGCGCAATCGAGAGCCATGTCGGCGAGTTCGAAGGCATGGTGCGCCAGACGTTGCAGCAACTGCGCGAGGCGTCGGACGTCATGCGCAGCACCTCGTCCGGCCTGTCGGACGTCTCGCGCAAGACCAACGAGCGCGTCGAAGTCGCACAGAAGGCCTCGGGCGAGGCCTCGATGAGCGTGGAAAGCGTGGCCTCGGCCTCCGAGGAGTTGAGCGCCTCGATCAACGATATCAGCCAGCAGGCAAGCCATGCGGCGGGAATCGCCAGTCGCGCGGTCGATCAGGCGCGCCAGACCGACGATACCGTTCAGGGCCTGGCAAAATCGGCGAACCGGATCGGCGAAGTGATCGGGCTCATCAACACCATCGCCGCGCAAACCAATCTGCTGGCGCTGAACGCGACCATCGAGGCCGCCCGCGCCGGCGAGGCCGGGCGGGGCTTTGCCGTCGTCGCCTCCGAAGTGAAGTCGCTGGCCGGCCAGACCGCCAAGGCAACCGATGAAATCTCCGAGCAGATCGCCGACATTCAGAAGGTCGCGGGAGAAGCGATCGACGCGATCAAGCGGATCGGCGGCATCATCGGCGAAGTGAACGACGTCGCGACCGCCATTGCGGCCGCGGTTCACGAGCAGGGCGCCGCGACGCAGGAGATCACGCGCTCCACGCAATACGCCGCGCAGGGCACCAAGAACGTCTCGGAAAACGTGACCGGCGTCAAAGCCGATGCGGATGCCGCGGCCGCCGCGGCGGAGAACGTGAAGCGGGCTTCCGAGACGCTGGAAACCCAGAGCCAGCATCTCGGCAACCAGGTCACCGACTTCCTCGGCAAGATCCGCGCGGCCTGACGAGGCCAACTGGTCCGCCAAGGCGGGGACGACAACGCGGTTGCTTCATTCCGCCGCGACCACCGGCACGCGGCCGAAGTGGGCCCTGACGGATCGCGGCGCGGGCGAGAAATTCGGCGGCCCGTGCCGGCCGGCCGCGCGATCGGCGACGACCAGCCCGGCTTTGCCTGCGACGATATCGCCCTTGCGCAGCGTCGGATCGTCTTCGACCGGGATCGAGGCGAGACCGATCTGGTTCTTGCCGTTGCAGGTACACCCCGCGACCAGTTCGTTGCGATAGCGGAACGCGTTCGGCAGCCCTGAGTAGGGCTTGCCGCTCTCGGTTGCGGCGTCGTCGATGTTGCCGCCATAGACCAGCGTGGTTTGGCTTGCCGGGCACAGATTGTCGCAGAGTTCGGCGCGGCCGGAGGCGTTCTCCCCCGCCAGTGGAAAATAACGCCCGTCGCAGGTGCGCACGCACCAGGCCCGTTTGCTGCCATCGTCGACGCGGACACGCGCGGCGTGGCCTCGCCAATGCCGCACGCCTTGATTGGCAAAGGGCGCTTGATTGACAAAGGGCGGCTGATTGACGAACGGCGACTGTACCGGCGGAGGTGCAGGCGGGCGGGTCCAGAACCCACCGAACAGATTGGGGAATAAACCTTCCGCCCTCGCGGTCGACGCGAGCGCCAGCACACAGGTCAGCACCGCACCAAGGCTCAATCGCCTGCCTGATCTCCCGGGCATTTGCGCCTCACTGTTTCGTTGCTGCCGTTCAATCGATCGACGAAACCGGAACGGTCATGACCTGGCGGCCCGACGGCAGCGTGGTCACCGCGGGTCGCGGCAGCACCGCTCTCCCGCGCACGGCCACCGCATCCCGCGCCTGCGGCGACGCGCTCTTCGGCAGCACTACGACCCTGCTGCCGATATTGACCCGGTTGAACAGATCGATGACGTCTTCATTGGTCAGGCGAATGCAACCGGAGGAGACGAACTTGCCGATGGTCGTGGGATCGTTGGTGCCGTGAATGCGGTATTGGCTGGCGCCGAGATACATCGCGCGCGCACCGAGCGGATTACCCGGCCCGCCGGCCACAAAGCGCGGCAGATAGGGTTGGCGCGCGATCATTTCGGCAGGCGGATACCAGTCCGGCCACTCCGCCTTGCGGCTGACAGTCTCGACGCCCGACCAGGTAAAGCCCTGGCGGCCGACACCCACTCCGTAACGGATCGCGCGGCCCTGACCCAGCACGTAGTAGAGCGCGGTGTGGCCGGTATCGATGATGATAGTGCCGGGCGCTTCCCTGGTGTCGAGGTTGACGATCGCACGGCGCAGCCGCTCCGGCAGCGCGGCGTCTTCATCCTGAGCCGCGGGCGCATTGGCGACGTCAGCGTTGGGAAACGCGCCTGGTTGCGTCGACGCGTAGCCGAGCGCCTGGGCGCGCGCGGCGCTTGGGAAGATTGCAGGTGCCAGTAGCAAGATACCCGCGAAGGCGAGCGCAGCGACCGCGCGCGGTGTCTGCCCGGGTGCGGCTGAGAATGGCTGGATCATGTGCTGCCCCATCAGGATGTGCATCACGCCGATGCGTCTGCGCCAACAAACGCGTCCGAACCTTTGAAGTTCCTCGCAGCCGAGGCGGAAGCGCGCGCAGCCTCCAATCACGCTGCAATGGAACCCCCAAGCTGTTTGCGGGATTGAATGACCGTGCGTGTCTCCCTCGATGAGCGTCTCTTGTCCAATGCGCCGGAGGGCGCGCCGCTGCCCGAGGCGAGAACCGAATTACCGCCGGCCGTCGGGCGCGCGGACGTCGTCGCCTTTGCTGTCGTCGTGCTGGTCGTGATCTGTGTCGTCGCCGCGCTTTATGCGGCGAAGGCGTTCTTCCTTCCGGTCATCATGGCCTTCGTCGTCGGCACCATGCTGTCGCCGGTTGCGAGCTTTCTGGAGCGCTGTCGGATTCCCCGCGCCGTCGCCGCGGTGCTGATCGTCGCTGCCGTCGCGGCCTGCGTGGCGTTCCTCGTCGGCCTGATCTCTTCGCCCCTGATGGAATGGAGCAAGCACCTGCCGGAGCTTGCCTCGCGGCTGAAGGACAAGCTGCACGCATTCGACCGGCCGCTCACGTTCTGGCGGGAATTGCAGAACATGCTGGGAGCCGCCGACACCCTCTCGACATTCCAATTGCCGAGTTTCGACTGGGTCAAGCCGACCGTCGAGTTCCTCTCACCGACCTTCGTCGAGTTTGTCCTGTTTTTCGCCACGCTCGTTCTGTTCATCGCGAGCTGGCGCGATCTGCGCCGCGCCCTGATCATGACGTTCCCCGATCACGAGGCGCGGCTGCGAACGCTTCGGATCCTGAACGAAATCGAAGTCCGGCTCGGCCATTACCTGCTGACGGTGACCATGATCAACGCCGGCGTTGGACTCGCAACCGGCCTCGTCTGCCTGATCACGCAGATGCCGAATCCGGCGGGGCTCGGCGCATTGGCGGCGACGCTGAACTTCATTCCCATCATCGGACCGGTTGCCGCCTTCGCGATCCTGACGGTGGTCGGTATTGTTGCGCTGCCGAGCTTGAGCGCCGGGCTGATCGCGCCGCTGGCCTTTGCGGGGATTACATTCATGGAAGGCCATTTCATCACGCCGACCATCATCGGCCGGCGGATGGAGCTGAACGCGCTTGCGGTGTTCCTCGGCATTGCCTTCTGGACCTGGCTGTGGGGACCGATGGGCGCCTTTCTGTCCTCGCCGCTCCTGATCGTCGGATTGATCCTCAAGGACCATTTGTCGACGGAGGATTCGCCGCAATTGCCTCCGGTCTGACCAGAAGTGGGAATGGAACTTCCGACCCAACGCAGCGTTTTCAGCTTAAGCCGACACAATGTCCGGGAGCTTCCGATGGCGAGCGGCAATGGAGAAACCACAACCAGAGATATGGCCGACGAGACGGCCTATAAACGTCTCCAGAAGGATGTGTCAGCCGTGAAAGACGATATCGCGGCCCTGACCGGCCAGATCGCCGATGCACTCAACACGTTTGCCGGCAGCGCCAAGAAGCAGGCGCGGCACGGCTACAGGCAAGCGCGCGCCAATGTCGACTCGGCTGTCAGCGACCTCTCCGAACGCGGCGGCACGGCGATGGAAGCGGCGCAGGACGCCGCCAATTCGATGGAGGAGACGCTGGAGGAGGTTATCTCGCAGCGTCCGCTCGCGACCGTCGGCCTGGCGCTGGGACTGGGTTTTCTGATCGGCTTGACGTGGCGCCGATAGCGTATGATCCGGAAAAGCGTGCAGCGGTTTTCCGAAAAGCACGCCCTCGGGCCTCACCCGGAGGATCATACGCAAATCAAGAGGCTGAAGCGCGATGGGATTCAACCCATCGCGCTTTAGAACAGGGATGTGATGCCGGCAGGGATCCGGCGCAGGTCAGCCTGGTACGTTGACGGACCTGCGCGGCGTTCGTGCTTCTCTGGTCGAGGCCAAAAATGCTTCAGCGCCTGATCGATAACGTCCGGGATTCAACCGCGTCCGCGCTGCGACAAACGGCATTCGCCGCGGTTGCGGCTCTCGCGTTGCTGGTGACGATCTCATTTCTCTGCGCCGCCGGCTTCGTCTATATGCTTCACACATACGGTCCGGTGCAGGCCTGCCTGGCCGGGGCCGCCGTCTTCCTGATCGTGGCGCTGGTGGCCGGCGGCTGCTACATGGCCAGCAGACGACAAGCCGAGGTCCGCGCTGCGTTGCGGGCGAAGTCGGCGGCGCGTAGCGCGCTTACCGACCCCGCGGTGGTCGCCACCGGGCTACAGCTCGCCCGCGCGATCGGCGTCAAGCGGCTGATCCCCATTCTCGCTGTGGGTGGCCTGGCGCTGGGACTGATGGCAAGCCGCGGTCAGGCGAGCGACCAGGCGCCCGCCGAATAGTGCATGATCCGGAAAAAGCGTGTAGCGGGCGATCCGACCTCAAGCCGTCGCGCTTGAGCTGCTCATCGAAGCCTCAGGTGACACAGCGGCCAGGTTGCAGCTGCTTGGCGACGTTGGTCAGAACGCTGACCACCGGTTCGCAGGCCACCATCGGCTTGCCCTCGCCGGATTTCAACAGCAGGGACGGGGGGATGGTGGGCGTGGTGTTGCGCGCGTCCTGCGCGAGCGGGATGCGCACCAGGATCGAGGTATCGGAAAGGCTGTCAAGCCGGAAGGAAATGGTACGCTCCGGTGCGGCGGAGGGCCTGGCCGGGCCGGCGCGATCGGCCTTGGCGGCTCGGCTGAGTTCGTGCTCCGGCGCGCCTGAAAACGCCTGCAGGCCACTGGTCAGATCGTGTCCCGATGCCAGCTGCACCGCGCCAAGGCTCAGCGAAATGGCCGTGACGCCGAGAATTGCCTTAAGCAAATATGACATGGCTGTGGTCCCTTGCCCCAGCCCCCCGTACACAAACGTTGGTCGATGGAACCGGGTTCTTGGTCGGGTCGATCACTTAACCGTGTGCAAGAAATCTTTTTCAGGCGAGGAACGAGTCCCGCGACCGGGAGTCAGTTTGGCAGCCGGTTATTCCCCCCTGCCCCATTGACCGGCGACGTAGGGTACGGCTGTGGTGATGCCAGCCGTGCCCTACTTTTATGTGCAGTGGTCTTCCCCGCGTGTTCTGCCCTGCCCGCGGGCGCTCTGCCGCTCCCTACCTCGTGCGGGGCCCACAAAAGCCGACCCACACAACAAGCCCCCCACAAAAAAAACGGCGCGCTCAACCGAACGCGCCGCTTTTGGCTCGAGCCAAACGCCCAGCTACGACGCCGCAGCCCTCGGCATGCGGTTACGCGAGTTGCGCTGGAAGAACAGCGCCTGGCTCGCCACCGCCGACACCATCGCCGGCTGGAATGGCTTTGATATCAGGAACGCGGGCTCCGGCCGCTCGCCGGTCAGGAAGCGCTCCGGGTAGGCGGTGATGAATACCACCGGGACCTCGAAGCTGCGCAAGAGCTCGTTGACCGCATCAAGCCCGGAGGAGCCGTCGGCGAGCTGGATGTCGGCGAGAATCAGCCCCGGCTTCCTGTTCTTGGAAATCGCGACCGCATCGGCATGGGTGCGAGCGACCCCGATGACATTGTGTCCGAGGTTGCGGACCAGGCTTTCCAGGTCCATCGCGATAAACGTCTCGTCCTCGATGATGAGCACGTCGGTGGCGATCTCCGCCGCCATCTCGCGTCCCGCAGCGTCGGCAAGGCGCCGCGTCTCGGTGACGTCGGTGCCGAGAATGAACGCCACTTCCGGCTCCGAGAAACCTTCCAGCGATAGCAATAGGAAGGCCTGGCGCGGCAGCGGGGTGATGTTGGACAGCCTCCGCTCCGGCGGCATCGGCAGGGTGGTCACCTCGGCGTCGTCGTTCAGCGAAACCGAATTCCAGATCTGGGTGAACAGCCGGAACAGCCCTACCTTCGGCCCATGCTGCTCGTCGAGCAGCGCGGGGTCCTGAAGCAGGGCTTCCAGCATGGCCCCCACATAGGCGTCTCCGGATGCCTGGCTTCCCGTCAACGCGCGGGCGTAGCGCCGCAACAGCGGCAGATGTTCAGCAACAAGCTGTGATCGGGTCATCCCCACTCCATGAATCCTGTTGGGCCATGCGTTATAAGGGGGCGTGGCCCGCCTTCCCCCTGGCGACTGACTACGCCCGATCCGGAGAAAAGTTCCAAGAAAAGCGGGAACTTTTTGCCACAGTCCGCATTAGGCACTACGGCAAACTTTGGAAATTGGAAGTATCTCTAGAAGCTACGGGCACTTAATCCTCGGGGAAACGTGGAACAGGTCATGAAGGATTTAAAATCTCAGGCCAGCAAGAGTGCGACTCCGGGCAAGCAGGGCGGCCTCAATGCCGAAATTCAGTCGAGAATCGGCCACCAACTCCGAGCCATGTACGATGACGTCGTGCGGCAGGGGGTCCCGGAGCGATTCGCAGACTTGATCCGCAAGCTTGATGCACCGGCAGATACTCCCCAAGTGAGGGATGACGGGGGATCAAACGACCGTAACGACGGGAGGAGCTGATGCCTCTCACGGAGTCTCTACGCGACGACATATTGGCGTCGGTGCCCAGCCTGCGCGCATTTGCGATCTCGCTGAGCGGCAACGGCGACCGAGCCGACGACCTGGTTCAGGAGACGTTGCTTCGGGCGCTCGCCAACATCGATTCGTTTCAGCCCGGCTCCAACCTGCCGGCCTGGCTGTTTACGATCCTGCGCAACCTGTTCCGCTCGGACTATCGGAAACGGCGGCGCGAAGTCGAGGACGCCGAGGGCAACTATGCCAAGACGCTGAAGACCCAGCCGGCGCAGGGCGCACATCTGGAATTCGAGGAATTCCGCGCCGCGCTCGCCAAGCTGCCGCAGGACCAGCGTGAGGCTTTGATCCTGGTCGGCGCCTCCGGCTTTTCCTACGAGGACGCAGCAACCATCTGCGGCTGCGCGGTCGGCACCATCAAGAGCCGCGTCAACCGGGCCCGCTCCAAGCTCGCAGCCCTCCTCTATGTCGAAGGCGCCGAGGATTTCGGCCCCGATGAGACCGTGCGCGCCGTCATCGGCACCAACGGCTGATCGGGGCCGGCGCCAGCCGACCACCAGTCAAGCAGCCCGTCATTGCTTCGCTTCGCGCTAGAGCGTCGGCCGGATCGGCGCGGAAAACTGTTCCGTGCGGTCGCGCTCGACCATGTCGACGACGGTAGCCATCGGCGCAGTCAGCTCGTAGACGTAGCTCACGTCGGTGAAATAGCGCTTCGAAGTCCCGCCCAGGGCTTCGGGCGCGACACGATCGAGCAGGATGAGGCCGAAATCGCTGTCCGGCCGGCGCGTCGCCTCGCTGGTGTTGAACTCTTCCCAGCGGAAATGAAAAATCGCGTCGTGGTCGTCTCCGGAAACTTCCCAGTTCGCGACGATATGCGGGTGCTTGCCGACCAGCGACAGTCCCTCGTCGGAATGCGAGGCGAGCTCGAAGAAAAGCAGCGACAGGCTCTGCGCGGCCCGCGCGCTGACCGCGATATCCGGACCGCTCACCGCGATGCGCTCGGCGTGGGGAATCGCGCGCGCCTCGAACAGTCCCTTCAGCCTGACGCCCTGCCAGCGGCTTTCGCTGAGCAGCGAGACGACGTGCGACATGGCGTGGATCCGGCCGATCAGAAGCTCGCGCGCGCTATCGATGTCGGAGCCATGGCGCAACGTGCGCGTCACGATCGACTGAATCACCGCAAGGATATTCTTGACCCGATGGTTGAGCTCGTCGATGACGGCGGTGAGCCGCCGTTCGAAGCCGATCCGGACCTGGATCTCACGACTCAGCCGCAGGTTGTTGTAGGCGACGTATCCGAACAGGCCGCAGACGATGCCCGTCAGCGCCAGACCGATCGCCCCGACGATAGCTGCGGTCTGCTTGGCACGCTTGGCCGCGAAGGTCTTGGCATAATAGGCGAGCGACCAGTCGCGATTGCCGAAGGTCACCGTCCGCGTCGCCGACGGAGCCGGCCCATCCTGTGCCAGCATCCGCTGGCTCACGACACCCTGATCGTTGGCGACGAGTTCGGCACCGTCAGGACCGCGCGGGTCCTTGAGCGCCACCGAGAACAGCGACAGATCGTCGTTGGCCAGCATCAGCGGCGCCAGTTCGTAGGAAAAGGTCACGAAGCCCGCCGGCGAAGCGGCGCCCGGCTGCATCACCGGCGCCGCCAGCACGACCCCGATCGGCCCGTCATGGCGCAACAGGGGAAGCGGATCGGAAGCAGCGGGCTTTCCCGTGGCCATCGCGCGGGCCAGCATCGATCCAATGATCGGGTGATGGTCCATCGCACGCCCCGCAAGATGCGCGGCTTCCGCATTGCGCGGTTCGAGATCCATCAGCACGTCCACCGGCTTGTCGATCGAACTGGCATCGAGCGGCTTGCCGTCGAAATTGCGGATCGTAGGATCGGGAAAGCCGGCGCTCGCAAGCTCGGCACGTGCGGCATCGAACTCGCTCGGCTTCAGCCGCGCGATCCAGTTCGCGACGACGAAATCGGTCTTGAACGCATAGATCGAGGACCGCAACGGCTCCAGCATGTTGGCCTTGATCACCGAAGGCGCGCGGAACAGGCCCGAGGAAATGCGGGCCAGCAGTTCGCGCTCCGTCAGCCGATCCTGGACGAGGCTCGCGTGAACGTCGATGGCGCGCGCGAGCGCGATGCCGTCGATAGTCAATTCCTGCTGGTACACGCGATAGGCCATGAGCCCGGAGAGCAGAGCTCCGATCAGCGCGATGGTGGCAATGATGAAACCCAGCCGGACCACTCGCTTACTCGGAAATAGGGGGCTGGCAGAGGGATAGTGCGGTCATCGAAAATCCGCCGGGATGGCCATGAACCAAGGCGGCATGAAAGCCCGCCGGCTGGATGATGGTTGAATCATGGCCAGTTCGCAACAGCAGTCGGCTTTTGAAGCTTACCGGGAGTTTTAAGGAAGCCCTGTCCGCCGAACCAGAATAACGTCAATCACCGCGCGCCGGTCTTGTTCCAACCCCGGCGTGGAAAATTTCGGCCTACTGGCCGCTGGCCGGAATGCGCTGGTCGATCCTTACCTGGCAGCCTTCGGCCGAGCCGGCTGCAGCCCGCCCTTGGCTTCGATAAAGCCGATAATCCGGTCGAGCCCCTCGCTTTTCTTCAGATTGGTCATCACGAACGGCCTTTCCCCGCGCATCCGTCTCGCGTCCGTCTCCATCTTCTCCAGCGACGCTCCGACATGGGGCGCAAGATCGATCTTGTTGATGACCAAAAGGTCGGAGCGGGTAATGCCGGGACCGCCCTTGGAGGGAATCTTGTCGCCCGCCGCGACGTCGATGACGTAGATGGTGAGGTCCGCCAGCTCAGGCGAAAAGGTCGCGGCAAGATTGTCGCCACCGGATTCGATCAGCACTAGGTCGAGATTCGGGAACTTCGCGCGCATGTCCGCCACGGCCGCGAGATTCATCGAGGCGTCCTCGCGGATTGCCGTATGCGGACAGCCTCCGGTCTCGACGCCGGCGATCCGATCGGGGCTCAGCGATCCCGAGCGCACCAGGAATTCCGCATCCCATTTGGTGTAGATGTCGTTGGTAATCGCGGCGATGTCGTAGCGCCGGCGCATGGCCTTGCAGAGCAGGTCCATCAGCGCAGTCTTTCCCGATCCGACGGGACCCCCGACGCCGATGCGAAGCGGGCCATGAGGACTGGACATGTCAGCAACTCTCCCGGCGTGGACACTGTATTGCATCGATCATGACCTGAACAGCCGCGTATACTGCGTCTCGTGCCGCAGGCCGGCGAGGTCGGCGCGAAACGTCGCGCTGCCGATATCCTCGAGTGACGCCGTGATCGCGCGTTTCGCTGTGTCCGACACCACCGGCTCGAGCGAGGCGAGGACGCGCTGGCAGTCGGTGTGCCCGAGCGGAACAAGCCGGCTGCCTGCCGATATCCAGTTCGAGGTCAGCGCGTGCAGGAAGGCGTGCAGGCTCGGCTCGAGCGCGATGCCATGCGCGGCACTGACAAGTCCGACCGCGACCGGATAAACGATCACGGCACCGCATTGCGCGACCGCCCGCTCCAGATCGGCGCAGTTCCAGGCCGCGCGCGCGGCCTCGATAAAGGCGCGGCCTTGCGCCGACGTCTCAAGTTGCCGTTCGCGCGACGGAACGAACGCTGCCGCAAGCTCGGCGGTGTCGCGCAGGGCCACATGATCGCCGGCTGCGACGGCGCGGTGCGCATGGGAAAGAAACACGCCGTCGCAAAACCCCGATCCGTCGGCGAGCATCGCGGCGAGCCAATCCCTCAAATCGGCGGCATTGCGGATATCGCCCGCTTCCACCGCCCATTCGATGCCGCTGGAATAGGAGAAGCTGCCGACCGGAAATGCCGGCGACAGCCAGCTCATCAGCCGGTACAACGTCGCGGCCGCCATTGCGTCGCCCGCATCAGGGAGGTGGCGCTCAGTCGTGGTCATGAGCATGGGAGTGACCGTGATCATGCGCGTGGTGGCGATGCCCCTCGTGATGATGGCCACCGCCATGTTCGTGCGAATGATCGTGTCCCGAGTGATGCTGATGGTCATGCGCGTCGTGCGCATGACCATGGCCGCCCCCGGCATAAGCGCCGCTCTCGGGATCGAACGGCGCCTCGATCTCGATCACGCGCGCGCCCAGCCCCTTGACCATCGCCTCGATCACGTGGTCGCGCCTGACCCTCAAGGCCTTCGGCATGATTTGCGTCGGCAGATGACGGTTGCCGAGATGCCAGGCGACCCTGATGAGATGGTGCGGATCGGAGCCGCGGATTTCAAGCAGCGCCTCGGGCGCCGCGACCACCTCGATCAGCTGTCCGTCCTCGAGCACCAGCGCATCGCCGCCGCGCAGCGCAACCGCATTTTCGAGATCGAGCAGGAAGGCCAATCCGCGCGTGCCGGTCATCGCCATGCGTCGCCGGTGACGATCGTCGAAAGCGAGCACGACCGTATCGGCCGGCGCCTCCGTCCAGCGATGTTGCGGCTTGACCGTTGTGGCGCGGATCATGCGACGATGCCCTTGGTCCGCTGCACTATCGGACCTCGATCTTTTCCGGCGTGATGACCTCGATGCGGGGCGGCGCCGACATGCATTTCACGGCGACGCGGCCGAACGCCTTCATGTGCTCGGCCGAGCGATGCGGCACCAGCGCTTCGGCATTCTCCCATTGCTCGACGAACACCATCCTGGTGGGGTCGGTCACGCTCTCATGCAAATCATAGGCGATATTGCCGGCCTCTTTGCGGGTTTCCTTGATACAGGCGGTTGCCGCCGCAATGAATTCGGCGCGCGTCTCAGGTTTCACGGTCAAGGTGGCCACGACGTAAATCACGAAATTCTCCCGGTCTTTTTCTGTTCTGGCAGAGAATGCCGGAAGAAACTCTAGAACATGAAATAGCGTTGCGCCATGGGCAGCACCTCGGCCGGCGGGCAGGTCAAAAGCTCGCCGTCGGCGCGCACCTCGTAGGTCTCCGGATCGACCTCGATCCTGGGCGTGGCGTCATTGTGGATCATGCTCTTCTTCGAAAGGCGGCCGCGGGTGTTCTGGACCGGGTAAAGCTCCTTGCCGATCCCGAGCTTTCCTGCCAGCCCCGCCGATACCGCAGCGTTCGACGTGAAGATGACCGAGGATGCCGTCAGCGACTTGCCGAAGCCGGCGAACATCGGCCGGTAGTACACCGGCTGCGGCGTCGGGATCGAGGCGTTGGGATCGCCCATGGGAGCCGCCACGATCGAGCCGCCCTTGATGATGCAATCCGGCTTGACGCCGAAGAAGGCCGGCTGCCACAGCACGAGGTCGGCGAGCTTGCCCTTTTCCACCGAGCCGATCAGCTTGGCGACGCCATGGGCGATCGCGGGATTGATGGTGTATTTGGCGATGTAGCGCTTGACGCGGAAATTGTCGTTGCCGCCCTTGTCCTGCGGCAGCGAGCCGCGCTGCTTCTTCATCTTGTCCGCGGTCTGCCAGGTGCGGATGATGACCTCGCCAAGCCGGCCCATGGCCTGCGAATCCGACGACATCATCGAGAGCGCGCCGAGATCGTGCAGGATGTCTTCCGCCGCGATGGTCTCCTTGCGAATGCGGCTTTCGGCGAACGCCAGGTCCTCGGCGATCGCGGGATCGAGATGATGGCACACCATCAGCATGTCCAGATGCTCGTCGATGGTGTTGCGGGTAAACGGCCGCGTCGGATTGGTCGAAGACGGCAGCACGTTCTTCAAACCGGCGATCTTGATGATGTCGGGCGCGTGGCCGCCGCCGGCACCTTCGGTGTGGAAAGCGTGGATGGTGCGGCCCTTGAACGCCTTGATGGTGTCTTCGACAAAGCCGGATTCGTTCAGCGTGTCGGAATGCAGCATCACCTGCACGTCGTAGTCGTCGGCAACCGACAGGCAGTTGTCGATCGCCGCCGGCGTCGAGCCCCAGTCCTCATGCAGCTTCAAGGCGCAGGCACCGGCCTTGATCATCTCCACCAGCGATGCCGGGCGTGACGCGTTGCCCTTGCCGGAAATGCCGAGGTTGACCGGGAAGGCGTCGAACGACTGGATCATCCGCGCCATGTGCCAGGGGCCGGGCGTGCAGGTCGTCGCATAGGTGCCGTGCGAGGGACCGGTGCCGCCGCCCAGCATCGAGGTGACGCCGGACATCAGCGCATGCTCGATCTGCTGCGGACAGATGAAATGGATATGGCTGTCGAAGCCGCCGGCGGTAAGGATCTTGCCTTCACCCGCGATCACGTCGGTACCGGGGCCGATCACGATGGTCACGCCGGGCTGGATGTCGGGATTGCCGGCCTTGCCGATCGCGCTGATGTGGCCTTCCTTGATCGCCACATCGGCCTTCACGATGCCCCAGTGATCGACGATCAGCGCATTGGTGATGACGGTATCGGCGGCGCCCTGCCGATTGCTGACCTGCGATTGGCCCATGCCGTCGCGAATCACCTTGCCGCCGCCGAACTTCACCTCTTCGCCATAGGTGGTGAAATCCTTTTCCACCTCGATGATGAGATCGGTGTCGGCCAGCCGCACCTTGTCGCCGGTGGTAGGACCGAACATATCGGCATAGACCGAACGCTTGATTCTGGTGCTCACAGCGCGCTCCTTGCTTGCGCAACGGCTTCGTCAAAGCTCTTGTCGAGCCAGGCATTGCCGCCGCGGCATCCCGCAACCACCCGCTCGGCCCAGTTGGTGTACTCGAAGAGGTCGTCGCGCTCCGCCGCGCTCGGCTCCGGCACGATGCGCGCGCGGATATTGCTGATTTTGTCGGCGGTCTTGATCAGCTTTGCGTCCGGCGATTTTTCGGGGGCATCGACCACCTGGAGCCGGCGGCGTTCGCTCTTGGGCAGGCTCATATCGTCGGTGACCTCGACGACCAGGGAAGCGACGCGCTCGGAGAATTTCTCCGCAAGCTCCTCCCGCGTCGTCTCCGTGTCCTCGATCGTGTCATGCAGCCAGCCGGCTGCAACGAGTTCGCTATCCGCGCCGCCGGTCGCGATCGCAAGCAGATTGGAGACCTCGGCAAGATGATTGATATAGGGCTCGCTGCCGCGCCCCTTGCGCTGTTGACCTGTGTGGCGACGCGCCGCGAACTCGGCAGCTTCGGAGATGAGGCGAATTCCGGTCCGCATCAGTTCACAGCTTTCCTGATTTGCCCCCAAGACGTCTGTCGCCTTTCCCTCCGCCCTTGCGGAGCCCGCACGGGAGAGGAAGCCAGACTCACCAAGAATCACGACCCACCTTTCAAGCTCACAGCTTGCCCATCACCTCGCCGCGGAAACCATAGATCGTGCGCTTTCCCGCCAGCGCGACCAGCTGCACCTCGCGGGTCTGCCCGGGCTCGAACCGCACCGCAGTGCCGGCCGCGATATCAAGCCGCATGCCGCGCGCCTTGCGGCGGTCGAATTCCAGCGCCGGATTGGTCTCGAAGAAATGATAGTGCGAGCCGACCTGGATCGGACGGTCGCCGGTATTGGCCACCGTGAGGGTTATGGTCTTGCGGCCGGCATTGAGCTCGATCTCGCCGTCCTTGATGAAGAGTTCGCCAGGGATCATGATTGGTGCCTCGCAGGTCTCTGCTGCGTCATGGCCGGGCATGACGACATAGATGGCTTCACGCTTGT
>Ga0265339_10001792_pt1 | contig 15804 bp, 12 predicted proteins | sample 4CB219metaG_FD_202085 | JGI IMG/M metagenome (GOLD analysis project Ga0265339, IMG submission 202085) | Rhizosphere microbial communities from Carex aquatilis grown in University of Washington, Seatle, WA, United States - 4-CB2-19 metaG | ecosystem: Host-associated > Plants > Roots >... | reverse complement strand
GCCTTTGAGCGACAAAAGTGGTAGCCAACCACGATTTGTCGGACGGTTTTGGCACTGATGTGGCCACAAGCCTGTGATAATAGGCCGTCAAAGGTTCACAGTGGACGACAACAGCCTTATCGCGTTTTCTCTTACGCCGTTAGCCCGGCCGGGGAGAAATGCCCTGCCTCGCAGCGTCAATTTGCTGCTGGCGCCTCCCGAGTTACTTCGCCGCACCCTAGCGCGCTCGGAGCGGCCACGGTTGCGCTTGGAACAATGCAGCCCCCTCAAGGTACCGTGGAGTATCTGGCTGGCGACGGATCATACGCCTCGCCCATAGAAAAATTCATCGTTCAACTTGTCTCTGGGGTAAAAAGCCAGTTGAAAAACTAACCTTTAGCGCAAAAGATGACGTGCATTCCGGGCACCCTTATAATCGCCGCGAGGCTTCGGTGTTTGACTTTCACCGCAGAGAATGACCGCAGAAAACATCGCTAAGATGTCACAACGCGCGATGTAACGATTTCTGTCGTTCCCGGCGGAGGGGTCGGCACGAGTTCGTCGCAGCGCCGCGCGACTCTCACAAGATCGGCGGGTGCACCAAGATTCCGCAGCAAGCGCGAAACGCGCTCAAGCGCGCGCGGCCTCGAAACGATTGCGAGCGCTGTTAGAAAAATTACCTGAATGTCTAACCCTAGGCTTTGATGTTCGATGTGGAAAAGGCTCAGCCGGCTTTTCCACGGACGAATTAGCTGATTGTAGGCAAGATCAGGATCCGGCCGGCCAGCCAGGATATCGCCTTCGTCGGAAAAGACGATGGATGAGAAATCGGTGATGCCGGGGCGCACGGACAGGAGCCCGCGCTCCACCGACGTGTATAGATCGGTTTCGCGCTTCACGTTGGGGCGTGGACCGACCAGACTCATATCTCCCATCAAGACGTTCCAGAGTTGCGTAAGCTCGTCGAGCTTGTAGCGCCGGATGAAATGGCCGACTGCCGTAATGCGGTTGTCGCCGGCCGATGTGGAATCGACGCCTGTACGATCCGCGCCCTTGATCATTGAGCGCAGCTTTACCATGCGAAAAGTCTTGTCGCCTTTGGCCACACGCGGTGCGATGTAAAACGGTGAGTAGCCGTCCTGCCACGATACAAGAAACATCACAGGCAACAGAACGGGACTGGCGACAATCAATCCGAACGCCGCTAGGAGGACGTCGATCAAGCGCTTTGCCATGCCTATTCCGCCAACATTTGTTCGGCTACCGCGACCACGTGTTCCGTGGTGGGATAGTAGATGTTCTCAAGCACCTTGCTGGTCGGCGCAGGCGCGTCGGGCAAGGTGATGCGTTGCGGCCTCGCTCGGAAGGCGGATGGCGGAAGATCTTCGACGGCTCCGGCGATGATCTCGCCAGCAAGCCCGCAGGTCTGCCAACCGCCATCGATCGCCAAAAGACGGCCCGTCTTCTTCACGGATGCACGCGTCACGCTGTGATCCAGCGGATTGATGACGCGCAAATCGATCACCTCAGCCGACACGCCCTTCTTTGCGAGGGCTTCTGCAGCCTCGCGTGCAAGCGTCACCGAATAACTGGCCGCCACAAATGTTATGTCCGTTCCGGTCCGCAGCACTTTCGGCGTTTGCGTCGTGAGATCGACTGGCCCTGGCGGCGGCATTTCCGCCGAAAGTTCGTAGAGCCAGCGGTCGTCGATGTAGAGAACTGGATCATCGCACAGCGTGGCGGCGATTAAAAGATCGCGCGCGTCCTGAGGTGTCGCAGGCATCACGACACGCAGACCCGGAATATGGGCATACCATGCGTGCAGTGCCTGGCTGTGCTGGGCTCCCTGCTCTCCGCCGCGATTGATGATGCCGCGGATCGTTACGGCCGGCGATCTTCCGCCGAGCATGTGGCGCCACTTTGCCGCCTGATTGACGATCTGATCTGTCGCCAGAACCATGAAGTCCAAGCGCGGATGAATAACGATGGGACGATAGCCGTTGAGCGACGCACCGATCGCCGCGCCAGTCGTGGCAAGTTCGGAAATCGGCGTGTCGATCACTCGGGCCTGGCCGAACTCCTTGTCCAAGTCCTTCATCGACGCGCCAACGTACCAGGGACTCCAGAGCCCTTGTCCGATGGCGAACACTTCGGGGTAATTGCCGAGCAGATAGCGGAACGCTTGGAGGATGCCCTCCGCGTAGGAAACAGGGGCGCTCACTGGTTCCTCCGCGGTGCGTAGACGAGATCCAGCAAAGCTGCGGTCTCGGGGTAAGGAGCCTTTCTCGCTCGCTCGACGGCGTCGGCGATGGCGCTCTTGATTACGGCGCACGTCTTTTCGAATTGGGCGTCAGTGAGCATGCCCGTCTTGACCATCGCTTCGCGCAAGCGCCGCACCGGATCGCGATGCTTCCACGCCGCCAGGATTTCCGGCTTGCGCCGAACTCCGACATCGATGTCTTCCTTGGGACCGACGTGTCCCCGCCAACGGAATGTCACCGCTTCCAGGAACCCGGGGCTGCCGCTTTCCCGTCCAGCCTTCACCAAATCGCCGGCGGCTTTGGCCACAGCGATAAGATCGTTGCCTTCGACGACGCGATGAGAAATGCAGTGGGCCGCGGCGAACCGTGCGACGCTGTCGGTCGGCTGGCGCAGCCCGATGTCGAGATGACTCGAATAGAGATTATTCTCGCAGACGAACAGAATCGGCAATTTGTAGATCGCCGCCATGTTCAGGGATTCGTGCAGGACACCTTCTTCGCAGGCGCCGTCGCCGAAATAAGCCACAGCGACATCGCCGCGGCCGTCCATCTTCGCCGCCAGTGCGGCGCCAACGGCGATCGGAATTGTCGCACCGACGATCGGTACAGAACCACAAAAACCGACATCCGGCGCGAAAAGATGCATAGAACCGCCCATGCCCTGCGAAGCACCCGCCTTGCGGCCGAGGATTTCCGCATACATCGCGAAGAGGTCGCCGCCCAGCGCCAGGTAATGCGAATGGCTGCGGTGATTGCCGAAGATCTTGTCTGTGTGACGAAGTACGGAAGAGACACCAACCGCTATAGCTTCCTGGCCAATTCCGAGATGACATGGGCAAACAGCTTCGCCGGACTCAACGAGATCGGCAACTGCTTCCTCGGCGAAGCGGATGGTCAGCATTCCCGCCAGCATCCGTTTCAGGTCGTCGCCGGCATAGCCCGCAATGTCGAGCGAGCCCACAAACTGAGTAGGATCGGCCAGCGGACCGAGCCGCAGACTATCCGTCATCTCCAAACCCCATCCTAACTATTAAGTTGATAGAACCCACGGATCGTGTCGCAAACATATGTGACATCCTCGTCGCTTAGCGCCAGATGCATGGGCAGCATGAAGCAACGCTCGAATAACCTGTCAGTATTGGGCAGGTGCCTGTCCAGTCCAAGCGCCTTGATTTGATGGACCGGCTGGCCGGACCATTGGATCAACGTCCCGATACCGTTGGCTTTGAGATGATCGCGCAGCGCATCTCGCTTTCCCGCTTCCATTTCGTAGTTTTGGAACACGTCGAAGTGGTCCGGTTCGCTGCCGGGCGCGGGAGGAAGCGTGAGATCGGGAATGTCACTGAGCCGCGCCTGGTACTGCGAAGCAATCTGCCGGCGCCGCGCGATGGCTCTGTCGAAGGTCTTCAGCCGGTAGTTCAGGACGGCGGCCTGAAGGTTGTCGAGTCGGCAGTTGGTGCCCCAGGAGACGAAGACGCCGTCGTCATCGCGTCCGTGGTCTCGGAACAGGCGGACCTTCTCCGCAACCTTGTCGTCGTTGGTCAGAACCGCGCCGCCGTCGCCGAAGCAGCCGAGCAACTTGGCGGGATAGAAACTGATGGTCCCGAAAGCGCCGAATGTCCCAGCGCATTGGCCTTTGAATTTAGAACCGAGTGCCTGAGCCGCATCTTCCGCGATGATCAAGTTATGCTTTTTTGCAATCGCCCTGATCGCGTCCATGTTAGACGTACGGCCGTTTACCTGTGTCGGCATGATAACGCGCGTGCGCGGCGTGATCGCGGTTTCGACCGACGCAGGATCGATCATGTGGTCGGGACCACAGTCGACAGGAACGGGAGTCAGACCCGCAAAATGCGTGGCGCCTGCCGTTGCCACATAGGTATGGGACGCGATGATGACTTCGCTTCCCGCTGGAAGGTCGAGTGCACGCAAGCCCAACAGGATGGCGTTCGTTCCGTCGGCTACGCCCAGCGCATGTTTTGCGCCGGTGAATTGCGCAAGAGCGGCTTCGAACTCCGTCAAGTCCTTCTGCATAATGTATGCGCCGCGGCGCAGTACTCCCATGACGACTTCGGTAAGCCCCGCTTCGTCCTGCATGAATAGGGCCGGATAGTTGAAAAACGGAATCGAACGCTGTGCCATGACGACGTGCCTTCTTCACTGTTAACGGTTGTGCCAGATAGCACGCCGCACGCGGTCCGGGCCGATCACAATTCATCACAGAATGCTGCGTGGACTGTCGTGCAGCGCGAAAATGTGACTGGCCTCAAACTGTAAAAATTGCAACAAATACAATGATATAGTGACAAATTCTCACCGGCACGTCCCCGATTAGTGGTTTGTCCGAGCGTTATAGTCAATTGGCCGAAGCGTCTGCAACCGTTAAGCCGTGTGTTCACCGCAATTGGGGCCGTTTGGTTACCGCAGGTGCCCCCTCGCACAGGTTAGCGAAAAATCGCAACTGCGCCCTGCCGATGCCTTCCCTGGCGAGAACCTCCGCTAATCGTTTGGCGGCGTGGCCATCACCGAAGCCTGTTGGCTCGTGGCGTGTTCGGTAGAGCCCTACGCTCAATAACCGGTTCCAGCCGCTCTCTAAGGGTTCCGGCCATTCCGTCGCGTCGCGCAGTGTCACGCATCGCCGGCAAAAAAAAGCCTCTTTCTACTACCCACCGGAATCTGTCAGGGCATTTGAGCATACATCCAGAAGACTCAACATGTTGAGGTGGCCAACGGGATCGATCACTCGGATGCCGCCAGAGGATCGCGATTGTCTTCATTGACAGCGCAATTTCCATTGGGCAGGTCAAACGCTCTGATGAAATCGGACAACCGCGATCCGGGAGCAGACCGGCGTGCCATCCAGGGCTAACTTGATTCATTCCCCCATGTGCGCGAGATTCCACTTTGACTTAAAGTGGTTGGACGGGTGCGCCGTGAGGACGTATTCCGAGTAACATTCAAACGTATGCGAAGATGACGTCGTCGCCTTCGTCAATCCGGGGTATTGAAAGCCAACTACGGCAATGGACCACTCCACGTACGAACGAGAGATCGCCGCCGTTCTGCCGCGCGTCCTCGCCTCCTTTGACACGGACTCGTGCAGCCCAAGCTACGGCTTGGGCGATCGTCTCTATTGGGGTTGGAAACTCGTCGATTATCCCAACGCGACACCTCAAGGATCGGTTCATGGTCTGGCAGCGTTGCTCGCCGGCGGTCATTTACCCTGGGGACTCGAAGAATGCGTCATCGTTCGGCGGATAGACTGCGCAATCCGCGCAAGCGGCCGGATCGCCGGGAGGGACGGCAGCCTTGTGGAAGCATTCCCCAACGAGAAATCTTTCTGCGTCACGGCCCTGATCGCGTTCGATATCTTGTGCGCTGTCGATTTCTTGCGTTCTAAAGTCGAGCGAAGCCTGATCGACGACTGGCTTGGCATCATTGAGCCTATGATCGGTTTCATTCTGCGGAACGATGAGACGCACGCGACGATTTCCAATCATCTTGCCACCGCCGCCGCGGCGCTGTTTCGCTGGTCGGAAAACGGAAATCCCCAAGCGTTGCCGCGCGCTCGGGCTGTGCTCCGACGAATTCTTGATCGCCAATCCTCTGAGGGCTGGTTCAATGAATATGGGGGTTTTGATCCCGGCTATGAGACTTTGGGTCTCTACTACCTGGCGGACATCCACAATCGCAGGCCCGATGAAGGGTTGAAGCCGGCGCTTGTCCGATCACTGGATTTCCTTGGGTATGCGGCGCACCCGGATGGTTCTTTTGGCGGACTTTATGGATCGCGCAACACGCGCTTCATCGTCCCGGCAGGATTGGAAGCCCTAGCAGCGGAATTCCCCGCAGCGGCCGCGCTCGCACGATTTGCACGCCGAGCTATCGCGGACCGGACTGTGCCGACGTTGGCGACAATAGACGATCAAAATTTGGCTCCAATGTTCAATAGCTACTGCCGGGCGCTCTGTTCCGCCTCTGCTCATTCGGAGCATGCTGCGGCTTCTCTGCCGCACGAGGGGCAAGACGTTTGGCGGCACACATTTCCCGACGCCGGCTTGGTGATCGACAAGGGTTCGAGCCATTACACAATCGTGTCGACAAAGAAGGGTGGCGTCGTCTACCACTTCCGCGGACGCGACGCGTTGCTGGATGCCGGAGTCGCCGCAGCAAAGAACGGTGAACTCTACACTACACAAGCATTTAGCGCAAAAAATGATGTTGAGGCGAGCGGCGAGAAGCTGGTCATCACGGCGCCTTTCATGCGTGCCGTTTCGGAACGGCTGACGCCCGCAAAGCTGATTCTCCTGCGGATTCTTTGTCTGACCGCCTTCAGAAGCCGACGCCTGGCGGAATTCGTCAAGCGCAGGCTTGTCCGCCGCCTGATTACGCCTCGAAGCTCGGCCGGCGTGACCAATCGCCGAACGATTTCGCTGGGCTACGATTTGTCCATCGCCGATGAATTCACCGCGCCCACTCGGCTGACGCGCATCAAGAGCCCCGGCCTCTTCCGGACCATCCACATGGCCAGCAGCGGCTATTGGCAGGTGGGAGACGACAGGTCGTGATCCCCCGGTTCCGCCCGGCCCTGGGGACTGCTGAACTGGCGGCGGCGCTGCGCCCGGCGCGAAGCGACGATGTCGAACGGTTCGAAGCTGCCTTTGCCCTCGCCGTGGGGCAGCGCTACGCAGTGGCATTTCCCTACGGGCGGACGGGTCAGCTTGTGTTGCTCCACGCACTGGGGATCACGGGACGCGAGGTGATTTGTCCGGCCTACACCTGCGTTGTCGTTCCGCATGCCATTGTCATCAGCGGCAACACGCCGATATTTATCGACTCGGGTCCCGACGCCAATATGAACCTCGCTCTGGCGGAACACGCGATCGGTCCAAACACGGGAGCGCTGATCGCTACTTCGATCTTCGGCAATCCCGTCGACCTCGACCATTTGCAGGCGATTGCACAGCGCCATCCGGAGCTCACCGTTATCCAGGATTGCGCACATTCCTTCTCCGCCACATGGAAGGACCGGCGCGTCAACCGGGCCGGACGGGCAGCAATCTTCGGGTTCAACGCGAGCAAGATCATGACCTCGATCTTCGGCGGCATGGTCACGACGGACGATCCGGAGCTGGCGGCGGCCCTGGTTGCGGAAAGATCGCGCATGATCGCTCCGGCGACTCTCCTGAAGTCGCTGCGGCGGACGATGTACCTGCTCGCGCTCTACGCGGCCTTCTGGCCTCCGCTGTTCGGTCTGACGGAACGGCTGCGCAAGGCCGGTGTGCTTGATCGATTCACGCGCTACTACGACGAGAGCGTCATCGACATGCCGGCGGACTTCCTCAGCGGCTTGACCTGCGTCGAGGCGCGTGTCGGCACTGCGCAGGCGGACAGGCTCGCCGCCTTCATCGCCGCCAGGCGGGAATATGCGCGATACTATCGCAGCAGGCTCGAGCGCGAACGAGCCCTTTCGTGGATCGCGGGCGCCGATGGCTCAAGCTACTCTCACATTGCGGCTCGGGTTGCGCAGCGCGACCGCGTCGTTGAAGCGGCGGCGTCGCGCGGCGTTCAACTCGGCGAAGTCATAGAATATTCGATCCCGGAAATGGCGGCGTACCGAAAATGGGGCGATGCGCATGGATTGTTTCCCGTCGCGCACGCCCTTGCCCTGCAGACAATCAACCTGCCCATATCGGGCTGCTTCGAGCCACAACGCGCGGAAAAGGTCGTTGCCGTCCTGCATGATGTGCTGGCGGGTCAGCCGGCCGCGCCTCCTCTCCCCTCGTCCTAAGGCAACGTGCTTCGCTGCAACAGTGCGCGCATGCGTCGTAGAAACGACCGCAGACCGGTCCGTTCGCGCGCGAGGATAACCACTGCGATCGCACCAGGTAACGCCATGGTCGCGATCCGCATTCCAACTGCAAGGGCAAGCGCCTCGCCGACCGAATAGCCGTAGAGACCGAGCGCGACGACAATCGCGCCTTCGAACGTTCCAATGCCCCCCGGCGCGACGCCCACGACGAATCCGGCCGTACCTGCAAGAAAGACAATTAGCGCATCGCTCGGCCCGATCGGCTTGGAACTCGCCAGCACCAGAAAGACGAACGTCATGAGATACGAACATATCCAGCCGAGCGAACCCAGCGCCAAAATGGCCGGAATGTTCCTAGGTTTCAAAATCGAAGTCGCTTCCGCCAGAAGCCTGTTCATGAGATGGGACAAACGCGTCCAGGGCAGCAGAACAATCAGCCGCTCGAAAAGCTGCGGCCGCAGCATCAACACTATGCTGAAGACGACCACTGCCGCCGCTGTAACGATCCAATATAGCAAGGAAGAATGAAAGCTGCCGCTGGACAGATACGCAACGCTCGCCGTCACGGCGACCGCCATGATCAGCAGATCCGACAAGCGTTCGCAGACAACGGCTGCAAAGACCCGCGATATCGCAATATTGCATCGATCCGCGAGATAAAGCGGCTTGACCACCTCCGACAATCTGCTGGGCAACAGATGGAGGATTAGCGCGGCAAGGCATTGTGCCTTGGCGGCGGACCACGTGCTGACTTTGGGTCCGGCGAGATAGCCAAGCCTGGCGGCCACGAAATAGCCCGATAGAATGTTGAGCGGTTGAACCAGCAACGTGGCCAGCAACAAACGATTCGTCAGATAATCGAAAGCGTGCGACAGAAACAGAGACGCCAGAACCGCGCCCGCCGCAGCCACTGCAATCGCTATGCGCCATGCTCCTTGGCGGTTCGAAGCCATCTACATGCATCCGATTTCGGCCGACATCGTACTTGACCGTGCCTTACTAGCCGACCGAGGATCCGGGACGCGAAAGCTTGCCGTGATCTCGCGCGCGAACGGCACAAGACCTTTCGCGCCGTGATAAGCGATGAAGAGAATTTCGGTGCCCGGAGGAAAAAGCCGTCTCAGTTCGCCAACGCTAAAGCGCCGCCCCACGAGTGTGCCTCCCCTCACCACGCCATGCTTGCGCTGCCAAATCGCCCAAACAAGCGCAAGACGCGTTGGCGAAAACAGCGAAGCTGTGGCGACGACCAAAAGTTCCGCGCGCGAGAACTGGCGCAAGGTATTGATCACGATTGTGCCGCCGGCTCGCGTTACCCGTAAGAGCTCGTCGGCAACACTTTGAGCATCCTCGATACACGCCAAGAGCCCTACAGCCAGTGAAACGTCGAACACTTTGGAACAAAATGGAAGGGCACCGGCACTCGCCACCACACACCGCACGCCTGAGGGCGCCAATCTGAGCGTGGATTCTGAATAATCGCAACCGACATAACTGCCGCCGAATTGTTTTGCGAGTCTTGCATCTCCGCAGCCAAGGTCCAGAACAAGCCCATGTGGCGGAAGATTCTGCCGGACAATGTCTGCAATGGCCGCATCGCGCCAGCCCACGCTCGCCGTGTCGCTCCAATGTAATTTTTCCGGGACGGTGAGTGTTTTATCCGCGGCACGCTCCTTAAAGGACATTTGCCAAGCATGCTCGATGGACGCATCCGCGCGGCGCTTTGCGCGGCGGTGGAAATTCCGCCGCGCGCGCAGCCAATCAATAAGCCCCGGGAACGGATAATGTCTATCTGGTAACGCGGAGCACTCTGGTGGTATTTGCCTCTTGCCCGTCCGCACGAAATCGACGGCGAGCTGCGCGCCGCGCTTGAACGCTTCGAGGTCGACGTCTGAAAATGGAATCTCTTCCTTGACCGGATCGAAACGTGCAATGGAAAGGCGCGTGTCCGCATCGTCACCCGCATCCACTCGATGCAGCGTCGCGCCTATCATGCCAGGATTGTCTTCGGCCAAAGCCCAAAGGTTTCCCGAACCGCGATAACGTGGCGCTATTCCATTGTGCACATTGATGATCGGAACGCCGATACGAGAAATCTGCCCCTCGCTCAGTACGGAGCATATGCAAAGGACGACAAGCCGCGCGCGTTCCCGCTTCACCAGATCTGCGATCGCCGGATCGTCCGCGTGTTTCACCGCCATATCCGGCGTAATCGCAAAATGGCCGCATCGAGCGGAATGCAGCATCATCAAGATACGCAACGCAATGGCGTCCAATGCGCTTAGGAGCCCGCGATTGCGCATATGCGCGTGAAGGAACTTTGTCAGCGCTGTAGGCGCTGAGGGGACTTCCTCGATAATACGGACGTTCTGCCTGCCAAAGGCATCCACATAAACGCGGGCGATTTCGCGTGCGTAACCTGAACGTCCCATGAGGACCACAATTGGCGCGTTGGGAGCTTCGGACATCAGGCGAACCATTTCACAGTAGGCGCGGAGACACCGCGCAGCAGCCACAACGGACTACGTGCCACAAGAGCCTTCGCCAACGGATACCCCGCATGAAGATCGACTTCCCGGGCCGGCTCGCGCCAATGATAGGTCAGAATGGGATGGTCCTCTCCTCCCCAACTCCGCTTGAACCGCCGCAGATTCTCGTGACTTACGGGCGAGGCGCCGAGGCTGAACACGCGTGCCCCAGCCGCGGCGGCGTCCTGCATCGCCGTGCCGATCAACAGCGTGCTGAGATCGGGGTAATCGCCAGCCTGTTCGGTGACGCCCCATGCATAGCACCACTGCACCTCGTCGGTCAGCACGAATACTCCACCGAGAAACGATGCCCGTTCGTCGCGCACAGCATATGCACGCACCGACCGTACGCCGGGCGGTAGCGCCAGCAGCTGTTCGAACAAGGCGTAGGGTTGCGGCAGCATTCTGTGCTTGTCACGATAGACTCTGACGAAAAGGCGGTAGAACGCCCGTAGCGTTTCGGCATCGCGAAACTCGCGGACGGTAAGCCCCGCGGCGTCCGCCACCGACAGCGCCTTCCTCCACTTGGTTCGTTGCCGCGGCTGCATGCCGGCCACAATCCCATCCAACCCCCTTTTGAGAGACACAAGCGTCTCGACGGATTCCTGAGTTACTCCAATTCGAAGCGTCTGGACAAAGTCGTTATCCAATGGGTGATGCAGGCGCAGCCGGACCGACCAGCGCGGCCCTCGTGCCTCGGCATCGGCAAACAACGCGCGTGCGATGTCCGCATTCAGATCGCGTAGGACGGGCTGGAAATTGTACGGTGCCAGCGTGAGCTGCTTCTTCCACGCCCGCTCGATACGGAACCCGCGCACCTGCGCGCCCGCGAAACTGACCGGCAGCGCGAAGGGCTCGCAGCCAAAAGTCCGCCCGACAACATCCTCCACTGCGGAGTCGAGAAATACCGTCGCCCGCGCAGCCAAGCTGGCGTTGAGATCGGATTCGCGTTCGTTCGCCTCTAGCATTTTCGGAAAATGAAACGGGCTGCCTCGTTGACGTCGATAATCGGTACGCCCATCGGCCGGAAGCTGGCAAGCTCTAGACCCATCTGGCGATGCATTTCGTTGAGAATTCCGTCGGCGAAATTCGGGTGTTCCCACGAGATGATCTTGTCCGGCTCCATGCAGCCATGGGCCTTGAGCCTTCTCCGCCGCATGACGCGATAGCCCATGCCGTACACGATCGTCCCGACCGACCGCCGTTGGTTCTGATCGTACAATTCGGCGTCCAGCCGACGCCACTCTTTCCATGAGGCGTCTTCGACATCCGGCGCATGGCCGAAGCGTTCCCGATCCCCGAATAGCGGTACGGAGAGCCACTTTGGCAGCATCTTGCCGAACGCGAAGTAGTTCATACTTGCCTACAACCTTGAGCGTTGGCAGGACGGTTGAACCGCAAAAGGCGGCACGGCCCTATATATACTATGGATGAGCGGGAGGCTGCACTATTAGATAGTGGTCATTCTCATAGGCGACAGGGCATTCCTTAGGCGGGGAATGCCGTAGACTCTTGTCGAAGACGAAATACGAAATGCCGAATTTCCGCGACAGCACCGCGAGATCTTTGCCTGATAGCGAATAATATCGCTTGCGCAGATCGCTCGTCATGCGGTCGCCGATGTCATGAGAACGATTTGCCGGCATTCTCAGATACTGGTTTAGATCGAGACCAAGCGCTCCGAGCCGCGCAACTCCTTCGTCAAGCGCATCCTTGCGGGCATCATAGCACCATCCGTAGAGCCAATCGCGAAGGTTTCCAAACGAGGGCCTGAGTGAGAAATCGCGCCAGCCGTAATAGTGAGTTGGGTCGGGCATGAAGAGCGACCCAACAGGCGTGTTCTTCTGCGACCAGACCTGCGCCGCGAGATAATCGTCTGCCTGGGCACGAAGGCCAGGCCGCCGATTGAACTGATCGGTCGAGCGCGCCCACAACATCCCAAACATTGCGACGGCCGCAAGAAGTCCGATGGCGACAAGCGAGGGACGCTTCCGCACAGCTGCAACGAATACGACAAGGGCCAAAATCATCCCTAGGCGTGCTATGGACAAGTGGCTCAACGCCCAGTGCAGCTGCAATGCCCAGCCGGCGACCCCTGCAAATGTGTAGATCAGCAATAGAACGACCAGAGCCGTTGCTGTGATCAAGAGAAGACAAGCTCGTACGGTCCAGCCGCGGTTGCGCAGGTCATCAACGATTGCTGTAGTTGCCAACGCCAGCCCCAGGATGAACGGCGCGCCAATTGGGCTGACGAAGAAGGAAATCAGTGTCAAGGCTGCGACAGATGCACGCCAGCGGGACGCGTGCGTGGCATCGTGCCAGAGACCTGGTACGATGAAAAACGTCGCCATCATCAGATAGATGCTGCTTGCTCTCTGCAGCGCCAGCTTGATCAAGAACGGATCGGAAATCCAGCCCGATATGTAAATCCCGGCAATCGTCAAGATAAGCGACACGACAAATCCCGCTACCATCTGCGCATTGCGGTGGCGGTTTTCCCGCCCTGGGGGGAAAAGATAGACAAGCAACAGCAACGTCTCGCTCAGGAAGGGAATAAATCTCTCCCAGTTGCGTTCCCAGAACAGTCCGAAGTCGATAGGGTACCAATGCGCGCTCTCGATACGAGTAACTGCGACGAACAACGCGTTCGGGATGTCGCCGCCTCCCAGCGAACTCGAAAAAGCGGCAAACACAAACCAGCCCCCCGCGATTACCGCAAACAATAGGAATGCGGGTGCGATTCGTCGCAGATCGAGGTTCCGCCAGTCCACGATCAGGACGGCTGCGCAGAATGCGGCACCCAACAATCCGAGGATGGGATGGCAGACGAATGCCAGCGCAAGAGACATTGCCGACAGGATCAGCCGGCGTTCGAGCGCGGCTGCAACCCCAACAATGATGGCCGCATAGGCGTAGCCGTAAACCCATCCATAGGTCGGATCGCCCCAGCGGCCCAAATCCGCCATTCGCAAGGTGCCGGCGATCACAAATACAGTAACAAGGATGGCCGTCGTCCACGAGGTTTGCGGCCGGATTCGGCGCGCGGACCACAGCGACGCACCAGCCAAGAGAAGTATCTCGGCGCCGATCAGGCCTTTCATCGTGGCGACCGCCGAAATTCCAAGCTTGTCCGTCAGCAGGTAAATCGCCATCGGTCCGGACTTGAGCAATTCGGACGTACCGCTTGGGAAATCCCCCACAAACCATTGTGGATGCAGATGTTCGGCGACCATGAATGTCGGGGAGAAGCCGTTCCACGCGAGGCTTGCCGCCAGATGCGCTGTATTGAACCACCAGACGGAAATGACGACGACGACAAGGCCAAACCAGGCAACGGCTTGCACTAGGCGCGCAGCGTCGGACTCTGAGAACTTCAGCATCATCGAATTTCCAGGAATCCCCTATCCTACGATAACGTCGTTTCGCCGACCGCACAATGACTGCCCGCACAGTGTGCCGAAGAACCTATCCGTGCCATCTTGCAGCACTTACGTTATCAGCTTAGAGAGTCATGGCCTTGAGAACCTGCAATAATCACCACCCTCAAGCGTTCCATTCCACGCGGATTTCTGATGGTTCCGAGTCCGGATGAATTCAGCAAAATGCAGCCACCTGTGATGCACGCCCGAGCGGAATGGGTAATCACGTGCGGGTCGCGATACTGGCCCGGCGGAACCGAAAGACACATACAGGCCCTGAACCTTCCGCAGGTTTCCTGGACGCCGTCCCGGACGTGCATACTGGTGCCGGTGCCGGAATGGGCTGCGGATATCGCGCTTGGAAGTCCGCCGTCGTTGCTTGTGGATCGCGCAAGCATTGCCGCGGGTGACGACAGCGAATTCGGGCGCTGCAATTGGCTCTGCGCTGCGTATTTGTTTCTTTCAGGCGCTCAGGAACCTCCCGGTGCAGTAGTGTCTTATGCCGGTTTGCTCCCGCAAGTCGACACGCGGCTCTTCGATCGGGCCTGGGTGAACCGAATATTCCTTCTTCTGCGCAGACTGGCGGCGCAGAGCGCGCGAGTTTCGGAATTGGAGTTGTTCGGCGGACGGCCGGTCGCCGAAATTCACGTCACGCACGACGTTGACGCGATACGCAAAACACCTGAAATTCGGTTCAAGCAGACTGCGTTTCACCTCTACAATGCTGCCCGCGCTGCGTCTACAGGACAATGGCCTTCAGCGTTGGAAAAGCTTACGCAAGCCGCGCGCTTTTTCGGCACGACGCCTGATTACTGGAATTTTCCCAAGATACGCGAAGCGGAGGCTGATCGCGGAATTCGCAGCACATTCAATTTCTATGGCGGCCCGGCAGGGTGGCGTCGCGGTTCATTCCGCCGGATACTCTTGGACCCCGGTTACAACGTCGGCGCGCCCGGCGTCCGCCGGGAACTGGCGCGCCTGCTCGAAGGCGGATGGTCGATCGGCGTGCATCCTTCCTTTGAAAGCTGGGACAATGCGACGCTCATGAGGAGCGAGCGCGCGGCGGTCGAGGCGGCGTGCGGTACGCCGGTCACAGAATGCAGGCAGCACTGGCTCCGCTTTTCCTGGCGGCGGACGTGGAAAGCGCAAATCGCCGCCGGATTCACCTTGGATACGACGTTGGGCTTCAACGATCGCCCGGGCTTTCGCAATGGTGCGGCATTGCGCGTTCGGCCTTGGGATGAAAAGACTGGGCGCGCGCTCGCAATAGAAGCCCTTCCGATGATCCTTATGGATTCCCACTTCTATGACTACGCGGCTCTGACAGGCGATGAGCGACGGGCCGCCCTCGCCTATTGGATCGGCGAAGTGCGCGCCGTTGGCGGACAAGCCAGCGTCAACTGGCATGTCCACACGCTGGCGCCTGATTACGATTGGAAGACAGGCTATATCGACCTGCTGGACGCTCTGGCGTAGAGTTCGGTGGAAACCGAAGCCTTGTTTCGTTTGCATCGAAGGCGCTGACCGACTATTCCGCTGGCGATCGGCAAGCCGAAATTCCGGCCATCGCCCAGCAGAGAACTAATATGGCAAAGAAAATCATATTGTTGCCGGCTTACAACGAAGAAGCCTCCTTGGCGATCCTACTCGACAAGATTCAGCAACTGGGGACCGAAGCCGGCTGGGACTACCGCGTAATCGTCTGCAATGACGGCTCCAAGGACCGAACCGGCGAAATCCTTGCGCGGTATCGGTCGAGGATGCCGCTCGAAATCTTGACGCACCGGATCAATCGGGGCCTGGGCGAG
>Ga0265339_10001789_pt1 | contig 15807 bp, 6 predicted proteins | sample 4CB219metaG_FD_202085 | JGI IMG/M metagenome (GOLD analysis project Ga0265339, IMG submission 202085) | Rhizosphere microbial communities from Carex aquatilis grown in University of Washington, Seatle, WA, United States - 4-CB2-19 metaG | ecosystem: Host-associated > Plants > Roots > Rhizosphere... | reverse complement strand
GAAGCCATACCAGTACCAGGGCAGCGCCTTCCAGTTGATGAACACCATGAAGTCCGGAAGGATCGGGTCGCCGTAGACGCCGCGCGTTCCGATCTGGCGCATCAGGTACATGCCGAAGGCATAGCCGCCGAGCGCAAAGAAGGCGCCATGGCCGAGCGAGAGAATGCCGCAGTAGCCCCAGATCAGGCCGACCGACAGCGCCAGCAGCGAGTAGGTGATGTACTTGCCGACCAGCGGCACGACGTAGCTCGGCACGTGCAGCGGGCTCGTGTCCGGCACGTAGAGATTGAGCAGCGGCACCGCGATGCCGACGCCGATGATCACCACCAGCCCGACGAAGGTGGTCACATCAATGTTGCGGAAGAGAAAGCGACCGATCATGCCTCAACCGCCCTGCCCTTGAGCGCGAACAGTCCGCGCGGGCGCTTCTGAATGAAAAGGATGATGAAGACGAGGACGACGATCTTGCCGAGCACGGCGCCGGCGAAGGGTTCGAGCAGCTTGTTGGCAACGCCGAGCGACATCGCCGCGATCAGCGTGCCCCACAGATTGCCGACACCGCCGAACACCACCACCATGAAGCTGTCGATGATGTAGCTCTGCCCGAGGTTCGGGCTGACGTTGTCGATCTGCGACAGCGCCACGCCCGCGATGCCGGCGATGCCCGAGCCGAGGCCGAAGGTAAGGGCGTCCACCCACGGCGTGCGAATGCCCATCGCGCTCGCCATGCTGCGGTTCTGGGTGACCGCGCGGGTCTGCAGGCCGAAGCGCGTGAAGCGCAGCACGCCAAGCAGAAGGATGAACACCGCGAACGAGAATACGATGATCCACATCCGGTTGTAGGTGATCGTGATGTTGCCGGCCTGGAAGGCGCCCGACATCCACGACGGATTTCCGACCTGCTGGTTGTCCGGCCCGAAGATCGTGCGCACGCCCTGCTGCAGGATGAGCGAAACGCCCCAGGTGGCGAGCAGCGTCTCCAGCGGCCGGCCGTAGAGGAAGCGAATGATGCCGCGCTCGATGATGACGCCGACGGCGCCGGAAACGAGGAATGCCAGCGGGATGGCAATCGCCAACGACCAGTCGAACAGCCACGGCGCATGGGCGCGGATGATCGCCTGCACGACGAAGGTGGTGTAGGCGCCGAGCATGACCATCTCGCCGTGCGCCATGTTGATGACGCCCATCACGCCGAAGGTGATGGCGAGCCCGATGGCCGCGAGCAGCAGCACCGACCCGAGCGACAGCGCGTACCACAGGTTCTGCACCACCCCCCAGATCGCGAGCGCATTCTTGATGCTGGCGACGCCCGCCGCGGCCGCGTCGCGCACCGCCTGCGACGGATCGGACGACAGCCCGGTGAGGAGGGCAAGGGCATCGGGATCGGCCCGGTCCCGGATCACGTTGACCGCGGCCACCCGATCCGCGTCGGCAGCATTGGTGTCGGTGATCGTGGCTGCGGCCTCGGCGTCGAGCATGGCGCGCTTGACCTCGGGGTCGGTCTCCTTGGCGATCGCCGCCTTCAGCGCCGGTACTGCCGACGCCTGGCGCGACTTGAAGACGGTATCTGCCGCAGCCAGCCGCGTGGCGCGATCCGGCGAGGACAGGGTCAGCGCGCCGAGCGCGTCATCGAGGGCGCCACGAATCCGGTTGTTGAGACGCACCGCCTGGAGATTGTCGGCGGATGGCGGGTTAGCCGCGGGCTTGCCCGTTGTCGGATCGAGCAGAGTGCCGTCGTCCGCCTTGATGAACACGGCCTTGCTGTCGGGATCGAAAACCAGCGCGCTGTTCTGCAGCGCTGTAATGACCGCCTTGGCCTGCGGATTGCCGCTCGTCGCGACCGCCTTCAGGGCAGTGTCGGTCGCCGAGAAGGAATCCTCCGCAAAACCGGGCAGCGCGTCGCTGAAGGCGTCGGCGCGGGCCGCACCTGACGCGGCGGCGAACAGCGCCAATGCGAGGGCAATCAGGGGCAATAAACGGCGAAGTGCGCGCATCGAGTTTTTCAATCCCACCGCCGGTGTGAGGGAGGCGGCGTCTGCCACCGCCTCCCTCGTGTCGTTCCTGCGTCCGTCTGGCAAAGCCCTAGCAAGGGCTGTGCAAGATCAGGCTAGCTGCTGCCACCACAGGTCTTGGTGACCGTGTTGTAGTTGCCGCACTTGAGCTTGACCCAGTCGGCGGTCAGGTCCTTCGACTCGGGCAGGTACGGCGACCACGGCGAACCCGGGACGAGGCCCTTGGTCTGCCACACGACGTCGAACTGGCCGTCAGCACGGATTTCGCCGATGAACACCGGCTTGGTGATGTGGTGGTTCGGGAGCATCTCGGAGACGCCGCCCGTCAGGTTCGGGGCAGTGATGCCGGGCAGCGCGTCGATCACCTTGTCGGCGTCGGTCGTGCCAACCTTCTCCACCGCCTTCACCCACATGTTGAAGCCGATGTAGTGAGCTTCCATCGGGTCGTTGGTGGTGCGGGTGTCCTTGCCGATGAACTTGTGCCAGTCGGCAATGAACTTCTTGTTCGCGGGCGTGTCGATCGATTCGAAGTAGTTCCACGCGGCGAGATGGCCGACCAGCGGCTTGGCGTCGAGACCGGCGAGCTCTTCTTCGCCGACCGAGAACGCCACGACCGGAATATCGGTCGCCTTGATGCCCTGGTTGCCGAGTTCCTTGTAGAACGGAACGTTGGCGTCGCCGTTGATGGTCGAGACCACCGCCGTCTTCTTGCCGGCCGAACCGAACGCCTTGATCTTCGACACTTCGGTCTGCCAGTCGGAGAACCCGAACGGCGTGTAGTTGATCATGATGTCTTCCGGCTTCACACCCTTGGAGATGAGGTAAGCCTCGAGAATCTTGTTGGTCGTGCGCGGATAGACGTAGTCGGTGCCTTCCAGCACCCAGCGCTTCACCGAACCGCCATCCTCGCTCATGAGGTAGTCGACGGCCGGAATCGCCTGCTGGTTCGGAGCGGCACCCGTGTAGAACACGTTACGCTCGCTCTCCTGGCCCTCGTACTGCACGGGGTAGAAGAGGATCGAGTTCAGCTCCTTGAACACCGGCAGCACGGACTTGCGGGACGACGAGGTCCAGCAGCCGAAAACCACCGCGACATGATCCTGGCTGATCAGCTCGCGCGCCTTCTCGGCGAAGGTCGGCCAGTCCGAAGCCGGATCGACGACGACCGGCTCGAGCTTCTTGCCGAGGAGACCGCCCTTGGCGTTCTGTTCGGCGATGAGCATGAGCATGACGTCTTTCAGCGTCGTCTCCGAAATCGCCATCGTTCCCGACAGCGAATGCAGAATACCGACCTTGATGGTGTCGTCAGCAGCTTGCGCCCCTGTGGCGAGCGGCAATGCGATTGCCGCAGCTGCCGCCAGCGACCCAATAAGCCGGCGGATGGGTTTGAACATTGATGAACTCCCTGTTGGTCGCCCGCCCCCCGGGGCGAGTGCGCCCCGTTCACGAGCAGATGGAACGACCGCCCACCGGCCGTGGGGCCGGTCGGTCGTCTGGAACGGACACTGGAGGTACGGTGCACTGCAGCATATACGTCGATTGACGTAGGCGGGCCGACCGGTGGATAGCCGGAAACTGGCTAGAAACTGGGCTCGAGCAGCCCACGACTTAAACAGGCCCGCGTCTTGCACCGCAAAACGCTCAGGCGATAATGCCTATTATTTGACGGGCATGGAGAACACAGGCGCGAAATGGCCGGCCGACAGAGGATCTTGCCCGTCCGGCGCGAGTACAATCGCTGGGTCGCGAACCAGACGCTGGAGGATTACGCCCTCCGCTTCACCGCCAAGAGCGCCCGCCGCTGGTCATCGCCGCGCGTGGCGCAGACCGCCATCGGCGCCATCTCGTTTCTTGCCCTGGAGGCGATCGGCGGATCGATCACGCTGTCCTACGGCGTCACCAACACCATCGCCGCCACGGTCGTCGCCGGCATCATTCTGTTTCTCACCGGCATGCCGATCGCGCGCTATGCCTCGCGTTACGGCGTCGACATCGACCTGCTCACCCGCGGCGCCGGCTTCGGCTACATCGGCTCGACCATCACGTCGCTGATCTACGCCACCTTCACCTTCATTCTGTTCGCCATCGAAGCCTCGATCATGTCGGCGGCGCTGGAGGTGTGCTTCCACATTCCGCTTCCCGTCGGCTACGTCATCAGCGCGGTGGCGGTCATCCCGCTGGTCACCCACGGCATGACGCGGATCAGCCGCTTCCAGCTCGTCACCCAGCCGCTGTGGATCGTGCTGAACATCCTCCCTGTCGGCTTCATCGCCTGGCAGGACTGGCCGTCGTTTGAGATCTGGCGGAATTTCCCCGGCATCGGTGCTACCGGCGCCGGCTTCGACCTGCTGAAGTTCGGCGCCGCCGCTTCGGTCATCCTGGCGCTCATGCCGCAGATCGGCGAGCAGGTCGACGTGCTGCGCTTCCTGCCGGCAGGCACCAGGGGAAAGCGCTGGCGCCTGGCGACGCTGCTTGCCGGTCCGGGCTGGGTCGTGCTCGGCGCCCCCAAGCTGCTGTTCGGTTCGTTCCTCGCGGTACTGGCTCTCCGCCACGGCGTGCCGGTCGGCCACGCCGCCGAGCCGGCGCAGATGTATCGCATCGCCTTCGGCTACGTCATTCCCTGGCAGGATTTCGTCCTGCTGCTGACCGCAGCCTTCGTCGTCGTCTCGCAGCTGAAGATCAACGTGATGAACGCCTATGCCGGCTCGCTGGCGTGGTCGAATTTCTTCTCCAGGCTGACCCACAGCCACCCCGGCCGCGTGGTGTGGCTGATCTTCAACGTCGCCATCGCGCTCGTGCTGATGGAGCTCGGCATCTATACCGCGCTCGAAAAGACGCTCGGCCTTTTCTCGATCGTGGCGGTAGCGTGGCTGGGCTCGATCGTCGCCGATCTCGTCATCAACAAGCGCCTGGGCCTCTCGCCACCCGGCATCGAGTTCAAGCGCGCCCATCTCTTCGACATCAATCCCGTCGGCGTGGGCTCCATGAGCATCGCCGCGGGGCTCGCCATCCTCTCGGCCACCGGCGTGCTCGGGGTTACGCTGCAGGCGCTGGCGCCGTTCGTGGCGCTGGTCGTGTCGCTGATCGCCGCGCCGCTCATCGCCTGGGCGACCAGGGGCAAGTACTATCTCGCCCGCAAGCCGCGCGCGCAGTGGCAGCAGCGCACCGAGCTTCGCTGCACGGTCTGCGAACACATGTTCGAGCCAGAGGACACCGCCTACTGCCCGGCCTACTCCGGGCCGATCTGCTCGCTCTGCTGCTCGCTCGATGCGCGCTGCGACGATCTCTGCAAGCCGAAGGCGCGGCTGAAGGCCCAGGCTGACGTCGTCGTCGATGCCCTCCTGCCGAAATGGGTGACCAGCCGCATCAGTCCGCGCATCGTCCAGTATTTCGGCCTGCTCGGCGTCTTCATGGCGATGATCAGCGTCGTGCTCCTCCTCATCTATTTCCAGGTCACGGCCGCTACCCCGGCGCACAGCGACATCGTCGCGAAATCGCTCGTCGCCGCGTTCTTCATCCTGCTCATCGTGGCCGGCATCATCGCGTGGTTCTTCGTGCTGGCGCACGAGAGCCGCCACGTCGCGCAGGAGGAATCGGCGAGGCAGACGACGCTGCTCCTCCGCGAAATCGAGGCCCACGGCCGCACCGACGCCGCCCTGCAGAAGGCCAAGGAAGCGGCCGAGGCGGCCAACCTGGCCAAGAGCCGCTACCTCGTCGGCCTCAGCCACGAGCTGCGCACGCCGCTGAATTCGGTCTTCGGCTACGCCCAGATTCTGGAGCGCGACGTGGCCGTGCCGGAACCGCAGCAGGGCCGCGCCCGCGTCATCCGGCGCAGCGCCGAGCACCTTGCCGGCCTCATCGACGGCCTGCTGGAAATCTCGAAGATCGAGACCGGCCGCCTGCAGCTTCAGCGCAATGAAGTCGCGCTCGATGAATTCCTGTCGGCGATCGTCGAGATGTTCCGTCCCCAGGCCGAAGCCCGGGGCCTGACCTTCCGTTACATCAAGCCGGATGTCATGCCCGCTGTCGTCGCCACCGACGAGAAGCGGCTGCGGCAGGTGCTCGTGAACCTGCTCTCGAACGCGCTGAAGTTTACCGACAGGGGCCACATCGCCCTCAAGATTTCCTTCCGCAGCCAGGTCGCGACGCTGACCGTCGAGGACACCGGGCACGGCATCCTTCCGGAGGACCAGGGAAAAATCTTTGAGCCCTTCGTGCGCGGCAGCGCCGAGCGCACCAAGCTCGTCCCCGGCACCGGGCTCGGTCTCACCATCGTCAAGATGCTGGTCCAGCTCATGGGCGGTGACGTCACGGTGCGCAGCGAACCCGGCAGGGGCAGCGCCTTCGACGTCCGCCTCATGCTCGCCGCGCTCAATCACCCGCGGCCGCCGCCGGGCGCGCCGAAGCGCATCCTCGGCTATGGCGGCGACCGGCGCACAGTGATGATCGTCGACGATGACGACGACCAGCGCGAGCTTGTGCGCAGCATTCTCGAGCCCATCGGCTTCACCGTGCTGGCTGCCGCCGACGCCGAGCAGTGCCTGACGATGGCTGGCGATCTCGCACCCGATCTCTTCATTCTGGACATTTCGATGCCCGGCATGAACGGCTGGGATCTCGCGCGCGCCCTGCGCAGCGGTGGCCAGCGCGGCGCTATCCTGATGCTCTCCGCCAACGTCGGTGAGACCCAGCCGGCGCCGGTCGAGGATGTCGCCCACGACGACGTGATGGTGAAGCCGTTCGACGTGCAGCGCCTGCTCGACCGCATCGCCGGACTGCTCGGCCTGACGTGGACCGAGGATGCGCCGGCCAGTGCCAACGGCGCGCGCCGCGCGGCCGCGCTGTCGTCGCCCGGCCGCGAGCACGTCGCCGAACTGCTCCGTCTCGGACGCATCGGCTACGTGCGCGGCATCGAGGGCAAGCTCGACCAGCTCGATATCGACGAGCGCAACCGCGCCTTCGTCGCCGAAATGCGTCGCCACGTCCGCGCCTTCGACTTCCGCGGCTACGCGGCGGCGCTCGAGGAGATCGACGGTGGTTGAGCCGGTCATGGCGCGCGACATCGTGCTGGTCGTCGACGATTCGCCCGAGACGCTGGGCTTCCTCACCGACGCCCTCGAGCAGTTCGGCGCCACCGTGCTCGTCGCCACCGAAGGTCAGCAGGCCCTCGACGTGGTCGAGCGTGTCACGCCCGACATCGTCCTGATGGACGCGGTCATGCCCGGCATGGATGGCTTCGAGACGACCCGGCGCATGAAGCGCAACGCGGCGCTTGCCCATGTGCCGGTCATCTTCATGACCGGGCTGTCAGAGACCGAGAACATCGTCGAGGGACTGGAATCCGGCGGCGTCGATTATGTCACAAAGCCCATCGTGCTCGACGAATTGTTCGCCCGCATCCGCGTCCACCTCGCCAACGCCCGCACCGCCCAGAGCGCCCGCCATGCGCTGGATACCGCCGGCCGCACGCTGCTGGCTGCCAGCCGCGCCGGCGCGATCCTGTGGTGCACGCCCCAGGCGGTGAAGCTGATCGAGGAGGCGCTGCCCGGTTGGGACGGCGCCGCGCTGCCCGGCCCACTGGTTACCTGGCTGGGCACGACCGGCAATCCGCCCTCCGCACCGCCGGCCTTACCGATCGACGACGGACGGCAGCTCCACTTCGCCCTGCTCAGCGCCACCAGCGAGACGGAAGTGCTGTTCCGCGTCTCGATCGGCAACGGCAACAACGACGTCGCGATTCTCCGCCGCCACTATGCCGTCACTGCGCGCGAGGCCGAGGTCCTGCTCTGGGTCGCGCGCGGCAAGTCCAACCGCGATATCGGCGAAATCCTGGGCTTAAGCCCGCGCACGGTGAACAAGCACCTCGAGCAGATTTACCAGAAGCTCAGCGTCGAGAACCGGGCCTCCGCCGCCATTGCGGCCATCAAGGCACTGGACGAGCACTGACGGCGCAAGGCGTATTTGCCGATGTGACGGCCGTCACTCGCTGCCTCAGGTGCCCCTGTCGCTGCCTTTACCGTGTCATGGACGCTTCCTATGCTCCGCGCCTCACTGCATGGTTGGGGCGGTGGACCCGGGAGGATCGCATGCGCGGGCTCTTTAACGTGGCCGGCCGCTCGTTTCTTGCGGCCGTTGCAGCATTCTTCATCGCCACCGCTTTTGCGCCGGCAGGGCACGCCGACCAGGGCGCACGGCGGATCATCCTGACGCCGAACGCCGACTATCCCGGCGGCGACATGTCGACGCTGAAGAACATCGACCTGCCTGCCTGCCAGGCCGCCTGCCTCAAGGACACCAGCTGCAAGGCCTTTACGTTCAACACCAAGGCCAACTGGTGCTTCCTGAAGTCGGACTTCGCGGCCCTCGCCGCGTCGCCGAACGCCACCGCCGGCAGGGTCGTCACCACCGCCGATCTCACCCCCACGCTGGAACATCGCCGCCTCGCCGACCTCTCGTTCCTGGCGCAGGCACAGATCGATGAAGCCCGCGCCGAGATCGGCGACCTCAAGGACCGCTACACACCCGGCATGGACACCTACGCCGCCCTGCGCAAGGCCGGTGGCATCGCCTATCACGGCGGCGAATTTGACGACGCGGCCGACGACTTCGGCAAGGCGCTCGCCATCGCCAATGAGGACGTCAACGCCTGGCTCGACTATGCGACGGCCAGCGGCCAGCGCAATCCCGACAGCGATGACGACAAGCAGCAGGCCGCTGTCGATACCAGCGCCGCGGCGATCAACGCCTATCTCCGGGCTGACAGCGCCGGCGATCGCGCCGAGGCATTGGCGATTCTGGGCGACGGGCTGGCGAAGCGCGAGATCTGGCTGCCGGCCATCCGCGCCTATCGCGCCAGTCTCGCGCTGAAGAAGGACGCCACGATCCAGGCGACTTACGACAAGGCGGTCGCCGAACACGGCTTCCGCGTCGACACGACCGACGTCGAGGCCGACAGCGCCGCGCCGCAGGTCTGCGTCAAGTTCACCGACGCGCTGCCCGTCACCCGCGCCGACCTTGCCGATTTCGTCACCGTGGAAGGCGGCACCGGCCTCGCCATCGAACCGCAGAAGCAGCAGATCTGCATCAACGGCGTTCAGCACGGCGCCCGTTACACCATCAGGCTGCGCGGCGAGCTGCCGGCCGCCGATGGCGAGACGCTGGGCCACCCCGTCGAACTGACCGCCTACGTGCGCGACCGCGCGCCCTGGGTCGGCTTCGCCGGCAACGCCTACGTGCTCCCCGCCGGCCCCGGCGCCTCGATCCCCCTCACCTCGGTCAACACCGACAAGGCCAAGGCCGCGATCTATCGCATCGGCGACCGCGCCCTCGCCGACGCCGTCAAGAACGGCAACTTCCTCAGCCAGCTCAGCACCTATTCCGCCGAGGATATTGCCAATACCAGCGGCGAGAAGGTGTGGGAGGGGACAGTCGCCATCCAGTCGAAGCTGAACGAGACCGAGACCACCGCAATCCCGGTGGCGGCTGCCCTGCCGAGCCTGAAGCCCGGCGCCTATGTCATCACCGCCGTGCCGGCCAATGCCGCCGACAATGACAACGGCGGGGCCATCGCGACCCAGTGGTTCATCGTCTCGGATTTCGGGCTGACCGCGCTCTCCGGCACCGACGGCATCCACGCCTCGGTGCGCTCCCTGTCGACGGCAAAGCCGGTGGCCGGCGTCACCGTGCGTCTGGTGGCAGTGAATAACGAAGTGCTCGGCGAAACCACCACCGATGCCGACGGCAATGCGGTGTTCGAGCCCGGCCTCGCGCGCGGCCCCGGCGGGCTGTCGCCACAGCTCGTCGTCGCCGAAACCGGCACCGACTACGCCTTCATCGACCTGACGCGCGCCGCCTTCGACCTTACTGATCGCGGCGTCGCCGGCCGTCCCGCGCCTGAAAAACTCGACGTGTTCCTCACCCCAGAGCGCGGCATCTACCGCCCCGGCGAGACGGTTCACCTGACCGCGCTCGTGCGCGACGACCGCGCCAATGCCGTCGGCGACCTGCCGATGACGCTGGTGGTCGAGCGTCCGGACGGTGTCGAGTTCCTGCGCAAGACGCTGTCCGACGGCGGTGCCGGCGGCTACAGCGCCGACGTCGCGCTCGACGCCAACGCCCAGCGCGGCTCGTGGACGGCCAAGCTCTACGCCGATCCCAAAGGCGATGCGGTTGCCGAGCAGTCGATCCTGGTCGAGGACTTCGAGCCCGAGCGTCTCGCCGTCACCATCGATACGCCGTCGCCGGTTCTCGACCGCACCAAACCGACAACCGTCAACCTCGAGGCGCGCTACCTCTATGGCGCGAGCGCACCCGACCTTCCCATCGAGGGCGAGGTCAAATTGACCCCGACCGACACCCTCGACGCCTTCCCCGGCTACAAGTTCGGATTGACAGAGGAGAGCATCGAGCCGACGCGCCTTCCGCTGTCGCTGGATGCTTCCACCGGTCAGGACGGCAAGGCCACCTTCGACGTCACGCTGCCAGAGGTTCCCACCTCGACCAAGCCGTTCACCGCCTCGCTCATCCTGCGCGTCGACGACACCAACGGCCGCGCCGTCGAGCGCACCCTCACCCGCCCTGTTGCCGCGAGCGGAGCCGCGATCGGCATCCATCCCGAATTCGACGGCGGCCTCGCCGAAGGTTCGCCGGCGCAGTTTGACGCAATTCTCGTCGGCCCCGATGGCAAGCGGATCGCCAAGCCGGGCTTGACCTGGAAGCTCGAGCGCGTCGATTCCGATTACCAGTGGTACCGCAGCAACGGCACGTGGAGCTATGAGGTCGTCACCTCGACCAGCAAGGTCGACGGCGGCACCGTTGATTTCTCCACCGATGCGCTGGCGAAGGTCACCGCCGACAACATCAACTGGGGCGACTACCGCTTCACCATCGAGGACGGCAGCGAGACCGCGACCAGCGTCGAATTCTACGCCGGCTGGTATCAGGCGACGGCCTCCTCGACCACGCCGGATACGCTGAAGGTCGCGCTCGACAAGCCGGCTTACGAGATTGGCGATACCGCCAAGCTCCGCCTCGATCCGCGCTTTGCCGGCACCGCCGTCATTCAGGTGATGGACGACCGCCTGATCGCGATGAAGACCGTCGACGTCCCCGCCGAAGGCACCACCGTCGACCTTCAGATCACCGATGCCTGGGGGCCCGGCGCCTATGTCACCGCCACGCTCTACCGGCCGATGGACCTCGCCGCCAAGCGCATGCCCGCCCGCGCGCTCGGCCTCGCCTGGGCCAAGGTCACGCCCGGCGACCGCCAGCTCGCGGTGAGCCTCGGCGTGGCAGACGACATGCGGCCACGCCAGAAGATGACCATTCCCGTCGCCATCGGAAACCTCAAGGCCGGCGAAGACGCCTACGTCACGGTGGCGGCGGTCGACGTCGGCATCCTCAATCTCACCAATTTCCAGGCGCCGGCGCCCGATGACTGGTATTTCGGCCAGCGCAAGCTCGGCATGGAAATCCGCGACATCTATGGCCTGCTTATCGACCGCATGCAGGGCGTGCCCGGCGACGTGCGCTCGGGCGGCGACAGCGGCGCAGTCCGGCTGAAGGCGCCACCGCCGACCCAGAAGCTGCTCGCCTACTACTCCGGCATCGTCAAGGTGGACGACAGCGGCAAGGCCACCGTCTCCTTCGACGTGCCGGATTTCAACGGCAGCGTCCGTGTGATGGCGATGGCGTGGACCAAAGACGGTGTCGGCCATACGTCAAAGGACGTGACCGTCCACGATCCGGTCGTGGTCACGGCCAGCATTCCGCGCTTCCTCGGAACCGAGGACACGTCGCGGCTGCTGGTCGAGATCAACAACGTCTCGGGCGCGGCCGGCGACTACACGCTTGCCGTAACCGCCAGCGACGGCATCGGCATTGCTGCGACTGACGCCAGCCGCACGGTGACCCTTGCCGAGAAACAGCGCGTCGCCTTCAACGTCCCGATCACCGGCACCAGACCCGGCGACTTCGACATCAAGGTCGCGCTCACCGCCCCCAATGGCGACAGCTACCCGACGACGCTGACGCTGGGCGTCCGGCCGCCCGGGGCGCCGGTTACCCATACCACCGACGTGCCCGTGGCCGCCGGCGGAACGCTCACCCTCGACAAGGAGCTGCTTGCCGATTTCGTGCCCGGAACGACGAGCGTCTCCGTCTCGCTCGGCGGCGCCGGCCCGCTCGACGTGCCGGGTATCCTCTCCGCGCTCGACCGTTACCCTTATGGCTGCGTCGAGCAGCTCAGCAGTCGCGCCATGCCGCTCGTCTACCTCGACGACGTCGCCAGTACCATCGGCATTGCCGCCGACGCCGAGGTGAGGAAGCGCGTGCAGAAGGCAATCCAGGGGGTGCTCGCCGACCAGGCGGCGTCCGGCAGCTTCGGCCTCTGGGGCCCGGAAGGCGCCGGCAGCGACCTCTGGCTCGACGCCTACGTCACCGACTTCCTGACCCGCGCGTCGGAGAAGGGCTACGACGTACCGGACGTCGCCAAGACGATTGCGCTGGATAAACTTTCCAACGCCATCGCATCGGCGGCCGACTTCGATCACGGCGGCGAGCAGATCGCCTACGCGCTTTACGTTCTGGCACGCTCTGGCCGCGCCGCGATCGGCGACCTGCGCTATTACACGGACTCCAAGCTCGCCGATTTCGCCACCCCATTGGCGAAGGCGCAGGTCGGCGCCGCCATGGCCCTCTACGGCGACCGCGAGCGCGCCGCGAAGGCGTTCTCCGCTGCGATGGCCGACCTCGACAAGGCGACCGACCAGACTGTCTGGCGCCACGACTACGGCACTGTTCTGCGCGACGGTGCCGGTGTTCTCACCCTTGCCGCCGAGACGCGCAGCGAGGCGGTCGACCTCAGAACGCTGGCCACCCGCATCGCGACGGCCGAGCGCAAGAAGCGCTACACCAGCACGCAGGAGAATTCTTGGATCCTTCTGGCCGCGGCCGCGCTCATCAAGGATTCGGCCAAGGCCGAGTTCACGCTCGACGGCCAGCAGATTGCGGCGCCGATCTTCCGCCGCTTTGCCGGCGACCGCATCGAGCAGAGCCCCGTCATCATCACCAACCTCGGCAGCGATCCGCTGGATGCGGTAGTTTCCGCCTCCGGTGTACCGACGAAGCCCGAACCCGCCGGCGGCACCGGCTTCCGTATCGAGCGCGCCTACTACACGCCTGACGGCACCGCCGCCGACGTCGCGACCGTGAAGCAGAACGATCGCTTTGTCGTCGTGCTCCACGTCGTCTCCGATCACAGCTACGGCGGCCACATCATGATCGTCGATCCGATTCCCGCCGGCTTCGAGATCGAGAACCCCGACATCTCGGCAAGCGGCGACACCGGCGCGTATAGCTGGCTGAAGACCGATCCGACGACGCACACCGAGGCGCGCACCGACCGCTTCGTCGCCGCACTCGACCGCGACGACGGCGACCCGCTCGACTACAGCGTCGCCTATTCGGTCCGCGCGGTTTCGCCCGGCGTGTTCGCGGAGCCCGCCGCCACCGTTGAGGATATGTACCAGCCGCAGCTCAACGCCCACACCGACGCCGGCAAGATCGAGGTCGTCGGCCCGACGAAGTAGGCTGAGGCATGGGCGACCCCGACACCGCGAAGCAGGAGGCCGGCGCTGCCGAAGTGGCGACGGCGCAGCTTCCGGCTGCGCAGCGGATGGCGAAGCGCACACCGCCATGGAAAATTGCGGTGGCGGTCGCGCTTTTCCTCCTCGCCGCCACTGGCGCCATTGTCCTTGCCGCCGTGCAGACCGTCGCCGAGATCGAGGCCTCCCTCCCCACATTTCCCGCGCCATCCGCAATTCCGACCTCGCCCATCGCCGTCGACCGCGACGGCAAACTGCTCCGCGCCTTCACGATCGCCGACGGCCGCTGGCGCCTGCCGGTCACGAAGAACGAGGTCGACAAGCGCTATCTCGCCATGCTGCTCGCCTACGAGGACCGGAATTTCGCCACGCACGCCGGCATCGACTATCGCGCCGTCCTGCGCGCGGCGGGCCAGTTCGTGCTCGCCGGCGGCCACATTGTCTCTGGCGCCTCGACGCTCACCATGCAGGTGGCGCGATTGCTCGATGACAGCGGCACGCGCAGCATCCGCGGCAAGCTCCGCCAGATCGCCATCGCCGAGGCACTCGAGAAGCAGTTTTCCAAGGACGAGATTCTCACCCTTTACCTGACGCTGGCGCCCTATGGCGGCAACGTCGAGGGCATCCGCGCCGCAAGCCTCGCCTATTTCGGCAAGGAACCGGCGCGGCTGACGCCGGCCGAGGCCGCCCTGCTGGTGGCATTGCCGCAGTCGCCGGAAGCGCGCCGCCCGGATCGCGATGCTGGCGCCGCCCGAAGCGCGCGCAATCGCGTGCTCGACCGGCTGGTTGCGCTGAAGGCGCTCGATGCCGATACCGCGCTCGCCGCCAAGACCGAGCGCGTCCCCTCAGGCCGGCAGCAGTTTCCGATGCTCGCCGCCCACCTCGCCAGTGACGCACAGGCCGCGCGCCCGAACGAGGCCGTACACCGCCTGACGGTTGAGCGCGACCTGCAGGCCTCGCTCGAGCAACTCGCCGGGGACCGCGCCAATGCGCTCGGGCCGAGGCTGTCGGTGGCCATCGTGGTGGCCGACGAGGAGAGCGGCGAGATCATGGCCTCGGTCGGTTCGGCCGGCCTGTTTGAGGACCAGCGCAGCGGCCACGTCGACATGACCGAGGCCGAGCGCTCGCCCGGCTCGACGCTGAAGCCGCTGATCTATGGTCTCGCCTTCGAGGCTGGCCTCGCCCATCCTGAAAGCCTGATCGAGGACCGGCCCACCGGCTTCGGCTCATACGAGCCACAGAATTTCGACGGCATCCACCGCGGCACCGTGACCGTGCGCGAGGCCCTCACCGAATCGCTGAACGTGCCGGCGATCATCGCGCTGAACGCGGTCGGGCCTGCCCGCCTCATTGCGCGCATGAAGCGCGCCGGCGTGAATGCCGTCCTCCCCGACACCACCGCGCCCGGCCTCGCCGTCGGCCTCGGCGGCCTCGGCGTGACGCTCCGCGACCTCGTCGCGATCTATGCGTCGATCGCACGCGGCGGTACCGCGGTGGCGCTGACCGACGGGGTCAACGCCGCCGCCACCGCCGAGGCGGGAGCGCCGGTGTTGTCGCCGGCCGCCGCCTGGTACGTCTCCGACATCCTTTCGGGTACGCCGCCGCCGATCAACGGCTCGCCCGGGCGCATCGCCTTCAAGACCGGCACCAGCTACGGCTATCGCGACGCCTGGGCGATCGGTTACGACGGCAAGCATGTGGTCGGTGTCTGGGTCGGCCGCCCTGATGGCACGCCCGTGGTCGGGCTGAGCGGCATCGTCACCGCCGCGCCGATCCTGTTCGAGGCGTTCGATCACATCGGCCCGAAGCGGACACCGCTCCGCCCCCGGCCGCCTGATACCATCGTCGCGACCACGCAGACGCTGCCCGCCCCGCTGCGTCGCTTCCGCGTCGCCGGCGAGGCGCCGGAACCCGACCCCGACACCCCCGAGATCGCCTACCCGCAGGATGGCGTGTCGGTCGACCTCGGCATCCGCGATGGCGATCCGGAACCGCTGATGATCAAGGTAAGAAACGGGGTGCCGCCGTTCACCTTCTTCGTCAACGGCGCGCCGATCGCCCGCGTTCCGTTCGCGCGTCAGGAAACCTGGCAGCCCGATGGCGCCGGCTTCGTCACCGTCTCGGTAGTCGACGCGACCGGCAAATCCGATCGCGTCACCGTCTTCGTGCAGTAACCCTTAGGCCTCGTGCGA
>Ga0265339_10001786_pt1 | contig 15818 bp, 11 predicted proteins | sample 4CB219metaG_FD_202085 | JGI IMG/M metagenome (GOLD analysis project Ga0265339, IMG submission 202085) | Rhizosphere microbial communities from Carex aquatilis grown in University of Washington, Seatle, WA, United States - 4-CB2-19 metaG | ecosystem: Host-associated > Plants > Roots >... | reverse complement strand
GTAGCAAAATTAGGCACAGCGGCAGAGAGCGGGACCATTTCCAACATAAGTCACCTGCAAGGGGCTGGAGTCATTTGCGCAAGCTTCGCCCCAAGTAAATGGGTTTAGTGCTTGTTTTGTCAAGCGGCAAAATCCCTCGGCGCGGCGCTTCCATCCCTCTCCCAATCCGCCCCGCCGGAATCTCCCGCACTTCCCATGAAAACGTTACCGCCGAAGTGTATCGCGACCCGCCCCCACAGCGCCATCGCCGCCCGCAAATCTCCCCCACCCGCCCCCCGGGTCGCCCCATCCTCATGCATTTCCCTCTTGTCCACAACCCATCGCAAGGACTAACGTGTTCTTCAAGCCAGGGCCGCTTCCCCTGATCCCTGACCCCTGATCCCTGTCTCCCGGAGCTCCCGATGCCCATTCTCGATCCCGCCATCTCCCGCCGCTCCTTCTTCCGCTACGCTGCCGGCGCCTCCGCCCTCGCCACCCTCCCCTTCGTCACTGAGGCGCATCTCGCCCTCGCCCAGCGCGGCCGCCGCCTCGGCGACGCCACCAAAGGCATCCACATCGACTCCAATGAAAATCCCCTCGGCCCCTGCGACGCCGCCCGCGAAGCCGCCCACAAAAGAGTCGAAGACGGCGGCCGCTATTACTTCGACACCGAGTACGACCTCGTCGAGCTCTTCGCCAAACAGGAAGGCCTCGCCCCCTCCAACGTCCGCGCCTACGCCGGCTCCAGCGAGCCGCTCGCCTACACCGTCCTCGCCTTCACCAACCCCAGCCGCCCTCTGGTCATCGCTGACCCCGGCTATGAGGCCGCCGCATTCGCCGCCCAACGCGTCGGCGCCAAAACCATCCCCGTCCCTCTCGCTGACCCCAAAGGCGCCGCCACTCACGACATCAAAGCCATGCTCGCCGCCGCCGCCAACCCCGGCGTCATTTACATCTGCAACCCCAACAACCCCACCGGCACCTGCACCCCGCGCGCTGACCTCGAGCACGCCGTCGCCTACGCCACCGGTGACACCGTCCTCCTCATTGACGAGGCCTACATCCACCTCTGCGACGCGCCCCGCTCTATCGATTACGTCAAGCAAGGCCGCAACGTCATCGTTCTCCGCACCTTCTCCAAGCTTTACGGCATGGCCGGCCTGCGCATGGGCTTCGCCATCGGCCGCCCTGACCTCCTCAACAAGCTCGACTACTTCGGCCGTAACTTCCTTCCCACCACCGCCGTCTCCGCCGCCATCGCCAGCCTCCAGCAGCCCGATCTAATCCAGACCCGCAAAAAAATTACCGCTGACACCCGCAACGACACCCTCGCCTGGTGCCGCCAGCAGGGCTACGCCGCCACGCCCTCTGAGTCCAACTGCTTCATGGTTGACACCCGCCGCGATGGCAAAAAAGTCCAGCAGGCCATGGCCGAAAAAGATGTCTACATCGGCCGCATCTGGCCCTCATGGCCCACCCAGGTCCGCATAACAGTGGGCACCCCCGCAGAAATGCAATCCTTCCGCACCGCTTTCACGCAGGTAATGGCAAGCTGAATTGCCGCAAAAATTTGCATCCCTCAGGTTTCCAGATTCAGGAGCGCATCGTGCGCACGGGATGCTATACTCCGCAGCGAACGTCCCGTACATCCCGGGTTTCCCACCCGGGCCTTTCATCCGGGCCCAAATGCGGGATCGGTGCGCCTCTCACAAAATAGAGCGCCAAACCATTTAACTCTGACTGAGGTTGCTTCCCCACTTGGCCAACCAAGGTGAACCGGTTCGCTTCGCGATCAGTGGATCGCCGGGGCGCCTGGGATTTGACCGGGCGAACCCCGCCCGTAAAAAGGAATGAACGCGATGAAAGACTCCTTGCTCTGCTCGAGCTTGCGCTCCCTCTCTACCTCCATCGCAGCCGCATCCATGACATTCGCGATCGCTTTGCCGCTCCTGCTCATCGGCGCCGCCACGGCCGTGCCGGCAATCGCACAAACAGCGCATTTCAGCGGCGCGGCACTGACTGTTTACTCCAGCAACGCCTACGGCATTGCGCTCGATTCCTCCGGAAACCTATATATCGCAAATGGGGCGGCAAAAAAAATCATGAAGGAAACGCCCTCGCCAACCGGTTGGGTTGAGACGGTTGTCGACAGCACCCTCGGCTCGGTATATTCCCTCGCCGTCGACAAGAACGGGGTCGTCTACGCTACCGATTCGGCAAACCTTAGAGTGGTCAAGGAAGTCCCGTTCGGTTCCATCTACATTCAGCAGTCGGTCGCCATCAATCTCCCCGTCCCTCAAGTTGTGGCCGTCGATCCCAACCTGAATGTCTATATCTCCCTCTCGAATCAGGGCGGGAGTACTTCCTCCGTCATCAGGGAAACTCCGTCCGGGGGCGGTTATATCCAGCACACAGTGGCCACGGGACTCAATGCCCCTTTCGGACTCGCCGCGGATAGCGCCGGAAATGTGTTCATCACCGAAAGCGGCAACAACCGCGTGCTGGAAGAGTCCCCATCAGCAAGCACCTACGTGCAATCGATTGTGGTCACCGGGCTGAACTCTCCCACAGGCCTCACCCTCGATGCCAACGGCAGCGTGTACATTGCCGACAGTGGGAACAATCGCATCGTCAAAGAATCCTACTTCTTCGGCTGGACACAGAGCACCGTGCCCACACCCTCACTTCAAGGGCCCTACTACGTCGCCTTCGATCCGGCAGGTAACCTCTACGTCTCCGATGACTACAGCGGCATCGGCAGGGTCCTGGAAATTGCTTACACCGGCGCGGACTTTGGCACGCGGCAAGTCGAAAAAACGTTTTTCGATGGCATCGCCATGATGTTTACATTTGACTCGGCCGTCACGCTCGGCACTAATGGCGTCAGGTTGTTGACAGAGGGCGGCACTGGCTACGACTTCGCCAATCCGGTCACCGGAACCTGCACCGCAGGCGCCTCTTACTCTGCCGGACAAAGCTGCACCGTATATGGCAGCTTCTCGCCCTTGGCGCCCGGAACGCGCAGGGGAGCGGTGACGCTGGTCAACAATTCGGGCCAAACCATCGCATCCGGTTTCATGCGCGGCATAGGACAGGCCCCGCAAACTTCCTTCACGCCGGGGACCGCCAGTTTTGTTCCGTATTCCAATAACGGTGCGGTCTCACCCTACGGCGTCGCGCTGGATGTCTATGGCGACGTATTCATCTCCGACTCCACAGGCAACCGCATCCTGAAGGAAACTCGGAACGGGAACACCTATACCGAAAGCGTCATCGGAACCGGGCTGAATTCCCCCGGCGGAATTGCGCTCGATGGCGCCGGAAACCTCTACATTGCCGATACCGGGAACAACCGGATTGAGAAGGAGACGTATTCGAACGGCAGCTACGTTCAAAGCGACTTCGCCATCGGGCTCAATACGCCCCAGGGAGTCGCGGTGGACCCTTCCGGCAACGTCTACATTGCTGACACGTTCAATAACCGGATATTGAAGGAATCCACCGTGAACGGCGCTCTCTTGGGAACCGTGTTGCCCATAGTCGGCTTGTTGCATCCCTTTGGCGTTGCGGCGGATGCATCCGGCCGCGTCCTGGTGGCCGATACGGGGAACAACCGCGGCTTGAGCATCGTGCTTCATCCGGATGGCACCATATCGGAAACCATCCTGGTTACTACTCTGAGCACGCCCTACGGAGTCGCCGTGGACGCGCTCGACAATGCCTATTTTGCAGATTTCGGAACCGGCAGTGTGGTCAAGGAGACTGCCAATTCAGACGGTTCCTACACCTATAGCGCCCTGCCCACAATTGCCCTCGCCCATCCATACGCTATGGCGGTCGACAGCAAAGGCAATGTCTACGTGGCCGATGTTGGCAATGCGCAGGTCTTGGTGCAGGACTATTCGGATCCGCCGGCATTGCAGTTTGCCACCACCTTTACGGGCTCCACCAGCACTGACAGCCCCAGGACCGTGACCCTGGAGAACATTGGCAACGACACGCTGGCGTTTTCGGCTGTCACCTATCCCTCGGATTTTCCCGAGGCTGGAAGCGTGGCTACGGACTGTACGTCGTCAACCAACCTGGCAGCAAACACCTCATGCACACTCACCGTGGACTTTTCGCCGGTGTATTCCTCCGCTCTTTCCCCTCCCAGCGGAGCGCTCAGTGAGGCAGTAAGCGTTACCGACAATAATCTGAACGTTTCAAACGTGCAGCAAACCATCAACGTAAGCGGCGCCATGCTGGCTAAGGCGGAAATGGAAGCTCCCGCACCGGGCCTTACGCTGGGGGCCAGCCTGACCTTTACCTGGACGGCCGGCGCGGGCGTCACCATGTACCAGTTCCGGCTGGGTACCACAGGACAGGGCTCGAGCGACGTATACAACGCGGCTCATGCCACCACAACGGCCCTCTCCACCGGGACCATCAGTGTGCCAACGTATGGAGTAACGCTCTATGCTCGGCTCTATTCGTGGATCAACGGAGCCTGGCAATACAACGACTACACCTACACAGAATCCGGCGCCCCGGTTAAGGCGGTATTGACCACTCCCGCACCGGGCAGCACCCTCACCGGCACCAGCGTCACCTTCGGCTGGACAGCCGGAGGCGGCGTCACCAAGTACGAGTTCCGCCTCGGTACCACCGGACCCGGCTCCGGCGACGTGTACAACGCCTCCGGGACAACCACACTGGCCCTCTCCAGCCCGCTGATCACCGGTATTCCCGCCTACGGTGTAGCGCTCTATGCCCGCCTCTACTCCTATATCAACGGCGCCTGGCAATACAACGACTACACCTACACCGAATCCGGCGCCCCGGTTAAGGCGGTCTTGAGCAGTCCTGCGCCAGGCAGCACCCTCACTGGCTCCAGCGCCACCTTCACCTGGACAGCAGGCGGCGGCGTCACCAAGTACATTTTCTAGCTCGGCACCACCGGCCACGGCTCCAGCAACGTGTACAACGCAGCTTTCACCACCACAACAGCCCTCTCCAGCCCACTGATCACCGGTATACCCGCCCATGGTGTAACGCTCTATGCCCGGATCTACTCCTATATCAAAGGGGCCTGGCAATACAACGACTACACCTACACCGAGTCCGGCACCCCGGTTAAGGCGGTTTTGACTTCTCCCACGCCGGGCAGCACTCTTACCGGCACCAGCGCCACCTTCACCTGGACAGCCGGTGGCGGCGTCACCAAATACGAGTTCCTCCTGGGCACCACCGGACCCGGCTCCAGCAACTTGTACAACGCAGCTTACGCCACCACAACTGCTCTCACCAGCCCGCTGATCACCGGTATTCCCGCCTACGGTGTAACGCTCTATGCCCGGATCTACTCCTATATCAACGGAGCCTGGCAATACAACGACTACACCTACATGGAATCGGGCACCCCGGTTAAGGCGGTCTTGAGCAGTCCTACGCCAGGCAGCACCCTCACTGGCTCCAGCGCCACCTTCACCTGGACAGCCGGCGGCGGAGCCACCAAGTACGAGCTCCTCCTCGGCACCACCGGCCACGGCTCCAGCAACGTATACAACGCCGCGGGTACCAGCACAACGGCTCTAACCACCGGCGTACTCAGCGGCATCCCCACAACCGGCGCAACGCTCTACGCCCGCCTCTACTCCTACATCAACGGAGCATGGCAGTACAACGACTACACCTACACGGAAAAGTAGAGGTAGGCAGGGGTTTTAACCCCCGCATAACGCCCACACGGAGGGAGGCTGGGATTTTAACCCCCGCATAACGCCCGTAGAAGAGTGCGGGCTTCAGCCCCGGGGGTCTCTTCTCCTCGTCAATGGCGGGTGGCCCCGATCCCGGTGGGCCTTTCGATTCAAACTGAGGTGCCCGGGTCCCCAATGTTGGGACCCGGGGCTCACCACTCCTCCGCCGGGCGGGTAACCCCATCCCGCGCATTTGGGGACCGGGGAACGATGCGATCAACCAACGCTGACAACTGACAACTGAAGGCTGTTCTACATTTATCTCCTTTTATTATAATACTTTAGCCTTTATTCTGGCGTGCTAGCCAGATTCTACCCCCAAACGCACCATTTATTGTGCATAATAGAGCTCCACCGCCGAGCGGAAAAGGCGAATATAAGACGAAACTATCCACCCTCTTGCCTGCTCACCCCCGCCGGCCCTGCCAACTCCGCTGCCTCACACTGTATCCGCCATCACATCCAGCGTCCGCGAACCCGGGTTATAGTCAATTTGTCCGTTGAATTGCGCCCGCCACCCGCGGGCGTACCAGTCTAGGGCAAGGAATCCGCATCATGATCGCCACCACAATCCGGCCCCAAAACCCAGGCAGATGCACGGGAAACCAGCCTGCAATTCACTGCACGTTTGTGGCTTAATCCAATGAATCCAATAGACATAGCCGTTTTTTATTTTGTAAGCATTTCCGCCCCCGCCCCCTCCGCCCAATAGCTGGTCCGCGCCGTAATCCCCAGCCCGGAATACTCCGGCAGCTTCAGCGCCAAAACGTGCAGTCCGGGATGCGGCGCAAGCGGATGAAAACTCAGCACATAGCGGTTCGGCAAGTGGTTCCCAACGGCTGCCAGGTCCTGTTCCAGGTGCCGCTCGTTGCCCAGCTTGAAGTACTCGCCGCCCGTCAGCCGCGCCACCGTCGCCGGCACGTTCCGCTCCAGGCTGTAGGACGTGGCAATCGCCGCCATCTTGGTAAACGTAAGCGGCGGAACAAGTTGCGCCACGCAGTCATAGAACTGCGACCACTTGCTGGTAGGGTCGTCCGGCTCAGGATTGGGGTCCTTGCCCATGCATCCGTGCGGCGGGCCGGGGCGGGGATTCTCCGCAAACTGCCATCCGCCGGAGCTCATGGGAAGCTGGTGGTGCGCGTAGTGCGCCGCCTCCGACTTCCCGGTTGAGAACCCTATGGCGTAGATCGTTGTATTGGTGTCGGTTATCGCCCGCACCGCCTGTTCCAGGCTGGTTTCGCTGCCGCGGTCGGCGGTCTCGCTCACCAGCAGGATGGCGTGCCGGTAGCCCGCCGGCTCGGCCCGGAGCAGGTTGACCGCAAACTCCAGGCTGTCCAGGATCGCCGCACCGTTGTCGCCCATCGGCTTGTCGTGTATAGGGTTAGGCCCGTTGCAGTCGCGGTAATGATTATGTCCTTTGCATCCTGCAGATAGATCGCGCAGCGCCGCCTCGGCTTCATCCAGGTCGGAGGTAAACTCCTGGACCAGCCTGGGCCGGCTGTCGAACGTGACCACGGCGACGCGATGGAACACGTCCCCGACGATGGACGGCAGCATGGGCGCCAGCGGCGGCACAAGCCGTTGATCGTTCTGGAATTGCCGCGAGCCCGCTCCCCCCACCTCAATCACGATGACCAGCGCCAAGGGCTCGCTACCGGACTCGCGTTCCAGCGTGAGCTTTTGCGGCACGCCGTCGTCGGTAAGGAGAAAATCATCGGCTTGGAGGGTGTAAACCAGCTTGCCGTCGGCGGTCCGCACCAGCGCCGGCACAATCACGTTGGTTGTCTGGGAGGTGAAGACGGAATCCTGTGGCGGAGGCGCGGGCTGCTGCGCCGGGGAGAGCGCGCCAGCCACCGCGAGGGCCACCATCACGGGGAAGGACGATAGCAGCTTCATTCGCCTCCATGGTAGCCCTGCGGCACTGGTTAGAGCTTAGACGAAGGATGTGCTCAAAGGGCACAAAACAGCTTCCGGGCGAGCCAGGGAACCGGTATTCTCAGGCACATGCCGAGCCTGCTCCGCAACCTCCGCTACGCCCTGCGCATGATCCGCAACAACCCCGGATTTACGGCCGCCACCGTGCTCACCCTGGCGCTGGGCATCGGCGCCAACACGGCCATCTTCTCGGTAACCAATGCACTCCTGCTGCGGCCTTTCCCTTATCGCGATCCGGCGCAGCTGGTGGCGGTGCAGACTCGGGACCGCAAGGGTGACCGGCCTTCGAACCTGATCCGCTACGAGGCGTTGCGCGACCGCGCCAAGTCATTCGAGCAGGCAGCCGTGTGGGCGCCGGATGACCTGAACCTGACCGGCGACAACAACCCTGTTCAGGTTCCGGTGATACGGGTCTCGGCCAACTTCTTTTCGCTGCTGGGAGTTCGGCCGGAGCTGGGCCGCGATTTTACCGCTGAGGAGGGCCGGCCGGAAGGTAAGCCGGTGGCGATACTGGGCAACGCCTTCTGGCACGCGCGCTACCAGGGCGACCCTAATATTGTGGGCCGGACCATCAACCTGGACACGGTGGCCACCACGGTGATCGGCGTGCTGCCCGCGAATGTGCAGTTCCCGTTTGTGGGGCCGGCGGACGTGTGGACACCGCGCTATTTTGAGTACTCGCTCATGCCGACGGAGAGGTTGCGGCTCGGTGTGGGCTATCTGTACGTGTTGGCGCGGCTGAGACCGGGCGTTACGCTGCAGCAGGCCAACGCGGAGCTGAGCGTGCTGAATGAGGACTATCGCAAACAGAACCCCAGCCTGCCCGACGCCAGCGCTGACACGGGAATGACGGCGCTGCCGCTGCGCGAGCTGGTGGTGGGCGACCTGCGCAGCAAAGTGCTTATGCTGCTGGCGTCGGTGGGACTGGTGCTTCTGATTGCCTGCGCCAACGTGGCCAGCCTGCTGCTGTCGCGGGCGCTGGCGCGGCGGCGCGAAGTGGCGGTGCGCGCGGCTCTGGGCGCAGGCCGCGCCACCATCGTGGGCCAGTTGCTGACCGAGAGCCTGGTTCTGGCGCTGATGGCCGGGGCGCTGGGTGCGGTGCTGGGCTGGGGCGCCACGCGCGCGCTCATGGCCTGGGGCTCGGGCCAACTCCCGCCGGATATTCCAGTGGGCATGGACCTGCGCGTGCTTGGGTTTACGCTGGGCATTTCAGCGCTTGCGGGGCTGCTGTTCGGCATTGCGCCGGCGCTGCAACTGGCACGAGTGGACCTGAACTCGGCTCTGCGCGAGGAGGGCCGTGGCGCCTCTGCCGGCCGCGCCCGCACACGACTGAAGGATCTGCTGGTGGTGGGCCAGGTGGCGCTCTCATTGCTGCTGCTGATAGGCGCCGGACTGCTGATGCGCAGCTTTGCAAGGCTGCTCCAGGCCGATCCGGGCTTTGAGCCGCACAACCTGCTCACGATGAATATCTCGCTTTCCACCGAGCGCTATGCCAAGGCCGCTCAGCAAACGGCATTCTTCGACGATGTGCTAAGGCGTGTGGCTGCGGTGCCGGGCGTGCGCAGCACGGCCATCTCCGCGGCGCTGCCGCTCAGCTTTATCCGCATTACGCCGGTGCTGCCGGAGGGCCAGCCTGAGGCGCCCCTGGCGCAGCGCCCGTTCATCGATATTGAAGCCGTCAGTCCGGGCTGGTTTGGCACCATGCGCGTGCCGTTGCGCGCGGGGCGCGCATTCAACGCGAGCGACCAGGCGCAGTCGCCGCCGGTGATTGTGGTGAACGAGAGCTTTGCGCGTCAGTTCTGGCCCGGCGAAGACCCGCTGTCGAAGCATGTGTTGATCGGCAAGCGCCCCGCGCCGGCGCTGGTGGTGGGCGTGGCCGCGGACGTGAAGAATCGCGGCCTGGAGGCTGATCCGCAGCCGCAGCTCTATCTGCCGTTTGCGCAGCTCCCGTGGGGCGAGATGAACCTGATTGTGCGCACGGCGGTGCCTCCGCAGACGCTGGCCGCCAACATCCGCGCACAGATCGCGGCCATAGACGCCGACCAGCCGGTGACGAAGATTCAGACGGTGGATGAGCTGATGGATAGCGCGCGCACGCAACCTCGCTTCCTGTTGGCGCTGGTGGGAGCATTCTCAGCCACGGCGCTGATTCTGGCCATCATCGGCATCTACGGCGTGTTGTCGTATTCGGTGGCGGAGCGGCAGTACGAGTTTTGCATCCGGCTGGCGATGGGTGCCGAGCGCAGCGATATTCTGCGGCTGGTGCTGCACCATGGGTTTGCGCTGGCGCTTATCGGCATTGCGGCGGGGCTGGCCGGTGCGTTTGTACTGACGCGGCTGCTCGGCACCATGCTTTACAAGACGGGTGGACACGATCCGCTGACGTTTGTGGCGGTGCCGGTGGTGTTTCTGGTGATCGCGCTGGCGGCGAGTTATCTGCCGGCACGGAGAGCGACGCGGGTTAGCCCGATGGAGACGCTGCGGTGATGCCGGGGGGAATAGGGGATAAGGGAATAGGGGAATAAGGGAATAGGGGAACGCGCCTGGGAGAGCCATGGCGGCGGGCGGGGGCCGGGAGGCCCCCGCTACAGCCGGCCGGGAGGCCGGCGCTACATGAAGCACTCCCGAATACAGCGAAGCAACGGGGGGAACGGGAAGCAATTCCGTGCACCCACACTCATCGTGATGATGCTGCGATGAACGGGCACAGCTCTCCCATGTGAGTGATCAAAACCTATGAATGGGCGCCTTGCGCTTCAGGTCCGAAGCCGGGTCAAGCGGCGGACTGAGTGCGGGTTCCCGTTACTTTCCAGGCGAGAATGAACAGGAACAGAAACACGAGGTCCACATAGGCAAGCGGCACCCACATGGCTGGGACGTTGTGCCGGAAGTTGTACCAGAAGACCACGGAGCAGAAGGCGATCTTCAGGGCCGCGCCATAGACAATGATGTCGCGGCGGCCCACCGGATCGGCTGCTCCGCGCAGAAACATGGCCGCGAAGATGAGCAGCAGCAGCCCGGGGAAGCGAACGAAGCCGGGGTGTGGGATATCCTCGTTGAACCACCGGAACACTGCGATTGGAAAGAGAGACAGCGCAAGGCCGATAACGCCATCGTAGATGGCGCAAATGATCAGGTAAACCTTGACCCATTTTGCACTCATGTTGTTTCCTCCAGAGCGAATTTGCGACGGCGGTTCCTGCGGTAGTTGGCACGGAATTCCGATCGCCGCTTATGTGTGAATTCAGCAGAATAAATCCGCGTTACCAGGCCTCTGAAGCCTGCTTCCAGTTCGGCCACGCTCATCTTCGCGGGCTTGAAGTTCACGTCGAAGAGAGTACAGAGCTCCCATGCTTCGTCACGCAGGATGCGGCCTTCATTCTTGAGGCGCGTATAGAGCGGCGTTCCGGGGAATGCGGTTTGCACCGTGATCTGGATGTCGTAGAGGCCGCTCTGTTGAACGAATTTCCAGATCTCGTCAAAGGACTCGACGCCGGAGCCATCCAGGCCGAGGATGAAGCAGCCGTTGACGCGGATGCCGCGGTCCTGAATGCGGCGGATGGCTTCGAGGTATCGATCGAGATGGCGCGCCTTCCAGTTGGATTTGAGTTCCACGCCATCGAGGGCGGCGAAGGTGGGGCTTTCAAAACCGATGAGCACTTCAGCGCAGCCGGCATCGCGCATCAGTGAGAGCAACTCCGGATCGTCGGCGACGGAGAGGTCGGTCTCAGTGAACCAGCGGATATCCTCGCCGGCGAGCGCGCGCATGAGCTTTTTTGAATGCGGTTTGTTGACGAAGGTGTTGTCGTCAGCGAACTCGATGAAGGGGTGCTTCCATAGCGACGTGACGGCGCGGACCTCATTGAGCACGCGGTCGACAGGCTTGATTTTGAAGGTGGGCGAGATACGGATGGAGGCGGCGCAGAACTCACATCGGAAGGGGCAGCCGCGCTGGGTTTGCACGGTGATCCGGTTGTAGCGCTTCATGTCGAGGAGGTCGAAGCGCGGCATGGGCGACGAGGCGAAATCGAAGGGCATGCTGCGGGCGTCGTAGACCGGCTGAAGGTTGCCCTTCAGAAGGTCGGAGACGACGGCGGGCCAGAGCGGCTCGCCTTCACCGATGACGATGGCGTCAGCGTGGGCGCGGGCTTCCTGCGGCATGGCGCTGACGTGCAGGCCGCCGAGGATGACCTTTGTGCCCAGCGCGCGATAGCGGTCAGCAAGCTCGTACGCCTCGCCCATCTGGGCAGAGAAGCTGGAGATGGCAACGGCGTCAAACTCGGCGGGCACGCCTTGGAGCTGATTGACGTCAGAGACCTCGACGTAATGAAGGTCGACGTCGCGGGGCGTGAGGCCGGCGAGAGTCAACAATCCAAGGCTGGGAAGCGATGCAATGACTTTATTGCGCTCCACAAAACCGGGAAGCGTGAGACCTAGCGCAGTGAGCTCGGGATTGTGCGCGCGCACGCCACTCATGGGAATCAGACCTAGTTTCATCGCGGCCATCCTCCGATCAGAATTGCGATCAGCGCGGCAGCAACCGATATCACCGGTATGGGAAACAGGTGGCGCAGGGGCTTGCGCCATGCGGCAAGAAAGCAACAGATGGGCATGGTGATTGCGCCGAGGAACAAGCCTGCCGATGCTATCCGCAACAAAGCGCCGTGCAGCATGAGCTGACTCTCAGTGGCGGCGAAGAGGAGGTTGAGGAATCCGAGGCCGAAGAAGGAGATGTGGCCGAGGCGGGCGAGGCGGCGGCGCCAGGAACCGTAGCCTCCCATCCAGTCTTCGCGATAGAACAGAAGACCGGCGACGGCCCCGGAGAGCACTCCGGCGAGCATGCCGAGCCAGCCGCCAATCAGGTTTATGGTCATGAAGGTGGAACCCATTGTAACCCCTTTCTGCTTCAAATACCTTGCCGCGGAGTGGGATTCGCGTTCAATCGGCGGGATGTGATTTCGATGTGATTTCTGAGCTATTGGCGAAGGGAAGTGCCGGGTCAGCGGCCAATCGCATTAGACTTGTTGCAATAGGCCATGAAAGACGCAATCAACGTATCGAAAGAGAACTACCTGAAGGCAGTCCTGGAGGCCGAGGCCGAGGGGCGGCAGGTGATTCCGGCGACTCTGTCGCATTGGCTTGAAGTGTCAGCGCCGGCGGTAACCATGGCGCTGAAGAGGCTGAAGCGCGACGGTTATGTGGAGGTGGGCGACGACGGCATTGTGCGGCTGACGGCGGCGGGGCGCGAGACGGCCTACCGGACGGCGCTGCGGCATCACCTGATTGAGCGCATGCTGAGCGAGGTATTCGGCATGGAGTGGTATGAGATTCACGAGGAGGCGGAGCGGCTGGAGCACGCGGTTTCACCGGCGTTTGAAGCCAAACTGAAGGAGAAGCTGGGCGAAGGCGGGGCGTGTCCGCACGGTAATGCGGTGCTTCCGGTGAATCCGGCGGCGCGCAAAAAGCGAGGCGAGGTGCCGCTGAGCGAAGCTGCGGAAGGGAAGCGGTACGTGGTGGCCAGCCTGCAGGAGCGCGATCCACAACTGCTGCTTTTTTTGCATCGAACCGGGATTGGGCCCGGCAAGAGGCTCAGGATTGTGAGCCAGAATTACGATCAAACAGTTTCAATTGAGCTGGATAAAAGGAGCTCGATCCTGGGAAGGCCGGCTGCGGAGGCGGTTTGGCTACGGTTGGCTCCAATAAAGTAAGTAAAAATAATGGCTATTAGTTAACTATGATTAATGTGTTTGTGGCATACTAGGCTACAGACGTTTTGCGGCTCTCCTTTTCTCTCCATGGCTACGGAATTCACTACCGAACTTGCGACCCCGTCGCTGCCCGAGGTGTATTCGTCGGTGGGGGTTTCGCGGTCGCCGTTCTACTGGAGGCGGCTGCTGGGGTTTATCGGGCCCGGTTTCCTGATCTCAGTGGGGTACATGGATCCGGGGAATTGGGCGACGGACATTGCGGGCGGTTCGCAGTTTGGGTACACGCTGCTGTTCGTCATCATGGCGTCAAACCTGATGGCGATTCTGCTGCAAAGCCTGAGCCTGAAACTGGGCGTGGCCACGGAGCGGGACCTGGCGCAGCTTTGCCGCGAGTCGACCGGCAAGTGGATGGGCGCGGGGCTATGGATCATGGCGGAGATCGCGATTGCGGCATGCGATCTGGCTGAGGTGATCGGTTCGGCGATTGCGCTCAACCTGCTGTTCCACATTCCGCTGTTCTGGGGCGTGCTGATCACCGGGCTGGATGTGCTGCTGATCCTGCTGCTGCAGCGCTGGGGCTTCCGCACGGTGGAAGCGGTGGTGATTGCGCTGATAGGGATCATCCTGGTGCTGTTCTGCGTGCAGATGTTTCTGTCGCGTCCGGAGTATCTGCCTTTGCTGGGCGCGCTGTTTGTGCCCTCGGCCTCAATCCTGACCAACCATGACATGCTCTACATCGCCATCGGCATGCTGGGGGCGACGGTGATGCCGCACAACCTTTACCTGCATTCGGCGCTGGTGCAGACACGAAGGTATTCGCGCACCGCGAAGGGCAAGCGCGAGGCAATCCGATTTGCAAATATCGACTCGGCGCTGGCGCTGACCATTGCGCTGTTTGTGAACGCGGCCATTCTGATTGTTGCGGCGGCGGTGTTCCATCGCAGCGGGCATTACGAGGTGGCGGCGATTGAGGACGCGTTCAAGCTGCTGAGCCCACTGGTGGGCGCGGGGTTTGCGAGCACGCTGTTTGCCGTGGCACTGCTGGCCTCGGGGCAGAACTCGTCCATCACCGGCACGCTGGCCGGGCAGGTGGTGATGGAAGGCTTCATCCACATGAAGCTGAAGCCGTGGGCGCGGCGGATGGTAACGCGGTCGCTGGCGATTATCCCGACCATCTTCGTGGTGGCATTCTACGGCTCGCACGGGACGGAGAAACTGCTGCTGCTGAGCCAGGTGATTTTGTCGTTCCAGTTGAGTTTTGCGGTGGTGCCGCTGGTCAAGTTCACGTGTGACCGCAAGCGCATGGGCGAGTTTACGAACGGGCCGCTGCTGAAGTTTACGGCATGGCTGGTGGCGGCGCTGATTGCGGGGCTGAATGTGTGGCTGCTGGTGCAGACGGTGGCGCTGTAACAGTTGTCAGTTCCGTTGACGAGTGAATGCGCCTAAGCGAGGCCGTTCACCTGTAGTAGGGAAAAGATCTTGGTCTCCGGGTCGTATCTGACATTCCAAAAGCATTTGCCACCGTCGTAAACAAACACGAACTTCTCGCGCCAATAGCTCTCGCCGTCGTTCCCTGCAGCCTCGCAAAGCGCATTGATATAGATGATCTTTCGGCCATTTAGGATTACACCTGCGTACTGCCGATAGTATTTCTCAGGATGCGGAATCTGGGAGCCCTTGTATGCGGGGTGTGGGAACGGAATGTCTGCGATGTGAGAGATGTTTGACTCCAATCCGTCGACATCGGATTGAGACAACGCCCACGTCCCATTGACCGTTTCCTGTGGCCAGCGGGAGACGTACTTTGCAGCATTTTCCGATTCGGTGGGAGAAAGAATGACGTAGCGTTTCTCGAGTTGAATCGCGCGCTGGCCCATCAGAATTAGCCCCAGTAACAGCAGACTGACCTTCGACCACATCATTTGCCCTCCTCGCGGGTAGGTCGTGTCAATGATCGCGCACCTTGTGGCTGCGGAAATCCCGATCACTGACCGCTGGCTACTGTTCACTATTCCGTTACAATTGAGACAGATATGATCCGATTTTCCAGTGCCGGGGAATCGCACGGCGAGGCTTTGATTGCGATGATCAGTGGCCTGCCGGCGGGTGTGCCCGTCGATCTCGACTTTGTGAACCGTGAGCTTTGGCGGCGTCAGCAGGGCTACGGGCGCGGCGGACGCATGAAGATTGAGACGGACCAGGCGCATGTGCTCTCGGGTGTGCGGCATGGCAAGACCATCGGCTCGCCGGTGGCCATTGAGATTGTGAACCGCGACTGGAAGAATTGGGAAGAAAAGCTGCCGGTGACGGCGGGCGATCCGGCGAAGCACCAGGCGGTGGCTTCTCCGCGGCCCGGACATGCGGACCTGGCCGGCGCGCTCAAGTACAACTTTCCCGATGCGCGATACGTTCTGGAACGAGCTTCGGCGCGGGAGTCCACTTCGCGCGTGGCCGCGGG
>Ga0265339_10001784_pt1 | contig 15821 bp, 17 predicted proteins | sample 4CB219metaG_FD_202085 | JGI IMG/M metagenome (GOLD analysis project Ga0265339, IMG submission 202085) | Rhizosphere microbial communities from Carex aquatilis grown in University of Washington, Seatle, WA, United States - 4-CB2-19 metaG | ecosystem: Host-associated > Plants > Roots >... | reverse complement strand
GGACACCCCGGCGTTGACGGCGCGGGGGGCCGGTGGCAGTATTCGCCGCTCCCCGGCCGGGCCCCCTTCGGAGCCCCGGCTCGGCGGTGAGTTAAATCCCCGTGCTCAAAGCTCTAACCATCTTCAGCGGCAACGCCAATCCCGAGCTCGCGAAGGCGATCTGCGGCTACGTCGAGGTGCCCCTCGGCAAGGCCGAGGTCACCCGCTTCGCTGACGGCGAGATCTACGTCGAGATCAACGAGAACGTCCGCGGCGTGAACTGCTTCGTCGTGCAGCCGACGTGCGCGCCCGCGAACGACAACCTGATGGAATTGCTGGTCATGATCGACGCGCTCAAGCGCGCCTCGGCCGGCTCGATCGTCGCCGTCATCCCGTACTTCGGGTACGCGCGACAGGATCGCAAGTCGAAGCCGCGCACGCCGATCTCGGCCCGCCTCGTGGCCGATCTGCTCACGGCGGCGGGCGTCGAGCGCGTGCTCTCGATCGATCTGCACGCCGGCCAGATCCAGGGCTTCTTCAACATCCCCGTCGATCATCTCTACGGCATGCCGGTGCTGCTCGAGCCGCTCAGGCAGCGCATCTCGATCGACAACGCCGTCATCGTCTCGCCCGACGCGGGCGGCGTGGAGCGCGCGCGCGCCTACTCGAAGCGCATCGGCTCGAGCCTGGCGATCATCGACAAGCGGCGCCCCGCTCCGAACGTCTCGGAGGTCGTCAACATCATCGGCGACGTGAAGGGCAAGGACGCCGTCATCGTCGACGACATGATCGACACGGCCGGCACCGTGTGCGCCGCCGCGCAGGCCATCAAGGACAAGGGCGCGCGCTCGGTCTACGCCATCGCGTCGCACGGCGTGCTGTCGAACCCGGCGGTCGAGCGCATCGTCGCCTCGCCCATCGAGGAGCTGCTCATCACGGACACGATCCCGCCGCGGCCCGAGATCCGCGCCTGTCCGAAGATCAAGGTTTTCTCCGTCGCGAAGATGGTCGGCGAGGCGGTGAAGCGCATTCACCACGGCGACTCGATCTCCTCGCTATTCATTTAGGCAAACGTCAGCAAACGCAAAGGAACGAACGATGGAATTCGCGAAGGTCAGCATCGAGGTCAGGACGCAGGTCGGCAAGGGCGGCGCCCACAAGGTCCGCGCGGCGGGCAAGGTTCCGGGCGTGCTCTACGGCCAGAAGGTGGCGCCGGTCGCCGTGACCTTCGACGAGAAGTCGCTGCTGACGTCGCTCGACAAGGAGAAGCGCCGCAACACCGTGCTCTCGCTCCAGCTTTCCGACGGCGGGAAGACGGAGAGCGTGACGGCCATGGTGCGCGACGCGCAGATCGATCCGCTCTCGCAGCGGCTCATCCACGTCGACTTCCTGCGCCTCGACCTCGACGCCGAGGTGAACGTCACCGTGCCGCTCGTCCTCACGGGCAAGGCCATCGGCACGACGAGCGGCGGGCAGCTCCACCAGAGCCTGCACACGATCCTCGTCGCCGCGAAGCCGGCCGCGATCCCCACGAAGATCGAGGCGGACGTCACCGCCCTCGACATGGGCGACGCGCTCCACGTCTCCGACCTGAAGCTCGGCGCCGGCGTGCGCGCGCTGCTCGACCCGAAGGACGCCATCGCGTCGGTCGTGGCGCCGAAGGCCGAGAAGGTCGAGGAGGCCGCCGCCGCTCCCGTCGAGGGCGCGGTGCCGGCCGAGGGCGCGGCTGCCGCCGGCGCGGCTCCCGCCGCGGGCGGCGACAAGGGCGCTGCCGCGGCTCCCGCCGCGGGCGCCAAGAAAGAAGGGGGCGGAGAGAAGAAGGGCAAGTAACCGCAGCCGCGCGACGGACCCATGTTCCTCGTGGTGGGGCTCGGCAACCCGGGCCGTCAGTACCAGGGCAACCGCCACAACGTGGGCTTCCGTGTCGTCGAGCAGCTGGCCGCGCGCGCGGGGATGTCGTCCCCGCGCGAGAAGTACGGCGCCGAGCTCTACGAGACCGTGCTGGGCGGCGAACGCGTCATCCTCTGCAAGCCGATGGAGTTCATGAACGTCAGCGGACAGGCCGTGCGTCAGGTGGCGGGGTTCCACAAGATCCCCGCCGCGCAGACGATCGTCGTCCACGACGAGCTCGACGTGCCGTTCGGCCGCCTCAAGCTCGCGGCCGGCGGCGGCGCGGGCGGCCACAACGGCATCCGCTCGATCATCTCGGACCTCGGCACGCCCGACTTCGCGCGCGTGCGCGTGGGCGTCGATCGGCCGCCGCCGAACTGGCAGGGCGCCGACTACGTCCTCGCCAACTTCACGGGCGCCGAGCAGAAGCAGCTCCCGGAGCTCATCGACCTCGCGGCCGACGCCGTCGAGGAGATCATCTCGCGCGGCTTGCCCGCCGCGATGAACAGGTTCAATCAGAAACCCAAAAAACCGGGAGGCGACGCGTGATGGTCACGCGCACGTACCTTGTTTCCTTGCCCGTGGCGACACGGACCGCAAGTCCATAAGGAGACACTCATGGCAGTGCAGAGACTGGGTTCGGCCAGAGACATGGCCGGACGCAAACGAGAGTACGAGACGATCTACATCCTCCGCCCCGACAGCACGAACGACGTGATCAGCCAGGTCAACACGAAGGCCCGCGGCGTCATCGAGACCGGCGGCGGCACGATCATCAAGATCGACAACTGGGGCAAACGGAAGCTCGCCTACGAGGTGCAGAAGCAGCTCAAGGGCATCTACCTCTTCTTCTCGTACCTCGGCAGCGCCGGGCTCGTCGAGGAGCTGGAGCGCAACCTGCGCCTCACCGACTCGGTCATCCGCTACTACTCGGTGAAGATCGCCGAGAACGTCGATCCGGCGGCGCGCACGAGCGAGTTCACGGAGGAGGCCTTCGCGAAGGCCTCGACGCCCGGCCCCGACGAGGAGGAGATCGCGACGGGTCAGGCCCAGGCGCGCTCGCCCTTCGAAGAGGACGAGGGCGCGTTCGATTTCGAGGAGGCCGTCTTCGGCGGCGTCGACGAGCCCATGCGCTCGAGCAAGAGGGAGGACTAAGTCATGTCGGCAGGAGCAGGAGCATCCGCGGCAGCGGACGACAAGGGTGGCGATCGGGACAAGAAGCGCCCGATGGGCCGTCGCAAGCAGTGCAAGTTCTGTGGGGATGAGGCGCTCAAGATCGACTACAAGGACGCCGGCCTCCTCAAGTACTTCATCACCGACCGCGGCAAGCTCGTGCCGCGCCGTCTGTCGGGCAACTGCGCGAAGCATCAGCGCGAGATCGCGACCGCGGTGAACCGCGCCCGCATGATCGCGCTCATGCCCTTCGCCGTGACGGGAGCCTAGCCATGCAGGTCATTCTGCGGGACGACATGGACAACCTCGGCAAGTCCGGCGAGGTCGTGAACGTCAAGGAAGGCTACGCGCGCAACTACCTGTTGCCGCGCGGCCTGGCCATCAAGGCGACGGCCACCGACGTCAAGCGCGTCGAGCACGAGAAGCGCGTCATCGCGGCGCGCACGGCGAAGCTCGCGAAGGAGGCGCAGGCCGAGGCTGACAAGCTCTCGTCCGTCAGCGTCTCGATCGCGCGCGCCGTCGGCGAGGAGGACAAGCTCTACGGCTCGGTCACCTCGCGCGACATCGCCGAAGCCCTCGCCGAGAAGAACGTCAAGATCGATTCCAAGAAGATTCACCTCGAGGAGCCCATCAAGACGCTCGGCATGACCGAGGTCCAGATCAAGCTCGGCCGCGGCGTCAACGCGACCATCAAGGTCTGGGTCGTCAAAAAAGAGGAATAGCCTCGCGGCCCTGCGGCCGTTCTCCACATGTTGATTCGCGCGAACGCGCGGCATCTCGTTCGAGGTGCCGCGCGTTTCGTCTTTTCGGGCATCCGTGTCGCGCGCGCAGGAGTAGGATGACCCGCCATGCTGGAGCTCGCCTCGAACAATTCTTCGCCGGCGCAGCGCAGCCAGCCGCACAACCTCGACGCGGAGAAGTCGGTGCTGGGCGCCGTCTTCATCAAGCCGGCCGCCTTCGACGAGGTCGCCACCTCGCTGCAGATCGACGACTTCTTCCTGCCCGCGCACCGCGAGATCTACGAGTCGATGCTCGCGCTCGACAAGCGGCGCCAGCCCATCGACGTCATCGCCGTCGCCGACGAGCTCAAGACGAAGGGCATGCTGCCGCGGCTCGAGGGCGGCGAGTCCTACCTGCTCCAGCTCGCCAACGGCGTGCCGACGGCCGAGAACATCCTCCACTACGGCCGGCTCGTGAAGGAGAAGTCGACGCTGCGCCGGCTCATCGCCGCCTGCGCCGAGGTGCAGTCGTCGGCCTACGGCGACTTCGGCGAGTTCGAGGCCTTCCTCGACGAGGCCGAGACGAAGATCTTCAAGGTCGCGCAGCAGAACCGGCGCGAGTCCTACTCGTCGACGGGCGACCTCATGGAGGAGGTGCTGCACAACCTCGAGGTGCGCACGGCTGACCGCAAGGCGGTCACGGGTGTGCCCACGGGGTTCACGCGCCTCGACGAGCTCACGGCCGGCCTGCAGCGCGAGAACCTCATCATCGTCGCGGCGCGCCCCGGCGGCGGCAAGACCTCGTGGGCCGTCAACGTCGCGATGCACGCGGCGCTGCAGCAGAAGATCCCCGTGCTGATCTTCTCGCTCGAGATGTCGAAGTACGAGCTCATGGAGCGCATGCTCGCCGGAGAGGCGCGCATCGACTCGTCGAAGATCAAGCGCGGCTTCCTCGAGTACGCTGATTGGAAAAACAAGATCCACCCGGCGTCGGGGCGGTTGGCGGCGGCGCCCATCCTCATCGACGACTCGTCCGCGATCTCGATCATGGAGATCCGCGCCAAGGCGCGGCGCTTCCGCAGCGACCCGAAGTACTTCCCGCCGCCCCCGGTGGTCGCCGACGGCAGCCATGCGCCGCCGCCGCCGCTCGGCCTCATCGTCGTCGACTATCTCCAGCTCGCGAGCGGCGGCAGATCCCGCAAGGACGACAACCGTCAGCAGGAGATCGCCGAGATCTCGCGAGGCCTGAAGTCGCTCGCCAAGGACCTGAAGATCCCGATCATCGCCATCTCGCAGCTCAACCGCGAGGTCGAGAAGCGCGAGGGCAAGCCGAAGCTGTCTGACCTGCGCGAGTCGGGCGCCATCGAGCAGGACGCCGACATGATCCTCTTCATCCACCGCGAGGACATGCAGGGCGGCGACACGCCGGACGCGTCCATGCCCACGGCCATCGCCGAGATCATCGTCGGCAAGCACCGCAACGGCGGCACGGGCGCGGTCAAGATGACGTTCATCAAGGAGTACACGCGCTTCGAGAACTACGCCGACGATCCGGATCCCGGATCCGCCTGGGGGGAGTAAACTAGGGGGGCTCGCCCCTGCATGTCCGCCGTAGGCCCCCGGTTCCAGCGCGCCATCATCCTCGTCGCCGACGGTGTCGGCTGCGGCGGGGCGCCCGACGCTGCGGAGTACGGCGACGCAGGCGCGGACACGCTGGGGAACCTGTCGAGGAATGTGGATGTCGGGGGGCTCGCGCTGCCAAACCTCGGCGCGCTGGGGCTCGGCAACCTCACCACGATCGCGGGCGTGCCGCGCGTCGCCGCGCCCGAGGGCGCGTGGGGCGCGATGCGCGAGGCGTCGGCCGGCAAGGACACGATCACGGGCCACTGGGAGATGGCCGGGCTCGTGACGACCGAGGCGATGGCGACCTTCCCGAACGGCTTCCCCCGGGCGATCACGGACGAGCTCCAGGCCGCCGCGGGGCGCGGGCTCCTCGGGAACAAGACGGCCTCGGGCACGGAGATCATCGAGGAGCTCGGGCCCGAGCACCTGGCCACCGGGGCGCTCATCCTCTACACGTCGGCGGACTCGGTGCTGCAGATCGCGGCGCACGAGGACGTCGTCCCGCTCGACGAGCTCTACGCGATCTGCGAGAAGGCGCGCGCCATCGCCGACCGGAACCGCATCGGGCGCGTCATCGCGCGCCCGTTCGTCGGCAAGCCGGGCGCGTTCAAGCGCACCTACAACCGGCGGGACTACGCCTTGATCCCGCCCGCGCCCACCCTGTGCGACGTCGTCGCCGCCGCGGGCCTGCCCACGGTGGGCGTCGGAAAGATCGGCGACATCTTCGCCTCGCGTGGCATCGGCGAGTCGCTGCACAGCGAGGGCAACGCCGACGGCCTGCGCCTCACGCTCGAGGTCCTGGCGCGCGTGCCGCGAGGCCTGGTCTTCGTGAACCTCGTCGACTTCGACATGGTGTACGGGCACCGCAACGACGCGCCCGGGTTCGCCCGCGCCCTCGCGGCGCTGGACGCCTGGCTGCCGGCCTTCCGCGCGGCCCTGCGGCCGGGCGACGCGGCGTTCATCACCGCCGACCACGGCAACGATCCCACGACGCCCGGCACCGACCACACGCGCGAGCGCGTGCCGCTGCTCGCCTTCGGACCGGCGGTCCGCCCGGCGCCGCTCGGCGAGCGCGCGTCGTTCTGCGACCTCGGCCAGACGATCGCTGCCGGGCTGGGCGTCCCGGCGCTCGCCCGCGGTGAGAGCTTCCTGGACGTGATCGCCCCGTGAAAAAGCCGAAGCGCCGGCTCGTCATCGTGCGGCGGAGCCTCTTGTCGATGCCCGGCCTCATCGCGCGCAAGCGCGACGGCGGCGCGCTCACCGAGGCCGAGATCCGCGCCGTCATCGCGGGCGCCGTCGCGCGCACGATCCCCGAGTACCAGATCTCGGCGCTGCTCATGGCCATCGTCTGGCGCGGCCTCGACACGCGCGAGCTCGTCGCCTGGACCGAGGCGATGATCGCCTCGGGCGACCGCATGCGCCTCGGCGCCATCCGCGGCCGCAAGGTCGACAAGCACTCGACGGGAGGCGTGGGCGACAAGGTCTCGATCTGCCTCGCGCCGCTCGTCGCGGCCTGCGGCGTGACCGTGCCCATGATGGCCGGCCGCGGGCTCGGCCACACGGGCGGCACGCTCGACAAGCTCGAGGCGATCCCGGGCTTCCGTACGGCGCTGCCACCCGCCCTGTTCGCGCGCGTGCTCGCGCGCGCGGGCTTCGTGCTGGCCGGCCAGAGCGCGCGCCTCGTGCCGGCCGATCGCCTCCTGTACGCGCTGCGCGACGCGACGGCGACCGTCGAGTCGATCCCCCTCATCGCGTCGTCGATCCTCTCGAAGAAGGTCGCCGAGGGCACCGACGCGCTCGTGATGGACGTCAAGGTGGGCCGCGGCGCCTTCCTGCCGTCGCGCGCGCACGCCCGCGAGCTCGCCCGTACGCTCGTCGCGCTCGGTGGGCGCCTCGGCCTCGAGGTGCGCGCGCTGCTCACGGCGATGGACGAGCCGCTCGGCCTCGAGATCGGCAACGCCAACGAGCTGGCCGAGGCGATCGCCGTGCTGCGCGGCGAGGGCCCTGCCGACGTGCGCGCGCTGACGCTGCGCCTCGGCGCCGAGATGCTGCTCCTCGGCGGCGCCGCCAGGACACGCGCGGAGGCGACGGCCCGCCTCGAGCGCGCGATCGACAGCGGCGAGGGGCTCGAGCGCCTCTCGCTCTGCGTGCGCCTGCACGGCGGGGACACGCGCGTCATCGAAGACCCGTCGCGCCTGCCCCGCGCGCCGCGGTCGCGCGAGGTCCGCGCGACGAAGGCGGGCTTCGTCAGGATCATCGACGCGGGCCTGCTCGGCCGCGCCGCGACGCTGCTCGGCGCCGGCCGTCTCCGCAAGGAGGATCGCGTCGATCCGCGCGTGGGGCTCACGCTCGCCGTCAAGCAAGGCGCGCGCGTCGCGCGCGGCGACCTGCTCTGTACCATTCACTACGCAGACCCGATGCGGCTCGCCGCGTCGTTGACCTCGATCGCGGACGCGTTCGTCGTCGGGCCGACGGCGCCGCCCACGACGCCGCTCGTGCTGGAGACGGTGAGCTAGGTGCGGTAACGTTGGCGCCTCATGCGCCGCTTGGTGGGAGGCCGCGAGATCGGCTACGACGACCGAGGGCGAGGCCCGGCGGTCGTCCTCCTGCACCCGTTCCCCTTCGCGCGCGATCTGTGGGGTGACGTCGCGACGACGCTCGCGGGCCGCTTCCGCGTCATCGCCGTCGACGCGCGCGGCTTCGGCGAGTCCGACCTTCGCGCGTCCCACCCGACGCCGGGAGCCTCGGCGCCCTACGCCATCACGGATCTCGCCGACGATCTCGCGGCGCTGCTGGACGCGCTCGACGTGCGGCGCGCCGCCGTCGTCGGCATGTCGATGGGCGGCTACACGGCGCTCGCCTTCGCGGCGCGCCACGCGGCCCGCCTCGCGGCGCTCGTGCTGGCCGACACGCGCGCGGCCGCCGACACGCCCGAGACGCGTGCCAAGCGCGACGAGGCGCTCGCGACGATCCACGGCCGCGGTCCCGACGTGTACCTCGACGGCAGCCTCCCGCGGCTGCTCTCGCCGCAAGCGTCGCCCGGCGTCCTGGCGCTCGCCCGCGCGCGCGCCGAGACGCGCGCCGACGGCCTCGTCGCGGGCGTCGAGGCGCTGCGCGATCGCCCCGACCGCACGGCCGAGCTCCCGGCCATCGCCTGCCCCACCCTGGTCGTGTGCGGCGCCGACGATCAGGTCACGCCGGCCGCCGAGATGCGCCGCATGAGCGGCTCGATCGCCAACGCCCGCTACCTCGAGCTCCCGGGCGCGGGACACCTCGCGCACCTCGAGGCGGGCGAGGCCTTCACGGCGGCCGTGGGGTCGTTCCTCGCGGACGAGCTCGCCCCATGAAGCCAACGGCGTCCCTCTTCGATCGCGTGCGCGACTCCGCGCGCGCCGTGGCCGACCACCTCGACGGCGACGGCGCCGACGTCGCCATCGTGCTCGGCTCGGGCCTCGCGAGCGTCGCCGACCTCGTCACCAAGGCGCGGTCGGCGCCCTACGCCTCGCTGCCCGGCTTCCCCGAGACGACGGTCGCCGGCCACCCGGGACGCATCGTCGTGGGGGAGAGCGGCGGGCGCAAGCTGCTGCTCCTCTGCGGCCGCGTGCACGGCTACGAGGGCTACCCGGCGACCGAGGTCGGCTTCGGCGTGCGCGTCGCCGCGGCGCTCGGCGCGCGCACCCTCATCACGACGAACGCGTCGGGCGGCGTCGATCCCGACTTCAGGCCCGGCGAGATCATCGTGATCTCCGATCAGATCAACCTCACGGGCACCTCGCCGCTCACGGGACCCAACGACGAGCGCCTCGGCCCGCGCTTCCTCGACATGACGGACGCCTACGCACCCGCGCTGCGCGCGCTGGCCAAGACCGCCGGGGTGGGGATCTTCGGCGGGCCGCTGCGCGAGGCGATCTACGCGGGGCTCGCCGGGCCGCAGTACGAGACGACCGCCGAGGTGCGGCTCCTGCGCACGCTGGGCGCGGGGCTCGTCGGCATGTCGACGGTGCTCGAGGTGATCGCCGCGCGCCACGCGGGCATGTCGGTGCTGGGCCTCTCGCTCGTCGCGAACCACGCCGCCGGCGTCACGGGCGAGCCGCTGCGCCACGAGGACGTCACGCGCGCCGCCGCCGCGGGCTCGCGCGACATGGGCCGCCTCATCGCCTCGATCCTCTCGGGGCAGTGGTGAGCGCGCGCGAGGACGCGGAGCTCGTCGCAGCCGCGCGCGCCGTGCGCCGCCACGCCCACGCGCCCTACTCGCGCTTCGCCGTGGGCGCCGCCGTGCGCGACGAACGCGGGCGCGTCCACGTCGGCTGCAACGTCGAGAACGCGTCCTACGGCCTCACGATCTGCGCCGAGCGCAACGCCGTCGCCGCCGCCGTCGCCGCGGGCGCCGCCGCCGTGCGCGCCGTCGCCGTGGTCACGCCGACGCGTCCGCCCGGCTCCCCGTGCGGCGCGTGCCGTCAGGTCCTCGCCGAGCTCGGCGCCCCCCGCACGCGCGTCCTCCTCGCGTCGCCGACCGGCTCCCCCCAGTCGACGACCCTCGGCAAGCTCCTCCCCCGCGCCTTCTCCCTGCGCGCGCGCAAGTGAAGCTCGGCTCGTCGGCTACTCCGCGCCGGGCGCGGCCTTCTTCGCGGCCGGCAGCGGCTGGCCCAGGATCTTCGCGTTCAGCTCCTTCGCCGTCTGGGCGAGCTCCGCGCGCGACTCCATGTAGTCGCCGGCCGCGTTGAGGAAGTCCTCCAGGTCGAGCGCCTTCTTGCCCTTGCGCGACCACTTCGCGCAGTCCGCGAACGCGTCGCCGAGGCGCTCGGGCGCATCGGCGAGCTTCTTGAGCGTCGCTTTGAAGGTCTTCGACGGCGCCGGCTTGGCGTTCGCGTCGACGTTCGTCACGAGGGGACCGCACTCCTCGCGCACGCGCGTCATGAAGGCCACGGGGTCGCCCTTCTTGCACGTCTCGAAGAGGTACTGCAGCACCTCCTGCGTGTCCTTCTTCTTCGCGAGGTCGGGGATCGCGCACACCAGGAACTTCTCGAAGGCCACCGACTGCGGCGTCACGTCCGGCGTGAAGGCCGCGCCCACCTCCTGGATGGACCCGTCGACGTCCTTCACGGCGCCGCGCGACTTGATCTTGTCGGCGTAGACCTCGAGGCCCGTCTGCATGCGGGGCAGCGCCGCCACGTACTTCTCGAGCGGCGGCTTGAGCTCGGGCGGCGTGTCCGCGACGAGCGCGCCGATCGAGCCGCGCGCGCGCTCGAGCTTGGGAATGCACTCGGTCGTGAGGTGCTCCGAGTACGTCTTCTGCTGCGTGAAGTAGGCCGACTCGACCTTCTGCTGGATCTGCTGCGCCGAGCTCAACATGCCGACGTCGATGTCCGTCCCGAAGACGCAGCTCCAGAACGGCCCCATCTCCGTGTGGTCCTTGTCGACGAAGCGCCCGCCGGCGTCGAGGATCCTCTGGCCCGCGTCCTTCCGGTCCTTGTCCTTCTTGAAGTAGAAGACCGCGGCGCCGATGCCGAGCACCACGACGACGGTGTAGATCGTGCGCTTCCTCTTGGCGGCGGCAGCGCGCTCGACGATGAGGCGCGTGTACTCGTCCATACCTCCGGATCCCATCGACATGTCGTTGTCTCCTTCGGGTGGGGCCGCAGGAAACCTTAGTTGAACGGCAAAATCAAGGCACGCAGCGGTTCACTTCTTGACTTGCCTAGCGAACATCGACCACGAGCGCAGGTAGTCGAGCGCCATCTGCAGCTGATAGTCGTCGAGCCGCTGATGCGCCGCCGGCTTGTCGCCCTGCTCGTTGCGCAGGCGCTTGCGCAGGTCGCGCTCCTTCGGCAGCTCGGCCTCCTCCGGATCGGGCGGCGGCGCCGTCGCCTCGACGACGACGTCGGGCGTGATGCCCTGCCCCTGGATCGAGCGGCCGTTCGGCGTGTAGTAGCGCGCCATCGTGAGCTTGAGCCCGCACGGCTTCGCGCCGCAGCCGTCGACGTCGATCACCGTCTGCACCGAGCCCTTGCCGAAGGTCTGCGTGCCGAGGATGACGGCGCGCCCGTGGTCCTGCAGCGCGCCCGCGACGATCTCGGCGGCCGACGCCGTCGCGCCGTCGACGACGACGACCATCGGGAAGCCGGTCCACGCGCCCTTCTTGTAGGCCTGGGCCTCGTCGATGACGTGCCCGCCCTTCCCCACCGTCTTGACGATGAGGCCCTCGGAGATGAAGCAGTTCGCCACGCGAATGCCCTGATCGAGCGAGCCGCCCGGGTTGCGGCGCAGGTCGAGGACGAAGCCGCGCAGGCCGCCCTTGGCCTTGCCGTTGAGCTGCGTGAGCAGCTCCTTGAGCAGGCCCTCGGTCGTGGCCGCGAAGAGGCGAATCTTCGCGTAGCCGATGCCGTCCTCGAGCATCTTGCCCTCGACCGACTTCAGCTCGTAGCGCGCCCGCTTGATCTTGAAGGTGAGCTCGCGGCCCTTCCGATCGACGAGGAGCGTGACCTCGCTGCCGGGCGGACCCTGCATGCGCGACACGGCGTCGTCGAACTCGAGGGCGCCGATCTCCGCGCCGTCGACGCGCAGGATGACGTCGCCCGGCTCGATGCCGGCCTTCGCGGCCGGCGAGCCCTCGATGGGCGACACGATCACGAGGTGCGTCTTGCGCTTCTCGACGTCGATGCCGATGCCGTCGATCTCCTCGTTGCCCTCCATCTCCTTCTTGAGGCGGTCGTACTCCTCCGGATCCATGAAGCGCGAGTGCGGATCGAGCACGTCGGTGAGGCCGCGCGCGGCGCCGTACATGAGCTCCGTCTCCTGCACGTCCTCGACGTAGTGGGTCTCGATGTACGAGAGCACCTTCGTGAACACGCCGAGCTTCTGGTACGGGTTGAAGCGCCCCGCCGAGAGCGGGAGCGAGAACACCATGCCGGCGCCGAACGCCGACACCACGAGCAGCGCGAGGACGGCGGCGCGCGAGGCGCGCGAGGGACTTCTGTTCGGGAGCATCGTCGAACCTCCGAGCGGAAGGCCCAGTCTAGCGCGGCGTCGCGGCGAGCATCGGCGCAAAGAGCATGGGATCGACGGGCCGGCGCCCGCGCCAGACCTCGAACCCCACGGCGGCGCCGCTCGGGGCGCCCAGGCGCTCGCCCGCGGTGACGCGCTGGCCCTCGGCCACGCTCGGCTCGGCCAGGCCGCTCACGATCGCCGTCCACCCGGCGCCGTCCTCGATGGCGACGGACGCACCTTCGGGCTCGCGTGCCACCAGCGCGACGACCCCGGCAAGGGGCGCGCGCACGGGGGCGCCGGGCGCGGCCGCGAGGCGAACGCCGGCGCGCGGGAGCAGCAGGCCCGTCGCGCGGTCGGGCGTGACGCCGAACCGCGCGGCGACCGGACCCGGGACCGGAAGCACGAAGGCCGGGGGCGCGCCGATGTCGTCGGCCGCGCGCGCGGCGATCGCGAGCGCGGTCCCTTCGGAGCGCGCCCGGTCGCGCTCCGCGGCGAGGCTCCGCGCCTCGGCCACCTCGCGCGCGAGGGCACGCGCGCCGACGTCGAGGGCGCGTGCGCGCGTCGCGCCGTCGAGCGTCGCCCCCTCCGCGGCGAGGCCGCGCAGCGCACGCAGCCTCCAGCGAACGGCCGCGCGCGCCGAGGCGGCCTGCGCGCCCAGCGTCGTCTCGCGCGACGCCAGCGTCACGAGGTCCCGCGCCGAGGGCCCCCCGTCGTCGACGTCGGCGGCGCGCGCGGGGACCGCGACGGCGGCCGCCGCGAGCCAGCCGAGCGCGAGCCGGAGCGCCCTACGCCGCACCCGCGGCCTCGGGGATGCGGAGCGCGACGCGCGAGGCGAAGAACGCGAGCACGACGAGGCCCGCCGCGCCGAGCGCCACCTCGCGGGCCGGGAGCGCGCCCACGCCGAGCCACGCGCCCGCGGCCCACGACGCGCCGACGCCACCGAGCGCGACGCCCGCGACGCCCGCGGCCATCGCGAGCCAGAGCGCGGGGCGCACGCTCGCCGCGCGCGTCAGCCCGACGGCGAGCCAGAGCGAGAGCTCGACGCGCAGGCGCGCGCGCAGCACCGCGAGGGCCGCCACGACGGCGAGGAGGCCGAGCGCGCCCGCGAGGGCGACGCCGAGGCGCGCGGGCCGTCGCGCGTCGGGCGCGCGCGGCGCCGGCGCCGCGCTCACGAGATCCACGTCCGCGACGCCGCGCAGGCGGCCGAGCCGGATGGCGAGCGCCGAGGCCGCCGCGGGCCGCGCGACGACCTCGAGCGACGGTGCGAGCAGATCGGGGCCCACGCCCTCGAGGACGGTGGCGCGCGCGCCGAGCGCGCCGCGCAGCTCGTCGAGTCCCTCGCGGGCCGACACGGCGCGCACGGCCTCGACGCCCGGCAGGCTCGCCAGCACGCGCTCGAGCTCGGCCGCGCGGGCCGCGTCGACGCCCTCGTCGAGGTACGCGATGACGCGCGCCGAGGGCGCCGCCGGCGGCGCCGCCGCGCGCCCGACGAGGCGCGCGCCCGCGGCCGCGAACGCCACGACACCGAAGGCGAGCGCGAGGGCGAGCAAGGCGAGCCCGTGGCGTCGGCCGTCGCCGACGAGCCGGCGCAGGAGCCACGCGCGCGTCATCGGCGGGCCTCGACGCGCACGACGGGGGCCGCCGGTCGCCGCGCCACCGCGCCGACGATGCCGATGGGCCCGCCGCCCGCGAGCACGCGCCCGCCCTCGAGGCGCACGCGCCGGCCGCCCGCGCGCACGACCGCCTCGGCGAACGCGCCGTCGGGCGAGGTGCAGAGCGCGGCGCCGCCGACCTCGACGACGCCGAGGATCGCCGACAGCACGGCGCCCGCGTCGCTCGCCGCGAGGTGAGCGGACGGATCGTCGACGATCACGAGCGGCGGCGCGCCCGCGAGCGCCCGCGCGAGCGCGACGAGGCGTCGCTCGGCCGTCGAGAGGCTCGCCGGCGCGCGCGTCGCCGCGCCCACGACGCCGACCCGACCGAGCGCGCGCAGCGCGAGCTCGCGCGCCTGCGCCGGCTCGAAGCCGCGCGCGGCCGCCGCGACCATGACGTTCTCCAGCACCGAGAAGCGCGGCAGCAGCGGCAGGTCGCCCGAGTAGTAGCCGATGTTCCGCCGCACGAAGGGCAGCGACGTGTCCTGGAGGGGCGCGACGTCGCGCTCACCGATCCAGACCTCGCCCGCGTCGGGCCGCCGCAGCACCGCGGCCACGCGCGCCAGCGACGACTTCCCCGAGGCGCGCTGGCCCTCGACGACGACGAGCTCGCCCGCGCGCACCTGCAAGCTGATTTCGTCGAGGACCATCCGTCCCTCGACCTGCAAGGAGACGCCGAGGAGACGAAGCATCCCCGGATGCTACCGGCGCGCGCGGAAGGCATCAAAAAACGAGGCCCAGCGAGGGAAATTCTATCTGCCGACGCGAAGGATGACCATATCTATATGGTCACAACATGTAATGCATTTACTTTTACGTAAGCCACGTGGATAATATCCAGCTGCCCCCCAAATCGTCGGAACCGGTCCTGAATTCGATCGGCGTCCACAGGTTGTCCACTCGGTTGTCCACACTATAAGTAGGGGGTGGTAGGACAAAAGACACAACATCTTGTGTGCTTTTGTTGATTTCATCCTACCAGCATGATTAAAAGCTATCCCACCATCGCTGTCGCTCTGGGGCGCTCTGCGGGGAGCTGAGAGAGACGGGGTTGGTGGAAGTCGGAGACGCCGCTCCGACAGGGATTCCGAAGCATTTTGGGGGAGGACATTTCATGCTCGAAAAGCACGACGTTCGCAGGGCTCGCAATGGCCGCAACACCGACAACAGCGCCAAAGACGCTGGCCAGGGTCAAACTGTCCAAAAGGACCCGAAGGTGACCCGCGCGATCGCGGGCAGCGGTGCCACTTTGAAGACGGTCGTGAGGCCTGGCGCGCTGCCGGCCCAGACCGGCCTCAACATCCGCCGCTACTTCACGAAGCCCGGCGACGACGGGTTCACGAACGTCCAGTGGGAGCTCCGCACAGCCGCCATCACCGGCGAGAGTGGCAAGTCGGTGTTCGAGCAGCGTGACGTCGAGGTGCCCAAGTCCTGGACGCAGACGGCGACGAACGTCGTCGTGCAGAAGTACTTCCGCGGCACGCTCGGCACTCCCCAGCGCGAGCGCTCGGTCAAGCAGCTCATCTCGCGCGTCGCCGACACGATCACGAACTGGGGCCGCAAGGACGGCTTCTTCGCGAACGAGGAGTCGGCGCGCGTGTACAACGCGGAGCTCAAGCACCTCCTCGTCGAGCAGAAGATGGCCTTCAACTCGCCCGTCTGGTTCAACGTCGGCAGCGAGGCCGACCCGCAGTGCTCGGCGTGCTTCATCAACTCCGTCGAGGACACGATGGAGTCCATCCTCGGCCTCGCGAAGACCGAGGGCATGCTCTTCAAGTACGGCTCGGGCACGGGCACG
>Ga0265339_10001781_pt1 | contig 15833 bp, 14 predicted proteins | sample 4CB219metaG_FD_202085 | JGI IMG/M metagenome (GOLD analysis project Ga0265339, IMG submission 202085) | Rhizosphere microbial communities from Carex aquatilis grown in University of Washington, Seatle, WA, United States - 4-CB2-19 metaG | ecosystem: Host-associated > Plants > Roots >... | reverse complement strand
CCCGTTCCTTGTTGTCACAGAACACAGGAAAGCGGTATTAAGAATCGGCCAAGTCCAATGTCGAGGCAGCGATGATCTGGGCAGTATTGGTATTGGGGCTTCTATCGCTCGGCGGGGGAGCCTATCGCGAATATTTTGCGGAAAGCGAAGAGACGGAGGGTGAAGGTTCGATCCTGACGAACGGATTGTTCATCGCCGGTGTCGTCTTGCTGGCATGTGTGGGCCTGTACGGCCTCTATCGCGCACTCTTCATCTGAACGACTTGTCTGGCAGGCAGGGCCGCCGCGCTCTGACCTATCCGCTGCACGCAACCGGCGGAGTCACCGAATTTCCTCCCTGCGCTGACGGCTCGCGTTGAACACTTCGTGGGGCACGCGCAATGCGCCCTCGTCCTCATAGAGCGCGCGCAACTCGGCAAACCCCTTGTCCGGATCGAGCGTCAGGAGCGCAAGCCGGTCGAACAGCGCAATCTTGTCCGGCACCAGTTCGGAATCGTTCGCCGTCATCGGTCCCCAGACGTCCCAGGGCAGCATTTCCATGTTGTTCAGAGACGCGAAGTCGCGCAGCACGTTGCCGGCGATGAACCACAAGCCGCGCATGTCGAAGATACCGTAAGTCTGCGGATCGGTGCGACCCTCGCGGCACGACATCCAGGCATCGCCAGCAACGATGAACTTGTCGCGCGGCACGTCGAGCGGATCGAACTCAAGCCTGAGGATCGCGCGCTGCGCGGCATCGATCTGTGCATCGAGAAGCTGCCACGCCGCTCCGTTCCAATATTCGACAACCCAGTGATCCTCGAACGAACCCTCGCGGAAATAGGCGCCGAAGCCGCAACGGGCCCGCGCGGCGATTCCGGCGCGCCGCAGCAGGGCGACGGCAAAGACGGAGAAGTGCCGGCAATTGCCGACCATGCGCTGATAAAGCGTGCGCACGAAGGCGAGCGGGCGGCCATCATGACGCTGCAGCAGCTCCAGCATCTCTGCAACGGGGCGCAGGTTCGTCTCGTCCTTGCGCGCATCGGTGAGTCGCATGCGATAGGCCGGCGCCCAATGCACATGCAGCAGAAGATTTTGGACATACGCAACGATGCCGGGGATGTCGGACGGCGCATCCTTGAGCAGCGCGTCGAGCCCGGACGGATCCGTCATGCGCGCCGGGCGCGTGTAGAAGGCTGCAATCTGTGGATCGAGAGTCATAGGCGCAAATCCCTGGCGACCGGAGTTCTCATCCTTCGACGAGATCAGGACGAGGTCGGCGCAAGCGTACGCAGCGGCTCAGGCTCATCCAAGCGGAATATAAATCTCCACGCCGCCGAAACCGGTGCGCGTATCGAATGTCTCCATGTGCCGCTCGATGCTCGCGCCGTCCGCGATGGTGCGGCCGTCGGGCGGCGTCCAGTCGTTCCAGATGGCATGAAAGGTCCCGCCGATTTCCGACACATGGCCGTCGTGCCGGAACACGGCATAGGTCCGGGCGGGAACTGTGAGCTTGACGAGGCCGCGCGGAACCGCGCCGAAGCGTTTCACCTCGACCGCGCAGACATAGTCGAAATTTCCCTCTTCATCGAGATTGGTGCTGACGCCTGCCGGTATCGGATGCGCCTTGTCATCGATCTCGCCATAGCGCGGCATGAAGCGCTGCCACTGCGCGGCGATGTTCTGCATCTGCGCGAACGGCACATGCTCGCTGAGGCCGACGAACTTCATCTCGCCGAGATTTTCGATCCGGCTGGCCGAGATCGCGGGCGTTGCGCCCTCGTCCGCCTTCACCGGCGAAAGGACGGCAAGGCCGTCGGTCGATGCCTTCTTGCGCACCTCCTCGGGCGTCATGTCGAAACGCGCCCGAAAAGCGCGCGAGAACGCCTCGTGCGAGGCGTAGCCATACTCCATCGCCAGATCGAGGATGTTCGACGCACCCTTGGCGAGATTGACAGCGGCTTCGCTGAGCCTTCGGCTGCGCACATACTCCATGACGGACATGCCGGTGCTCGCGCCGAAGGCATGGGCCAGATGGTAGCGCGACACGCCGCAATTCTGTGCGACGCTGCCCAGCGAAAGCTCGGCGGTGAGGTTGCGGTCGATGGTCCACAGCGCCCGGTTTGCCAGTGACATATTTCCTCTCCTGCAATTCATCACGCCTCAACCCTATCGGGCGTGCAAGCGGCCTGCTTGATCGGGATTGCTGGGGCCGCGACAATCGGTTCTGGCGGTAAAGAGTGTGGCCAAGCCGCGAAGCGGACGCTAGCGTATGGTTCCGGGCAATGCCGAAAGCGGCCGATCAAGCGTCGCGCGGTGGGAGGACAGATGGATCAGGCATTTATCGAACGGTTGGTCGGGTACGCCGGCGCCGGCATGGTCAGCGCTTTCTGGGCGCAGGTAAAGCCGGACCGCGTCGCGGTATGGGACCGTTTCGGTGAGCACACCTACAAGAAGGTCAACGGCAATTCGAACCGGCTGGCGCGCCTGCTGCGCAAGGAAGGTTTGAAGCCTGGCGACTCCGTCGCGCTGTTCTGCTCCAACCGCGTCGAGTTCATCGAGACCCTGAATGCCACGCGGCGCATCGGGCTGCGCATCACGCCGGTGAACTGGCACCTCGCGGCCAGCGAGATTGCCTACATCCTGGCCGACTGCGAGGCCAAGGCGCTGATCGCCGAAACGAAATTCGATACCATCCATGAAGCGGTGAAGATCGCGCCGGGCATCGGCCTCAAGCTATCGGTCGGCGGACAGGCGGACGGCTTCACGCCCTATGACGATGCGATCTATGGCGAAGACGCGTCCGACATAGACAATCCGCAGATCGGCAGTCAGATGCTCTACACGTCCGGCACCACGGGGCGGCCCAAGGGCGTGCATCGCCCGCACGGTGTCGCGACGCCTCCGATGTTCGCCGGCACGAACCCGAACTACAACCCGGACAAGGACGTCCAGATGTGCGTCGGCCCGGGCTATCACGCCGCGCCGCTCGCCTTCGATATCGCCATCCCGCAGGCAAGCGGCGTTCCCATCACCTTCATCGGCGAGAAGTGGGACACGGAGGAAGTCTTCCGCACCATCCAGAACCGGCGCGTGACGCACGCGCATATGGTGCCGATCATGTTCCAGCGCATGCTGGCGGCGCCCGACGACGTCAAGAAGAAGTACGATCTCTCATCGATGCGCTATTTCGTGCATGGCGCGGCCCCCTGCCCGCCGGAGGTGAAGCATGCGATGATCGAGTGGTTCGGACCGATCGTGTATGAATATTATGCCGGCAGCGAAGGCGGCGCGGGTTTCACCATCACGCCGGAAGAGTGGCTGCGAAAGCCGGGCAGCGTCGGCAAGCGCCCCGCTCTGCTTCGCGTCAAGATCCTGGACGATGAGGGCAACGAGTTGCCGAACGGCCAGGCCGGCCTCATCTATCATGAGACCAACCAGGCCAATCCGTTTCAATATTATAAGGACGACAAGAAGACGGCCAGCGCGCACAAGGGCGAGTTCTTCACGCTCGGCGACATCGGCTATTTCGACGAGGACGACTATCTGTTCCTCACCGGCCGTTCGGCGGAGATCATCATCTCGGGCGGCGTGAACATCTATCCGCAGGAGGTCGACAACGAGATCATCAAGCATCCGGCCGTCGAGGACGTCTGCACGATCGGCGTTCCGAACAAGGAATGGGGCGAAGAGGTCAAGAGCGTGATCATGCTCAAGCAGGGCTTTGCGCCGGGCGATGCGCTGAAGAAGGAGATCATCGACTTCGTGCGGCCCAAGCTTGCCGGCTTCAAGGTGCCGCGCTCCGTCGATTTCGTCGCCGAACTGCCGCGCAGCGCAGCCGGCAAGATCAAGCGCGGCGAGGTGCGCAAGCCGTTCTGGGAAGGCCGAAAAGTTCAGATCTGAAGGAAGCGGGGAGGCGTCAGATGCGTCGCACGTTGATCGTCCTGGCGGCAATCGTCGTCATGCTCGTAGCGGCCGTCGCCGCGATCGTCCTGACCGGCAACGCGCTCACGGTCACGGCGTGGCTGTTCAAGCCCCGGCACGGCTGGGACCTGTCCCTCAAGGCGCCCGCGCCCGACTACGCGCAAGCCGGCTCTTGGGCAGCGACCGCTGAAAATCCCGGTCTCGCCGGCTATGTGCCGCAAGGCCAGCCGCCTGCGGCGAAAGATGCGCCGGTCGACGTCTTCTTCATCCATCCGACGGGATACTTGAACGGCGCGGACTGGAACTCGCCGCTCGATCCGGACAGCAAGACCGAAGAGAATACCAAGTGGATGATGGCGAACCAGGCGAGCGCGTTTAATGGCTGCTGCAACGTCTATGCGCCGCGCTATCGCGAAGCTTCGATCTTTACGTATTTCTCCGCGCCGCCGGATCTGTTCAAGACCACGATGGATTTCGCCTATGGCGACGTCGATCGCGCGTTCACCTATTTCCTGGAGCACTATTCAAAGGGACGGCCGTTCATCATCGCGAGTCACAGCCAGGGAACATTCCACGCCTTCCGCCTGATCAAGGAGCGGATCGACGGGACGCCGCTCGCCGATCGCATGGTTGCCGCCTACATCCTTGGCGGCAATGTCCAGGACAAGGATGTCGATGCGCTCAAGACGGTGCACGCGTGCAATTCGCCGACGGACCTTCACTGCATCATTCATTGGGCGACGTGGGGCGAAGGCGGTTCACCCCATATCGACGCCGCGCACAAGCTCCTCTGCATCAATCCGCTGACATGGAAGCGAGACGGCGGCCCGGCGCCGGCGAGCCTGCACCAGGGCGGCGTCGTGCAGAGCGGCCACTTCCAGCTCGCCATGTGGAGCGACCGCCCGACGGACGTCGCATTTCCGCCTCTCGGCAAACCCGTCACGCATTGGACGACCGCAAGATGCCAGGACGGAATCCTGACGGTGGCGGACCAGAAAGGCGGGCCGTTCGACGGTCTCGACCTCGGCCGAAAGAACTATCACGGCCTCGACTACCCGCTGTTCCAGATGGATATCCGTCAGAACGCCGTGTTGCGCGTGAAAACCTACCTCGCCCAGGCCGCCACGTCCGTGAAGTAGGGCGGCTCCGTGCAAAACGCCGGGCGCAGGACCGCCGCTATCGCAGCTTGGCGCAGGTCGTGATGCGCTCCGTGCTCGTCTCGCGTGTCGTGCAATGCTCATCGGCCCGCGCCGCCGTGCGGCGGCTGCGGTAGCTGGCGCTTCGGCGCCACGCGGGCTCTCCCAGATTGAGATCGTGCGGCCGGGTGAGCGCGCCGATCGCCATGCCGCCAAGACCGCCGATGAGGGCGCCCTTTCCGGCCGATCCCGTCACCGAGCCGATGAGCGCTCCTGTCCCGGCTCCCAGAAGGCCGCCAGCCAACATCCGGTCGCCCTGCGTCGTTCCACATCCGCCGAGCGCGACGCTTGCCGACAGCAGCGTCGCGACACTGATCGCTCGAAGCGCAGTTCTTGAGAACATGACTTTCCTCCCGCCAGCGGCCTCGCAGACGCCCTAGTGCGATTCAATCTCGGCAAATTCGGAGAATCAGGGTGTGACAAATTTCAGATATTGCGCGCCCGCCGCGGCCATCCGCGCGTCCTGCGCGTTCATACCTGCGCAACATCGGGCCAAAAAGCGAAATTAATTCAAATTCTTAGGATCGGGATGATTTTTGTGACTTACGCGCAATGTAGTCCTTCGACTCTGGATCGACTAATTATCACTTGCTAGCGTCCGCAGTTCATGGGGGACGCCGCCAGCGCGGCGATTCAAGAATTTCACGACGGGATAGACCGCGATGCCTTGGGACCAGATGTGGGTAAATCTGCAACCCTATGTTCCGTCCATCGAAACGGCGGGCATCTTCGTTGTTGCGATATCGGTTTATTTTCTCGTCCAGCGCTTCACCGGAATCCGGAACCTGCCGGCCGTGATCGCCCGCGACCTGGGCATCGTGGCGGTGCTGTGGCTGAGCGCAACCGCGCTCGTCCTGATGGAACCCAACCATCACTGGCTGCAGCGCGGCGCGAGCTGGCTGGTGAACCTGCTCTAGCCCCTCAGTCTGACGAGGGAACCTTGCTGTAGCTCTTGGTGCGCATGGTCACGAGCTCCTCGGCTGCGGAGGGATGCAGCGCGATCGTGGAATCGAACTGCTCCTTGGTCGCACCCATCTTGAGCGCAACGCCGACGATCTGGATGATCTCAGCTGCTGCGTGACCGAAGATGTGGCATCCGAGCACCTTGCCGGACTTTTGATCGACGATGAGCTTCATCATCATCTTCTCGTCGCGTCCCGTCATGGTGTGGCGCAGCGGCTTGAACGTAGACTTGTAGACGTCGATCGAATGGCCCAAGCCGAGCGCCTTCATCTCGCTCATGCCGACGACGCCGATCTCGGGCGAGGTGAACACGGCGGTCGCGATGTTCTCGTGGTCCGGCGAGGTCGGTTTGCCTTCGAACGCGGTCTTCACGAAACACATCGCCTCGTGGATCGCGACGGGCGTGAGCTGGACGCGGTCCGTGACGTCGCCGATTGCATAGATGTGTTCCGCGCTGGTGCGCGAGAACCGGTCGACGACGACTTCGCCGCGGCGGCCGAGTTCGACGCCAGCCTTCTCGACATGCAGCATTTCCGTATTCGGCGCGCGGCCGATGGCCAGCATGATCTGGTCGGCCTCGATCACGTCGCCCTTGTTGGTTTCGGCGTGCAGGCAGTTGCCGCGCTTCTCGATCTTGGTGAATTCGCAGCCGAGCATGACGTGCAGGCCGCGGGTCTTCATCGAGTCGTGCAGCGCATCGCGGATGTCCTCGTCGAAGCCGCGCAGCACCTTCTCGCCGCGATAAACGAGGGAAACGTCGGCTCCAAGCCCGTGGAAGATGTGCGCGAACTCGAGCGCGATATAGCCACCGCCTGCGATCAGGATGCGCCCTGGCAGCTTGTCGAGATGAAACGCCTCGTTCGAGGTGATGCAGAGATTGCCGCCGGGAATGACGTGGCTGGTGCCAAGCTCGCGCGTCGGGCGATTGCCTGTGGCGATCAGGATCCTGTCGGCCGTCACCGTGCGGTTCTCGTTGATCAGGCGCAGCGTGTGCGGTCCCTCGAACACCGCGCGGTCGGCGAAGATCTCGACGCCCGCCGCCTTGACGTTGCGCGTATAGACCGACTCCAGTCTTGCGATTTCCTTGTCCTTGTTCGCGACCAGCGTCGCCCAGTCGAATTTTGTTTCGCCGACCGTCCAGCCGTATCCGGCCGCATCCTCGAAATCGTCGGAGAAATTGCTCGCATAGACGAACAGCTTCTTGGGGATGCAGCCGCGGATGACGCAGGTGCCGCCCATGCGCGATTCTTCGGCGATCGCGACGCGTGCGCCGGCCAGTGCCGCCATTCGGCTGGCGCGCACGCCGCCCGATCCGCCGCCGATCACGAAAAGGTCGTAGTCATACTGTGTCATGCCGCTGATCCCGCACTTGCCAGACGTCGATTAGCCGAGCATTGATCGCTTCGCAATGCGGGGACTTCGCCGAATGAGCCAGATCGCGTCAATTGCGCGCAAAGCGCTGCTGCTCTGCGCGCCGCTCGCCGTCTCGGCCTGCACTTTATCGGATTCCCTGCAGCACAATTCGATCTACTCGGTCTGGACGCCGCGGACGCAGATCACCCGGACGGTCGTTTTTGCGACCGACCGAGAGGCCGACAGCCGGCCCGAATTCGCGCCGCTGGGCTACGGCCTGCACTGGGATGCGCAGATGCATTGCGGACAAGTCGCGCTCACCGCGAAAAAATACGACCCCAACTTCCTGCCCGACGGTTCGCCAAAAAGCCTGGATTGCGATTCGGACATGGGCGGCTTTGCCCACGCACTGATCGAATCCGGCCAGCCCAACTGCAAGCGCGCACTTCTCTACGTGCACGGATACAATCAGACCTTTCGCAGCGATATTCTGCGCGCCGGCCAGATCGCGGCCGACACGCAATGGCCTTGCGCCGTCGGCGCCTTCAGTTGGAGCAGCGAAGCCAAGTTCGACCGCTATGCCGCCGACATCGAGCGCAGCGGCTACTCCGTTCCCGAACTGGCCGCCCTGTTGCGCGCAACCGCGAGCGCCGGCGTGAGCGTCGACATCATCGCCCACAGCATGGGCACGCGCGTCGTGCTGAGCGCCCTGAGCGGCCTGCAGCGTTCCTGCATCCAGACCAAAAGCCGGTTCGTCGGCGAGCTGATTTTGGCGGCCCCCGATATCAGCTCGGAAAAATACAATGACGATTTCGGCCATCTGCTGGCGCGCGCATTTCCCTGCGTGCGCCGCATCACCATCTATGCGTCGGCCGGAGACATGGTGCTGATCGGCTCGGAAAGCATTCACGGCGGCGTACCGCGCGCCGGACGCAACCCGGAGGCCGATCTCGCCTATGTGGATCACGAACCGGATCACATCGTCGATGTCGTCGACGCGACGCTCGCGCCGGGCGACAATGTCGGGCACGGCTATTTCGTGCAGTCCTACGAGATGCTCTCGGACATGATGTGGGTGCTCGCCGGCGAGTCCATTGCGCTGCGCGCGCGCAAGACAGCGCAGCATGAGGCGACGCTGTTCTGCTACGAAACCAAGACCCATCCCTGCAATCCGACGGAAGGGCGATTTGCCCTGCATGTCGCGCCCGACAGAAGGCCGGACTGGCTGCTGCGCACGATGCGCAGCCTGGTGCCGATCACTTCGCCTTTTCAATAACCTGCACTTTGCGCGGCGTCGCGATGATGAGCGAGGTGGCGAGGCCGATGAAAAGTCCGTGCTCGACGACGCCGGGAATTGCCGAAAGCGCCGCGGCGAGCTTCGGCGGGGAGTTGATCGACCGCAACTCGCAATCGTAAATCAGATTGCCGGAATCGCTTATGAAGGTAAGCCCCTCGCGGCTGCGCAGCGTGACCGGGACCCGGCCATAGCCGAGTCCGGCAAGGGTTTCGCTGATGCGTTGCGCCGTCGTCTTCTGTCCAAACTCCAGCACTTCGATCGGCAATGGAAAACGCCCGAGCCGGGGCACCAGCTTTGTCTTGTCGGCGATGACGATCATGCGCGCCGACGAGGCCGCGACGATCTTTTCGCGCAGCAGCGCGCCGCCACCGCCCTTGATGAGATTGAGCCTGCGGTCCACCTCATCCGCGCCGTCAATGGTGAGATCGAGCGGCGCAAGCTCGTCAAGCGCGGCCGTGGCGATACCGAGCGCGCGTGCCTTCTCCGCCGTGCGCTGCGAGGTTGCGGTTCCAATGACGCTGAGCCCGCCGCGCACCCGTGCCGCGAGAAGTTCGAGAAAAATCTCGGCGGTCGAACCGGTGCCGAGGCCCAGCTTCATCCCGTTGGTGACAAAATCGAGCGCCTTTGCGGCGGCCGCGCGTTTCAAGTCGTCCTGATCAAGTGCCATCGGGCGAACTTATAGAGAGTCGACCGGGCCTGTCATCTTGGATCCGGATTATTCCACCGTGACCGACTTTGCGAGATTGCGCGGCTGGTCGACATCGGTGCCCTTGGCGATGGCGGCATAATAGGCAAGCAACTGGATCGGCACGGAGTAGAGGATCGGCGCGATCAGCGGGTCGGCGTCCGGCACTTCGATCGACTGCCAGACCTTGCCGGCCTTGGCGATGCCCTTGGCGTCGGAGATCAGAAGCACCTTGCCGCCGCGCGCCATGCTCTCCTGCATGTTCGAGATCGTCTTTTCATAAAGCGCGTCGGACGGCGCAACGACGATGATCGGAACATTCTCGTCGATCAGGGCGATGGGGCCATGCTTCATCTCGCCCGCCGCATAGCCTTCGGCATGGACGTAGGAGATTTCCTTCAGCTTCAAGGCGCCTTCGAGCGCGATCGGGTAGCTTGGGCCGCGGCCGAGATAGAGCACATCGCGCGCTTTCGCGATCTCCTGGCCGAGTTCCTCGAAGCGCGGCTCAAGTTTCAACATTTCGACAATATGACGCGGCGTTTCGAGCAGCGCGGCACACAGGCGCTTTTCTTCGTCGGCCGAGATCGTTCCGCGGGCGCGCCCAGCCGTGATCGCAAGCGCGGCGAGCGCCGCGAGCTGGCAGGTGAAGGCCTTCGTCGATGCGACGCCGATTTCCGGGCCGGCGAATGTCGGCACGACGACGTCGGCATCGCGCGCGATGGAGCTTTCCGGCACGTTGACGAGCGCGATGGCCGTCTGGCCGTGCTCCTTGGCATGGCGCATGGCTGCGAGCGTGTCGGCCGTTTCGCCGGACTGCGAGATGAACAGGGCCGCGCCGCCCTTGGCATAGACCGGGTCGCGATAGCGCAGCTCGGACGCGACATCGACCTCGACCGAAAGGCGCGCGAATTTCTCGAACCAGTATTTGCCGACAAGACCGGCATAATAGGCCGTGCCGCAGGCCGAGATCAGCAACCGCGGCGCCTTGGCGAGCGCTTCGGTGACGCCTTTTTCGTGCACGACGACGTTGGGGCCGACCGGATCGATATAGTGCGACAGCGTATGGCCGATCACTTCGGGTTGTTCGGCGATCTCCTTGGCCATGAAGTGGCGCTTGCCGCCCTTGTCGACGATGGACGCCGACGCGGACGTGATCTTGATCTCGCGGTTGGCCGGGCGTCCTTCGGAATCGAAGATCGCGACATGCGGGCCCTCGATGACGACGACGTCGCCGTCTTCGAGATACGAGATGCGATTTGTGAACGGCGCGAGCGCGAACGCGTCCGAACCGAGATAGCCTTCCTTCTCGCCATAGCCGACCGCAAGCGGCGCACCCTTGCGCGCGCCGATCAGAAGTCCTTCGTGTCCGGTGAAGATCATCGCCAGCGAATAGGCGCCCGTGAGGCGGCGCACCGCTTCGGTCGCAGCCTCTTTCGGCGTCTTGCCCTGTTCGAGATAGTCGGTGACGAGATGAACGGCGACTTCGCTGTCGGTTTCGGACTGGAACTTGTGACCCTTCTTGATCAGTTCGTCTCGCAGCTCGCGGAAATTCTCGATGATGCCGTTATGCACGATGGCGACGCGCGCCGACGCGTGCGGATGCGCATTGATCTCGGTCGGCGCGCCGTGCGTCGCCCAGCGCGTATGGCCAATGCCGGTGTGGCCGTGCAGCGGATTGGAGACGAGAACCTCGCCGAGCTTGCCAAGTTTTCCCGGCGAACGGCGGCGGTCAATCTCGCCGCCGACCAGCGTCGCGATGCCCGCGGAGTCGTAGCCGCGATATTCCAGCCGCCGCAGCGCTTCGAGGATGACCGGCGCCACATCACGCGTGCCTGCAATTCCAACGATTCCGCACATGCTAAAACCTTCCTTGGACCGTATCCTTCGACAAGCTCAGGATGTGGGTCCAGTTGCATCCCTCATGGTGAGCCTGTCGAGGCATGACCGACGCACTCATTTCTTCTTCGCGGCCTTCTCGGCGCGTTTGCGGGTGCGGAACTTTTCCGCCCAGCCGGGAATTTCCTTCTGCTCGGCGCGTGTCACGGCGAGCGCATCCTTCGACGTTTCCTTCGTGATCACCGAGCCGGCGCCGACATAGACACCATCGGCGACTTTCACCGGCGCGACGAGCGCCGAGTTCGAGCCGATGAATGCTCCCGCGCCGATGTCGGTGTGGTACTTGTCAAAGCCGTCATAGTTGCAGGTGATCGTGCCAGCTCCGATGTTCGCGCCGGCGCCGACGCGTGCATCGCCGAGATAGGTGAGATGGTTGGCCTTGGCGCCTGTTTCAATCTTGGCGTTCTTCACTTCGACGAAATTGCCGATGTGAGCGTCTTCGCCGATATCCGCGCCCGACCGCAGCCTCGCATACGGGCCGACGAGCGCGCCACGCGCGACGACGGCGCCTTCGAGATGCGAGAAGGCCCTGATCTCGGCACCGCTCTTCACCGTCACGCCCGGCCCGAAGACGACATAGGGACCGATCTGCGCATCGGGCTCGAGCACCGTGTCGAATGAGAGAAAAACCGTACCCGGCGCCGTCATGCCGACGCCGGAGTCCAGCGCACGAGAACGCAAGCGCTGCTGCATCGCGGCCTCGGCGACCGCCAGTTCGGCGCGGCTGTTCACGCCCATCGTCTCGGACTCGTCGACCGTCACGACAGAGCAGCCGATGCCATCCGCCTTCGCGATCGTCGGGATGTCGGTGAGGTAGTATTCTTTCTGGACATTGTTGTTCTTGAGTTCGCCTGCCCAGCGGAAAAAGCTCTTTGCATTGGCCGCGAGGATCCCGGCGTTGCAGAGCTCGACCTGGCGTTCCGCAGCATTGGCATCGCGGTACTCGACGATGCGTTCGAGAAGCCCGTCGGACTTCGTGATCACGCGCCCGTACGCGGTGCTTCTGGAATGGAATGCGACGATGGCCATGCCGGCTTTTTCCTGCGCGGCAAACGAGGCTTCGAACGTGGCGGCGGTGACAATCGGCATGTCGCCATATGTGACGACGAGCGTGCCGGCGAAATCCTTCAGCGCCTCGCGCGCACAGGCAGCGGCGTGGCCGGTACCCAGCTGCTTGTCCTGCACCACGGTCTCGGCGCCCTGCTTCAGTGCGAACGCCTCGACATCGACGGCGCCGGGCGCCAGCACGACGACGATCCGCTCGGCGCCGGCGCCACGCGCCGCCGCGATCACGTGGCCCAGGATCGGCAAGCCCGCGATCGTGTGCATGACCTTGGCCTTGGCAGACTTCATGCGGGTGCCCTGCCCCGCCGCCAGGATGATTGCTGCTCTTGCCATGCCGTTCACCTAAACCGCCGAAGAAAAAGGACAAAATGACGATTTGCGACGCTATATTGCCCCAAGCGCCACAGCGGAATCGTTAATGCCACACCCTGCTCTAATATTCGATCTGGACGGAACTTTGGTCGACACCGCCCCCGACCTTCTGGGCGCGACCAATGCGGTGCTGAAAAGTCAGGGCCGCCAGACGGTTGATCCGGCCACCCTGCGCCACATGGTGGGTTTCGGCGCGCGCTCCCTGATCGAGCAGGCCATGGCCGCAACCGGGGCGCCGGCCGAAGCCAACGCCCTGCCCGGCCTGGTGGACATATTCCTCGAGCACTACCGCGCCCACATTGCCGATGAGAGCGTCGCGTTTCCGGGCGTCGAGGAGACTCTCGAACAGTTTGCGACCGAGGACCGCCGCTTGGCCGTTCTGACCAACAAGCCGCAGGAGATGGCGGATCTGCTGCTTGGTGCGTTGAAGCTCGACCGGTTCTTTCCCGTCGTTTATGGAGCCGGACGAATGTCCTACGTCAAGCCCGACGCGCGCATCTTCCACGATGTCGTGCGCGATCTCGGCGGAGAGCCCGGAATCATGATCGGCGACAGCATCACGGACGTCGCAACGGCCCGCGCTGCCAAGGCACCGGTGATCCTGGTTTCCTATGGCTACACGCCCGAGCCTGCGCATAAGCTCGGGGGTGACGTTGTCACGGACGATTTCGCGGAAATACCGACGATCCTCAAATCGATTCAGTTCTAAAACCAGACCCTGCGCTTCATCGTAAAACAAGAATCCGCCGGAGCGCGGCGCATTTCCGGGAGGAATTCATGCACTTGTCCAGACTAGCGGTCCTGATGTCGGCCACGCTCCTGCTTGCGGCGTGCGGCGAGAAGGCGAAGCTGCCGGAAGCTGCCGGCTATGGTCCGCATCCGACGTTGATCGCGCCGAACGCGACGCTGATCCCGACGCTCAACTTCGCCAACGCCGTGGGCTGGCCGAAGGGCGCACAGCCGACACCCGCCAGGGGCCTGGCCGTCAACGCCTTTGCAGCGGGCCTCGATCATCCGCGCTGGCTGTATGTGCTTCCCAACGGTGACGTGCTGGTGGCGGAGACGACGGCGCCGCCCCATCCGGACGACGAGAAGGGCATTCGCGGTTTTGTCGCCAAGATCATCATGGGAAGCGCCGGCGCAGGCTCGCCAAGCCCCAATCGCATCGTTCTGCTGCGCGATACCAAAGGCGACGGAATCGCCGACCAGCGTTTCGTGTTTCTCAAGGGGCTGAACACGCCGTTCGGGATGACTCTCGTGGGTGACACGCTCTATGTGGCCGACACGGATGCGGTTCTGGCCTTCCCCTATCACGATGGAGACACCGAGATCACCGCGCCGGGCCGCAAGGTCACCGATCTGCCGGCCGGAACGATCAACCATCACTGGACCAAGAACATCATCGCCAGCCAAGACGGCAGCAAGCTCTTTGTCAGCATCGGCTCGAACAGCAATGTGGGCGAGAATGGCATGGAGGCCGAAGCCGGACGCGCCGACATCTGGGAAGTCGACTCGGCGACCGGGCAACATCGCGTCTTCGCATCCGGCATTCGCAACGGCAACGGCATGGACTGGAATCCGGTCACGGGAGAATTGTGGGTCGCGGTGAATGAGCGCGACGAGATCGGCAGCGATCTGGTGCCGGACTATATGACGTCGGTGAAGGATGGCGGTTTCTACGGCTGGCCCTATTCGTATTATGGCCAGCATGTCGACACGCGCATCCAACCGCAGCGGCCTGACTTGGTGGCAAAAGCGACTCCGCCGGACTATGCGCTCGGCTCGCACACCGCTTCACTGGGCCTGACCTTTTCGACGGGAGAAAAACTCGGCGCGGAATATTCTGACGGCGTCTTCATCGGTCAGCACGGTTCGTGGAACCGCAATCCGCGCGCCGGCTATCGCGTGATCTTCGTGCCGTTCAAGGATGGCAAGCCGGACGGCATGCCGGTCGAAGTGCTCACCGGATTCCTCAGCGCATCCGGCGAGGCGCAGGGCCGGCCCGTCGGCGTCGTGATCGACAAGAAGGGCGCATTGCTGGTGTCCGACGATGTCGGAAATGTCGTGTGGCGGGTGAGCAAACCCTAGGCTTTCACCACGCGGGCGGGATCGCCTTGACGCCCCGCCCGAGGCCACCCTATAGGTCCTGTCCGCCGTCCAAACGGGCATCGGCGGGCGCGTAGCTCAGCGGGAGAGCACTCCCTTCACACGGGAGGGGTCATAGGTTCAATCCCTATCGCGCCCACCATCTAAACCAATGAGTGGATTGGGTTTCTTCTCTGCGCTTCCCATCGGTTCGTGCGTCCCGTGAATTCCCCGGAAGCACATAGGAAGCATTCAGAACAGTTTCGAAAGTTGGGGATAGGTGCCGTAAAATTTGTCGGCTGGCCTGGCCTTCTGCAGCAGGCTCATTGCCACCCAGGGGCTAACCTCGATCCCATTCCACCGTTGACGGCCGTTTTACTTTCCTAAGTCGAGTAACTACAAGCCCCGCTCTTGCAGCCTTCATGTATTCTTCGCAGAGTTCAGTCACGTTCGCGGCCTCGCGTCGTTCCCTTCGTTCACGTTGCGGGTCACGTCCGCTGGCAGCTTCCCGTATGATTTCCCCAGCGCGCTCACGCGCTTGCTCGACCGTGAATGGCCCATACAAGCCGATTTTGACCCGACGTGTGTGCCGCCCTACTCTGACTTGCGCAATGAAAGTTTTTCGACCTGAAGGATACACCCTAACGGCGAAGCCAGGACACGCCTCGCACCACACGAAGTAGTCCGCAGAAGCGGGTTTAGATGCATCGACGACACGTTTGGTAAGTTTATGCATGAGCAAAAATACCGGAAGCAGAACGGAAGCAATGAACGTCGATTGGTGGCGATGAGTAGAGAACCCACCTCACCGCTCGCACAAGACTTTGTCATTTGTTTCCAGGCTCTCGGCTAGGTCCGTAGTTATCGAGAGATGCGCATACACTTCGTTAGTTGGCCTTCACACGGGAGGGGTCATAGGTTCAATCCCTATCGCGCCCACCATCCAACTCAATGAATTCAATGTGTTAGCTAAAGCCGGATTTACTCAATTCGGCACAAATCGGCGCACAAAAGCAGAA
>Ga0265339_10001774_pt1 | contig 15875 bp, 14 predicted proteins | sample 4CB219metaG_FD_202085 | JGI IMG/M metagenome (GOLD analysis project Ga0265339, IMG submission 202085) | Rhizosphere microbial communities from Carex aquatilis grown in University of Washington, Seatle, WA, United States - 4-CB2-19 metaG | ecosystem: Host-associated > Plants > Roots >... | reverse complement strand
GATCTCATTCCGCGCATGACCTGGCTGGTCGGCGTCACCACGCGAAAGTTCGCCCAGGAGCATCCCGACACTGTCCGCAAGATGATCAAGATCCACCAGCGCGGGGTCGAATATATCTATGCCCATCGCGACGAGGCGATGAAGATCTACGCCGAAGTGTGGCAGCAGAAGCCGGAAGACGTCGCCAAGTATTTTCCGAAGTACTTCGGCTACAAGGGCGAGTGGTCGACCGGCGAGTTCGACAAGGGCGCGCTGGACAAGATGTCGGAAGGTCTTCAACTGATTGGGGACTCCAAGGGGCCCGTGGATTGGAAAGCCGCAATCGATCAGCAATTTCTGCCGAAGGAATTGCAGCATCCGCTCTAGCGGCTGATCGCCGACCGCCTCTTTCAACCGGCCGGCAGACGCTGTCGGTAGCGCCGGCTCCATGGAGGGCCATCGCCGGCCGATCGAACTCAGTCAAACCTCGCATAATGAAAACAAGGGCCGTCGCCACGCCCGATTCGACACGGACCGCAACCCCATGATCGGATGGCCGCATTTGAGCAAGACATCTCGCGCGCGCGCGATGATTTTGATCGGCGCGGTGTTGGCGCTCGAGCTGCTCTGCCGCTCCGGGATCATCGACAGAGTCACGATGATTCCTCCGAGCGAGATGTTTGCGGCACTTTGGCAGATCATCCGGACCGGACGATTTAACCAGGATATCCTTTTCACCACCTACAATATCGCCGCGGCAAGCTTGTTGGCTATCGCGGCCGGCGTTCTGCTGGGCGCCGCCCTGCATGCATGGCCGCGCGCCCGCAACGTCGTGTCGCCGCTTCTGTCGGCGTACTACGCCGTGCCCACATTCGTCTTTTACCCGCTGCTGGTCATCGCATTCGGCACCGGCCGCCTGGCCTTGATCGTAATGGGGACGCTCTTTGGCGTCGTGGCCATGATGGTGAACACAATGCTCGGGCTCGATCACGTGCCACCAGCGATTGCGAAGACGGGCGCCATCATGCGCCTCGACCCGATTCGACGGCTGTTCCTCATCAGGCTTCCGGCCGCCGCGCCGCATCTGATCACGGGAATCAAGCTGGCGGTCGCCTATGGAGTCATCGGTATCGTCGCCGGCGAGTTCATCCTCGCCACGGCCGGGATCGGCAAGCGCGTGTCGTTAGCCTACGACAATTTCGACAACAAGACCATGTACGGCATGCTACTGATGCTGCTGATCGGCGTCATGTGCATCAACGGCCTGCTGACGATCTGGGAGAAGCGGCTGCATCGCCGCTTCGGCCAGCGATGAAATCGAACAAACTCGACCAGGTCCTGCTGGTGATCGCGATATTCGCGGTCTGGCAGCTGCTCTATGTTGCCGCCGGGCCGAACGTTATTTCTTCCCCGGCGCGCACGCTGACGCGCGCGCTCGAGCTTCTCCAGACGAGCAATTTCTGGGTCAATGCCGCCAGCACGGGAATTGCGTTCGGCACGGCAAGCGTCCTGTCGATCGCGGGCGGGGTCGTCGTCGGCCTCTGGCTCGGCCTGCGGCAATTTGCCGGCGACGTCGCCGACCCTATCCTGGGCGCCCTCTATTCGCTGCCGAAGATCACACTCTACCCGATCATCCTTCTTATTTTCGGTCTCGGCCTGTCCGCCAAGGTCGCCTTCGGCGCGATCCACGGCTTCTTCCCGATAGCGATCTTTACGATGGGCGCGGTACGCAACGTAGCGCCGGTCTATTACCGGACGGCGCGAGTCATGCGCCTGCCGCCGACCGTCACCCTCGCGACGATCATGGTGCCCGCGGCACTGCCAGAAATTCTCGCCGGCGTTCGGATCGGCCTCGCGCTCACCTTGCTGGGCACGTTGATCGGCGAACTCTTCGCGTCGACGTCCGGCCTCGGCTTTGCCCTCATCAGGGCGACCGATATTCACGCGGTGCCCGATATCACGGCGATAACATTTCTGATCTTCCTCTTTGCCGCGTCGGTGAATTCATTTCTGCACGCGATCGAACGTCGGACCCTTCACAATGCATAGTACCTGCGGCCATATCAGCATTCGCGACGTGACCAAGGTGTTCGACGGGCACAAGGGCCATCCGGCCATTCATGCGCTCGGGCCCGTGAGCCTGGACATCGCCCGCGGCGAATTCTTCTCCGTGGTCGGCCCCTCCGGCTGCGGCAAGTCCACACTGCTCGAAGTCCTGTCCGGGCTCGGCAAGGCGACGGCCGGGACCATTGAGATCGACGGGACGCCGGTCGCGGGGGCCGTGCCGGACGGCATCGGCGCCGTCTTCCAGCAGGACGCCAGCTTCTTCTGGCTCAACGTCTGGGACAACGTCGCGTTTGGCTTGCGCCGCCTCGGGATGGAGTCGGCGGAGGTCGCCCACCGCGTGGACAACGCGCTGGCATTCATGGGGCTGGGCGGGTTCGCCAAGGCCTATCCGGCGCAGCTCTCGGGCGGCATGCGGCAGCGCGTCTGCATCGCCCGCACGCTCGTCCTCGAGCCGCGCGTGTTGTTGCTCGACGAACCTTTCGGCGCGCTGGACCAGCAGACCCGCCTCCTCATGGGCGACGAACTGTTGCGGCTGTGGCGGGAGACGGGCGCGACCGTCATTCTGATCACGCATGCGCTCGACGAGGCGGCGATGTTGTCCGATCGGGTCGGCGTGATGTCGGCGCGGCCGGGACGTTTCATCGATGTCGTCACGACTGACTGGCCGGCCACGCGCGACAGCCGCGTCGTTTCTGACGGCCGTTTTGGCTCGATCACCAGCCGTCTCTGGGCGACGCTCCGAGAAGAATCCCTGCGCGCCATCGGCACCTCGTAACGACGTTTGTCCGGAAGCCCCCCATGAAGACCAGCCAGGATCGGATTCTGACCACGCATGTCGGCAGCCTGCCGCGCACCGCGGCGGTGCTCGAGATCCTCGAGCGCCACGAGTCCGGCGCCGACGCGGCGGAACCGGCGTTCGAGGCGGCCGTGCAGCAAGCGGTCGCGGACAACGTCAAGCGGCAGATCGAGGGCGGCATCGATATCGTCAGCGACGGCGAGGCCAGCAAGATCAGCTACGCCACATATGTGAAGGACCGGCTCTCCGGCTTTTCCGCCAGCGGCTCCACCGAATCGGCCAAGCCGCATGCCGATTTGGCGCCATTTCCCGATTACCGGCGAAAAATGGCGCTGCTGTCCGGCACACGCCGCTTCAAGCGCGTCGCGTGCATCGGTCCCGTAGCGGCCAAGCCGAGCGAAGCGCTTGCGCAGGACCTACAGAACATGCGCCATGCCGTGTCCGCATCCGCGCCGACCGACGCCTTCCTCAATGCCGCCTCCCCCGGCGTGGTGGCCACCTTTCTGCCGAACCAGTTCTATCCGTCGCATCACGCTTACATCGAAGCGGTCGCCGAAGCTATGCGGACGGAATACGAGGCGATTGCGGCCGCCGGATTCGTCCTGCAGGTCGATTGTCCGGACCTCGCAATGTCCCGCCATACGACATTCCAGGACCTGAGCGAGTCAGAGTTTCTGAAGCTCGCCAGCCTCCATGTCGAAGCCCTGAACCACGCTCTCGCCAACGTGCCCGCGGACAGGATCCGGATGCACGTGTGCTGGGGCAATTACGAAGGCCCGCACAACCACGACATCGATTTCGCCAAGATCGTTCACATCATCCTTGGCGCCAAGCCGATGGGCATTTCCCTGGAGGCGGCGAACCCGCGGCACGAGCACGAATGGACGATCTGGAATACGGTCGCCCTTCCCGACGACAAGGTGCTGATTCCGGGCGTGATCGATACGTCGACAAACTACGTCGAGCATCCCGAGTTGATCGCGCAGAGGATCGTCCGCCTCGCCGACATCGTGGGCCGCGAACGCGTCATCGCCAGCACGGACTGTGGTTTCGGCACATCCGCCGGCTACGGCAAAATCGATCCGGACATCGCGTTCCTGAAGCTGGGCGCCCTCACCGAAGGCGCGTCCCGGGCCAACGATATCTTGTGGCGATCGCCTCAAACATCCGGCCGCAACCCGGCCTGAGCGCAAACGCGCCCGGCCGGCGTCACGCCGGCCAAAGCCGGCTGCTCGCCAACTTCGCGCCCTCCACAAGCGACCGCAGTTTCGCCCAGGCCACTTCGGGGTGAACTTCGTCGCCGACCCCCGACGTGCCGAAACCGCAATCGGTGCCGGCGATGACGCGCTCGCGTCCGACCACGTCCGCAAAGCGGACGATGCGCTGCGCGACTAGTTCCGGGTGCTCGACGAGATGCACGCAATGCGAGACTACGCCTGGGACCAGGATCTTGCCCTCGGGCAGTTCGACGTCCTGCCACACCTGCCATTCGTGCTCGTGACGCGGGTTCGCCGCCTCGATGAGATAGGCCGACGCCCGGATCTTCAGCATGAGGTCTACGAAATGCTTCAGCTCGAAGTCGTGAACGCGCGGCGCGACGTTCACGCTGTAGCAGGTGTGAAAGCGGACTCGATCTTCCGGTATGCCGCGCAAGGCGTGATTGACGGCCTCGACGCGCAGCGCGATGAACTTCCGGCAGTCCTCGATCGACGCGTCGACGGAGCGATTGTAGTGGGTCGCCATTCTCGGGTCGTCGATCTGCAGCAGGAATCCCGCGTCGACGATCGCCTTGTATTCGACGCGCATCGCATCGGCCAGTGCCGAGAGATATTCTTCGTCGGTCGCGTAATATTGGTTCTCGTAATACAATTCGAGATTCGACGGCGAAATGGCCGTGATGAAGGCCTCTTCGGCCGCATGGTCATTCAGCGCGGTCTTGAGGTTCGTGATGTCTGTTTTTAGTTCCGCTTCGCCGACATATGAGACCGGGCCGGTGCAGACATAGGCCTTTGGCCGGACCGTGCGCTTCGCGACGATCGCGGAGGAGCGCGCGGCCAGCATCACCTTCATATCTTCGTAGGTGTTGGGAAAGGCCACCGAGTCCCGCGTAGCCCCGCGGAACCGAACTGGACTGTCGATTTCCTGCAACCCGCCGAGTCTGCCGCGCGCATAGGCCATCCAGCTCACTTTGCTGTGCTCGCCGTCATTGACGACGTCGATGCCGACGTCGCATTGCTTCGCGACGATCTCCGATATTGCGCGATGCACGCGCGCGGCCAGCAATTTTTCGTCGTGGCGCTCACCCACCTCCTTGGCGTTCAACGCCGCAACAAGGTCAGCGGGTCTCGGAAGACTGCCGGTATGCGTCGTCAGAAATCGGCGAGAGCTGTTCTTCATTCACTGATCCTCGTACCGCATATATTCCAGACGTACGTCAATCACTCATAGTCCAAAATAATCGCGCGGTCGATGTGTTTGGAAAGGCTATGACATATCGCGTTGCAGCCTCGATCAATCGGCGGCTGGCGGCGCTTTTGCCCGGTATCGCGACATCAAATTCATCTTCTCGCACACCGGCGGCGCCATGGCGCCGCTGATTCAACGAATCGCGCGGCTTGCCACGCTCGATAAGGCAGTCGCCGCACGCATGCCGGACGGACCGCTCGCCGAGCTCAAGCGGCTTTATTTCGATACCGCGACGTCAACCGGTCCGGAAAACATGGCGCGATCTTGCGGCTCGTCGGCACCGCACTTGGGCCTCCGGCTTTCACGACCCAAAGAGCGGCACACCCGCCTTAACCACTCGCCGGCTCTGGTGGCGCAAAAATTTCTGCTATTTTTGCGTTGGCTTGTCAGAAATGTGGGCTTCCTTTGCCACCTTCTCCCACTTGGCCCGGTCTGCCCGGATGAAAGTCGTGAACGCCTCCGGCGAGTCGCTCGCCGAACTCGCGCCCAGCGCCTCGAGCTTCTTCTTGATAGCCGGGTCGTTCACGGCCTCGCCGAACGTCTTCGAGATCTTCGCGACGATGTCGGGCGGCGTGCCGGCCTGGGCGACGACGCCGACCCACGAGGTGACGTCGAAACCTGGCACCGTCTCCGCGATCGTCGGCACGTCGGGCGCGGCTGCGACCCGGTGTGGCCCGGCGACGCCCAATGCGCGCAGCTGACCCTGCTGAACGAGCGGCCACACAGTGCTCATGTTGTCGATGGTCAGATCGACGTTGCCGGCGACCAGATCGTTCAGTGCAGCCGAGCTGCCTTTGTAGGGCACGTGCAGCATGTTCGTGCCGGTCATCAACTTGAAGAGTACGCCGGCGAAATGCACGGTGCCGCCGACGCCGGAGCTCGAGAAGGTGAGCTTGCCCGGCTCCTTCTTGAGGAGCGCAATCAGGTCGGCGACCGTCTTGACCGGCAGCTTCGGCGTGACCACCAGCATGTTGGGAAACGTCGCGAGCAGCGTCGCAGGCGCGAAGCTGGTCACCGTGTCGTAAGGCAGGTCCGAGCGATAGGCCGGCAGCACCGCATGCGTCGATGCGGTCGCAATCAGCAGCGTATAGCCGTCCGGCTTGGCACGGGCGACGAGCTCCGATGCGATGGCACCTGTCGCCCCCGGCTTGTTGGTGACGACGACAGCGTGACCCCACTTCTGGCTAACGTATTGGGCAACCAGACGTCCGATCACATCGGTGGTCCCGCCCGCCGTGAATGGAATCACGAGTTCGACGTTTGCCGATGGATAGGCAGCGGCGCTTTCGGCGCGAACGCCGGGCGCCGGCCCCAGCAAAGCGAAAGCGGTCGCAACGAATATCAATTTTGTCACCTTCATGCTTTCCTCCCGTTCCATGTTTTGGTCTTATTAACTCAGCTCGCGACGCCGAAATAACGCTTGGCGTTGTCCGACAGGACCTTTCGCAGCACCGTTTCCGAATAGCCCTCGGATTCCCAGTCGCCAATCACCTTTTCGTAGCGCAGGACCGGGAAGTCGCATCCCCACATGATGCGATCCTGCATGCGTCCTTGAATCGCGTTCTTTAGCGCCGGCGAGAACTGGCGCGGCCCCCAGCCGTGCAATTCGTAGGCGACGTTCGGCTTGTGGCGGAGGATCGCCAGCATCTCGTCCTGCCACGGCCATGCCGGGCGGGCCGCGAGGATCTTCAAACGCGGATAGCGGGACGCCACGTCGTCGATATGGCGCGGGTGGCCATGATCGAGGACGATGCCGTTGCCGGCCGGGAGGCCCTGCCCGATGCCGGTCAGCCCGGTCAGGATCATGATCGGGGTCTCCGATTCGACGGCCAGCTGATAGAAGGGATCCCACCGAGTGTCGCTCGCGGCGATGCCGGTGACCTGTCCGTTGACGCAGAGGCCGATGAAGCCGGCCTTCGCCGAGACCGCACGGTCGAATTCCCGGACCGCTTCCAGCGGCCGGCGCGGATCGAACTGCAGCCAGTGCCCGAAGACCGCATCGGGATTGGCCTTCTGCAGCGCGAACGCATAGTCGTGATGCTCACGAATCTGCTCGATCGGAAGAAACTTCGTGAAGGACAGGTCCAGAATGACGCGCGCACGGTTGGCGCGGAAATAATCGACCATCTCCTGATCGGTGAGGAAAGTCGCCTTTGTGTTCCAGATCTTTTCCTGCTGGGCAATCTCGTCGTCGGTGCGGAAGATATAGCCGCGACGCGTGCCCCAATGGGAATGGCAATCAAACAGGTCGAGGTCGAGTGACATGATGAACCTATCGTGGTGACCGGCTCTGCCGGCGATCGATCAATCTCTTGATTTTTGATGTTTCAGTCAGGCCAGTGAACTTGGCGACCGCGCCGCGTTCGACGGCCTCCACCTTGATGCTGACGCCGAGCGCTTCCTTCAGGCGGACCGCAAGATTTTGCTCGACCGCCGCGCGCTCTCCGCCGGCTTGCAAGACTTCGACCTGAACCGTCATCTCGTCACGCCCGCCCGCATCGGCATCAAGAAGACAGACATATTCGCCCGTCGTTCTCGCGTCCTGCGAGACGACCGACCCTATCGCTTCAGGGAAGACATTTACTCCGCGCAATTTGACCATATTATCGCTACGGCCGTAGATGGCCGTGATGCGCTTGTGTCGGCTGCCGCACGCGCATTCGCCGGGCGCCAGCGCTGTTACATCGTTCATGTTGTACCGGATCATCGGCGCGGCGTGTTTGAACAGCGTGGTCACGACGACCACGCCTTTCTCGCCGACCGGCTTCGGCTTGAGCGTGTCGGGGTCGTTCACCTCGAGAATGAAAGCGTCCTCAAAGACATGCATGCCGGACTTGTGGTGGCATTCCGCCGCCATAGTGCCGCACTCATTGCAGCCATAGGTGTCGAAGACGTCGGCCCCCCAAAGCGCTTCGAGCGAGGCCCTGTCTTCGGTTCCGAGGTGAACGATCAGGCCCCTGACACCGAGGCTGCGCGGGTCGATGTTCAATTCGTCGCGGGCGACCAAGCCCATGTGCCGCACATACGCGGGGAAGCCGACGAGAAATTTGACCTTCCAAGCTTTGAGGATCTCGATCTGACGCCGCGTCGGCGTCTGCGCGCCAGATCCCGTCATGACCGGAACCGCGCCGGTATATTTCCAGATGCCTTCGCGGGCGAGCACGCCGCCGTTCGTCAATCCCATCGATAGCGCGACCTGAATGAGGTCGAACGGACGAACGCCCTGCATGTAGAGCCGCCGCCCGGTAATGATGTTCATCACCTCGCGATCGCGCGGCGTGAAGATCATCGGGCGTGGCAGGCCGGTCGTTCCGCCGCTGGTCTGCAGGATCAGGGGCACCGGCTCGTCTGCGGCCGGATCGATGCCGATGTAATCCATCCAAGGCGGGTTCGCATTCATCCCCTCGCGCAGATCGTGCACCGAGAACGGCGGGATCGCGCTGAGGTCGTCCAGGGAGCGGATGTCGCCGACTTCTAGGCCGTGGGCGCCCCAATGCCTCTGATAAAAAGGCACCTGCCACGCGCGCTGCATCTGGCGCAGGAAGCGCTCGTTCTGCAGCGCCCGCAATTCGTCCGGCGAGAGCATCCAGGTGGATTGGAAGAAGTGCGGCGCGGGCGGGAACTCCCGCCACAACGCATCAAAATCGATTGAAGCGTAGTAGCGCGGGCTGCGCGTACCCGCTGGCGGGACAGGAGACACCGGCAATCTTTCCAAGTGGACAGGAAAACCATTTTGTGCACAGTGTGCACAATGAAGTCATCAGATGAACAGTACCGGCCGCCCCCCGGCCCTGTCAATTCCGCAGCCAACGCGCCGGGTGCCTCATCCGGTGACGAGGCCCAGTTCGCGTTCGTGCGGTCGCTGGAGCGCGGCCTCGCTGTCATCAAATCCTTCGGTGAGGGACGCAGCGAACAGACGATCGCCGAGGTCGCCGAGCGCATCGGTGTGGACCGCTCGACCGCGCGGCGCTTTCTGTTGACCCTTGCCAAGCTCGGCTATGTCGAGCAGGACGGGCGCGATTTCCGACTGTCGCCGCAAACGCTGCAGCTAGGGTACGCCTACCTTTCATCGTTGCCGTGGTGGCGGTCGGCGCAGCGTGAACTCAACAGGCTGCGGGATCGCATCGGGCAGAACTGCGCCGTGGGCGTCCTCGACGAGCATCAGGTCGTCTACGTCGCCTACGCCTCGGCGGCGCGCTTCCCCGTCATGAACCGCTCCGTTGGAATGCAGCTACCGGCCATATCCACCGCCATCGGCCGCCTGTTGCTGGCGCACATGGAAGAGAGCCGCCTTCTTGCTATTCTCCAGAATATCAGTTTGGAGAGGCTCACGCCGTATACATTGACAGACCGTGGAGAGCTGCTGAAGAATCTCCACGCCATCCGCGCCGAGGATTTCGCGCTAGTCGATCAGGAACTCGAACTCGGCCTTCAGTCGATCGGCGTGCCGATTCGAAACCGCGGCGGCGACGTCGTGGCGGCGGTCAGCATAAGCCTCGTCGGAGGTCAGTTCGATCGACCCGCAATTATCAAGAAATATCTCTCGGAGCTGCGCGAAGCGTCAGCGGAAATAACGAACACGCTTCCATTTTAGATAATGAATGACATGCTACCGAAGTTATCTTCCGCTTGGTCCCGGAAACCGGACGGGCCTTAGCAGCCTTGTAATGGCTGCTAAGGGCCAGAACCTGAAGCGAGGCACTTTGTCATCTAAGTCTGAGATCGGGACGAGAAGCAGACCTAAAGGTTCGCTGGCAAACGCCGCCTATTTAGCGAATCCAAGCTGCCGCTTAGATTCCCGATTACGGCGACCTGGCTCGCAGCAGCGCGGCGAGCCGAGTCCACGTGTCCGGCCGGCCGAAGCTCCCGGATTTGGTAAAGAACGGTATGGACCGGAGACCGCCCCGGAAGGTCCCGTATGCGATGCCATCGTGTAGTTCGCCGACGACGTGAAGGCTCTCGGCCCCAAGGCACTCAAGGCATGCGGCTGCAGTGTCGCCGCCCGCCATGACAAGCGCGGAGACCCCAATGCGCTGCACGATCGCCGCGGCTGCGCGGCCGAGCTTGCCGGCAACCATCTGCGCCGAGACACCAGAGATAGCGGTCAGTTCCGGACGCACGACAAGGAGCGATGTCTCAGGCTCAAGACTGACGCGTTTTAACAGCAAATCTAGATCCGGCTCGCGCCCAGCCGGGATTTCGATTTCGGCGGCGCCAGCGGCCCGTAAAGCCCCGATCTGGACCGCGCTTACCTCCCGCCTCGAACCGACGATAAAGAGCAGCATGCCTGATCCGACGTGCAGTTTTTGCGGTGACGCATTTTGCCCGAGGGCACGGGCGAGCGCGCGACCAAGCCCCATGGCGCCAACCGGCAGTATTTCGGGCGCTCGTCGGATAACGAACTTTGCGATCGTATCGAGATCGGCTTCGCTCTCTGCGTCGACGACATAACTATGCAGCCCGGGCTCGACCGCGAGCCTGAGGTAACGACCGGCAGAGACCATGTGAATTTGCAGGGACCCTAGCGGCCGCAACAAGTCGGGGAGATGGGCACTCGCAGTCGGCTCGCCGTCACCCCCGCCGTCGCCGCTTTCCGACAACCGCACGCCGTTCACGTAGACTGTCCCGCCCCGCATTGTGCGGTTCTGGCTCGGAACGGACGGTGCGATGATCACGTGCCGACGGCAGGTCGCCGTCATTGCGCCTACGATTTCCGCGGCGACGTTACCGCGCAAGATGGAGTCGATCTTCTTGAACACGACTTGGGGCCGCAGCGTCGCCAACCCGTGGATCGCGGATTCAACGCGATTGGCAGCCTGATCGGCCGCCAGATGGCGACTCTCCGTCGTCAGAGCAACCACGTCGGCGCCAACGTCGACGCCCCGGCTTGCCATATCCGACGGCAAAGTCAGCCAGGTATCGAGACCATGCGAGGCGAAAGGCGCGGCGGTATCGAGCGCGCCGGTCAGGTCATCGGCAATGATCGCGACCGGAAGTGGCGTCTGCCTCATGCATCCTTGGCCGCCGCGAGACGGCCCGCATACTGGATCGTCGTATTCATGTTCTCGTGACGCGCTATGCCCTTCCAAGCGATGTCGAAGGCTGTGCCGTGATCGACCGACACCCTCAGGATCGGCAGCCCGAGCGTTACGTTCACAGTCGTATCGAACGCAATCAGCTTCGCCGGGATGTGTCCTTGATCATGATATTGCGCGACGACGAGATCAAACTCGCCACGGACGGCGCGATAGAAGACCGTATCGCCGGGTATCGGGCCGGTGACGTTAATACCCTCCTGCCGGGCGGCATCGATGGCAGGATGAATGCGCTCGATCTCGTCGCGCCCAAACAGTCCACTTTCGCCGCTGTGGGGGTTGAGACCAGCCACCGCGATGCGCGGGTCCGCAATGCCCATGCGCTTGAGGTGGGCATGCCCGACACGGATAGTCGCAAGTTCACGCTCCGTGGTGGCCCGAGTTACGGCCCCGGCGAGCGACACGTGCGTCGATACATGGATCGTCGACAGCTTATCGGATGCCAGCAGCATGAACGATGAATTCGCATTAGTCAGATGCGCAAGCAGTTCCGTGTGGCCTTCGAATGGATAGCCCGCAGCGTGCAGCGCCTCCTTGTTGATAGGCGCCGTGACGATAACGTCAATGTCGCCGGCGAGAGCCGCAGATACCGCCCGCGCGATATAGGCGTAGCTGCGGGCGCCAGCCGCCGCGCTCATTTTCCCATCCTGCACCGTGCCTGGTGCCTTCGGCTGGATGTCAATCACTGTGGGCCAGACCGAATCTCGCTCCGGCACATCGCTGAAGCGCAACTCGCTACGTACCAGGGTATCAGCGCGATCCATCAGCGCCCTGTCGCCGAAGACGATGAACCGGCCCCGTTGCTCAGGCCGAAGTTCGGCGAGAGAGCGACAGATGATCTCCGCCCCTACCCCGGCGGGATCACCCATTGTGATGCCAATACGTGGCTGCCCTGTCACAGCGCGGTCTTTCAGTTGGGCTTAATGTGCGCCGAACGGGCGACTTGTGACCATTGCTTGGTTTCGGAGGCAATGTAGCTGCCAAATTGCGCAGGCGTATCGGTGTCAGGTTCGACCCCCAATTTGGCGAGGTGCTCGCGCGTGTCCGACGCCTCCGCCGCTTTCCGAATAGCAGCGTTCAGCTTGTCGATGATCGCCTGCGGCGTCTTAAGTGGTGCAACTATCCCAACCCAAACGCTGACCGCGAATTTCGGCAGTCCAGCCGATTCTGCCACTGTTGGCACGTCCGGCAGCAACGCCGAGCGTTTGGCGCTCGAAACCGCGATTGCGCGCAGCTTACCGGATTTAATGTACGGCAGCGCAACAGGCAGGGTCGGAAACATCATCGGCACCTGATTGGCGAGAACAGCGGTCACGGCTGGAGTATCGCCTTTGAAAGGTACATGGACGATGTCGATACCAGTCATCACCTTGAGCAGCTCGACAGTCAAATGGTTCGAGGTGCCGATCCCAGCCGATGCGTAGTTGATCGTGCCCGGCTTTTCCTTCGCCAGCTTGATCAGATCTTTGACGCTGTGCACAGGGAACGCAGGATTCACGACCATGATGTTTGGTGACGCCGCAACCAGTGCGACCGGCGCGAAATCCTTGGTCGAATCGTACGGCAGCGACTTATAGAGCGCCGATGCCATGGCAAGATTGCTGACCGAGCCGAGCATCAGCGTGTACCCATCGGGGGCCGACTGCGCGACGTGGGTCGCGCCGATGGTTCCTCCAGCGCCGGGACGGTTCTCGACAATGACCGTCTGTCCTAGCGTTTCCGCCATCTTCGGCGCGATCAGCCGCGCGACGATGTCGTTGATGCCGCCGGGTGGAAAGCCAACAACCAAATGAATCGTGCGGCTAGGGTACTGATCGGCGGAAGCAGGTGCAGTGACCGCGAGTGTCAAAGTTGCAGCAACTGCGACACCAATCAGCGACGTTAGGCCTTTCATGTAACTCCTCCCTCTTTTTTTCCTTCAAGGCGGGTGCGTCACGCTGCCGCCGATACCTGTTTTTCGATGTTGCTATGGGCCTCGCCCTTTTCGAGACTCACAGGAACGCCGTCCCGCCGAAGGGCGGCGCGCACGGTTTCGACCGGGAGGTCGTTCCAATCCCGATCCGCGACTATGGCAGCGAAGGTGCCGGCAGCCTGCCCTTGCAGACCGATTGGAGCCATGTTGCGCGCGAACTTGTCGACGTCGTGGGTCATCGACGCACAGCGGCCCGCGACCACCAAATTTTTCAGACCTGGTGTTAGCATGCAGCCAAGCGGAAACTCGAAGCGCATCAGCTTGAGGGTGAGTTTGCGAGCCCATTCGTCGCTCTTCGAGCCTTCATGGCCATAGTCCGGGCCATGGATTTCGGCGTTGCCGTAATCGACGGAGGTCATCACCGCCAAGGAGTCTTCAAACCGCCTGCCTCGTTCGAGATCGCTATAGGTCAATGTGTGGCGGCCCCGGATGCGGCGCGTTTCCCGGACGCCCAGATAGGCAGACGTATCGATCAGGAAGCTCTGATCGAAGCCCGGTAACAGCTTCCGGCATACGCGGACCAGATCCCGAAGTTGCTTGCGCCCCTCGATCTCCGCTCTGGTCACGTCCGCGGCATTGGTGCCGTCGACATTATAGACGCGCGTGCTGTTGCAGATGAGCACGGCGCGATCGGCATGCTCCTTCGGATTCACGCCGCTGAAGCGCAAATAGTTGATGGGCGCGGCTGGATCCAGTAGACCGACCGCCTTGGCTTTCTCGATGATCGTGAAGAAGCCGTCGATGCGTACAATTCCGCGATCAAGATCGATCACGCGTCGGCCGTCGTCCTGCGAGAAGTCTTCGGGATGGCTGTCGATGTAGGCCTTGAACTTCGGCAGATCGATATTCCCGATCCGTCCCATGACGGTGGTTGGCCGCATGGCCCCGTCTTCCTCCCGCCCCTTGACGAACGGGACGCCGGCACGCGCGGCAACGTCGCCGTCTCCGGTGGCGTCGATCACTACTTTGGCGAGGACTGCTTGGCGACCCGACTTGTTCTCGATGATAACGCCTTCAAGGCGGTCATCTCGAACCAACGGCTCCGACATCCAAGTGTACAACAACAGGTCTGCGCCGGATTCCAGAACCAGGTCCATCGCAGTTAGCTTGTAAGCTTCGATATCCCACGGTACAACATCGCCCAATCCGGCGCCCTGCTCCTGTGCCAAACGCAAGAAGAACTCACGGGGGAATCCAACGAGCTCGCTTGCCGGAATGACGATCAGTCCCATGGCGGAGCCGGTGGCGGTACCGCCGAGAAATCCCGCGCGTTCGATGAGAAGGGTCTTAGCTCCATTGCGAGCCGCCGCGACGGCAGCCGCTATTCCGGCAACTCCGCCGCCGCACACCAATACATCAACCTCCGCAGCAATCGGCACCGTACGCGCTTCGAGCTTCAACCCGTTTTCGACGACTTCAAACAATTCATTCTCCTGGATGAGACGTTCGACCGCCGGTCAGGAAGGCGGTGCACTTGGAAACCGATGGCGGTACGAGTCGATGTATGCGTCCCGCGCCACGCGGATATGGTCACGACAGACGGTGAGGAGCCGCTGCTCGTCCCGCGCCTTCAGCGCGTCGATGATCGCCCAGTGTTCTTCGCGGGAGCGCGCCAGGTAGCCAGGCGTTCCGATCGAGAATGAACGGACAGCGTGGGCCTTTTGACCATAGAGGTTGATGGCGCCGATAAGTTCGGCATTGCCGCACGCCGAAAAGAACGCCTGGTGAAAATAGATATTGGCGCGGAAAGTACTCTTTGGGTCGGAGTTGCCGACCGCATCGTCGTGCTGCCGCTGCGCGTCGACAACGCGCTGGACGTCTTCGGCTGTCGCGCGGCACGCCACGTCCCGTGCGGCCGCAAGCTCCAGCAATTCGCGGACGGCATAAATTTCTTCGACGTCCCGCGGTGTCAACGCCCGCACCATAGCACCGCGATTGGGTTGGCGTTCCACGAGTCCGAGGCGCTCAAGACGGGCCAATGCTTCGCGCACGGCATAGCGCTTGGCCGCGAAGCGCTCGATGAGTGCGTCCTCAACCAGCCGCTCGCGAGGATGGAGATAGCCGAGGACAATGTCCTCCTCGAGCCGGCTGACCAGGCCTTGAACGGCAGCTTCCGCACCGCGTTCGTCAGGGGGAAGCAAAGCTCTGGTGGGCAGGCCGGGCGAACTCATAAGCCATTGACAACACGCGAGCCATTCCTATGTCAATAAGATTATCGATAATTGTAAATGGGACAGATAGGAACAGACGCCCACGACAGCGGCGCGCCCCCTTGGACCTCTGGCCGACTGAACAACGCGTCCAACCTGCTGCAGATTAGCTGTGTAGGTTCGTCGTGCTCCGACCAGCAGACATCAACCAGTAGGATTCCGAGGGCCCTTCGGCTTAGGTGCGGCTGCGGCCGGCATGTGCGGGTCCGCCCCGCTCCCGGAAGCGGACCTCGCAGCGCGCGGCGGCTTGGTCCGCCTCGGGCCATGTGTGGACGGCTCCGAGTTGGCAA
>Ga0265339_10001772_pt1 | contig 15880 bp, 12 predicted proteins | sample 4CB219metaG_FD_202085 | JGI IMG/M metagenome (GOLD analysis project Ga0265339, IMG submission 202085) | Rhizosphere microbial communities from Carex aquatilis grown in University of Washington, Seatle, WA, United States - 4-CB2-19 metaG | ecosystem: Host-associated > Plants > Roots >... | reverse complement strand
CGGCTTGCGGCATTGTTGCCCGTGCGGAAACCCCAGTTCTCCGCCGCCGCGTCAACGTCGCCTACAAGCTCGATCTCGCTGAACCGCCCCACCCCCAGGCCACGCTCGTGGGCCAGGCGTATGAAGTCGTAATCCATGGGCTCAAAGCCCATCATCTTGGCGGCCACCGCGTCGATGGCGACAGAGTCCGACGACGCCAGCAGCACATTCTTGGCCACCGGCACCATGGTCCGGGGCCCCGGGCCGTTGCCGGCCGTCGTGCCATCCATCACCGAGAATATCCCCGCGTGGATCTCCTTCTGGATCGCCAGCAGGTCCACGAGCGTCTGGTGTATTCGGCTGTGGCAGTAGTGCCGCTTATTGGCCAACAGGCCGCCAAAGGCGTTCTTCATCGCCCCAGTGGTGTTGGTGTAGATGTGGCACTTGGTGGTCGGCAGGTGCACGACGTTCTTGCCCGGGAAATAATCCGGAATTCGAATGCCCTTGGGAAATATCTGGTCCAGCACGAGCATGGGACTCTTGGGCTCGTACACCTTCCACTGCATGTCCTCGGGGCGGAAGTTATACTTGATCGGCACAGCATAGTGCTCGCACACCGGACGCTGCTTGTTGAGCCGCTCGCCCTTGGCCGCCGACGTCACGACCGTCTCGTTCTCCACGCATACAAGGTCCCGATACCCAGCCTCACGCAGGCCAAGGATCACGCCCTCAAGTTGCCATGGCGTCGTATTGGCGCTTGGGTAAGGCAGGTGCCAGGAGATGTTGTTCTTCAGGATCGTAGTAGCCGCCCGATCCAGCGCCTGCTCCACCCCGCCAGCGCGCATGGCAGCCTTCACGTCGTCAACGACGGTCTTCGGAGAGGTCCTGATTATCGCAACTTTTGCCATATTCTCTTATCATCATTATTAACGCTGAGGTAACAGAGGTAACGGAGGAAGACAAGGCATTAGAGCCCGGGAACTTCATGTCTGATCTGTTTCTGCTGTTACCTCTGTTGCCTCTGTTACCTCAGCGTTATCAATGATCCTTCAGTTTTCATCACGCCATGGAAACGCCGCATCGCTGCGAGGCTCTGTGGCGGTCTTCATCCAAGTATGTCGGTTATTCCCGGCAGGCGCCCGAATCGCCAGAGGATCGCCGTCATGGCGACGTACGCGCCCACGACGTACCATATGGTGGCATCCTTGAGCAGCACCTTGACGGGGTCGTTCTTGCCAGCCTGCCGCGTAAGCATATTGTACCGGAATAGGCCATAGATGACCAAAGGGATCGTCCACACCATGTGGGATGAGTGAAATCGTTGTATGGTTGACGGGGCCAGGCAGTACAGCGTGTACGTGATGATCGCCATGCTCGTGGCGACGGTGAGCATGTATTCAAGCAAGGCCGGCGTGTACTCGCGGTTGGCGGCCCGGACATTCGAGGCGTGGGAGGCATCGAGCTCAGTGACCTCGCTGCGACGCTTGGTCAGCGCGATGAACAAGGTCAAGGAGAGCGTGCAGACGACCAGCCAGGGACTGACCGGCACTTCGATCGCCGCAGCACCAGCCATTGCACGAACCACAAAGCCCATCGCCACCATCAGCACGTCCAGGATGGCCAAACGCTTGAGCCAAAAACTGTACAGCAGGTTTATCGCGAGGTAGACGCTGGCCCAGGACATCAGCAGCATGTCCGACCCGCCGATCCGCCGCCCATTGGTAGTGATCGCCACCTCGGCCGCCATCAGCGCGTACGCAAGCAGGGCCAGCCCCACGCCGCCCAGCACCGCCGACGTGGGCGACAGCCGCCCAGACGCCACGGGCCTATTCCGCTTAACCGGGTGCAGCCGATCCTTCTCGGCGTCGCAAACGTCATTGATCATGTACACGGCGCTGGCCAACAACCCGAACACCAGCACCGCCAGGGCAGTCTCAATCCACGGCCAGGGCTCCATGAACTTGCCGGAAAACAGCAGCGGAGCGGCGACAAAGCCATTCTTTATCCAATGCGAGATACGCATGGACTCAAGGAAGGCCCGAAATTTTGAATGTTCAATGCTCAATGTTCAATCAATTCCCAATTTCTTAATGCTCAGTAGGCGGAGCACTGCGATTTCTTGAATGCTCAATGCTCAATGTTCAATGTTCAATCAATGCTCAATATCCTAATGCTCAGTAGGCGGAACACCAGAACTGCGAAATATCTTGGCGAAAATCAGGTGAAGTTCTTTGGCCTCCTGCCACAAAGGTCGAGCCACGTCTTTTCGTTCGGGTACGGCGTTTGCCATCTGCCTCAACCAATACTTCGTCTCGCTGGCCTCTTTTTTGCAGATACCGATCTTACTACGAAAATCCTTCTTGGATACGCCATCATTCGCCTCAGCATAGTTGGCGCCGACACTCGTCCCGCAGTTCACCAGTTGAGTAATCATGTCGCGCGTGACGACCGTCACTGGCAAAGATTTGGCATAATTAACAATCGCTTCTCCAAATGCGGCTGTCCTTTCGCACAGGTCAAACGTCTAGCCGTCGCCGTTGGTCTGGTTTCCGCGGGCAGGCATGGTTACTCCCTATTTGACATTGGAGTATTACAAATTGATTCAACATTGAGCATTAAACATTGATCATTCTCGTTTGCCACCGATTGAGCATTGATCATTGATCATTTTCCTGCGTAAGATGCACGTAACCTATGAAGCCACTAAACGATTATCGACCAAATCCCCCCATTGCCTCCACAAAGGTTACGGTAATCCTCTACCTGACCGTGCTGGTGGCCTTCGCGCTACTCTATGGCCTGACCGCCCAGCGGGACGTGGGCTGGCAGGATAGCGGTATGTTCCAGTACCGCGTCATGGAGCGCGACTACACCGGCGACCTGGGGCTGGCCTTGGCACACCCGCTGTACATCCTCATGGGGCGGGCCGCCATGGGCGTCTTGCCGGGGCACGAGTTCCTCGCCCTCAACCTCCTCAGCTCTCTTGGCATGGCCATCGCCCTGGCTAACCTCTCCCTCATCACCCTGCGACTCACGGGACGCTGGTGGATTTCCCTGGCCGCCGTCGTCATGCTGGGCACCGCACACACGATCTGGTGGCTGTCGACCATCGCAGAGGTCTACACGTGGGTGACGGCCTTACTGAGCTTCGAAATCCTCCTGCTGATCTCGCTGATTCGCCGGCCTCGATGGTCTACGCTGGTCCTCCTGGCGATGGTCAGCGGGATGGGCTGGAGCCTGCACAATTTCGCCCTGCTGCCGCTGCCTGTGTACCTCGGCGTGATGGTGTACCTGATCGCCCGCCGCCAACTGCCCGCCTGGTGCGTGCTGCCGGCGCTGGGCGCGTACATGCTGGGCGCGGGGCTGTACGTGAGCATGATCGTCGCGTACGCCATCAAGGGCGGCAGTGTCGTGGCGGCCATCAAGTCGGCCCTGGTGGGCGACTACGCCGCCCAAGTCATGGGCCAGGGCGGCAAGTGGCAGTTCTTCAAGAGTAACGCCGCCCTGGGAGCTCTGAACTTCATCAACCTGCTGCTGCCCCTGGCCATCGTCGGCTGGATCACCTTCCGCAAGCGGATCGGCACAGTCCTGGCCATCGCGCTGGGGGCCGTCACGCTCATCGAGATCATCTTCGTCGTCCGCTACCCCGTGCCCGACCAGTTCACCTTCATGCTGCCAAGCCTCTTCATGATCGCACTTGCCGCCGCCGTGGGACTGGCGACGATCGCCCAGAGATCCGTCCTGTGGGGCCGCCGCACCGCCACCGCCTGCGTGGCCTTTGCCGCAATCGCCACGCTCGCCTACGCCGTCCTGCCGGGGATGATTCCCCAGTCCTCGCTGCCCCACCGCCACCTGCCCTTCCGCGACGAGGCCCGCTACTGGGTCACCCCTTGGAAACACAACGAACACTCAGCAGCCCAGTTCGCCCAGGCCGCCTGGGCCCAACTAAAGCCCCTCTGCGACGCCGGCACCGAGCCCATACTCGTCCTGGACCAGACGTCCCTCTACCCGATGTTCCTCACACAAGAGACCCAGGGCCTCTGCCCCCGCGCCCAGATCCAGCAGGAAAACCAACCCCTGCCGCTGCAGAGCACCGACCCAGCACTCGTCCGCACGCTGGCAGCCAACAGGTCGATCTTCGTAGTCAGCACCGAAGGAATCTCCCCAGTCCTCCGCGACAACACGACGCTAGTCAAGCACCACGAGCATGACGTGCTGTATCAGTTGCAGTGGAAGTTGGAGGCGAAACGTTGAGAACAAAGAGAAACATTGAGAAACAAAGTCGCCTCTCGCCCTTGCTCCTACAGGCTACTCTACGGGGATAATGGGATCACCCGCCCATGAACGGCCACTTGGGCAGCTTGGGCTTGTAACCCTTGGCCAGAGCTTTCTGCATCTGTGAAGGGGTCTTGCCGAAGAATGCCTTGAATCGCTTGACGAAATGAGACGTGTCGTAAAAACCCAGGCTTTGGGCAAGCGATTCAAGTTTGCGTCCTGCCCGAAGTCCAACCAGGGACTTCGTTATGCGAAATACGTATAGTACTTCCATCGGTCCGTGCCCAAGGTGCTGCCGAAATACTCGGCAAAGATAACTGGCGTCTGTGCCTGCAACAGTAGCCAGATCGCCAAGCGTCACCTGCCTGCCCGGGTCGGTATTCATGAAATTGAAAATCCATTCCATCACTCGACAAACGAGTGCGGGATAGGAACGAGGAAAAGATTGTTGGGGCCGATCAATCGGCCCGCAGACAAAGGCCGTCAACATGGCCTGAACGGCCGACTGGAGTGAAAGGGGCACCTCCCTATCGGTCCCAGTTCCAAGCACTATGTTGGCATGCCCGGCCAGATATTCGAACAGGGGGCGGATGAGATCGTTGGGCGGTAACTTTTGCTTGACTGGCCAATCTTTCATTGGTGGCCAATGCGAAGGTATTGCCTCCACATGAAAGTAGAGGGTGTAAACCACGGCAGATTCAAGGTGGTCATATTCCCATCTGATTCTTTGGCACGGCTTGAGAAGGATAATTTCTTCCGGACCAATCTTACAGGGCTTGTCTTCAATGATAACGGTCGATTGGCCCTGTCGGACCCAGACGAACTCAAAATGCAAAGGTCGAGTTGTATGCGTGTCGGACTCACCGGGAGCCTTTATCCAGCGCCCACCTTGATCCCCGGACCAAAGCCCGTTTACTTGAAGAGCGTCATTCATGTGTTCAACATATCAGAAAAAGCCAGCATGCCTAGATCAAAAGATAGTTGCGTACAGTAAGTGTTCAATAACAGCCAATCGCCTGCTGTTAATGGCCCAGATTTAAGTGTCCATACAATTGATGTCCACCTCCGTACATTGTCGCACAAGGCCTATGTCATACAATGGGGGCGTCCTTGAAGGGTTGCGTCGAGGTCATATCAGCAGAATTTGGCTTCTGGAGAGAATAGGCACTTCCGCGGTTGATTGTAGTGGTTCAAGCGACCGGCAGTGCTCGGGTCGGTGGCTGTGTGGTTGGCCACGATGGTCGTGGCTGGCGATCAAGTCGAGCAAACGGTATGTCAAACAGGAGAAGAATCATGAGAGTTTACGTTGTAGCAGCAGTTGGGATGGCAATGCTGGCCCTCGCAGGCTCGGCGTCAGCAGGGATAGTTGGACTGACCAACACAAACCAGATCGACCTAAGTGGTGTGACGCTCGGGAGCGATGGCGTGCCCGTTGGCGGATACGCCTTGAACCTGGTGGGTGAAAATGACAAGACCGTCTGCGGCGTCACGTTCAAGCCATTGGGCGGCCCATACACCGTTCCAGGCGCGTCTGCCAACGGTGCGGCGTACCACTGGAGCGATTCCGGCTTTGGTATTTCCCCGGTCGCCGGAACCGATGGCGACACCATGATGTCGATTCTGAATTCATTCTTCTATGACAACGGCGCCAACGTGACGATGGCGGTCACACCGGGCAAGACCTATACGCTCCAACTGTTCGGCTCAGCCGCCGCTTGGCCCGACACCAGTTTCGACGTGGACATCAGCGCCACTCCGGGTCTTGACGGTGATGAACTGTTCGTCGCTGGCGGGAAGAACTACCTCTACACCACCACCTTTACGGCCAACGCTTCGACAGTCGGCGTCACACTGTACTACGGCAGCACCGGGGCCAACAACTACCCGGTCATGGCCGCAGCTCTGCTGACGGAGGCGGTCCCCGAGCCGGCAACCATGAGCCTGATGGCCCTGGGCAGCCTAGCCGCTCTTTCACGCCGCAGAAAGTAATGCGACTTGTAATTCCCACTCGTTAACTGCTCTCCTCGGCAGTTGGGCCTGCATCCGCAGGGGGCCCAACTGCTTTTTTATATGTACCGCGTGCTTGCCATGAAAACGATTTCAATCGCCCTACGGGCTCTGTCTTAATGCCGCCTCCCATGGCCTTGCGGCCGTGGCTACTATCACACGCCCTACGGGCTAACAGCTCGTACAATGTGCAGAAACCGGCCGCAAACAACACGGCCTCAATCTATATACCCTACTCGACTCGGACATTGAAATTGCTGACTGTCACCAATGGCCGAAACCGGTATATTGTGCCCAGTTAGAAGAGATTTGCAGATGGAAGAGATACTCGAGATTACGCGAGCTTCCTTGCTCGCCAGGCATAACCCGTGGCGATGCGAGCCTGCTCAGCGTCCGGGCGCGTGCCATCGCATTGCGTCACCGCACCTATTGCGAAGCGGCAAGCCGATTTGGTCGTCGGCTTGCCGCTTCGCGAAACTGTCACTTCCCCCCGCCTGCAATCTTTACTCGTCGCCTGCTTCCTTCTTAACGTTTGCGGTCTCGGGAAGGCCCTTGCTCATTACCGCGGCGCGGATTTCTTCGACCAGGTCCTTGTTCTCAGTGAGGAAGGCCTTGGAGTTCTCGCGGCCCTGGCCAAGGCGGACGTCGCCGTAGCTGAACCACGCACCCTGCTTGAGGATCACGCCATGCTCGACGGCCAGGTCCACCAGGTCGCCCAGGTAGCTGATGCCGTTGGCGAACATGATGTCGAACTCGGCGGCCTTGAAGGGCGGCGCGACCTTGTTCTTGACGACGCGTGCACGGACTCGGTTGCCGACGGCGACCTCGCCCTCCTTTATGGTGCTCACGCGGCGGATGTCGATGCGGACGGAGCTGTAGAACTTCAGGGCGTTGCCGCCTGGCGTTGTCTCTGGGTTGCCGAACATCACGCCGATCTTCATGCGGATCTGGTTGATGAAGATGACGCACGTGTTGCTCTTGGCCACCACGCCCACTAGCTTGCGCATGGCCTGGCTCATGAGCCGGGCCTGCAGGCCCATGTGCGAATCGCCCATCTCGCCCTCGATCTCAGCCTTGGGAATCAAGGCCGCTACCGAGTCGATGACGATCACGTCCACGGCGTTGGAGCGAACCAGCATCTCGCAAATCTCCAGCGCCTCCTCGCCCGTGGAAGGCTGGGAGATCAAAAGCTGCGAGATATCCACGCCCAGCTTGCGGGCCCAGGTGGGATCCATAGCATGCTCGGCGTCAATGAAAGCGGCCACGCCGCCGCGCTTCTGCGCACTGGCAACAACGTGAAGTGCCAGGGTGGTCTTGCCCGAACTTTCGGGGCCATATAGTTCGCAGATTCGGCCGCAAGGCATGCCTTGCCCGCCCAAGGCCAGATCCAGGCTCAGCGAGCCAGTGGGTATGCCCGGGACGCTGACGATCTGGTCCTCGGCCAGCTTCATGATGCTGCCGGTTCCGAAGTTCTTCTCGATCTGCTTCAGTGCGGCGTCCAGCGCGATCTCGCGCTTCTTGTCAACCGCAGCCACTTGCTCCTTGGTCTTTTCCTTGGCCGAGCCCTGAGATTTGGCCATTGCACGCTCTCCTGTCATGTGTTGTCGTTGGTCAGATAATGTCTGAGTATTCTGTGGTTATGTACGTTTGACGTACAGCAAAAAACACGTTAACTGCTCAACCGCTGCGTTCAATCTCGTCCCCACCCGCGACTTTGTTAATGTAAGGCTACTGTTCGGGTAAGGCAACTATAAACCTAACAGAATGCGAAAATTTTTGTGTAACCTGACCGCGGGGCGGTTCGCAGGGCCGATTGCGGTTTAGCGGGTACATAGCGTGTGTGACTCTCGTACGCCCGCTAAACCGCAAGCGGATTATGCGCATAGTTTGCAGTCTAGATTCCTGCAAGAAACAAGTCCTGGACCCAAACCACTAGAATGGCTTGGAGGAGCAAAAATGAGATTCTCTCTAATAGTGTGCGCAATCGCGTCTATTCTGGCTCTGACTGGCTGTTCGCAGGTGCCGCCGGCGATCCCGCCGCAGCAGTTGCAGGTGGCCGGTGAGTCGCTGGCCATTGTCGGTTACCTCAACTTGGGCTCAGGGCGGATGTATGTGGAGGCGGCATTGCCTACGGACTCCCAGTACGTCATACACAGCATGCTTGTGACGGGCCCGCAAGAGATGACCTACCCGCCCGATAGGTGGCGTGACCTGGGCCTGCACCCCCTGCCCGCTCAGGGCGAGGCCTACGCCGGTGACGAGGCCCGCTGCACACAGCCGTCCTGCGGGCGTTACATCCAGGCGTCCTGGGACACACGGTATTCGCTGTTCTCGCCGCCGGTGGGCAAGCTCTACGTGAACATGTTGTGCACAACGTGCAACAACATAGCCGTCAGGCGACTGTCTTTCACCATGGAAGCACTCGCGCCGCTGAATGGTGACAATCGGTCCCGCGTGATCTTCACCCCCGCCGAGACCGCATCGCCGCAGCCAGTGGCCGCCATCCCACAGGCAGACGCCCCACCGCCCGGGAGGCCGTGAAAACGACAGCTACGCAGCGAAATAGTCAAGAAGCCACATAGCGACGTAGGCACATAGCCACATAGCGACTAGGCAATGCGGGCGTCGCTACGGAAGGCAAGACGCCGCAACTGGCGGACCATGTCAGTCTTTTGAATAACCCTGCGCACTTCAAGAATGCCTAGGTCGCTACGTCGCTATTCGCTATGTCGCTGTGTGCCCATGTCGCTATGTGGCTATGTCCCTATGTGGCTATGTGGCTGCGTCGCTTTCTCTCCCACAGAATCTGGCACTGGAACTGCATGTCGATATAATGCGGGGCGTTGCCCACTGCGGCGGCATGCTTTGCGCATCTGGTAAGGGCGCGTCAAAGCACAGGCTGGCCGGGGCACCATGTTGCCGCATTGTTGCGTGGCTAATCCCGCGTCGCTATGTGGCTTGGAGTCGACATGATCGTCTGGCTGTACGTAATCTTCATAGCGTTTGTGCTGGCCATGCTGGCATTGGACCTGGGCGTCTTTCATCGCAAGGCCCACGTGGTCAGCATAAAGGAATCGCTGGTATGGGTGGGCGTGTGGGTGAGCATGGCGCTTTTGTTCAGCGTGTTCATCTACTTTGCCTATTACCACCAGTGGTTTGGGCTGTCGCTGCGGCAGTTGGAAAAGCCGCACACACTCTGGCACGGGCCGGCGGCAGCGTCAAAAGCGGTGGTGCTCTTCCTGACCGGCTACATGGTCGAGGAGTCCCTCAGCGCCGACAACATGTTCGTGATCGCCATGATCATGACCTTCTTTGCTGTGCCGCGGCAGTTGCAGCATCGGCTGCTTTACTGGGGCATCCTTGGCGCCCTGGTCATGCGAGGCGCCATGATCGGTGTGGGTTCGGCCCTGGTCCTGACCTTTGACTGGGTCCTGTACATCTTCGGCGCGTTCCTGGTATTCACGGCCATCAAGATGTTCTTCTCCAAGGAAGACGCCGACGTAAAGCAGAACATCCTGGTTCGCTATGCCCGCAAACTCATGCCTGTCACGGACGACTACCATGGACAGAAGTTCGTGGTCCGCCACGCCGGCAAGCTAGCCCTGACGCCGTTGGCACTGGCCTTGATCTCCATCGAGTCCGCGGACGTCATCTTCGCAGTCGACTCCATCCCGGCCATCTTCGGCATCACGGCCGACACATTCCTTGTGTTCACCTCCAACGTCTTCGCGATCCTGGGCCTGCGGAGCCTGTTCTTTGCCTTGGCCGGCATCATGGCCAGGTTCCAGTACCTAAAGGTCTCCCTGTCGGTGCTGCTGGCGGTCATTGGCGTGAAGATGCTCCTGAAGGAACCCCTGCACCGCTGGATAGGCGACAGCCTGAACTATTACACCCTGGGAATCACGGTGCTTATCCTGGCCAGCGGCGTGGTGGCGTCAGTCATCGTGGACAAGCGAAGAAACAAGTCTTAACGCTGAGGTAACAGAGGAATCAGAGGAACAGCGAAGAAGGTATGAATGAATCACCATCTTCTGCTTCGTCTTCCTCCGTTTCCTCTGCTACCTCCGCGTTAAACCAAGTCTTGCGAAATGGGCCGGGATGACTATGCTGTGACACTCGTTGGCGGGCCTATGGCCCGACTCCATATATAGGACACACTGTGGACGAGCAAGAAGCCAATCAACACGACGAGAACGGGCAACCCAGCCCCCAAGGCCAGGCGCCCGCGACACCTCAAGATCCGCAAAACGAAGCCGGCGACCAGGATCCCCAGGCCATAATGGACCGGGAGGACGCTGCCGCCAGGGCGGAGATCCAAGGCGCAGGCGATGTCGAGGGCAAGGCCGACGAACAGCCCATCGACGAAGCACTCGAGACACAGGCGGCGCCCGAAGGCGACCAGAACGAGTCAGAGCCTGCCGAGACCTCCGAGACCTCCGAGACCGGCGACGATGCCGACGCAGAGCCCGAGGAACAGGCGGCCACGGAGTCCTTCCGCGACCCGGCCGCCCTTGTGGAAGCGATCCTGTTCACAACCGACGCCCCGCTGGCGCCGGCGAAGATCGTGCAGGTATCGGAGTTGCCCGGCGTCAAGGTCGTCAAGCAGGCGGTCAAGGCCCTGAACGAGAAGTACGAACAGATGGGCTGCTCTTTCCGCATCGAGGAGATCGGCGGCGGCTTTCAGATGATGACGCTGCCGGAGTATCACGATGTCCTGGGGCGGCTGAGCAAGGCCCGCAGCGACACCAAGCTCTCACAGGCGGGCCTGGAAACGCTGGCCATCATCGCCTACCGACAGCCGATCCTCCGAGCGGACATCGAGGCCATTCGAGGCGTCGCCAGCGGCGAGATACTCCGCACCCTCATGGAAAAGCAACTGGTCAAGATCGTCGGGCGGGCCGAAGTGATCGGCCGACCGATGCTCTATGGCACGACGCGGAAATTTCTGGACGTCTTCGGCTTGGCGAACCTCGAGGACCTGCCCCGGGTGGAAGAACTCAAAGCCGGTGCCCGCAAACCCGCCGCCAAACCCGAAACGCCAAACGAGCCCGCGGCGGCGGAAGCGACCGCGCCAGTCGATCAACCCGCCAAGGAAGCAACGGGACAATCAAACGAGCCCGCGACGGAAGCGACGGATTCAGAAGATCAGTCAGTCCAAGCGACATGGGTACCTGAAGATCATGCTTCGTCCGCTGACGATCCGACCACCACTACCGACGATTCCTCTGAACCCCAAGGGGAAATGGAATCACAGGACACCGTCGTCGAGCCCAACGCCCCCCCGGCCGAGGACAACATGGGCGGTCAGTACCAGTCCGACGCGCAGTAGCGCGCCCAATAATCAGAACATCCCCCAACGCCCACGGAACGCTTTCCGTGGGCGTATGCGTATGACCGCCCGGACATGTCCGGACCGCCTGCCAAAACTGACAGGCAAGGAGCTGGGCATGAATGGATAGGCAGTTTTCGGTGGCTCCAAGAGCGGGCGATATTCCATCTAAGTCCCAATTAAACAAGCCGTTACATTACATGGCACTTCCATTGCTAATTATATGTCTGATTGGAGTCTGTAGTTACCGAGCTAACTAGCAAAGACCAAGGTGTCATGGACGGCGGAATCGGCCATGGGACGCGTGTAACTAGTTGAGGTCGCCATGGTTGCGTCAGTAAACGAACGAAAGCAGCCCTTCGGCCTGGTCGTGACAGGTGAAGCGGAGTCATGGCAGGAGGCCCTGGAGCAGATCGTGGGGCCCCGCTGGCTCGTGACGTACCGAGTCCGCGGCCGCGATGAGCTACTCAAGGTGGTGCAAGCTGGCGTTGCCGACGCTGCCGTGCTGGACGACCGAGTCGGTAACGGCTTGGACGCCATGCAGATGCTGCGACTGATCCGTCGGGTAGACGCGATCCTGCCGGTGGTTATTGTCAGTGCCCAGGTCGACAGGCGGTTTATGGAAAACGCCCTGAGACTCGCAGCGTTCAGCGTGGTCCCCAGGCCGCTGGAACTGGAGGAACTCCTCCGCCAGCTCAGCCGCATGATGATGCGCCTGGACGCAATGCTGCGGCACGGACCGCAGGAATAAGCCACGTAGCCACATAGCCACTAGCGACATAGAGGTTGCGAGAAGTTGAGGTTATGTTGACATCCGTGGGCATCAAGAATTGGAAGAATGTTCGCCTAGCCTATGTGGCAATCTCTATGTCGCTATGTGGCTTTGGCGGACTGGACATGAAATCGCGGGAAACTGCCCGCGGGCAATAAAACGAAAGGCTAAGGAGTTAAAAATGGCAAAGGCTGCAGCACCGAAGATTCGTCCGCTGAATGACAAGGTTCTGATCAAGCGTCTGGAGGCCGAGGAAAAGACCAAGGGCGGCATCGTCCTGCCGGATTCCGCCAAGGAAAAGCCCCAGAAGGGCACGATCCTGGCGATGGGCGAGGGCAAGCTGCTCAAGGACGGCACGCGGGCGAAGTTCCAGGTTGCCAAGGGCGACAAGGTCCTGTTCGCCAGCTACGCCGGCACCGAGATCAAGATCGACGGCGAAGACTACATGCTGATGGACGAGAGCGATATCCTGGCGATACTGGACTAGACAACTCGTTAACCGGTTAACTCGTTGACTTGTTAACTGGTTGGCGCACTGCTAAGAATCTGTAAGAGTTTTTGACTGTTTAACTAGTCAACCAGTTAACCAGTCAACCAGACAAAAATAAGAGGCAAAGAGACATGGCAAAGAAAAAGATCGTATTCGACATCGACGCCCGTGAGGCAATTCGCCGCGGCGTGAAGCAGTTGGCCCGGGCAGTCAAGGTAACCCTTGGCCCCACCGGCCGCGTGGTTGTGCTGGAAAAGTCCTACGGCTCCCCCACCGTCACCAAGGACGGCGTGACCGTGGCCAAGGAGATCGAGCTGGAAGATCCCATGGAGAACATGGGCGCCCAGATGGTCAAGGAAGTGGCCTCCAAGACGTCCAACGTCGCAGGCGACGGCACGACGACGGCCACCATCTACGCCGAGGCCATCTTCGAAGAAGGCCTCAAGAACGTCACCGCCGGCGCCAACTCGATGTCGCTGAAGCGTGGCATCGATAAGGCCGTCGTGGCCATCGTCGATGAGCTCAAGCGTATCTCCAAGCCCATCAAGAGCTCCAAGGAGATCGCACAGGTCGGCACCTGCTCGGCCAATCAGGACGCCAAGATCGGCCAGATGATCGCCGACGCCATGGACAAGGTTGGCAAGGACGGCGTGATCACGGTCGAAGAAGGCAAGGGCCTGGAGACCGCGGTCGAGCTCGTCGAGGGCATGCAGTTCGACAAGGGCTACGTCAGCCCGCACTTCGTCAACAAGATGGAAACGATGGAATGCGTGATGGAGAACCCCTTCATCCTCATCCACGAGAAGAAGATCAGCCAGATCAAGGACCTCGTGCCCTTGCTGGAAAAGATCGCCCAGTCCGGCCGCGGCCTGGTGATTATCGCCGAGGACGTTGATGGCGAGGCCTTGGCGACCCTGGTGGTCAACAAGCTTCGCGGCACGCTGCAGACGGTTGCGGTCAAGGCCCCGGGCTTTGGCGATCGTCGCAAGGAGATGATGCGTGACATCGCGGTGCTGACCGGCGGCAAGGCCATCATGGAAGACATGGGCCTGTCCACCGAGAGCATCCAGATGACCGACCTTGGCACGGCCAAGACCGTCCGCGTGGACAAGGACAACACCACCGTCATTGAGGGCGGCGGCAAGTCCTCGGACATCAAGGCCCGCATCGAGCAGATCAAGCACGAGATCGAGACCACCACCAGCGACTACGACCGCGAGAAGCTCGAAGAGCGTCTGGCGAAGTTGTCTGGCGGCGTGGCCCAGATCAACGTTGGCGCTGCCACCGAGGCCGAGATGAAGGAAAAGAAGGCCCGCGTCGAGGACGCCCTGCATGCCTGCCGTGCCGCCGTTCAGGAAGGCATCCTGCCAGGCGGCGGCGTTGCCGTTCTGCGTGCGATGAAGGTCCTTGGCAAGGTTGCCACCGCCAACGAGGACGAGAAGACCGGCGTGGACATCGTCCGCCGGGCACTGGTCGCCCCGATCAAGCAGATCGCCGATAACTCCGGCCTGGACGGCTCGATCGTTGCCGCCAAGGTCATGGAGTCGGACGACGTGAGCTTCGGCTACGACGCCCTGGCCTGCAAGTACTGCGACCTGGTCAAGGCCGGCGTGATCGTCCCGACGAAGGTCGAGCGTTCGGCCCTGCAGAACGCCGCAAGCGTCTCGGGCCTCCTGCTCACCACCGACGCCATCGTCTCGGAGATCCCCGAGAAGAAGAAGTCCGCAGCCCCCGCCGGCGGCGGCATGGAAGATATGTACTAAGGCAGCCAATAGCCACAAGCCAATAGCCAATAGGTAGTTGTAGATCAATTGGCAGGGCGAGTGGTTCGTGACCGCCAGACGTAACAACGCAAAAAGGCAAGCCGACATACCAGTTGGCTTGCCTTTTTGCGTTCTTTTTTTTGAAATCTCAGTGGCCCGGCCGCTGACCCGTATTCTACCTTTCCTTCGGAGTCAGAGGGTCAATCGTTCGGCCAGCTGCGCCGAATTCCTATGTGGCTATGTGGCTAGTGGCTATGTAGTTTCTTATGGGAGCGGATCTTGAGTTTGCAGATCGATAAGAATGTGCTGCGGGAAACGTATCAGGCGATCAGGCCCATTGGGGTCAGCGTGCTGGCCATCACCATCATCGCGTGCGTGATGATCGGTCAAGGCTGGCAGCATTTTTCGCTTCTGCTGGCAGGCGTGATCCTGCTGCTGACGGGCATCATCATCGCCCAGGTCCACCGTTCGGTCAGTAATCTCCGGCGGCAGCACAGTGATATCCAGCACGCCGCCACCGTGGCGCAGACCCACTACGTCAGCGTCCTGCAGCGGATCATCCGCTTCGCCGAGACCCGCGATAAGCATTCCAAGGGCAGTTCCGAACGCGTCGGGCGGCTGGCTGAGGCCATGGCCACACAGATGGGCCTGGATGACGAGAAGGTCCGTTTGATGAACCTGGCCGGGCAACTCCGCGACATCGGCATGCTGGCGATCAGCGAAAACCTCACCGGGCGGCGAATGGCCCTGGGCGGACGCGATTTCCGCGCCATGCAAAAGCACGCGGACATTTCCTACGAGATGCTCAAGCCGCTGGACTCCCTCAAGGACATCCTGCCGGCGATCCGCCACCACCACGAGCGAATGAACGGCACGGGCTACCCCAACGGCTTGGCCGGCGACAAGCTTCCGCTTGAGGCCCGCATACTGGCCGTGGCGGACTCGTACGACGCGATGACCCACGACCGCCCCCACCGCCAGGCGATCTCACCCCTGGAGGCCATGCACGAGCTGCAACGCTGCACCCCCGCCGGCTACGACCCCGCATGCGTGGAGGCATTGTCCGCCGTGGTCAACTTGCCGTCGCTGGAGGCAGCGACAGACCGCCCCTACCGCCCGCAGATGCCAGAGTACGCAGAACACGTCGACGGCGATGTCGCGATAGCGTGAGCGTTGGGAATGCTCAATTCTCAATGCTCAATTTCCAATCAATGACCAATAGATGAATATCCGAATACCCGTCGCATCATGAAATTGGCTCGGCC
>Ga0265339_10001767_pt1 | contig 15933 bp, 10 predicted proteins | sample 4CB219metaG_FD_202085 | JGI IMG/M metagenome (GOLD analysis project Ga0265339, IMG submission 202085) | Rhizosphere microbial communities from Carex aquatilis grown in University of Washington, Seatle, WA, United States - 4-CB2-19 metaG | ecosystem: Host-associated > Plants > Roots >... | reverse complement strand
CAGGCGTTGCCGAGCTGAAGCCAGTTGTCGTGCTGCTCGATCTGCCGGCCGCCGTCGATCTTCTGCTCGAACATCCCGAAGTCGTACCGGATGCCGTAGCCGAAGGCGGGCAGCTCGAGCGTCGCGAGCGAGTCCATGAAGCACGCGGCGAGGCGCCCGAGCCCGCCGTTGCCGAGGCCGGGATCGCCCTCCTGATCGAGGATCTGCCCGAGGGAGAACCCGCGGTCCGTCGCGAGCGCCTCGGCGGCCTCGTAGAGCCCCATGTTCATGAGGCAGAGGCCGAGGCTGCGCCCCGTGAGGAACTCCGACGACAGGTAGCAGACGCGCTTGACGTCGCGCTCGACGTGCGTCCGCTGCGTCGCGAGCCAGCGGTGCACGAGGCGGTCACGCACCGTGTGCGCGAACGCCTGATAGAGGTCGTACGGCGACGCCTCGCGCACGTCCTTCGCGCACGTGTGGATGAGGTGCTCGACGACCGCGAGCCGGAACTCGTCGGTCTGCAGGCTCGCGCGCCGGCCGGCCGGCTTCGGACGGCCGTTCTCGGAGGCATGGACAATCGCCGTCACGTTATGATGAAAGCACTCGCCCGGTTACCAGGACGTTTCGGATGCGTCGGAACTCTGAAACTCGGCGCCGGCGCTCACGCCGCGGACTTGGGCTCGCCCGGCGAGACGTCGACCGAGACCCACAGGTCGTGGCGGCCGCCGCCCATGATGACGCCGCGGACGGGCGTGACGTCGCTGAAGTCGCGGCCCCAGGCGACGGTGATGTGCTGCTCGCCGGGGACGAGGTCGTTGGTCGGGTCGAGCGGCAGCCAGCCGGACGCGGGCACCCAGACGGCGAGCCAGGCGTGCGAGGCGTCGGCGCCCACGAGGCGCGGCTTGCCGGGCGGCGGGCGCGTCACGAGATAGCCGCTCACGTAGCGCGCCGGCAGGCCGAGCGCGCGCAGGCAGGCGAGCTGGACGTGCGCGAAGTCCTGGCAGACGCCACGGCGGAGCTTGAGCACCTCGTCGACGGGCGTCGCGATCGTGGTCGCGCGGCTGTCGTAGACGAAGTCCTTGTAGATGCGCGTCGTGAGCTCGCGCGCCGCCTCGACGATCCCGCGGCCCGCGGTGAACGAGGTCAGGGCGTACTCGCGCGCGGCCGCCGACGACGTCGGGACGTGCGGCGAGGCGAAGGCGTAGGCGCGCGCGGCGCGGGCCTCGGCGTCGGCGCCGGCGCGCACGGCGTCGCGGACGGCCTCCCAGGGCGCGCTCGTCGCGGGCAGGGGCGGCGCGGGCGCGACCTCGACGTCGGCGCGCGACGTGACGCGCAGGTTGTTGTGCGGCTCGTGGATCTCGACGTAGCTCCAGCGGTTGCCGAAGTCGTCGACGCGGTCGCGGCGCACCGCCGGCGGGGGCGTGATCTCCAGCTCCTCGCGCAGGCAGGCCTGGGCGGGCGTCGCGCGCGGCAGCAGGTGCAGCGCGTGGTGCGAGGTCGAGACGCGCTCCGAGTAGAGATACTCGGTGACGTGGACGACGTGGTGGATCATCGCTCGCTGGAGGCCTCGGGCGGCCGCCACGTCAGGCGCGCGAGCTGCCGCGCCTGCGTCGCGTGGTTGAGGTAGCTCTCCGTGAGGGCGTCCGAGAGCGCCGGCAGCTCGCGCGCGAGCTCGGCGATCAGCGCCACGAGCGCGGGCCGGCGCTCGTCGGCGTCGACCTCGGCGAGCCGGCGCACGCTCGTCTCCTCCATGCGCGACAGCAGCGCGTCGGCGCCTCCGGCGAGCGCCGACTCGATGCCGTCGCGGGCGCGCCCCGGCAGGTGCGGCAGCTTGACGATGTGCTCGAGCAGCGCGCCCATCTGGAAGACGACCGAGCGCGGGTTCGTCGGGTCGGTGAGCAAGAGGTCGAGCACGGGCGCCGCGTGCAGGCTCGCGAGGTAGCGCCGCCGGTAGGTAATGGCGCTGTCGGCGGCCTCGAGCAGCGACTCGAGGATGAGCGGCTCGGCGGGCTGCGCCGTCGTCACCGTCGCGTCGATCGTGAGCGCGAGGCTCACGGCGCGCTCGAGGCGTCGGCCCATGTCGAGGAACCGCCAGCCGTGCCCGCGCGACATGCTGTCCATGACGAGGCCCGAGAGCGCGGCGAGGAGCGCGACGAGGCGATCGAGCAGCGACGAGAACGCGCCCGTCGTGTTGACGACGCCGACCCACGTCTCGGCCTCGCGCAGCTCCTGATCGAGCGCCGTGATGACGCGCCAGGTGTCGCTCGAGAGGCGGTCGCGCGCGGCGCGCCCCACGCGGTGCACGGCGCGCAGCGTGTCGGACAGCGTGCCCTGCTTCTCGTCGAAGATCAGCGCGGCGATCTCGGCGAGGCGATCGCGCTCGCCGGCGGCCGCGTCCGGGGGCGCCGGCATGCGCGCCTGTGCCCGCAGCGCCCGCAGGAGCGAGTCCGTCGGCTCGGCCCCGTCGGGCAGGCGCGCGACCGCCGTGCGCGCGAGCCGCGCCATGGCGTCCAGCCGCTCGGCGTAACGCCCGAGCCAGTAGAGGTTGTCGGCCACGCGGCTCGGCAGGTCACCGCCGCCGCGCGACAGCTCGACGGGCGCGCCCGCCGGGCGCAGCAGCGAGAGCGTGCTGACGGGGCCGTCGGCGACGACCCAGGTGTCCTGGCTGGTCGCGCCCCGCTGGATCGAGATGTCGTGGCGCTGGTCGCCCGCCGCGACGACGCCGAGGCCGCCCGGCATGACGTGGTAGCCGCCGCCCACCGGCGACCCCGCGTCGGAGACGGCGAAGCTTCGCATGAGCAGCCGGCGCGGCTTCAGCTCGCCCGCCTCCCAGAGCGGCGTCGTCGACAGCGTCGCGCGCCGCTGCGCGACCCAGGCCGACGGGTTCGCCTGCAGGCGCGCGCGCAGCTCGACGAGCCCCGCCGCGTCGAGCTCGTCGCAGAAGATCGGCTCGATGCGCCCGGTCGGGAAGGCCGGCTTGATCACCATGTCGCCGAGCTGGGCCAGGACGTGCGCGAGCACGCGCGGCTCGCCGCACCACCAGGTCTCCACGCTGGGCAGCGCGAGCTCCTCGCCGAGCAGCGCGCGGCACACGGCGGGCAAGAAGGGCATGAGGGCCGCCGTCTGCACGACGCCACTGCCGAGCGCGTTCGCGATGGCGACGTTGCCCTCGCGCACGGCCTCGAGCAGCCCGGGCACGCCCAGCGCCGAGTCCGCGCGCAGCTCCAGCGGATCGCAGAAGTCGTCGTTGAGCCGCCGGCGGATGACGTCGACGCGGTGGAGGCCGCCCAGCGTCTTCACGTAGACGCAGCCCTCGCGCACCGTGAGATCGGCGCCCTCGACGAGCATGTAGCCGAGGTACTGCGCCAGGAAGGCCTGCTCGAAGTAGGTCGCGTTGTACGGCCCCGGAGACAGCAGCACGACGCGCGGGTTGTCCCCGCCCTGCGGCGCGAGCGCCGCCATCGTCCGCCGCACCTGCTGGAAGTAGGTCGCCAGGCGCTCGACGTGACAGTCGCGGAACTCGTCGGGCAGGACGCGCGAAATGATGATGCGGTTCTCGAGCGCGTAGCCCGCGCCCGAGGGCGCCTGGGTGCGGTCAGCGAGGACGCTCCACGCACCCGAGCCCCCGCGCACGACGTCGGCCGCGTAGAGGTGGAGGAAGCGCCCGCCCAGCGGCACGACGCCGCGACAGGGGCGAAGGAAGCCCGGGTGCGCGAGCACGAGCTCCGCGGGCAGGAGGCCCTCCTCGAGCACGCGCTGTGGCCCGTAGATGTCGGCGAGGAGGGCGTCGAAGAGGCGCGCCCGCTGCGTGACGCCCCTGGCCAGCGCCGCGTGCTCTCCCGCGCCGACGACGATCGGCATGGGCCCGAGCGGCCACGGGCGCTCCAGGCCCTTGGCGTCGCCGTAGACGTTGAAGCTCACGCCGTTGTCGTGGATGAGGTGGCGCGCCTCGGCCCAGCGGCGCGCGAGCTCGCCCGCCGGGAGCGCGTCGAAGCGCGCCGCGAAGGCCCGCCAGGCGGCCCGGATCTCGCCGCGCTCGTCCGCGAGCTCGTCGAGCCCCGCGGCCCGGGCGGCGTACGCCCGCAACGTGTCCGACGGCGGGCCCGCGCCGGGCGCCGCGTCGGGCGTTCGGGTTGGATCGGTGGCGGCTCGCAGGGTCGTACCGGGCATCAGGTCAGTTTCAAGGCGCGGCTGACGATAGAGCGCCACGCGTAACCGCCCCGTTTCGGCGGGGTCAGACTTACGTAACGCACACGACGACTGTAGCCGACCAGAGGCTTCTGACGATAGATTCAATTGGTCGTGGCAGAGCCAGACGGGTCGCTCCTTTTGAAGGGTTACGGTGTGCTCCCCGGCGCCTACGACGAGCTCGTGGACGCGTCCGGCGCGCCGCGCTCGCATGCGCTCGTCGCCACGGAGATGCTCGACGGGCTGACCCCCGAGGGCTTCCAGCGCTGCCAGTCGCTCGCCGAGCTGTCGCTCGTGCAGCAGGGCGTCACGTTTTCGGTGTACTCGGACCAGCGCGGCACCGAGAAGGTCATGCCGGTCTGCCTCGTCCCGCGCGTCATGGGCGCGGCCGAGTGGTCGCGCGTCGAACGCGGGATCGTGCAGCGCCTCGCCGCCCTCGAGCTCTTCCTGGCCGACGTCTACGGCGAGCAGCGCACGCTGCGCGAGGGCGTCGTGCCGGGCGAGATGGTCGAGAAGTCGAAGAGCTTCGTGCCGCGGCTGCGCGGCATCACGCCCGCGGGCGGGGTGCGCATCCACATCGCGGGCGTCGACCTCATCCGCGACCCGGCGGGCACGCTGCGCGTCCTCGAGGACAACCTGCGCACGCCCTCGGGCGTCTCCTACGTCCTCGAGAACCGCCAGGTGACGAAGCGCGTCTTCCAGCACGCCGTCGAGGGCGGCGTCCGCCGCGTCGACGACTACCCGTCGCAGCTCGCCGAGGCGCTGCGCTCGGTCTCGCCCGAGGGCGTCGACCCCGAGGAGTCGACCGTCGTCGTGCTGACGCCCGGGCCCTTCAACTCGGCCTACTTCGAGCACAGCTTCCTGGCGCGCTCCATGGGCCTCGAGCTCGTCGAGGCGTCCGACCTCGTCGTCGACGGCGATGACGTCTTCGTCCGCACGACGATGGGCCCGCGCCGCGTCCACGTCATCTACCGGCGCACCGACGACGCCTACATCGATCCGGAGTTCTTCCGGCCCGACAGCCTGCTGGGCGTCCCCGGCCTCATGCGCGCCTGGGCCAAGGGGCGCGTCGCCCTCGCGAACGCGCCGGGCAACGGCGTCGCCGACGACAAGGCGATCTACCCCTTCGTGCCCGACCTCATCCGCTTCTTCCTGAGCGAGGAGCCCATCCTCGAGCAGGTGCCGACGTTCGTGTGCGCGCGCCGCGACGATCGGATGTTCGTCGTCGAGCACCTCGACGAGCTGGTCGTCAAGGCGGTCGACGAGGCGGGCGGCTACGGCATGCTGATGGGCCCGCAGGCGACGCAGGCGGAGCGCGACAAGTTCCGCGAGCTCGTGCTCGCCGAGCCGCGCAAGTACATCGCCCAGCACCGCGTCGAGCTGTCGACCTGCCCGACGTGGGTGCCCGAGCGCAAGCGCCTCGAGCCGCGCCGGGTGGACCTGCGGCCGTTCGCGCTCGCGAGCCGCGCCGTGGGGACGATCCCGAGCCGCTGGGTCCTCCCCGGCGGCCTCACGCGCGTGGCGCTGCGCGAGGGGTCCTACGTCGTGAACTCGAGCCAGGGCGGCGGCTCGAAGGACACCTGGGTGACGGTGAATTCGTGATCTCTCGCGTCGCCGATCACTGCTTCTGGGTGGGCCGCTACCTCGACCGCGCCGAGAGCACGGCGCGCCTGCTGCAGGTCACGCGCTCGCTTGCCTTCGACGCCGAGATGCCGACGCAGGCCGTGTGGCGGCCCGTCGTCACCGTCTCGGGCCAGTATTCCGACTTCTGCGAGCGCTTCGGCGACAAGGCCGCCGGCCAGGGCGACGCCGTCCAGCGCTACATGACGTGGGCTCCGGAGAACGCGGTCTCGATCAAGAGCTCGATCTGGGGGGCGCGCGAGAGCGCCCGCTCGGTCCGCGAGGTCCTGTCGCTCGACATCTGGCAGGCGACCAACGAGCTGTACCTCTGGTTCGTGAGCGAGGAGGCGCAGCGCACGTACGCCCTCGACCGCGACGAGATCTACCGGCAGATCCGCCGGCAGACGCAGCTGTCGCTCGGGCTCGTGCGCAGCACGATGCTGCACGACACGCCCATGGACATCCTCTGGCTCGGCGTCCTCCTCGAGCGCATCGGGCAGACGGCGCGCATCCTCGACATGCACCACTACCTGCTCGACGGCAACGGCAACGGGAAGCAGAAGGACGACGCGCCCAAGGAGACCGCCCCCGGGAAGCACCAGATCGTCCAGACGGCGCTGTGGCTGTCGCTCCTGCGCACCTGCTCGGGCTTCGAGGCCTTCATGCGCGTGCACAAGGGCCGCGTGACGGGGACCGACGCCGTCGAGTTCCTCCTCTTCGAGGAGCGCTTCCCGCGCTCGCTGCGCTACTGCGTGCGCTCGGCGCTCGGGCTCGTGCGCCGCATCTGGCCGGCGGAGATGGCGGCCATCGGCGGCGCGCCGCTCGCGCGCCTGGCGGCGCTCGACGCCTGGCTGGGCGAGCGCAAGAAGGACGTCGAGCCGTCGTCGATCCACGACCTGCTCACGCACGTCGTCGACGAGACGGCGCTCGTGTGCAGCGAGGCGCGGCACGCGATGTCGGGCGCGACGGCGGCCTCGGAGCCGACCGCCGAAGGCACGCAGACGCAGCAATGATCCGCGTCGCTGCTTTTTACGCGTGAGAAACCCACCCGAAACGCAACTGGCCCCAGAATCGGAGGTGATGCTGAACACCGCCGAGCGGAACCGCTCCGTGCAGGTGCACGAGCGCGCCGACCGCAGCCTGGACGGGATCTTTCGCCTCATCGAGGCCGCGGGCCAGCCGCGCCCGCTGGACGAGGTGCTGGCGCGCATGTGCGCCGACGTCGCCGTCATCGCGGCCGCCGCCGTCGTGAGCATCTACGTGCGCGACGGCGAGGGACCGGACGGCGACGGGCAGGTGTTCACCCTGCGCGGCAACGTCGGCTTCCCGGCCGACTCGGTGGGCCGCGTGCACCTGCGCCAGGGGGAGGGCATCACGGGCTTCGTCGCCGAGCGGCTCCTGCCCGTCTCCGTCGCCGTCGCCGACCGCGACGAGCACTTCAAGTACATCCCCGGCCTCGGCGAGGAGCGCTTCCCGGCCATGCTGGCCGTGCCGGTCGTGCGCGGCGGCGTCGCCGCGGCCGTGCTCGTCCTGCAGCGCGGCCCCGACCACGAGTTCGCGAGCGAGGAGGTCGTGCTCGCGACGGCGCTCGCCGCGGTCATCAACCACGCGCTCGAGCGCGCCGACGAGCGCGAGCGCGCCGCGCGCGAGGCCTCGCGCGCGAGCGTGCGCCTGCCGGGCCGTGCCCTCTGCGCGGGCGCCGCCATGGGGCGCGCCGCGCTCCTCCCGACGCTGTCCGCGGTCGCGCGCACGGCGGCGCCGGCCGCGCCGACCGGCGTCACCGTCGACGCCGCGCTCGAGCGCCTCGGGGCCGACGTGCGCAAGCTCGCCGCCGGCGTCTCGGGCAGCGCCGCGCGCGACCTCGCGAGCGCGACGCTCATCCTCGACGACCGCCGCTTCCGCGACCGCCTCGCCGCCGCCGTGGGCGGCGCGGCGCCGCTCAAGAGCATGTCCGAGCTCGCCCGCGAGTACGCGCGCGTGGCCTTCACGGCGGCCGCGGGCGACCCGACGACCGAGGCCCTCATGACCGAGCGCGCGGCCGAGATCGAGGACCTCTGCGTGATCGTGCACGCCGCGCTCACGGGCCAGACGCTCGTCCGACCCGGCGACATTCTCGTCACCGAACGCCTCGGCGTTCTCTTTGCGGCGCACGCGCTCTCACGCGGCGTCTCGGCGATCGTCGCCGACGGGCCGCTGCCCGAGGACGGCGCCGTCGCGGCGCTGGCGCGCGCCGCGGGGGCGACGCTCATCGCGGGGGTCTCCGGCGTCTTCGCGTGGGTGCACCCCGGCGATCTGCTCGTCGTCGACGGAGACGCCGCCGCGGGCAGCGTGCGCGTGAACCCCGAGGCGACGCAGGTCGCGCGCTTCCGCAACCAGCGCGCCTGAGCGAGCCCCGTTTTTGCGACGCCGTCGCGCTCCGCCTACGATGACCGCGTGAGCATCTTCCAGAACCTCGCCCTCGCGGGCCTCGCCGCCGTCGGTCTCGCCGCGTGCGGTGGCTCGAGCGGCAGCTCGATCTCGACCAAGCCGCTCGCAGGCACCGTCAACGGTCAGCCCTGGATGTTCGTCGACGGCGAGACGGACTTCTTCCTGTCCTCGAATCCCGGCGACCACTTCTTCGCCATCCTCTACGACACGCCCGTCGTCGCTTCGTGCACGGTGGCCGATCCGCCGCTCTCGAAGGGGCACCTCATCCTCGAGATCCCCAAGATGCCCGGCGTCTACGCGCGAGGCGGGACCTTCGTGTTCCCCGACCCCACCACCGGGCGGGACGACAATGACATCGCGACGACTGGAACCCTCGAGGTCACGTCGGTCTCGTCGACGCAGATCACCGGCGGCGTGAAGATGTCGTTCGACGCCAAGAACACCGTCGACGGTCAGTTCACGATCAGCGTCTGCCAGCAGTAGGGCGCCGGCGGACTCTATCCCACCTAGTCCGACACCGCGCCCGGTCGTGGAGCCCGGGGTCCCCAGCGTGATGCGTCTTGCCTCATTCTCCTTCGAGAAAACACCCCTAGGGCCGCCAGACGAACGTCGATCGACCGCGCCACATACAGTACGATGACCATCCGGCCGACGATCGATTTCTCGACGGTGATGATTCCGAAAATCGACCCTCGAAATTCTTCCCGACCACGGTGCATCGCTCTCGACCACCGTGCACCGCGAGCCACATTCGGGACGGCTAGCATCTTCATGACTGCTGGAGCCCTCTCGTCAGAAGTGTGCCCCAGTCGATTGAGGTGAACATGACGTCGAACCCTGTGCGTTCTCAACGCGCCCGCTCCATCGGTCTCGCCGGCTCGCTGGCGATTCTCGTCGGATCAACGGCTGCGTGTACGGCGGTGGGGAGAGTGTCGGGGCCCGGGACGGGCCAAGGAACCGGCGTCGCCGGCAACAAGGGCCCCGGGACCGGCAACGGTGGAACCGGCCCCAGCACGGGCACCGGAGGGACCGGCGGCATCGTGGCGATTCCGAACAACGGCCAGGCGTCGTCGAACACCAGCTGGTACGACGCGCTCAAGGCCGCCGACTGCACGGGCGCGCCCACGGCGCTGCCGTCGTCGCGCATCTGGCGCCTCTCGGCGACCCAGTGGGCGAACACGGTCGCGGCGGCGCTCGGCGTCGCGGCGCCGGACGTGACGGCGTTCCCGCCCGATCAGCTCGATCCGCGCACGGGCTACAACGACGACTCGACGGGCGACAAGATCACGCTCGGCCTCGCGTCGTCCTACTTCGACAAGAGCGACGCCGCGGCGACGGCGGCGGCGCCCACGGTCATCGCCGCGAACGCGTGCCTCGGTCAGACCCCGATCTCGGCGTCGTGCGGCCAGATGTTCGTGTCGAAGTACGGCGCGCAGCTCTTCCGCCGCGCGCTCACCTCGGCGGAGACGACCAGCTACGCCGGCTTCCTGGCCAGCCAGGTCTCGGCGGGCGACACCAGCCAGCAGGTGGTGGCGTCGACGCTGAAGGTGATGATGATGTCGCCGAACTTCGCCTTCCGCACGGAGCTCGGCAACAGCAAGCCTGGTCCCGTCGATCTGACGTCCGACGAGGTCGCCTCGCTGCTCTCGTACTCGATCGCCGACATCCCGCCGGACGCGCAGCTGCAGGCGGTCCAGGCGCAGCTCACGGATCCGACCGTGCGCCAGGCGCAGGCCGAGCGCCTCGCGGCGATGCCGGCGGCGAAGACGAAGCTCAACAACTTCTGGTCGCAGTACCTCGCGCTCGGCGATCAGCCGACGACGGCGGGCATCGACCAGTCGGCGTGGAACGAGTCGACGACGTTCTTCAGCAAGGTCGTCTGGGACAACAACGGCACGATCAAGGATCTGCTCACGGCGCCGTACACCTGGGGCGACACGACGGTGGCGCAGGTCTACGGCAACGCGAAGCCGGACTCCACGGGCAAGATCACGCTCGACCCCACGCAGCGCGCGGGCTTCCTCACGAGCGTCGCGATGCTCTCGCAGACGGCGGCGCCTTCGCAGGCCGCCACCGTCATCCACCGCGGCCTGCTCGTCCGCGAGCGCGTGCTCTGCCAGATCCCGCCGCCGCCGCCCGCGACGGTCGTGCCGGATCCCACGCAGATCCAGATGGCCGGTCCGAACGCGACGGCGCGGCAGAACTACACGCAGTTCACGATGGACCACCAGTCGTGCAACGCCTGCCACAGCTTCTTCCAGCCGCTCGGGCTCGCGTTCGAGGCCTACGACGCCAACGGCAAGTTCCGCACGCAGTACCCGGCGCCCATCAGCCAGCCCATCGACACGACGGGCACGCTCGACCAGGCCGGTGACGCCGCCGGCGCCAACATGGGCGCCTACAAGGACGTCGTCGGCATGGCCACCATGCTCGGCGGCAGCCAGATGGCGGGGTACTGCATGGCCCAGCAGTTCGCGGAGTACGCCCTCGGGCGCTCCGTCAGCCTCGACCAGGAAGCGTGCATGGTCCGTGGCATGGGGGATTACGTGACGGGGAAGCAGGGGCAGGTGCACACGCTGCTCGCATCATTCGCCGCGACGCCGACGCTGACCCGGAGGTTCCACCAATGAGCCGTAAGTCCACGATGCGTTTTCCCCGACGCACCCTGCTGAAGGGGCTCGGCGCAGGCGCTGCGCTGTTCGGGCCGTTCCTGAAGCACCGCAGCTCGATGGCGCAGTCGGCGACCCCCGCGGGCAACTTCCTCGTGTTCTACACGCCGAACGGGCACAAGCGCGCGCTCACCACGAACGGCGTCACGGTGCCGGCGTTCGACGCGACGGGCTCGTCCTCGTCGCTGACGCTCGGGTCGGCGATGCAGCCGCTCGTCCCTCACGTGAGCGACCTCGCCGTCATCCGCGGGCTCAACCTCAAGACGCCGACGTTCATCGCGAGCCACCAGGACAACTGCCGCCTGCTGACGTGCGTGGGCGCGCCCAAGGAAGGCAACGACAACAGCCAGTTCACCGGCTACGGCCCGTCGATCGATCAGTTCATCGGCATGCAGTTCGGCGAGCGGCCGCTCGTCGTCGCCGTCGATCCGTTCCGCGACATGCCGCACTGGCGCAACTTCCTCAACTGGCGGTCGTCGGGCGTGAACGAACCGTTCACGAAGGACTTCATGGCCGTCTACACCGACCTGTTCGGCATGCTGACGGGCCAGACGACGACGCCCGACCAGACGGCGGCGCTCATGCGGGCGAAGGCGCGCAACAAGAGCATCCTCGACTTCGTCGTCGGCGACATCGCCACGTTCCGCTCGCGCATCAACGCGAACGACAAGGCGCACATGGACGCCTACCTCGACTCGATCCAGTCGCTCGAGACGAAGGTCACGTCGATCGCGTCACTGCCGGGGACGTGCAGCACGACGACCCTGCAGCCGGCGGTCACGACGATGGAGGGCGTGAAGGCGCCCATCCAGAACGACGACAAGTCGGCCAACGGCCTCACGATGCAGCTCCAGGCGCGCGGCCGCCTGTGGATGGACATGATCTCGACGGCGTTCGCCTGCGGCACGCGTCGCGTGGCCACGATCCAGTGGCAGGGCGCCTCCGAGGGCTACGATCCGGCCGGCGACATGGGCTCGCCGACCCACCACAGCGTCAGCCACGGCTCGGCGCCCGCGCAGCACTGGGCGGACATCGACACCTGGTACTCGACGCAGTTCGCGTACATGCTCGACTCGCTCAAGACGTTCAACGTCCTCGACAAGACCGCCATCGTCTGGGTCAGCGAGATCACCGAGGGCCACAACCAGATCGACATGGTGACGGTCGTGGCCGGCGGCCAGTCCCTCGGCCTCAAGATGGGCCAGTACATCAAGTATCCCATCACGGGCGGTGCGCCCGAGGGCTCGGGTGCGATCCCCGTTCAGCAAAACGCGGCGAACAAGGGCCTCAACGACCTGTACGTCACGCTCCAGAACGCCGTCGGCGTGAAGCAGATGACCTTCGGCGATCCGAAGTACTGCACGGGCGGCCTCGCCGAGCTCAAGGCGTAGCGCGCCGTCTACGAGCCCTCGAGCGCGAGGCGCAGCGCCGCGTAGGCGCGGTGCGTGCGCAGCTTCACGCCCGTGACCGTCGTGCCGAGGGCGGCGGCCGCCGCGACGAGCGAGAGGCCCTCGCCTTTCACCAGCTCGAGGGCCGCGCGCTGGGGCGCGGAGAGCGCGGCGAGGGCGCGTTCGACGCGGCGGGCGGCCTCCTTCGCGGCGAGCAGCTGCTCGCCGCACGGATACGGCGCGCGCTGGTCGACCTCGAAGTCGACGTCGTTCACCGTCGGTCCGAGCTCCGCGCGGTAGGCGTCGACCAGCTGGCGGCGCGCGATCGCGAACGCCCACGGGAGCACCTCGCTGCCCGCGCGGAACGTGTGCCTCGCCCGGTGCATGTGCAGGAACGTCTGCTGCACGAGGTCCGGCACGAGCGCCGCCTCGCGCACGCGCCGGCGCAGGTAGGCCGCGAGCCGCGGCGCGACGTGCTCGTGGATCGCCGCGAAGGCGCTCTCGTCGCCGCGGGCGTAGCGGCTCATGGCCTCGTCGGCGTCGCGCGACGACGCGGGCGCGCGGCGGCGCGCGACGCGAGGTCTCTCGAGGAAGGCGAGCGCGGTGGTCATGATGCCCTGTAGAGCAACCGCCGGGCCACACGCAAAGGCCGGCTTTTCGTCGGAGAGGCCGCGCACGCGTCGGTCGAGATGTCCGACGTCGGCCGAGTTGACCGGCGCCCTTCACGGACCGCCCGGTCAGCTTGACCGCCTCTACTTGCGAGGCCGGGGGACCTGGTACTCGTTCAGGCGGAGCACCAGCGTGCTGCGCGCGATGCCGAGGGCCTTCGCGGCACGGCTCTGGTTGCCGCCGCACTCGGCGAGCACGCGCAGGATGCGCTCGCGCTCGTCCTCGCCGGGCAGCGCGGCCGCGGAAGGGGAAGCTCCGATGCCGAAGCCGACGGGCGGCGCGGAGCCGAGGCCGCTGCCGGTCTCGGCGCGCGCGGGCGGATAGGGCGCCGCGAGCTCGGGCGCCGGGCCGATGTTGGGCGCCATCGCGGCCGACATCGACTCGATGAGCAGGTGCTCGGGGAGGATCTCGTCGCCCGTGCACAGCAGGACGGCGCGCTCCATCATGTTCCGCAGCTCGCGCACGTTGCCGGGCCACACGTACGACTCGAGCATGAGCCGCGCCTCGTCGGAGAGATCGGGCTCGTCGCGGCCGAGCGGCTCCGAGAACTGGCGCAGGAAGAGCGCCGCCAGCGGCGCGATCTCGCCGCGCCGCGCGCGCAGCGGCGGGATGTGCAACGTCATGCCGTTGAGGCGGAAGTAGAGGTCGCGGCGGAAGCGCCCCGCGGCGACCTCCTCCTCGAGGTTGCGGTTCGTCGCGGCGACGAAGCGGACGTCGATGGCCTTGGGCTTGAGGCCGCCCACGCGCGTCACGAGGCGCGTCTCCAGCACGCGCAGGACCTTCGCCTGGAGCAGGAGCGGCATCTCGCCGATCTCGTCGAGGAAGACCGTGCCGCCGGGCGCCGTCTCGAGCAGACCCGGCTTGGCCTCCGAGGCGCCCGTGAAGGCGCCGCGCTCGTGACCGAAGAGCTCGCTCTCCAGCAGGTGCTCCGAGAGCGAGGCGCAGTTGAGGCAGAGGAAGGCCTTCTCCGCGCGCGGCGACATGCGGTGCACGGCCTCGGCGAGCACCTCCTTGCCCGCGCCCGTCTCACCGACGATGAGGACGTTGATCGTCCCGGCGGCGGCGCGCTCGGCCAGCTTGTAGACGCGGTCCATGACGGCGTCGTGCGGGATCTCGTTGCCGGTCGCCCCGGCGCGCTCGCCCTGCTCGCCGCGCACGCGCCGCGACGCCGCCGAGACGAGCGCCTCGGGCGTGCGCCCGTCGCGCGGGTAGGTCGCGAGGCCGGTGCGCACGATGGCGCCCGCCGTGGCGAGCGCGGCGTCGAGCTCGCGCACCATCTGCTCGGCGACCTCGGGCGCCGTGCTCGCGAGGAGGATCTCGTACTCGTTGGGGCCGTAGAGCGCGAGCATGTCGGGCAGGCGCAGCACGGGCGCGACGATCTCGGTCATGCGGCCGGGCGACAGGGCGCTCGCGACGTGCACGCGGACGAGCGCGAAGGGATCGCGCGTCGCCTCCGAGCGCGCGCACTCCTCCTCGAGGCGCGCCTCCATGTAGCCGTGCGGTCGTAGCACGCGCACGCGCGGCGGCAGCCGCTGCTGCACCATGAGGATCGTCGAGCCGATGGCCACGGCCTCGCCGGGCGCGATGGTGACCCGCTCGCCGGGCGCGAGCGCGACGTCGCGGACGCGCGTCTTGTTGGCGCTGCCCAGGTCCTCGATCTGCAGCACGTCGCCGATGTGCAGCCGCGCGTGGTGACGCGAGGCGAGGGGATCGTCGAGACGCACGTCGGCATTCTCCGCGCGGCCGATGGTCAGCATCCCGCGCGGGGGCAGCGGGTGCGTGGCGAAGAGCTCCGGCCCCATGACGAGCAGGTGGTGGCCCATCGAGCCGGGCTCTGCAGTGTTTTCGAGGACTGTCGCGGGAACGGGCACCGCAGGACCTCCTTCAAGAGTCGAGCCAGTATCTACGTCGCGTCGGGCTTGTCGAGAGGATCGCGCGCTTCGGCCAGATTGTCGGACACCTCGGTCAGATCGAGCGACGCGCGTCGGTCAGTTCGTCCGCGCGCGCTCCTTTCAGTCGATTCGTCCGGGGCGCGGGCAGATGGTCCGACGCTTGCTGAACGGCTCGACGCATGGAGCAAGGCATTTTGCACTATCCCGGTGACGGCGGTCGAGGGCCCAGGATAGAGTCGCGCCACATGAAGAGATCCCGGGGGGGAGTCGTCGGGTCGCTCGCGCTCTTCTTCCTTCTCGCCGTGCTGGCGGCCCCGGGCTGCGGCGCCGAGGCCGACGAGCTCTTCTGTGACGGGGCGGGGTGCGGCTTCTCCAACCTCGAGTGGTCGCGGCTCACGCCGCTCGCCGACTTCGAGCCCGTGCCCGTGGACGCCTCGAACGCCGCGTTCGGCGACCCGCACGCCAACCTGCTGGGCAAGTGGTTCTTCCAGGACACCCGCTTCTCGGGCGCGGGGACGCAGGTCGACGCCATCGGCCGGCCCGCGGCGGTCGCGCGCGCGGCCAAGGGGCAGCCACTCAACATCTCGTGCGCGAGCTGCCACGACCTCAACCACATGGGCATCGACGTCGCCTCGACGCCGGGCAACGTGTCGTCGGGCGCGGGCTGGACCGACGTCAACGCGCTCTCGGTCGTCAACAGCGGCTATCAGGACCTCTACTTCTGGAACGGGCGCGCCGACTCGTCGTGGGCGCTCTCCTTCGCCGTCGCCGAGAGCGGCACGACGATGAACGGCAACCGCCTGCACACGGCGCACGTCATCGCCGACGTCCAGCAGTACCGCGATCATTACAACCTGGCCTTCAAGGATCAGGTGCCGATCCCGCCCAACCAGACGACGTGCGCGATCTCCGCCGTCGTCGTTCCCTCCGGGGCCCTGGCGGGGCAATGCCTGGTGTGCGACCCCGCGCTCTGCCGCCAGGTCACCGACGCGGACGGGCTCTTCGCGGGCTGCTTCCCGAGGTTCCCGCTCAACGGAAAGCCCGGCGACGGGAAGTGCCACCCGGGCGATCCCAAGGAGCCGTGGGCCGACGCGTTCGACT
>Ga0265339_10001763_pt1 | contig 15951 bp, 13 predicted proteins | sample 4CB219metaG_FD_202085 | JGI IMG/M metagenome (GOLD analysis project Ga0265339, IMG submission 202085) | Rhizosphere microbial communities from Carex aquatilis grown in University of Washington, Seatle, WA, United States - 4-CB2-19 metaG | ecosystem: Host-associated > Plants > Roots >... | reverse complement strand
TACACGGAGGCACGGAAGCGCGGAGCAGATATTCCACTCCGTGCCCGTTTCTCCGGGTGAATGTTTCAGCTTCTCTCAGGGTTTCTTTACCGGCATGCGGAAACCGCTGCGCGTTGCCTGCTCCCACTCGTTGAGCGGATGGAACTGGCGCATGGCGCGCAGTTGCTCGAAGCGTGGCGCGCCGTCGCGCTGCTCCTGCTGCCAATCGGCGGCAAAGCGCCCGGAGCGGATCTCCTCCAGCGCTTCTTTCAGCCGCGGCTTTACATCGAGGTCGGCGAAGCGGTAGCCGCGCGACATCGAGCCGTACTGGCTGGTGCGCGAATGGAAATCCATCTGCGCGATCATGCCGGTGTCGACGAAGTGCTGCGCCGTATAAGCCAGCTCTCCCGACATGTAGAGCTCCATCAAGACCGCTTCGGGCGGATAGCCGGCCTCGATCATCGTCTCGATGGCACCCATCAGCACGGCCCCGAAGGCTGGGCCGAAGCCCTGCTCGGTGAACAAATCGAGCGCCGCTTCGTCGGCCATCGACATCTCGAGGCAACCGGCGCGTGTCGAGCCGACCCCCTTGGCCAGCGCCAGCAAGCGCCGCAGGGCGCGGCCGCTGGCATCTTGATGCACGCCGACGAAGCTCGGGAAGCCGCGCCCGTCGACGTAGCGGTCGCGCACGCCCGGCCCGATCATGCGCGGCGCCAGCAGCAGCACGTCGAGCCGCGGCGGCGGCACAATATGGCCAAACGCGACCGTATAGCCGGAAGCGAACGACAGCGCCGCGCCGTCGGCCAGGTGCGGCGCGACGTCGCGCTCGTACACCGCCGGCATGATCTCGTCCGGGATCAGCAACATGACGACCTGCGACTGGCCCACCGCCGCGGCGATATCGAATGCGGCAAAGCCTTCTTCGGCAGCGCGTGCACGCGCCGCATCGCCGATGTTGCCGACGATGACGTCGAGCCCGGAATCGCGCAGGTTCAGCGCTTGTGAGCGCCCTTGATTGCCGTAGCCCACGACCGCAATACGCTCGCCGCCCAGCGCGGCGAGGTCGGCATCCTCGTCGTGGTAGATCGTCGCCATGTCCGCCGCGTCCCCCGTTTCAATCAAACGACCCAACCAGCTGCCCGACGCCGGGTCGCGTTGTCAAGGAACGCGTCGCAGCCCGCGCGAGGTGGGACGGGCGCCGTCAGCGCCAGGCACGACTGAGCGGCCGGCAGAAGCCTGCCTTTCGGTGCGTCCGGCTCCCGGGGACGCGACCAGTGGAATGTTACGGCTTCTTGCTCGATGACGCGGCCGCGGCTGGCGCGGCGGCGGGCGCGCTGCCGTCCACCGTCAGCTGCGGGCGCAGCTGCTCCAACATCTTATCGCCGATGCCGCGCACCAGCTTCAGATCGTCGACGCTGTGAAATTGCCCGTTCTTCTCGCGTTGCTCGACGATGGCCTTGGCCTTCGACGGTCCGATCCCCTTCAGCCCCTCCAGCTGCGCCGCCGTCGCCGTGTTCAAATTGATCGGCGCCTCCGCCCCGGCGCGTCCGGCCGAGCCCAGCCAGAGCGCGACGAGCGCTACCGCCGCCATGCGTGTCAGTGTTCTCATGCTGCCTCCTCCTGCGGCGTCATCGCGCCGCGGTTTCGATTGGCGCCCCGCGGGAGCCGGGCAACCATCTTCTAGCGCAGTCGCCAGCACGGGGTAAATTTGATATGTAGATTCAAGCGATAGTATTTTGAATGTCTCGCATGGAGTTGCCGCCAGCTATGCCGCGCAAGCGTGCGGCGCCACCACCGACGCCCATCTACTGGATCGCCGGCGGGCTGGTCGGCGGTCAGCTCGCCGCCGCGGCGCTGGCAGGCTGGTGGGTGCGCGGCGTCGCGACGGCCGTCTTGGTCGTCGCGCTGGCGCGCTGGCGGCGCGCCGCCCTGCCGGCGGCGCTGGCCCTCGCCGCGGCCGTGCTCGGGCATTGGCAGGTCGATCGGCAGCGCGACGCGTCGACCGGCGACGACGTGCGCGTCCTGGCGGGGGCGCGCGCCTGGATTCGCGGCGCGGTCGTCGAGCGGCCGTTGCGCCGCCCCGACGCGCTGCAGCTCGTCGTCGCCGTCGATGCGGCGCGGCGCGGCGCCGACTGGCAGGGGTCGGCCGGGCGCGTGCTGGTGACCGTGCAGAACGTGACGCAGGCCTGGCAACGCGGCGATCGACTCGAGGCGCTGCTCGCATTGCGCACGCCGCACAACTTCGGCAACCCCGGCGAGGTCGATTACGAAGCGTACGTGGCGCGACGCGGCATCGCCGCCACGGCGTTCGCGACCAGCGATCGAACGTGGTGGCGCGCGCCGGCGAGTGCCGCGAGTTGGCGCGCGCGGCTCGATGCGTGGCGCAGCGCGACCGCACGGACGCTGCAGGCCAGCCTCGATCCGACCACCGCCGCGATCGCCGCGGCACTGCTCATCGGTGAAGACGGCGCCCTCGACGATCGGGTCCGCGCCCGTTACGCGCGCGCCGGCGTCAGCCACGTGCTGTCGATCTCGGGACTGCACATTGCCTTGGTCGCCGCCGCCGCCTTCTCGGCGGCGCGCTGGCTGCTCGGGCGCAGCGAGCGACTGTTGCTGACCGGCCTGGTGCCGAAGTTGGCGATGGCTGCGAGCCTCGTGCCGGTGCTGCTGTACGGGGCGATCGCCGGCGACAACGTCGCCACGCAGCGCGCCGAGGTGATGGGCGTCCTGGTCGCTGCGGCGCTGCTGCTCAATCGGCCGCGCGACTGGCTCGCGCCGCTCGCCGTCGCCGCGATCGCGCTCTCGTTGGCCACCCCCGGCGTCGCGAACGAGATCTCGTTCCAGCTGTCGTTCATCGCCGTGTTCGGTCTCGCGCTCGGCGTGCCGCGACTCACCGCGACGTGGGAGCGCTGGGCCGAGGTGCACCTGTTGCGGCTGCGCAGTCGGCGCTGGGACTGGGCGCGTTGGCTGGTCGGCAAGCCGCGACGCTCTGCGCCGTCCTCGCCACGGCGCCGCTGGCGGCCTGGCACTTCAATCAAATCTCACTCGTCGCGCCGCTCGCCAATCCGCTGGTCGTCCCGTTGCTCGGCATGATCACCGTCGGCGTCGGCTTGCTCGGCACCCTCGCCGTCGCCGTCGCGCCGCCGTTGGCGCCGCCGCTGTTTCGCATCGCCGGCGTGGCGATCCGCATCGCCGATCAAATGGTGTCGTGGCTCGCGGCGCTGCCGGCGGCAAGCGTGCATGTCGTCACACCCTCGCTGCTCGAGCTCGCCCTGCTCTATGGCGGCCTCGCCGCGTGCCTGCTGCGCGGCCGATTGCGCCTGTGGCTGTTGAGCGGTTGCGTGCTCGGGCTGGTGACCGACGCGCGCGCGTGGGCGCTGGCTCGCCAGGCGCCGGACACCCTGCGCATCACGTTCATCTCGGTCGGTCAGGGCGATGCGGCACTGGTCGAGCTCCCCGGCGGTCGCGTCTTGGTGGTCGACGGCGGCGGGCTCGGCGGACGCTTCGACGTCGGCGCGCGCGTCGTCGCGCCGCAGCTGTGGCGGCGCAAGATCGCGCGCGCCGACTGGCTGGCCCTCAGTCATGCCGACTTCGATCACTTCGGGGGGTTGGCATTTCTCGTCGAGGCATTCGCGCCGCAGGCGCTGTGGTGGAACGGCGTGCCCGGCCACGGCGAGCGTTTCGCAGAGCTGCGCGACGCCGCGACTGCGCACGCCGTGCGCTGGCGCGAGCCGGCGGGACGGACTTGGAACGTGAACGGCGTCATCCTCCGCGCCTTCGAGCCATGGGCCGCGCTCGGCGGCGGCGACAACGATCGCTCGCTGGTCCTGCAACTGCGTTACGGTGGGCGCGCCGTCTTGTTCACCGGCGACCTCGAGCGCGGCGGTGAATCCGCGCTGGTCGCGCAGTGGGGTGCGACGCTCGCCAGCGACATATTGAAGGTTCCGCATCACGGCAGTCGGACATCGAGCTCAGCCGCGCTACTCGCCGCCGTGGCGCCGCGCGATGCGGTGATCAGCTGCGGCGCCGGCAACCGCTTCGGCTTCCCGCATCCGTCGGTCGTCGCGGCGTACGCGCAACGCGGCACGACATTGTGGCGCACCGACCGCGACGGCGCGGTCACCATGGTGATTCGCGCCGACGGCGCGTTGCACATCGATTCAGCGCGCTCCGCGGCCGCGCGCGATGCGTCACGCGGTCCTTGACAGCGCGAAACGGCCGAGCTTACAACGCGGCGTCTTCGAATCGACCGACGCACGTATCCACGCGCCAAGTGGCGCGCGAGTGGTGGGCTCTCGGATACGGACGGCGGCGATCGCAAGACGTTCGGCTCTGCGGTTCGGACAGAAGGAGGGGGGACATGCTCAGACGGCAAGCCTGGCTGGCGTGGCTGGCTGGAGGTGGGTGGCTTCTGTTCGCGGTCGCGGCGCACGCGATGTTTCTCGACGACGATCAAAACGTCACGCTGCGCGCGCGCATCTACAGTCAAGCGGCGATCCGCACGCAGAACTCGGAAGTCTTCACCAACCCGACCACCAAGACCGGACAGCTCGTCCAGCAGCGCAACTTCTTCAATCCCGAGCTCGATGCCAAGCTGACGTCGTATCTCAACTGGATGAACGGTGGCGGGCTCGACTGGATCAAGCCCGACGACCTCCGCTTCCGCATCGCCGGCTGGGGCTTCTACGACGGCATCTACGACTACGGCTCGCAGCAGTTCGACAACTCGCAAGCCAAGGTCAACGCCTCGTTCATGCCGGTGCCCGAGCCGGTCGGAATACGTCCGGGCGGCTGGTATCTGCGCGGACCGAACATCAAGTTGTGCTCAACCGGATCGACTCGCTGTTCCGCTCCGACCACGTTCGGCGATGCATTCCCCGATTACGACTTGGAAGATCCACGCAGCGTGTACGCCAACCAAGCGCGCGTGAATGAGCTCTATCTAAGCTACTCGAAGGGCCCGTTCTTCTTGCGCTTCGGCAAGCAGAGCATTTCCTGGGGCGAATCGGACACCATCGCGCTGCTCGATCAGAGCAACCCGTTCGATCTCACGCTCGCCGCACCGGGCTTCTTCGAAGACATCGACGAGGCGCGCATTCCTCTCTACACGTTGCGCACCAGCTACAACATCTTCGACTCGCTTGGCCCCCTCTCGAGCGGCTTCGTGGAAGGCTACTGGGTTCCGGGCGGCATGGATGCGACCACAGCGATCACCCCCTATCCTAACGGCGCCAGCCCCTATTCGCCGCGCGGGATAGACCCGCAGTTGCTGAGCACGCTACCCGGCGGCGTCTTTCCGCCGACCTTCCAGTTCGTGCTTTATGATCACATCCCACAGTCGGATATCAGCAGCAGTCGGTGGGGCGTGCGTTTCCAAAGCGTCGTCGATCGCTTCCTGACCCTGCAAACGTGGGTGTACCGCACGTTCCCGAACCCCGTGCCTGTCAAAGTTGGATTCCGGACGGGCCAACAACTCAATATCAACGGCGTCAATACCTTTGCCGTCGCACTCGAGCATCATCCCGCCATGGTGTACGGCGTTGCCGGGACCTTCTTCAACGAAACGCTGGACGGCATCTTCCGCCTCAACGCACAGTTCTTCGAACACGAACAAGGATTCGTCCCGCAAACCAACCTCAATATTTGCCCCGTCGATCCGACAAACAACAAACCGTGCTCGAATTGGGCCCCGACTCCGGGACATCCCAACGGCGTTCCGCGCAATCAATTCTCGGCCGGGCAGGTTCCGTATGCGAATGTCCTCCGCTACGAGATCGGCTTCGATCGGTTTTTCTTCATGCGTTTTCTCAACCCGTCGAACAGCTTCGTGCTCAGCACCTCGATCGTCGGCAATTGGAACACCTCATTCACCGGCGACAATGAAAACCACTTCCGCTTCAGCGGTCAGCTAAAGCCGGGACCCGTGTGCACCGCGCGCGATGCCAAAGGCAATTGCACGGCACAGCGCCAGCGCGGCCAGTTCCAAGACGATTACGTCAACAGCTATCCGGCCGACTTCCAGGGCCAGATCACGGTGCAAACGGACTACATGCACGGTCGGCTGAGCCCGCGCTTGACCTTCATTCAGTCGATGGAAGGCACCGCGGCCCTGCACCCCAGCCTGATCTACCGCTGGAACGACTGGCTCCTCTTCCAAGCCGACTACCAGTACATCAGCGGCGCGTATTACGGCCTCGGTTTGTTCCGCGATCGCGATCAAGCCTCGGTACGCGTGACGTACCAGCTCAACTGACGCGAGCGCTCCAACACCGTCTGCGAAACGATGCCGGCCCGCGCGGGCCGGCATCGTCGTTTTGCGCCCGCTGCAACCCTTCACCGTAAGAGAAGAACGCCACGCTGACACGGAAATCGCGACTCTGCTGGCTTGAGGTGGTTTCTCTCCAGTGAACCGACAGTTGGTGCCACCTCGCAGCGATCATCTACTGTTGCGACCGCAACATCGTTGGCTAGCGGCTGTCCGCCCCCGCATCACTGGCGTCGCAGCCGCATCATTGGGGGATGCTCTGTGCGCTCGCGTCATCACCTACGGCCACGATCCGCTGATGCTGCGCGGCGACAACGGCTTAGTCTTCGGCACCAAAGTGTCCGTGTCGGTGGTGCGTCGTTACGGGGTCGGCCAAGAGTACATCACGCCATACAGCCCCAAGATAGAACGGGATGATTGAACGCTTCTTTTTGACGCTCAAACAAGAGTGGTTCTGGATGTACCGCTTCGAAAACCGCGACCACGCCTTCACAATCATCCGTGACCGGCTCGAGCGCTGCGACCGCGAACGGCACACTCGGCTGTCGAGTCTCACCCCCCGAACGAATTCCGGGAACGCTTAGCCGACTCATCTGTACGGAGACGAGGGGAACCCACACGCTTTGCGAAGGACGACGCAGGCGCCGCGAGGGTGCGTTAAGGTCTAAGAACTTGAGATCTACCACGGCTCGCGTTCACTGCGTCGGCATGCCGACCTCGGACACTCCTCTCGGCCGTCTCGACGCCAACGCACGGCGATGCACATGGCGGCAGGGCTGAAGATGGTGCACGACCCATGGCAACTCTTCCTGCGGCTGAAGGCAAGAACTCCGGCATGCTTCTCGCCAGAGTATCGACGGACCTTCGACACGAAGCCCGATTTACTATATCGCTAGAGCTGCGCTGAACATATATTCATTCTGACAAGCTAATCTCCTTACGAGAAGGCGATCCGTAAAGACGATGGAAAGACTATCAAGCAGGTCGCTGCCCGCGAAATGCCGGTACCATCGGGAACACGTCGAATCGTCATATTCTGGCATAGGAGACGGGGATATGAACGCACCATTCGCCCGAAGACACGTCGTTATTGGCGCACTGCTTATTTTCGTTCTCGCCGGCTGTGATTGGGCGCAATTCCGGGGCGGCGCGGCTCGCACTGGCTTTAACGCCGGCGAGGGCTGCTGTGGCCAAACAAGTCCCATTACTACAGCCAACGTTTCGGGTCTGCATCTCCTTTGGTCAGCTGCAGTTGGCGGCGCGCCGACGTGGGAACACAACTACGCCGGAAATCCGGTGATCTCCACCGGTAATGCTTAATTTGACGTGGGCGATGGCAAGTTGCATGCCTTCAACACCGCTAACGGCACGGAGTTGTGGTCGTCGTTTATCACCGGCGGAGAAGACTACGTCCTCGCGCAACCCACTGCACCGGCTGCAAACTCGTCGGCGGTATACGTAGCAGCTCCGCCGAATGCTTCGTTACAGGATCGCGTCTACGGATTTAGCGTCGCCGGGTCCCCGCTTTGGACTGCGATCGTCTCCGGAATATGCGATAAATCAACCCCCGCATTGGACGCGTCCAAGATTTATGTCGCGACCACATACGGCGTAACCGCCATCAACATTAGCGATGGCAGTATAGCCTGGAGCAGCACTGCAGGAACGGCGACGACTTGGACAGTGGCCAGCTCAGCGGCTATCTATTACGGAACGGCCGGTACGGTGAAGGCACTCGACATCAGCGACGGGCACCTACTCTGGACGAGCGCGGCTCTCGGAGGAACGGTGAACGACTTGGCGCTGTCCGACGGCAAACTGTTTGCCCGATTCGGATCCACGCTGCGCGCTTTGGATGCGTCAGCTGGTACTGCTATTTGGGCTGCCGCCGCTACCGTCACGACGCCACCGGCTATCGCAAACGGTCAGGTATACGCCGGAACCGGTAATGGCAATTTGCGTTCGTTCGACGAAGCCACCGGCACCGAGCTCTGGTCTACTCCTGCAGGAAACCCGGTCGGAGTCACTGTTGCAAACGGGGTGGTATTCACGACGTGGAACACACGGGCGTTCGACGCAAGCACTGGGACGCAACTTGTGAACCTCGGCAATGCTCTCGGAAATTCGCCCGAGTCTCCAGTGGCTAATGGCGTGTTTTTCGTCTCAAATACCTACAATCTACTTGCCTACATTCCCTAAATAGCCTCTCGGTTTCTGAAGTTTCCGAACGGAGGTTGCTCGACAGGGCTGGAGGACGCGCCTGAATCGACTGATTCTTCCGAACAAGGAGGTAGGCGTCGAACGACTTCGCGGAGGTAGCCGAAGTGGGTCTGCAGCACGGCTAACTACAGTCCTAACCTGCGGCAACCAAGTCACGCACCGTCTGCCTCCATGCGACGCGTGGAACCCAGCCTGTGTCGGCGCGCAACGCCTCCGCGCTGCCGACTAGGACTGGCACTTCGGAGGGGCGCAGGCGGGCCGCTGTGACGTCGACGTCGACCGCGACGCCTGCGGCGGCGATCAGGTCGTCCAGGATGCTGCGGATGGAGCGGCCGACGCCGGAGCAGACGTTGTAGACCGCCCCATGCGCGCCGCGCGCGGCGGCGGCGAGGTAGGCGTCAACGACGTCGCGCACGTCGCTGAAGTCGCGCACCGGGCTCAGATCGCCGACCGTCACCCGCGGCGGCTGCGCGCCGCGCGCGATGGCGGCGATCTGGCGGGCGAAGTCGGCGCAGACGAAGTCGGGGCGCTGGCCGGGGCCGGTGTGATTGAACGGTCGCACGCGCACGACGTCGAGCCCGTTGCGCGCCCACTGCGCTGCGACGACTTCCGCCGCCGCTTTGCTCGCGCCATAGGCGCTCAGCGGCTGCAACGGCGCCGATTCGCGCACCGGCAACGCGTCGACCGCACCGTATGCATCGGCCGAGCTGACGGCGACGACGCGGCAGTCGGGCGCGTGGCGGTGCACGGCGGCCAACACGTGCAGAGTGCCGAGCGCGTTGACACGCAGGGTCGCGCCGGGATCGTTGGCCGCCGCCGGCACGAACGCTTGCGCGGCGAGATGAAAGCACACCTGCGGTCGCACCGCCGCTACGGCGCGCGCCACGGCGTCGGCATCGGTGATGTCGGCGACGTGAACCGCCGCCGCATCGACGCCGAGCTCGGCCAGCGACGTGCGGCGCGCGGCGCGCCGCACGACACCCGCGACCTCGTCGCCTTGCTGCCGCAGGCGCGCCGCGAGGTGACGGCCGGCGAAGCCGTCGATGCCGGTGATCAGCGCGCGCAACACGAACCGGCTCAGGCGCCGGCGCGGCCGTAGCGGTCGGCGAGGCGCACGACGTCGTCGATCTCCGGCGTCGACACTTCGAGCAGCTCGCACTCGGTCCGCGCCGTGATGCGGTGGCGGCGTCCGGGCCACATGTGCACGACGTCGCCGGGCTGCACGACGACTGTCTCCAAGTTGTCCTCGCGCTCGCCGAGCTCGATCTCGGCCGTGCCGGCGAGCACGTACAACGTCTCGTCCTTGACGCGGTGGTACTGCAAGCTCAGCGCTTCGCCGGCGCGCACGTGGAGAATCTTTCCGACGTAGCGATCGGTCTGTGCCCAGACCAGCTCATGGCCCCAGGGCTTATCGATGCGCGTCGGGCGCGCCGTGCGCACTTGGCTCATGCCCGCCAGTAGAGAACCAGCGCTGCAGTGAGGATCCACAGCAGGACGTCGATCAGCAGCGGGCGGTCGGTGAGCAGCAGCTGCGTCGGGTTGCCGCCTTCCTCGCGCTGATGCACCAGGTAGAGGTAGCGAAAGATGCCGAACAGCACGAAGGGGATCGTCAGGTACAACTTGTCGGTGCCGAGCTTCTCCTGCACTTCGGCCGACGCGGTATAGTTCGCGTAGGCGACCACCACCGACGCGGTGACGACTGCCATCATCTGATCGAGGAAATACGGACTGTACTCGCGCAGCGCAGCCCGATGCTCCTCGGCGCGGCCCTCGAGCAGGACCAATTCATGGCGGCGCTTGGCGAAGCCGAGGAAGAGGGCCAGCAGAAACGTGCAGATGATGAGCCACGGCGAGACCGGCACGTTGATCACCACGCCGCCGGCGCCGGCGCGAATGACGAAACCGGTGGCGATCGACATGACGTCGAGAATCACCATGTCCTTGAGCGCGAACGTGTAGAGCACCTGCAGGAGCAGATAGCCGGCAACCAGCACGAAGAAGCCGCCGCTCAGCAGCAGCGCGAGGAACAAGCCGGCGCCCATCAGCGCGAGGGACAGCATCACCGCGGTGCCGCGCGGCACCCGCCCGGAGGGCAGCGGCCGGCGCGACTTGAGCGGATGCTGGCGGTCGCGCTCGCAGTCGCGAATGTCGTTCATGACGTACGCGCCGCTGGCGACACAGCAAAAGCAGACGAACGCCAGCAGCACGCGCGCCGTGTCGGACCACACGAACAGGTGCTTGGAGAAGATCAGGGCGGCGAAGAGCACGCTGTTCTTCGACCACTGCGTCGGGCGCAGCAGCTGCCAGACGTCGCGCAGCAACACGCCGGCTCCGGCTGCGGTCCGAGTCACTTGCGCATTTGGGGTGCCGTCCAGGATGCCTCCGACAGGATAGGTGTCAGGGGTGAGGTGTCAGGTTTCCGCAGATCGGGCAAGGCGGCCGACAGCTCCACCGTCACGGGGCTTTGCCGAATCACTGCCGTCGGCCCTCAGCGCTTCGCATGCAGCTACGCACGCCAGGACAGGAGATCCGACGCAGGGCTGAAAGCTGATGGCCGATCGCCGTCTGAGTAGAAGCTCCCCGACACCCGAAACCCGCCGCCGGCACCTCTCTTTTGGGCCCCCGCACTCGTGCTAAGCATCGCCGATTCCGCCAGGAGGAAACCAGCATGAAGCTCATCGAAGGCAAAGTGGCGATCGTGACCGGCTCGGGACGCGGCATCGGGCGCGCCGTGGCCGATCTGTTTGCGCAACACGGCGCGCGCGTCGTGATCAACGATCTCGACCGCGACGTCGCCGAGGAAGCGGCGGAAGCGATCCGCAAGACCGGCGCCGAGGCGCTGGCCGTCGCCGGTTCGGTGACCGACGCGGCCTTCCCGAATGCGCTGGTGAAGGCGGCCGTCGACCGCTTCAAGGCACTCGACATCATCGTCAACAACGCCGGCTACACGTACGACGGCGTCATCCACAAGATGAGCGACGAGCAGTGGTACGCGATGCTCGACTGCCATCTCACCGGACCGTTCCGCATCTTGCGCGCCGCGTCGTTGTACTGGCGCGACTGGGCGAAGGCGGAAGCCGAAGCCGGCCAGCGGGTCATCCGCCGCGTCGTCAACACATCGTCGACCTCCGGCGTCGCCGGCAATGCCGGCCAGGTGAACTACTCGGCCGGCAAGATGGGCATCGTCGGCGTCACCAAAACGCTGGCGAAGGAATGGGGCCGGTTGAACATCAACGTCAACGCGGTCGCCTATGGGTTCATCGAGACCCGCCTCACCGCGGCGAAGGACAAGGCGCAGAAGGAGTCGGTCGACGGCCACACGGTCGAGATCGGCATCCCCGACAAGATGCGGCAAATGGCGATTCAAATGATTCCGCTCGGCCGCGCCGGCACGGCGAAAGAAGCCGCCGGTCCGGTCTTGTTTCTCGCTTCGCCGCTCGCCGACTACGTCACCGGTCACGTCGTGCTGGTCACCGGCGGATCGTATATGTGACGGGGTTAGGTGCCGGGGATCGGGTGTCTGGGAGAATCCGATCCCGCCGCACGTCGTCGCAACCCACTCGATGCCCGCGAAACGTCCAAGCAAGCCGGCGCCCGGCCCTGCCAAGCGAGCGAAGCGCGGCGCCGCGGCGCCGATCGGCGCGCTGTACGCGGCCCTCGATCGGGCTCATCCGGACGCCAAGCTGGCGCTCGATTTCGCTTCGCCGCTGCAACTGCTGGTCGCCCTGATTCTGGCCGCGCAATGTACTGATGCGAAGGTCAATGAGGTCACGCCGGATCTGTTTCGCCGCTATCCGACGGCGCGCGATTTTGCCGAAGTTTCGCAGGACGAGCTCGAAGAGCTCATTCGCGCCACCGGGTTCTACAGGCAGAAGGCAAAAGCGGTGCGCGCCTGCTGCCAGCAACTGGTGGCGCGCTTCGGCGGCAGGGTGCCGAGCGACCTCGACGAGCTGTTGAGTCTGAGCGGTGTCGGCCGTAAGACGGCGAACATTCTGCGCGGCAACGCCTTCGGCATTCCAGGCATCGGCGTAGATACGCATGTCGGGCGGCTCTCACAGCGCCTCGGGCTGACGACGCAGTCGGACCCGGACAAGATTGAGGCCGATTTGGTCGGGTTGGTGCCGACCGAGAAGCAGATCCGCTTCTGCCACCTTCTGCAGTTTCATGGCCGGCGAATCTGCTTCGCGCGCAGACCCGACTGCCCCAACTGCGTCGTGCGTGATCTGTGCCCGTTTCCGGACAAAACGGCCCCCCCAGAGCCTAAAAACCCGCCATCGCGCTCGCGCTGGGTTGCGTAGGCGACCGCGCCTTCCGGTCCTGTCGGCGATCATCTTGATTCTTGCCGACCGCGTGAGGGCAGCAGCAAGGTGCGGCAATTGTTATGCAGTTGTTCCGCAGATTTTTTGCTTGGCAAGGGTGCCGCGCCGGGCTATCTAGGCGCGGCGGGGTGGGGGAAATCCGGTGGTCTGACCAACGAACGGCCTCGAAGGCTGAGTGGCGGGGAGCCAGCAGACGACTGCGCGACGGACGATGAACCGGGTCGAGATACATGAAGTCCCGAAGCGAGAGGTTGTCTCGTACCTCACGCGGCTCGGTCACCAGGTCGATCTTGCACCGCCGCAATCGCGTTTCGACTTCATCGTCGACGGCCAGGTTCGCTTGGCGTTGCGCGTAGCCTATCCGAGCTCGTCGCGCCGCCGTGTTCACGTCGGCGGACGCCATTACAACTACGTCTACCGCGCGTGGAACTTCAACTTTCATCACCGTGGTAAGGTCGGCGACCGCTACAGCGACTTCTTTGCCTGCGTGCCCTTGGTACCCCAACAGAATCTCGACCTGGCACAGGCATTCGTCATCCCGTGGGAAGCGATCAGCGGCAAGACGTTCTATCTGCCCGACTCGCGCCGGTCCTATGCCGGCAAGTTCGCCACCTTCCGCAACGCCTGGGCACAAATTCGTCCGAGCGAAAGCGGTGGCCAGCCGGTCAGCGCCTGAGGCGCGCGTCGCCTCTCGGCCGATCGCCAATCTTCATCGGCGCGGCCGATCCGAGACGGCACGCGATCAGCGATTGGCGATAACCCGATAAGGCGTCGCCTCTTCAATGATCCGCGTCCACCGACAGCTGGCTCAGGTGCTCGGCGGTGAACCAGTCGTCCGGGAAGGCGTGGTCGAAGGTTTCCTTGGTAAAGCGCCCGGCCGGCGTACCGCGGTTCTCTTTCTCGTTCACCCCGAGCATCAGCAGCGCAGTCGGCGCGGCGAAGGACCCGTCATCTGAGCGTCCCCAGGCGGCGCCGCAGAAGTTGGTGCGGTAGAGCTCGCCGGCCTTGTTGTACGTCAGCTTGTAATAGCCGTTGTAGAGCTCGCGATCGATGTAGAGGACGATCCTGCCGGCCTCGTAGTAGGGATCCTTGGGCGTGCCCTCGACGATCCACACCGGGCGGCGCACGTAGACGTTCTCCAACGTGAACCAGCCGGCCCCCTTGGCCCCCGGCGTCTCGTAGACCGCATTGTTGTACGGCAGCGTCATGACGCGCTTGCCGGGCGGCTCGTCGGTCAGGGGACGGGCGTACGGCGTGTCGGTGCCAACCGGACCGATGACCTCGGCGGCCTCGAGCAGCTTCCAGGTGAAGTACGTCGTCTTGTTGTCGTAGCAATCGGCGTCGTCGCCCTGCACTTCAAAACCGGGAATGCGGTCGCCGCGCGTCGAGCTACGCACCTGCCGTACGCGGCGAATCGTCGGCAGGAACGCCCACACCTTGTCCCACGTCGTCCAGTCATTGAAGCGCCAGGTCAGGACACCGACGCCCTCCAAATCCTTGGGCGCCAACGCCGCCGCCAGTTGGCGTGATTCGGTGTTGTCGGGCAGCTCGGCCGGCGGCGCGGCGGTCGTCCCGACGTAGTAGCGCTGCGACAACAGAATCTTCACCGTGCGCAGCACCTCGCCGTTCTGTTGCACGTCGCTGAGATCGAAGGTGTGCAGATCGCCGTCCATCTGCATGCGCCTGGCGCGGTAGTTGTGGACGATCTTCGTCGCCGCTTGCGGATCCTGCACGTCGATCTCGGCAAACGGCAGACCGAAGAACTTTTGCGGGATCTGTCCGCTGGCGAGGTCGGTCAGACCGCCGGTCGCCGCGTCGATGCCGAACTTGCCGCGGTTGGCCGCCGAGGCGTTCCAGAAGCGGTCGGTGTAGTTGGCGTGGAAGCGCGCCGCGTCGACCGGCACGACGCGCAGCGTGTACTCGCCGGACTGCACGCGCGCCGCCACCGGCGGCGGCAGCAACGCGCGCACCGGCTCGAGCGTCTGCGCCGTGATAGTGTCAGCCGTGACGGGAGCTGGCGTAGTTTGTGCCAGCGCGCGCGACGTCGCCGCGACGGCGCACAGCGCCGCCAGCGCCGCCACCAGGCGTCGTGCACGGCGCGGCTTTGCGACTAGAGTCGAGGTGCCGTCGATTCGAAATGCGCAGAGGAACGCGGATCCCCGCCGAAGCTCTCCCCCCCACGAGTACACCGATCCGCGTGCACCGCGGTCGTTCGACGAAGAGGTAGTCGCGGGCCTTGTCGGAGTTGGGGGTTTAGGGGGTGGAGATGCGTGGGCTGCCGGGGTGGAGCAATTTGGCCGGGGCCCGGATCTATCTGTGGGTTCCGAAAACGCGAGATGAGCGGGCGAGCACGAATGCGCGGCCCCACACCGGCTCATCGCCTTGCCTCAGCGGAAGGCCGACGACTATACACTGCCTCCGCCATGCCACGCCGCTTCGTTCGCGCCGTCTTGTTGTCGCTGTTGGCCTGCACGGGCAGCAGCTGTGTGCTCATCACCGGCGACTTCAGCCTACTGTCGCGCCATCCGCAACCGCTCGAAGAGCGCAAGATCAGCGGCAGCGGCAAAGCCAAGGTGCTGCTGCTCGACATCACCGGCGTAATCAGCAGCGACCCAATCGGCGGCTCGTTCGGTCTCGGCGAGCGCGAAAGCACGGTGGCGCGCCTCGAAGCGGAGCTCGACCAGGCCGACGACGACAACAAGATCAAAGCCATCGTGCTGCGCGTCGACAGCCCGGGCGGCACGGTAACCGGCAGCGACATCCTTTATGAACGCCTGACGCGCTTCCGCGCCAAGCACAACATTCCGATCCTCGTGCAGATGCTCGATGTCGCCGCCTCCGGCGGCTACTACATCTCGCTCGCGGCCGACGAGATCGTCGCCAGCCCGACCACCGTAACCGGCAGCGTCGGCGTGATCTTCACCAGCGTCAGCGTCGCCGGCTTGATGGACAAGATCGGCGTCACCGACCAGACGATCAAATCGGGCGCGATGAAAGACGCGGCGTCGCCGCTGCGCACCATGACACCGGCCGAGCGCGAGGTCCTGCAACGGCTGATCGGCGACATGCAGACGCGCTTCGTCGGCTTGGTGCGGCAACGGCGCACCAAGCTGACGCCCGACATGGACGCGAAGATGGTCGACGGGCGCATCTTCAGCGCCGATCAAG
>Ga0265339_10001757_pt1 | contig 15966 bp, 9 predicted proteins | sample 4CB219metaG_FD_202085 | JGI IMG/M metagenome (GOLD analysis project Ga0265339, IMG submission 202085) | Rhizosphere microbial communities from Carex aquatilis grown in University of Washington, Seatle, WA, United States - 4-CB2-19 metaG | ecosystem: Host-associated > Plants > Roots > Rhizosphere... | reverse complement strand
GCCCGATGCGCACTTCCTTCGCCTCTCGGTCGATGCTCGATTGCAGGTTGAAGTCGTGCGACACGCGCGCGCCCACGTAGCCCGCGGCGCGGTACTTCTTGACGACGGCGTCGATGTCCTCGCGCAGGCGCTTCTGCGTGAAGGGCACCCACTCGATCCAGGCCGTCTCCCAGTCGCGGTGGCGGAAGAGGGGGTCGAGCTCCGCCGACGAGAAGGCGTGGTTCCCGGTGATGTTGAGGGTCCCGAGCGGATAACCGGGGCCGCGATTGATGCGGACGTGGAAGTCGACGGCGCCCTGCACGCCGCGGGCCGCGGCGGCGTCGATGCGCACGTTGGCCTCGAAGAAGCCCTCGCCCCGCAGGTAGTCGATGACGTGGCCGCGCTCGAGCTCGAGTGCGGCGGCGCGCGCCGGGCCCGCGGGCGGCAGCACGTGCCCGGCGCGGATCGAGATGCGGCGCTGGATCTCGTCCTGCCGCACCTTCCAGCCGTTGCCCTCGACGAACACGTAGCGGAGGCGTTCGTAGGCCTGCACGTCGGCGACGAGGACGAGCCCGCCGCGCCCCGCGCGCGTCGTGATCGTCGAGGCGTAGCCGGCCGCCTCGAGGGCCTTCTGGATGCGGGGGATCGTGCCGATGAGGATGCTGCCCACCTGGTCGGCGGCGCCGGACTCGATGAAGGGCGAGCCCAGCGGCGCGACGCTGGCGATGAGCGCCTCGAGCTTCTCGTCCGGATCGAAGCGCGTCCCTTTGAGCTCGTAGCCGACGATGATCGCCATGGCGGGCGGCGGCCCCGAGGGGGCGGGGGCCGGCGCCGCGGACGGCGTCTCGTCCTCGGGCTCCTCGGCGTCGACGCCTTCCTCCTGGGCGCGCGCCGGTGCCGCGCGGAAAGACGCCGCCAGGCAGAGCGCGGCGAGGAGCAGCAACGGCGGCGAGGCTGGACGGGGACGTCTCACGGTGCGCGGGGTCAGTACCTGAGGGGGAAGTCGAGGCGGAGCTCGAGGCTGGCGTTGGTGGGCAGCGTCTCCGAGACGCCTTGCTGCGACGAGAGCGTGACGCGCTCGATGCCGGCGCCGAGGCCGAAGTAGTCGAAGCCCTGCAGGTCGAACTGCAGCGTCGCCTTGCTGCTGTTCTGGAAGCCCTGCAGGTAGTCGGCCTGCAGGTTGAGCTTGCGGCTGATGCGCTTGCGGATGCGGCCCTGGAAGCCGTCGGGGCCGACGGTGAGCCGGAGGTTCAGGCCGGTGAGCTTGAAGAAGGTGCTGTCGATGTACGGCTCCATGAGGTTCGCCAGCGTGTCTCGCGTGAGCTGACCCGCGACGTCGGCGCCCGTGTTGATGTTGGCACCGACGGTCGGGTTCTGAGTGCCGAGGCGCTGCGAGTCGGTCGTCGTGCGGCCCGTGAGGAGCAGGAAGGCCGTCTGCGTGCGGTCGAGGCCGTCGTCGGTCGACAGATCGATCTGCATCTCGCGCGCGGGGCCGTGGATGCGCATGCGGACGTTGTGATCGGCGCCGTTCCCGTCGGTGACGGTGCTCGTGGCCTGCACGTCGATCTCGGGCGTCTCGCCGTCGGCGATCGACTTCGTGTCGACGAAGGTCACGTGGTTGGCGTTGGCCACGAGGTCGAAGTCGCCGCGCATGCCGGGCAGGTTGAAGCGGCCGTCGGTGGGCCGCACATCGCCCGCGATGGCGGGCTCGGACAGCGTGCCGCCCACGTGGATGAGGACGTCGACGTGGATCTCGGGGGCGATGTTGTTCTGCACCACGAAGCCCTCGCCGACGGTGCGCACCGTGAGATCGAGGGCGAGGTTCGCGACGAGGGGCTTGCCCTCGTAGAACGGCCGCACCGAGGACTCGTTGACGCGTGGGCTGATGACGAGGCTCTGCACCTTGAAGTCCTGCACGAAGCGCCCCGAGACGAGCCGCGTCTCACCCGACAGCGTGAAGCCGTCGTCGACGTTGCCGCGCATGTCGAGATCGAACCCCAGGTCGTCCACCTCGAACGTTCCCGGGCTGCGGTAGACGAGGTGCTCGCCGTGGAGCGGCAGGTCGACAGCGCCCGGCTTGAAGGGGACGAGGCTCTTGAACTTCACACGGCCCGAACGCACACCCGAGGCGCCGATGACCAGCGTGCCCTGCTCGTCGAGCACGACCTTGACGTTGTGGAGGACGACGCCCTCGTTCGACAGCTCGACGATGCCGCTCTTGACCTCGACCTCGGTCCCGAGGTCGCGCAGGCGGAAGTCGATCGCGCCCAGGTCGAAGCGCCCCTTGACGTCGGGCTTGTCGAGCGTGCCGCCGAGGTGGGCCTTGATGCGCGCCGCGCCCTGCGCGTCGGAGATCGCGTCGGGCGCGAGGTAGGCGAGCACCTTCGCGCTGACGTCGCCCGACAGATCGGCCGAGAGGTCCTGCGGCTGGAAGCCGGGGCCGAGGCTCGCGCCTCCCGAGAAGCGCAGCGTCGAGCCGTCGACGGTCACGGCGACGTTCTCGACGGAGACGCCGCCGGCGTCGAGGGCGAAGACGCCCGAGCCGATCGTGACGTCGCTGGGGAAGTCCTTGGGACGCACCTTGATGGCGTTGACGATGGCGATCTGACCGCGCAGGTCGGGCTTGGCCAGCGTGCCGCCCGCCTTGACCTCGACCTTGAGATCGCCGCTGATGCTCTGGAGCGCGCCGCGCACGAACGGCTGAACCAGCTCGAGGTCGAGGTGCCCCGACATCGCGCCGCTGATGTTCTGGCCGTCGAGCCGCCCCTCCGCCGCGAGCGACCCGCCGTCGGTGGCGAGCGTCACCTTGTCGAGCGCGACATGGTCGCCAGAGACCGTCACGTGCAGCGGCGACGTCGTCTCGACGCGGATGCGCTGGACGATCGTCTCGCCGCTCTCGCCGGAGGTGTTGCGTGCGATCGAGAGCCACAGCTCCGAGAGCAGCACGTCGACGGCCAGCGGCTTGCCCGGCTGGACGTCGACCGTGACCCGGCCCGAGGCCATGCCCTTGCCGTCGCCGAACGCCGCGAGCTCGGGCAGCAGGGGGTCGAGCGCCACGCGATCGAACGACACGAGGCCGTGCGCGAGCGGACCGCCCTTGGCGAGGGCCGCGTCGGCATCGACGCGGAAGCGGCTGAAGAGCTCGCCGTCGACGTGCACGCCCGAGACCCCGGCGCCGGGCCCCACCTTCGTGGGCGCGAAGCGCAGGTGCGCGGGCCCGAGCGCGATGCCCCGCGCGACGACGTCCGCGAGGTCGAGCGTCCCGGCGAGCTCGGGATGCTCGGGGGTGCCCCCGACGTGGAGACGCGCGCTCACGCGGCCCTGCACGGGGACGTCCGCCTTGGCCAGGCCCGGCAGGGCCTCGATGGGCATGTCCGCGATGACGACGAAGACGTCGAGGTCCTGCCTCTTGAGGCCCACGTGGCCCGTGACGTCGAGGGCGCCGCCGCCCTGGTGGGCGACGTGGAGCGCCTTGATGTCGACGACGTCGCGCACGACGGACACGTCGATGGGGCCGACCGACAGCGGCGTGTCCATGACGGCGACGAGCGTGCCGGCCGGCACCTCGAGGCGCGCGACAGGCGCGTCGAGCGGCCCGTGCGCCTCGGCCTTGAACGAGAGCGGGCCACCCACGACGTCGGTGCCCGCGAGCGTCGCGAGATCGAGGTCGCGCGCCACGACCTCGAGGTCGAGCTCCGGCGAGCGGAGCGGCTTCGACGCGCGCTTGTTCCAGAGCTTGAGCTGCCCGTGCGCGCGCAGATCGCCGCCGAAGATCGCGCCCGTCAGCGCATCGAGCTTCGCGACGCCGTCCGCCAGGCCGAAGCGCGCCTTGAGCTCCTTGATCGACCGGCTGCCCACCGCGACGCCCTCGATGGTGGCCTCGCCGGAGGCCTTCGGATCGTCGAAGGTGCCGCCGGCCTGCGCCGTGACGCGCGCCTTGTCGGCCAGCGGCGGCAGGTGCATCTCCTCCAGCAGCCGGGCGAGCTGCGACGCCACGACGTCCAGGCTCAGCTCGAGGGCCTGCTTGGCGAGAAGGACGCGGCCCTTGGCGGTCGCCTCGGCGCCCGTGACGGAGACGGTGAGCCCGTCCGTCCGCGCGAGCTCCGGCGAGACGTAGGCGTCGCCGTGCAGGCGCACGACGCGCGGCAGCCCGCCGGCGCGCGCGCGCGCGAGGCGCAGGTCGAGCCGGCGCACGCGCGCCGACTGGTGCGCGAGGTCGGCCGTCGCGTCGAGGCGCCCATCGAGCACGCCGCCGGCCAGCGCGCGCAGCGGGGGAGGGACGTAGCTCTCCGTGTGGAAGCCGTCGAGCCGCACGCCCGCGTCGAGGGCGAGCTTCGTCGTGTCGAGGTGCGCGTCGAGCCCGAGGCGCCCGCCGCCCGGCGCGCCGAAGCCGAACTTCGTGACGTCGACCTTGCCGGCCTCGGCGTCGAAGCCGAGGTCGAATCCGATGCCCAGCGCCCGGTTGGTGTCGAAGGCGACGTCGAGATCGTCGAAGCGCGCCTTGACCTTCAGCTTGGCGAAGGTGTCGTGCAGGTCGATCGTGGCGCGAGCCCCTGGGCCGTCCGCGGGCCCGCCGTCGCTCACGACGAGGCCGTCGATCTTGCGCCCCGCGGCCACTGCCGCGAACGCATCACCCGCGCGCGAGAAGTCGCCTTGCAGCTTTATCCCCGGCGTCGACGTCGCGCCGTAGATCCCCGTGAAGAAGCCCTTGGCCGTGAGCTTGCTCTTGCCCGTCTCGGCCGCCGGCAGGTCGAGGAAGATGTCGTCCGACCACTCGGGCGTCGTCGCGACGCGGTTGATGGTGACGCGATCGAAGGGCAGCACGTTGTCGTCGAGGATCTTCAGGTAGCCGCCGCCCGTCGACACGACCGGTCCCGCGTCGAACCCGAAGATCGGATGGTTCGGATCCACCGTCGATTGAATGAGCGAGGCGCGCGCGTGCGTGTGCCGCAGCTCGAGCCCCCACGCTCCGGGGAAGTCGAAGATGACGTCCAGGTCGCCCAGCTCGGCGTTCGCGATCTCGAAGGCGCTGCCCGGCGTCCCCGGCGGCGGGGGCGGCCCGGGCGTCTTGGGCGCGAGCGCCGCGAGGAACCCGATGCCCTCGGTGTGCGCCATCGCGGCGAACCGCCACAGCACCTTGGGCACGCGCAGGTCGTGGATCGAGAAGCTGCCGCCGATGAGGGTGCGCAGCTTCACGCGCGCGTCGAGGTGCGGCACGTCGAGCACGACCGTGCCCTCCGGATCGACGATCTTGAGGTTGTCGACCGCGATGGGGCTCGGCGCGTCGGTGACCAGGTCGACGAGCGCGCGCAGGTGCCACTCGACGCCGCCGATCATGAGCTTGCCCTGGTTGGGCGGCAGCGCGCCCTCGATGAGCTTCCCGAGCCGCGGCCCCTGCAGCACCACCGACGCTGCGAGCACGGCGAAGGCGATCGTCCCGAGGATCCCGGTGACGGTGAGGCGTATCACTTTGAGTGCTCGGGACTTCGGCACGGAACGGGAGCATTTTCGCACAAACTCGCCGCCCCCCGGGACCTCACAGCGTCGGAAAAACCCGCGCTGTCGGCGCGCGAGACTTGAGCTAAGGTCCGCCCATGTCCGTCGCGCCGGCCTCGCGAAAGCCGAGCCTCTACGTCCTCGACGCCCTGAACTTCTTGTTCCGCGCGTTCCACGCGCTGCCGCCGCTCAAGACGACCAAGGGCGAGCAGACGGGCGCGATCTACGGCCTGTGTCAGATGCTGCTCAAGATCGAGCGCGAGGAGCGGCCCACGCACCTGACGTGCGTGTTCGACGCCCCGGGCGACAACTTCCGGAACCAGATCTACTCGGCGTACAAGGCGCACCGGCCGCCCATGCCGCCCGAGCTCGTGCCGCAGGTCGCGATGGTGCGCACCGTCGTCGAGGCCTTCGGTCTCACGACGCTCGAGGTGCCCGGCTACGAGGCCGACGACGTCATCGCGGCGCTCGCGCGCCTCGGTTCGGCGGCGGGCATGGAGGTGGTCATCTGCTCATCGGACAAGGACCTGCTCCAGCTCTGCACGGGCGACGTCACGATCCTCGACACGATGAAGAACCGCCGCCTCGGCCCCGAAGCCGTCCGCGAGAAGTTCGGCGTCGGCCCCGAGCAGGTGGGCGACGTGCTCGCGCTCATGGGCGACTCGATCGACAACGTCCCCGGCGTGCCCGGCATCGGCCCCAAGACGGCCGCCGAGCTCATCAACAAGTTCGGCACGCTCGACGCGCTCCTCGAGCGCGCCAGCGAGGTGAAGGGCAAGCGCGGCGAGGCGCTCGTCGCGGCGAAGGAGCTCGTGCGCACCTCGCGCGAGCTCGTCCGGCTGCGCGACGACGTGCCCTTGCCGAAGACTCTACCCGAGCTGCACCGCCTCGAGCCGGACCGCGAGCGGCTGCGCGCGCTCTTCCATGAGCTCGAGTTCTTCCGCCTCGAGAGCCAGCTCTCACCGACCGGCGCCGCGGACATCGCCGTCCACGCGGAGGAGCCGGCCCCGCCCAAGCCCGAGGAGCCGCCGCTGCCCGAGACGCTCGCGCCCGTGGGCCCGCCGCCCGACGCGCGCGTCGTGCTCGATCGCGTGGCGCTCGCCGAGCTCGGGCGCGAGCTCGAGGCCGCGGGCGCCTTCGCCGTCGCCGCGCTCTACGACGGCCCGTCGGCCGTGCGCTCCGACCTCGTGGGCCTCGGGTTCGCGATCCCGACGAGCGGGGACGGGCCGCCCACGCGCGCCTACGTCCCCATCTGTCACCGCTACCTCGGCGCGCCCGTCTGCGTCCCCGAGAGCGAGGTGCTGGCGGCGCTCGGCCCGCTGCTCGCGTCGCCGTCGATCGCCAAGCACGCGCACGACTCGAAGACCGTCGACGTCCTGCTCCGCCAGCGCGGGCAGGTCCTCGCGGGCGTCGTGAGCGATCCCATGATCGCCTCGTATCTCCTCGACGCCTCGCGCGCGCGCCACGACCTCGACGTCGTCGCGACGATCGAGCGGGCAGGGCAGGTCGCGCCGCGCCCGAGCTGGATGGGGACCGGGCGCACCGCGCGCACGGGCGTCGACATCCCCGTCGAGGAGGTCGGCCGCCGCCTCGCCGCCGAGGCCGCCGCCGTCCTCGTGCTCGCGCGCGTGCAGGCGCCGCGCCTCGCCGCCCAGAAGCTCAACGGCCTCTACCGCGACCTCGAGCTGCCGCTCGCGCGCGTGCTCGCGCGCATCGAGTGCCGGGGCGTCCGCCTCGACACGGACAAGCTGCGCGTGATCGGCGGCGAGGTCGGCGCGTCGCTCGTCGCGCTCGAGAAGGAGATCCACCAGCTCGCGGGCGGGCCCTTCAACATCGCGTCGCCCAAGCAGCTCGCCGACGTGCTGTTCGGCAAGCTCAGCCTCCCCATCATTCGCAAGACGAAGACCGGCCCCTCGACGGACGCCGACACGCTCGAGGAGCTCGCGGCCCTGCACCCCGTGCCCGCGAAGATCGTCGAGTACCGCGTGCTCTCGAAGCTCAAGGGCACGTACATCGACGCGCTCCCGGCGCTCGTGAACCCGCGCACGGGCCGGCTGCACACGTCGTTCAACCAGGCCGTCGCCGCCACGGGCCGGCTCTCGTCGAGCGACCCCAACCTCCAGAACATCCCCATCCGCACCGAGGTCGGGCGGCGCATCCGCGAGGCCTTCGTCGCGCGCCCCGGCACTCTCATCGTCTCGGCCGACTACTCCCAGATCGAGCTACGCATCCTCGCGCACCTCTCGGAGGACCCGGCGTTCCTCGACGCGTTCCGGTCGGGTCAGGACATCCACCAGCGCACGGCCGCCGAGGTGTTCGACGTGCCGGCCGCGCAGGTCACGGCCGACCACCGGCGCATCGCCAAGGCGATCAACTTCGGGCTCGTGTTCGGCCAGGGCGAGTTCGGCCTCTCGCAGGTGCTGCGCATCCCGCGAGCGCAGGCGCGCGAGTACATCGCGAGCTACTTCAACCGCTACGCCGGCGTGCGCCACTACATGGAGAACGCCATCGCGACGGCGCGTGCGGCGGGCGAGTCGTCGACGCTGCTGGGGCGTCGGCGCCCGCTGCCCGACATCCGCTCGACGCGTGCGCAGGACCGCGCGTACGCCGAGCGCATCGCGCGCAACACGCCCGTGCAGGGCACCGCGGCCGACCTTCTCAAGCTCGCCATGCTGCGCGTCGACGCGGGGATCGAGGCGGGCGTCGCGGGCGCCGCGGGCGCCGAGCTGCTCCTCACCGTGCACGACGAGCTCGTCTTCGAGGTCCCGGAGGCCGCCGTCCCGGCCTTCGGCGCCTGGGTCAAGCACGAGATGGAGTCCGTGTACGAGCTCCGGGTGCCCCTCGTCGTCGACGTCGGCTCTGGGCCCACATGGAGCAGCGCGCACTGACGCCCGGCTGCGATTCAGCTATGATGGCTTTGCTCTCATGACCCGCGCGCCCGAATTCCCAGGGGCACCGAGGTCCGTTCGCAAGTCGGCCCAGGGGGTCGCGTTCGGCCTCCTGCTCGCCACCGCCGGCTGCCAAAGGCACCCGTCGGACGGCGGAGTGACGTCCGCCGGCGGCGCGCACGACGCCGCCGGAACACGCGTCGCCGCGAACGTCGAGAGCGCCAACGGCGGCAGCGCCGGGGGCAACCCGAACAAGGCGCTCGCGCCCGAGCCGCCCACGCACCCCTTGCGCCGCTGCTTCCCGCTGCGGCCGGCCTGGGACGACGCCGCCGTCGCCGACCTGCTCGATCGCGCCGCCGATCTCTTCGACACGGGCGACTACCAGGGCGCGCTCGTGTGCGCCGAGGAGGCCGCGCGCCAGGCCCCGCGCTCCGTCGAGGCCCACCACAACCGCGCCGTCGCGCTGCTCCACCTCGAGCGCCTCGACGAGGCGCGCGACGCCTTCGCGCTCGCCCTCGCGCTCGCGCCCGACGATCCGGAGACGCTCGAGGCGGCGGCGGACCTCTTCATCAACCAGCTCCCGCCGTCGGCCGATCGCTCGCTGCTCGGCCTCGAGTACGCGCGGCGCGGCTCGCACCACGCGCGCGACGCCGCCCGGCGCGCACGGCTCTCGCTCCTCGAGGGGCAGGCGCTCATCGACCTCGGCCGCGCCGCCGAGGCGCTGCACCGCCTCGACGCCTCGCTGGCCGCCGCGCCCGGCGTCGCCTCGGCCGAGTACGAACGAGGCGTCGCGCTGTTCGAGCTGTGCCGCTTCGACGAGGCGCACCGCATGTTCGAGAAGGTGCTCGCCGACGACTCCGACCACGCGCACGCCCTCTATCACCTCGGCCTCATCGAGGAGCGGCAGGGTCACGAGAAGGAGGCCGCACGCTACCTCGCCGAGGCCACGTCCGAGGACCCGAAGTCGTTCCCCTCGACGCCCGAGGTCTCGCAGGGCGACTTCGCGGCGCGCGTGAAGAAGGCGGTCGACGCGCTCGCCCCCGACATCCGGCGCGACCTCCAGGGCATCCCCGTCGAGGCCGCCGACGTCCCGTCGCAGGAGGACCTCACGGCGGAGAAGCCGCCGCTCTCGCCGACGATCCTCGGGCTCTTCCGCGGCCTGCCGCTCGACTGGAACGCGCGCGAGCCGCTGCCCACGCAGTCCGGGCGCCCGAGCAAGAAGGGCCGCGCCGAGGACGAAGGAACGCCGCCCCCCCGCACCGCGCCCGCGGACGTCCCCGACCGCACCATCATCCTCTACCGCCGCAACATCCTGCGCACGGTGCACGACGACAAGGAACTCGCCGAGGCCATCGAGCGCACGCTCCTCCACGAGGTCGGCCACCTCCGCGGCGAAGACGACGGCTCGCTGCGCGACCGCGGCCTCGAGTAGCGCCGCAAAAAGAAAACGCCCCCGCGACTTCTCGCGAGGGCGTTTCGGTGAGCCGAACGAAGGGCGGTCGGCTACATCTTCTTGCCCTTGCCGTCGGCCTTCTCGGCGTCGATGCGGGCGCCGCCGACCTTCTCGGCCGGCTTGCCCTCGAGCTTGATGTCCTGGGCATCGGGCGGGAGAACCGCGTTGCCCTCGGAGATCACCTTGCCCGTCGCGTCCTGGAACTTCTTGTGGATGATGAGGCCGTCGGAGGCCGCGAAGCCGCCGATCGAGTTGATGGCGAAGGTGCCCGTGATGACGTACTGGTCGCCCGTCTTCGCGACGAGCGCCTTCGGCTTGCCCGTGTTCCAGTCCTTGATGGGGTAGTCGGCCACGAGCAGGCCGTGGTCGAGCTTCGTGGTCGCCGTGTCGCCGAGGTAGAAGTGCGGCTGGTCGCACGGACGGCAGCCGCCCGCCATCGGCGCGGCAGCGGCCGGCGCCGGCGGCGCGTCCTTGCCCTTCTTGAGCGAGGCCATCTCCTTCTTCTTCTCCTTCTTGGCCTTCGCGGCGAGGTCGTCGTTGCACTTCCGCTGCTCGGCGGGGCACTCGTAGATCTCGAGGAGGTACGCTTTGACCTGCACGTCCTTGTCGAGGTACTGGCTCATGTGCTTGCGCAGGCCGTAGATCGACATCTCGCCCGTGGGGTACTTCTCGGGCGCCGTCTGGACGTTGAAGTTCGGCTGCGGCGGGAGATCGACCTTGAGGGGCGGAAGCGCCGTACCTTGACCGTGCGCGGCTCCCGGGGCGAAGGGGAGGAGCAGAGCCAAAGCCAAGGGCACCATGTGGTGGTATACGGTCCGAACTCGTTTCATGGCAGACCTCTCTTCCCGCTCATTGCGGATTGCCCTGAATAACATGCTGTTTTTTCACGGGCAAGCCTCGCGGAGCGCGCGCGGACGATTGATCGCCGCCACGTTGCTGGCGTGTCTCGGCGCCACCGTCGGAGCTGGATGTAGGTCCTCGAAGAAGCCGACCAAGGAGACGGCGGCGCACCCGACGACGAAGGCGGACCTCACGCCGCCGCGTCCCGAGCCGCCACCCTCGGGCGCGCTGCCGGACCCCGCGTCGGTCCCCGCCCCGCCGCACGCGCCAGCGGGCACGCTGCACGTCCACCTCGAGAGCGAGCCGCCCAACCTGCACCCGTACGCGCCGGGCGACGCCGCCGTCCGCGCCGTGACCGACGGGCTCGTCTACCAGACGCTCATCGACTGCGCGGGTGGGGAGTACCGGCCGCTGCTCGCCGAGAGCTGGGACGTCTCGGACGACGGCATGCGCATCGCCATCCGCATGCGCTCGGGAGTGCGCTGGCACGACCACCACGCGTTCGGCGTGCTCGACGTGCAGGCCACGCTCGAGCCGCTCCTCCGCAGGAGCAAGCTCAAGAGCACCGAGGCGAACCTCCTCGGCGCCGAGCTCGAGGACGTCGACTCGATCGAGCTCGTGTCCGAGCGGACGATCCGCCTCGTCCTCAAGCGCCCCTCGGACCTCGCGCTGCGCGCGCTCTGCGACGTCCCGATCCTCCCCGACCACCTCGTGCGCGACGTGCGCCCCGAGGCGTCGCCCATCGCGAAGCAGCCCGTGGGTACGGGCCCGTTCCGCTTCGCCAGCTGGGAGCGCGGCAAGCGCATCCGCCTCCAGCGCGCGCCCGAGGCGTGGGGCCCGCCGCCGGCGGTGGGCGTCGAGGAGATCGTCTTCGATCTCGACACCGACGGCGTGCGGGCCCTCAACCGCACGCGCCGGGGTGAGCTCGACATCCTGCCGCACGTCCTCGACGTGCACTACCCCGACCAGGTCGAGCCCTCGACGCTGCACGGGACGACGGCGCTCTACCGGCTGACGCCCGACCGCACGTCGTTCCTCGTCGTCAACCACCGCCACGAGCCGCTCGGCGACGCGCGCGTGCGGCGCGCGATGGCGCTGCTCTGGGACCGCGACCGGTTCGCGCGCGAGCTGCACAAGGAGCTCGCCCGGCCCATCGGCGGCCCGGTCTTCGGCGGCCCCGTCGCGCCGGCAGCCTACGATCGCGCCCGCGCCATCAAGCTGCTCGACGAGGCCGGCTACCGCGACACGAACGCCGACGGCGTGCGCGACCGCGAGGGGCGGCCCATCCGCCTGACGATGCTCGAGGTCGCGGGCAGCCGCACGCTGCCCGTCGAGGCGCACGCGTTCGCGCTCGAGATGCGCAAGGCCGGGTTGCTCGTCGACGTCGTCGCGACCGACGCCGCGACGGTGCAGGCGCGCCTCCAGCGCGGCGAGTTCGATCTCGCGCCCATGATGTGGGAGGAGCAGCCCGACGAGGATCCGTCGCCGCTCTTCGGGCCGGACGGCCTCTTCAACTACACGGGCTACGACTCGACGACGCTCGCGCCGCTGTGGGACCGCCTGCGCGTCGCGCCCGGCGCCGCGGGCCGGCGTCCGCTCCTCGAGCAGATCGCGCGCGTCATCGCCGAAGAGCAGCCGGTGATCTTTCTCTACCGCACCGACGTGCCCGCGCTCGTGTCCACGCGTGTCCACGGCCTCGGAGCGATCGGCGATCGCCTCGACCTGCGGCGCGTGTGGCTCGACCCATGAAACGGACGGCGACGCGCGCGGCGCTCCTCGCGCTCGCGCTGCTGAGCGGAGCAGGGCAGGGCGCGCTCGCGAAACCGAAGGCCAAGGCCGTCGACCCCTGCGCGAGCGACGCCGCCGCGAGCGGCCCCGGGACGCTCGATCCGTTCCGGGCCCCCGCGCCCAGGGCGGTCGAGCTCAACGCGGCGGGCCTCGTCCCGTACCGCCAAGGAAAATGGGAGGAGGCGCGCGCGCAGTACCGGGCCGCGCTCGCCGCCGACCCGGAGTTCCTCGCGCCCAAGCTCAACATCGCGTCCTCGTTCGTCCGCCAGGAGCGCTTCGCCGAGGCGACCGCCGAGGTCGTCGCGCTCCTCGACCTCGCGTACGTGCCTTGGGCGCGCGAGGTCCGTGAGGCCGCCGACCTGGGGGCGCTCAAGGTGCGACCCGAGCAGAAGGAGATCGAGCGCGCCATGGCGGCGGCGGCCGCCAAGTGGGGAGAGGGGCTCGACGCGAGCGTGCTCTTCGTGGCGCGGCTGCGGCCGCCCCTCCACGTCCCCGACGGCCCCGGCGTCTTCGTGCTGAATCCGCGCCAGGAGGTCTGGGCGTACTCGCCGCGCACGCGCCGCTATCGCCAGCTCACGACCGAGGACGGGCACGTCGTGGCGCTCGCGCGCTCGGCGGACCGGCGACGCATCTCGTACGTCACGGCCGAGAAGCTCGTGCGGGGCGCGCGCCCGGACGACGTCGCTCTACGGGGCGTCGCCGTTCACGAGCTCACGCTCGCGACGATGACGGTGGCGCCTCCCGCGCGCGTCGACGGCGATGTCCGGCGGCTCGAGATCTTCTCGAACCTCTTCTTGAACATCCCGGAGGGAAAGCGGCGCCGCCTCCTTCGAAACGACGCAGCGGGCAGGCTCGTCCCCACCGGGTTCGCCGGGCCCCTCGGCGCCCCGGTCCTGACGCTGACCGGAGCGGGCGCAGAGGCCCCGCGCGTTGCCGACGCGTGTCCGCTGCCCGAGGCGGCTTTGGCCCATTCGATGAAAGTTCAATAGGTTAGCGGACACAGACGCGCAGTTTTTCGACACGGCGAGTGGGGTGGGATAGTGTGGTCTTATGTCAGGAAACATCCGCAACTTCGTGATCGCAGCCGTGGTGGTTCTGGGGTCGGTGACGGCCGTGCGCACGCTCTCGGCCTCGCCCGAGACCGCGCTCGGCGACCCGCCGCTCTCGATGACCGCGACGAAACGGGTCGAGCTCCAGGACGCGTCGCTCGGGGAGGTCATCCGGCGCTTCGCGACGGTGGCTCGCCTGTCGAAGCGCGCCGTCGCGCCGTAGCCGCGTTCGGAGTAAGTAAGGACCCGTGCTCAGCATGACGGGGTTTGGCCGCGCTGCCGTCGACACGGCCGCGGGGCGAGGACGACTGCGCGTCGAGATCCGCTCGGTGAACCACCGCGGCCTCGACCTGAAGGTGAGGGCGCCGCAGCCCGACGCGTTCTGCGAGGCGGAGATCGGGCGCGCCGTGCGCGCGGCCGTCGAGCGCGGGTCCGTCACGGTGCACATCCGCGAGGAGGCGCAGCCGGCGCGGGCGGGCGTCGACGAGGCGCGCGCGAAGCAGGTCTTCGCGGCCCTCGTGAAGCTGTCGGGGGAGCTCGGGATCGACGGAACGCCGAGCCTCGAGGCCGTCGCGGCCTTCATGTCGTCGACGGGCGGCGGCGGGCTCGAAGGGGAGGCGCTGTGGGAGGCGCTGCGCCCGGGCATCGACAAGGCCCTCGCCGAGCTCGTCGCCACGCGCAGGCGCGAGGGCGCTGCGCTGGCCGAGGACATCGGCGGCCGCATCGCGCGGCTCGGCGAGCTGGTCGCCCAGATCCGCGCGGCGGCGGCGGCGCTGCCCGAACGGTTCGCGCGGCGCATCGAGGAGCGCCTCGCGGCGCTCAAGGGCCAGCCCGGTTTCGAGCCGGCCCGCGTCGCCCAGGAGGCCGCGCTCATGGCCGAGCGCCTCGACGTCAGCGAGGAGCTCGTGCGCCTCGAGACGCACCTCGGTCACCTCTCCGAGCTCGTGCGCGCGCCCGGCGCCGTCGGACGCAAGCTCGACTTCGTCGTCCAGGAGGTGGGGCGCGAGCTCAACACCATCGGCTCGAAGGCCCAGGACGCCGGCGTCGCCGCCCTCGTCATCGAAGGCAAGGCCGAGCTCGAGCGCCTGCGCGAGCAGGCGCAGAACGTCGAGTAAGCGCGCGGATCTGCTCGTCACCGACGGGCGAGGACCGTCGGGAAATGGTACATTTTGAGGCCATGGCCGAATCGGACGCCGGCAAGCGGCGTGGAATCCTCATGGTGGTCTCTTCGCCCTCGGGGGCGGGCAAGACCACGCTCGCCCACCTCCTCGCGCAGAACGAGCGGCTCGAGTTCTCGGTCTCGTACACGACGCGCGCCCCGCGCGCGGGCGAGCGCGACGGCGTCGACTACAAGTTCGTCACCGAGGACGAGTTCTCGAGCATGGTCGACCGCGGCGAGTTCGCCGAGTGGGCCAAGGTGCACGGCGCGCGCTACGGAACGGGCGTCCACACCGTCAACCGCGCCCTCGACGAGGGCAAGGACTACCTCTTCGACATCGACTGGCAGGGCGGGGCGCAGCTGCGGCGCCAGTGGCCGGAGGAGAGCGTGCTCGTCTTCATCCTGCCGCCGTCGATGGCCGAGCTCGAGCGGCGCCTGCGCCGGCGCGCCACCGACTCGCCCGAGGCGATCTCGCGGCGCCTCGCCATGGCGACGCAGGAGCTCGAGCACTTCGCGCAGTACGACTACCTGGTCGTGAACGACAACCTCGAGACGGCGCTCAAGGAGCTGTCGTCGATCTACGTCGCGGCCCGCAGCGCGCGCAGCCGGCGAGGCCACTACGGCAACCTGTTGCTCAGCGAAGCGCGCGCTCGTGACGGCGGCGGAGCTGGCGGGCCGTGAGCGCCACGGACCCCATCGTCGACGGCCTCCAAAGTCCCATCCAGGACATCTGCAAGTCGCTCGCGCTCTACGATCCGAACGCGGACGTCCAGCTCGTGCAGCGCTGCTACGAGTTCGCGGCCGAGCGCCACGCGGGCCAGCGCCGCCGCTCGGGCGAGCCGTACGTCGTGCACCCGCTCGGCGTCGCGCGCACGATCACGGACCTGCGGCTCGACGTCGCGTCGGTGTGCGCGGGCCTGCTGCACGACTGCGTCGAGGACACGTCGGCTACGGCCGAGGACATCGGGCGCCTCTTCGGCACCGAGATCCAGTTCCTCGTCGACGGCGTCACCAAGCTCGGCCAGATCCCCTGGACGACGCGAGAGGAGCGCCAGGCCGAGAACTTCCGGAAGATGCTCCTCGCGATGGCGCGCGACATCCGCGTCATCCTCATCAAGCTCGCCGATCGCGTCGACAACATGCGGACGCTGCAGCACATGCCGCGCGAGAAGCAGGAGCGCATCTCGCGCGAGACGCGGGAGATCTACGCGCCGCTCGCCAACCGCCTCGGTATCCAGTGGATGAAGGTCGAGCTCGAGGACCTGTCGTTCCGCTACCTCGAGCCCGAGGAGTTCCAGTCGCTGACGTCGCGCA
>Ga0265339_10001754_pt1 | contig 15971 bp, 12 predicted proteins | sample 4CB219metaG_FD_202085 | JGI IMG/M metagenome (GOLD analysis project Ga0265339, IMG submission 202085) | Rhizosphere microbial communities from Carex aquatilis grown in University of Washington, Seatle, WA, United States - 4-CB2-19 metaG | ecosystem: Host-associated > Plants > Roots >... | reverse complement strand
CCCCCCTCGTACGGTATCACTTCGAGACGCCTGTTGGCGAAGTAATCGTTGGTGTGGTGGCTGGAAGAAAGTCTACCCTCGCCGCGGGTTAGCGGCATGCTGTCTTTTAGCACAACTGTGCAGGGCCAGGGAGCCTATGACTGCAAGCGATACAAAATCACAAGTCACTGCACTTGGACGGATGCTCACGAGCCTCGATCCTGGTGATAAGGACGCCATCGTCCAGGTCGGCAGCCAACTGGAAGACATCTCCAGCCGGCAACGGGGCGATAAGCCCCTTGCCGCCGCACTGGAGCAAGCACTCCAGGTGTTGCAGGGTGTCTACCAGGATTCCATCGAAAAGCCAGAGGCGGCCCTGAAGGCCGTAGGCAATGCAATGCTTACGCTGGCGGGCGAGGAATGCCCTGCGGCCCCGATGCCTGTCGAGGCCTCGCCCCAAGAGGCACCGCAGCCTGCGTCGTCGCTTGATCTCAACGTGATAAATGGCCAGTTGGTGGGGCTGACGATCGAGGACCAGGGCGAGCTGATCGCACTGGCGGAGCAGTTGCGACAGGCGTCACAGGATCGGGGTTTCCCGCCTGCGACATTGTCCTGCCTCAAAGAAGCCTCGCAGTTCGTCAAGAACGCCATCGCCGGCGGACCCTTTGGTCAGGCCATGATTGCGCAAGCTGCCGACGCCGTATCGGCCGCCATCAAGCATGCGGAAGAGGCCCAGCGCCAGGCGGCCGAAGCCAGCGAATCGCCCGCCGCCAGCGAAGCCCAGCCCGCGTCGCCAGCCGTTGTGGCTTCGTCAGCGGCGCCGCAGTCGCCAGCACCCGCTCCCGCGCCCGTGGCGGCCACGCCTGCTGCCAGCGAACTGCCCTCTCCCACCGTGCCCGCTGATGTGGACATGGACATCCTTAAGGAATACATCGCCGAGTGCCTGGACCACGTAGCCGGAGCCGAGGCGTCGCTGTTGCAATTGGAGACCAACCCGGAAGAAGCCGAGCCGGTCAACACTGTCTTCCGCGCATACCACACGATCAAAGGCACTAGCGGCATGCTGGGCCTGGCGCCAATCCAGCGGCTTGCTCACCTCTCGGAAAACCTGCTGGACAAGGCCCGCTCCAAGCAACTGCGCCTGGTCGGAGGGTATGCCGACCTGTGCTTCAAGTCCTGCGACCAGCTCAAGGCCATGATCAACGCCCTGCGGGATATCACACCGCCGTGCGACCTGGCGCTGCCCGAGGGTTATGCCGAGTTGCTGGACGTGCTTGCAGACCCCCAGGCCGCTGGCGTCAGCGAGGATGGCGGCATCCACGATGAACTCCGCGTGGGCGACATCCTGGTGGCCAAGGAAAAGGTCGATCGAGCCACCGTGGAGGCCGCCGCCGGCGATCTCAAGGGCAGGCCCATCGGACAGGCGCTTGTCGAGCGCGGCCAGGCCACACCCCAGGACGTCGCAGCAGCCTTGCGTACGCAGCGACAGATCGACACGAATCCCGACGAACACCGCGACCCCGCCAAGAGCTGCGAGACCACGGTCCGCATCAATACAGACCGCCTGGACAGCCTGATTGACATGGTCGGCGAGATCGTCATCGCCCACAGCATGGTCTCCCAGGACCCCGATGTCAGCACCGGCGCCCCGCGGCTGCAGCGTAACGTGGCCCACACGGGCAAGATCGTTCGCACGCTGCAGGACCTGGCGATGAGCCTCCGCATGGTCCCGCTCAAGGCGACTTTCCAGAAGGTTGCTCGCCTGGTCCGCGACCTGGCCCGCACCAACGGCAAGAACGTGCAGTTTGTCACCAATGGCGAAGACACCGAGATCGACCGCAACATGGTCGAGGTGCTCAACGACCCGCTGGTCCACATGATCCGCAATGCGGTGGATCACGGAATCGAGGCCGCCGATGCAAGAGCCGCGGCCGGCAAGAGTGTCACCGGCACGGTGCATCTGCGGGCCTTCCAATCCGCAGGCAACGTCGTGATCGAACTCCAGGACGACGGCAAGGGCCTCGACCCGCAGCGAATCTTCAACAAGGCCGTCGAACGCGGATTGATCTCCGCCAACGCCGAGCTGTCCCAGGCGGAGATATTCAACCTCATCTTCCTGCCGGGCTTCTCCACCGCAGAAAAGGTCACCGACGTCAGTGGCCGCGGCGTGGGCATGGATGTAGTCAAACGCAACATCGAGGCCCTTCGCGGCCGTGTCGAAATATCCTCGCAGTTGGGCCAAGGCACGCTGTTTACGCTTCGCCTGCCGCTGACCATGGCAATCACTGACGCGATGCTTGTCCGCGTCGGCCGAGAAACGTACTTACTGCCAACGGTGAGCATCGTGCGGAGTTTCCGCCCCGAGGCCGGTTGCGTATCCACCGTGACCGGGCGCGGCGAGATGGCGCAATTGCGTGGCGAATTGATGCCGATGTTCCGCCTGCACAGACTTTTTGGCGTCCCGGACGCCGTGACCGACCCATGCCAGGGCCTGTTGATCGTTATCCAGGTCGGCGGGCGAAACACCGCCCTGATGGTGGACGAACTCCTGGGCCAGCAGCAGGTGGTAATCAAGAACCTCGGCCGCGGCCTGGGCCACGTCCAGGGCGTCAGCGGTGGTGCGATCCTGGGCGACGGGTGCGTGGGCCTGATCCTCGATGCCGCTGGCATCATGGCAATGGCGCACGGCGAAGTAGCCAAGGCCGCATGATAGATGTGCAGCGTGCATAATGGCTTGCCATTTTGCAAAGTCGGCACATGGAAGCATGTTGCCTACTGTCGCGCACAGCGGCAGTGGGTGGCAGGCAGTTGAGTCAAGAAGGATCGAGGGCGAGACGCCCTCGATACGCATGGGCGAGACGTCTATGCCACGACGCGACGCGGGCGAGACGTTCGCGACACAAGAGACCCGAGAGCATGGGCCGACGCCCGTGCCATTACCAAGGAGCGTGAAATGACAACAGCAGTAACGACCAAAAGCCGGGCAGGCAAATACCTGACCTTCAACCTGGCCGGCGAAGAGTATGGATTGGAGATCCTGAAGGTCCGCGAGATCATCGGCATGATGGACATCACAGCCGTCCCGCGGACACCGGCGTTCGTAAAGGGCGTCATCAATCTCCGCGGCAAGGTGATCCCCGTCATCGATCTTCGCCTGAAGTTCAACCTGCCCTCCATCGAGACCAGCGACGAGACGTGCATTATCGTCGTGGACGTGGGCAGCGTTGAGATGGGCATCATGGTAGACAAGGTCAGCGAGGTGCTCAACATAGCCGACACGGAGATCGAGGACACTCCCAGCTTCGGCGTGAATGTCGACACCCAGTTCATCCTGGGCATGGGCAAGGCCGGCGGACGCGTCGCGATCCTGCTGGACATCTCCCGCGTCCTGACGGGCGACGAAGTCACGCAGTTGGGCGGAATGTAGCAAGAGAGTTGAACATCCGGGGTAGTTTGTGATCCACGGATGGGTCTGTCCGCTTTCAATGCGGACACGACCCACTGGCACGTCAGCCTTGCCATCCTGGCAAGTCCGACTGCCTCATCCCCTCCGGGCTGTCGTACGTTGCATGCTTTGTGGTTGCACGTTGCACCGCTGAATGCTGCACAGTCGTACGTCGCACACCTTTTTGGCTCGCCGGCTAAGCTCGCGCCGACGGGTCGTTGCCGTACCAGGTCTTTCTTCGTGGACGAACCGTTCTGACCCAACGGCGCTCGCGACGAAAGAGACTCCTGGATATCTATTGGGAACAGCAAGAGGACACATCATGTTGAAGAACGCGAAATTGGGAACAAAGATTGTTCTGGGCTTCAGCTGCATTCTGACCATTGCCGTCGCCTTGGGCGGGGTTGCCGTCTACCAGATGCTCTCGGCCAACAAGTCATCCAAGACCCTCTCGGAGCAGTTGCTGCCGGAAATGGGGCTGTCCAGCGAGGTTGAACGCGATACGCTGCAAATGATGTTCGAGATGCGGGGATATGCGTACACCGAGGACGACCTGTTCCTCGCAAAGGGGAAGAAGGAATTAGCCGCCACCAAGGAGTTTCTGAGCAAGTCCAAGGAGCAGGCCCAGGCCGATGGCAACGGGGCGCTGATGGAGAAGGTTCAACAGGGCATGGCCAAAATGGCCCAGTACGAGCAGATGGTGGACGAGACCATCACGCGAATGAACGCCCTGGATAAGAACCGCGCGGACATGGATGCCGCCGCCAAACAGTACAACGCCGCTGTCGACGCCTATCTGGCCAGCCAAACCACCAAGCTCAACGAGGAAGTCACGACGCTGACCAAGGCTTCCCCCTCTACGCAGCCGGCAGCGGCCCGGGCGGCAAAGTCCAACGATGCCACTATTCTGGAGCGCGCCCGGAAGATCGCGCTGGCTAATGATGTCGCCGGCCTCTGTCAGGACATTCGCATCGGTAACTGGAAGGCCCAAGCCAACCGCGATGCTAAGCTCCTCCAGGACACCCAAAAGATATTCGAGCAGATCAACGCCCGTCTGGACACGCTCAAAACAATCACATTCCTGGAGGCTGACCTGCGGCAGCTTGATGAGTGCCGCGTTGCCGGCAAGGCCTACAACGACGCGATGAGCGCATTCACGGCCAATTGGCTGGCCAAGGAAGACCTGGCCAGGAAACGCACCGATGTCGGCAACGATCTTCAGGCCCTCGCACAGGAGATGTCCGAAACCGCCAATCAGGGCGGAAACGCCATGGGCCGCATAGTCCAGGCGGGCATGCTGCAGGGCTCGTGGACGATGGGGATAGGCCTCATCGTCGCCGTCGCGGTAGGCGTGGTACTGGCGACTTTCATCACTCGGTCGATCACCAAGCCTCTGCGCGGGATCATCGAAGGGCTCGCCAGCGGCGCCGAGCAGACCGCGTCGGCAGCGGCGCAGGTTTCCTCGTCCAGCCAGAGCCTCGCCCAGGGCGCCAGTGAACAGGCGGCCGCCATCGAGGAAACAACCTCCAGCGTCGAAGAGATGAGCTCGATGACCAAGCAGAACGCCGCCAATGCCGGCGAGGCCAAGACCCTGGCGTCGCAGTCCACTTCGAGCGCGGAAAAGGGCTCAACGGCCATGGAGCGGATGTCGGTCGCGATTGACGACATCAAGAAGTCCAGCGACAAGACCGCCAAGATCGTCAAGACGATCGACGAGATCGCCTTCCAGACGAACCTGCTGGCGCTCAATGCCGCCGTTGAAGCGGCCCGTGCGGGCGAAGCTGGCAAGGGCTTTGCAGTAGTGGCGGAAGAGGTTCGCACGCTGGCCCAGCGGTCGGCGGAGGCGGCCAAAAACACCGCCAACATGATCGAGGAGTCCGTCAAGAACGCCGAGAACGGCGTGCAGATCAGCAAGGAAGTGGCCCAGTCGCTGCAGGAGATCGCCGGCGGCGCCCGCAAGGTGAACGACCTGGTCGGCGAGATAGCTGCCGCCAGCGGCGAGCAGGCGCAGGGCATCGACCAGATCTCCCACACTGTCAGCGAGATGGACAGTGTCACGCAGCAGACAGCCGCCAACGCCGAGGAATCCGCGTCGGCCAGCGAGGAGCTTTCCGCGCAGGCGATCGAGATGCGAAACATGGTGTTGCAGTTGGAGGCGATGGTCAACGGCGCCAAGACGGCGCAGGGCGGTGCAACAGCGGTTCATCACACCAAGCCCGTGGCCCATCACGCGGCGGGCGCCGCTTCTCACGCATCGGCCAAGACCTCGGCCCATGCAGCCAAGGCTGCGCCCAAGACTGCCAAGGCGCACGCTCCAGAGGAATGCGCTCCTGGCGGCGTGCGGCATCCCAACCGCCTGGCAGCCCTGGCAGGCAAAGGCGCAGGCACTGCCCCCGAGAGCGTGATCCCCTTCAACGAAGAAGGGCAGTTGAGCAAGTTCTAGCATTACGTTTGTGAGCATTATGAGGACAGGGTGGCGGGTCAAGTGCCCGCCACCCTATTTGACTGACTGTGCATCGTAGTCAGCTTGCCCATGTCTTACCCAAGTAGCCTCTCCAAACGGCCGACAGAATTAGCAGGGAGTTAATTATGTTGCCCACAGCCGTTGATATGCAGCCGTTGACCGATCCTCAGTTCGAGGACATCAGCACGCTGGTCAAATCGATCTGCGGCATCAATCTGCATGACGGCAAGAAGGAGCTGGTCAAGGCTCGGCTGGCAAAGCGGATTCGCCTGCTGGGGCTGCGGGACTTCGACGAGTATATCAGCTACGTCCGTGCCGACGCCAGCAGTGCCGAACTCACGGCCATGCTGGACCACCTCTCGACCAACCTGACGTTCTTCTTCCGCGAAATGGCCCATTTCGACCATCTGCGGAGCGTCGTCATTCCAGAACTTCTTCATCGCAAGCGGGACACTGCACAGATTCGCATATGGTCGTCCGGCTGCTCGACGGGCGAGGAACCCTACTCTCTGGCGATTCTCTTGACCGACACGTTTCCCGAGCTGCGATGTTGGGACGTGAAGATCCTGGCTACCGACCTGTCTACCCGCGTGCTTGCCCGCGCCCGCGAAGGGCAATACGAAACCGCCCGCGTCGCGCAGATGCCCCAGAGCCTGCTGACGAAGTATTTCACGGCCGAAGGGCGCGGCGTAGGACGTGCCCATCGCGTCAACGATTCGATCCGATCGATGGTGACGTTCGCGAGGCTGAACCTGATGGAGGGCTGGCCGATGAAGGGCCCGTTCGACGTCATCTTCTGCCGCAACGTGATGATCTATTTCGACAAGCCCACGCAGGGCCATCTGGTGGATCGCTACCACGACATCCTGGCCCCCGGCGGGGTGCTGATGGTAGGGCACAGCGAGAGCCTGACGGGAATCAACCACAAATTTCGATATGTGTGTCCGGCGGTGTACCAGAAATGAGACTTGAGACTTGAGGCTTGAGGCTTGAGGCTGCAGCACCGGCAAGATATCCGTCTGTGATGCCTCCAGCCTCCGGCCTACAGCCTAAAGCCTTCTTGGAGTTATTTGTGAAAGTCATAGTGGGCGTCGGCGACATGAAGATCGCAACATCCCCCGGGGACGTTCTGGTGACGCACGCGCTGGGCAGTTGTCTCGGGATTTCGGCATACGACCCGCAGGCAAACGTCGGCGGGCTCTTGCACGTTATGCTTCCGGCGGCAGCGATCAATCCGGACAAGGCCCGCATTAACCCGTACATGTTTGTGGACAGCGGCGTGCCGGAATTCTTCCGCGGCCTGATGGGCTGCGGGGCGGTCAAGGCCCGGATGATCGTCAAGGTCGCCGGCGGCGCCAACGTTCAGGGCGGCCCCGATGACCACTTCGCAATCGGCAAGCGCAATTACATCACGCTGCGAAAGCTGTTCTGGCAGAACGGCATTCTCATCAAGGGTGAGGATGTCGGTGGCGGCTCGGCCAGGACCATGTACCTGGAGATCGGATCAGGACGCGTTTGGCTCAACTCAGGCGGCGTCGAGAAGGAGTTGTAGGAGAACGTTATGGCACTGAATGTACTAGTAGTCGATGACAGCGCAGTGGCACGGGCCATGATCGTCAAAACGCTTCGCGTGGCACAGATACCGCTGGGCGAAGTTCAGCAGGCGGCCAACGGTCAGGAAGGCCTGGCCGCGCTCGAGAAGAACTGGATGGACCTCATCTTCGTCGACATCAACATGCCGGTGATGAACGGCGAGGAGATGATCGAACTTGTCCGTGCCAATCCCGCGTGGGCTGACCTGCCAATCGTCGTCGTCTCTACCGAGGGCAGCCAGACACGCATAGAACGTCTGCTGCAGCAGGGCGTGCGGTTCATTCACAAACCCTTTACGCCAGAGGCCGTCCGCGAGATCGTCTCCCAACTGACTGGGGTGAGCCAATGAGCGAACAGACCGACATCGTGCTGGCCCGCGTGGCCGAGGAAACATTTGAGGCCCTGACATTCATGTATCCCGTCGGCGAGGATGAGTCGCCTGCCGGCGCCAGCGTGTCCGCGGAGGTGACCTATGACGGTCCCAGCAGCGGCCGACTGGTCCTGACGGTATCGCAGAATATGTTGCCGGCGGTGGCTACCAACATGCTGGGCCTGGAGTTCGACGAAGTGGCCACGCCCGACCAGCAGACCGACGCGCTCCGCGAGGTGCTCAACGTCATCTGTGGCAACCTGCTGCCGGCACTGTACAGCCAGCGGGATGTCTTCAACGTGGCCGCCCCGCAGGTGCTGTCGCCCGCGCAGGCGCCGCAGGTCGATGGCCTGCAACTCGCCGGTACGGCGAAGCTCTACCTCGACGCAGGCCAGGCCCAGGTGCAACTCTACGCGAGGTCGGCTGATGGACAGGCGAAGGTGGCGTAAATAGCCACAAGCCACAAGCCACAAGCCACCAGGGCGGCATGAGTGTTTGACCCTTGTGGCTAGTGGCTTGTGGCCTGTGGCTCTCAGAAGACAGGTTGCATGGCATGACCAAAAAAATCAAAGTCCTGATTGTCGATGACTCCGCCGTGGTGCGGCAGGTCTTGTCGTCTGAACTGGCAAAGGCCCACGACATCGAAGTGGTGGGCACTGCCATCGACCCGTACGTTGCACGGGACAAGATCGTCGCACTCCAACCCGACGTCATCACGCTGGACATGGAAATGCCCCGCATGGACGGCCTGACGTTTTTGGCCAAGCTCATGCAATACCACCCGCTGCCCGTTATCGTGGTCAGCTCGCTTACTGCCGCTGGCAGCGAGAGTGCAATGCGGGCCCTGGAACTGGGGGCCGTGGACGTGATGTGCAAGCCCGGCTCGGCCTACAGCGTTGCGGACCTGTCGGAGACGCTGGCGGACAAGATCCGGGCGGCCGCTGCATCGCGGTACTGCCGTCGCAGCGTCGCGCACGTGGCGCCGGTGGCGGCAGGTGTGGCCCAGCCCGCGAGTGCATCGCCGGCCTTTACGCCAACAATTGCGCCGCCCGTGGCGACAGGCCTGCGCCAGACAACCCACAAGATTCTCGCCATCGGAGCATCCACCGGCGGCACCGAGGCCATCAGGGAAGTCCTCACCCACCTGCCGGCGGACACGCCTGGCACGGTCATAGTGCAGCACATGCCCGAGCATTTCACTGAGGCTTTCGCCAAGCGGCTTAACGACCTGTGTGCGATGGAGGTCCGCGAGGCCCGCCATGGCGACCTGGTTACGCCGGGCGTTGCCCTACTGGCCCCGGGCAACCACCACATGGTGCTCATCCGCAGCGGCGCTCGGTACTCGGTGGAGATTCGCCAGGGCCCGCCGGTCCACCACCAGCGGCCCAGCGTGGACGTGTTGTTCCAAAGCGTCGCCCGTCACGCGGGCCTCAACGCCGTGGGCGTAATCCTCACCGGCATGGGCGCCGACGGCGCCGCCGGTCTGTTGGCCATGAAGAACTCCGGCGCCCTGACGCTGGCGCAGAACGAGCAGTCCTGCGTGGTCTTCGGCATGCCCAAGGAAGCCATCCGCCTGGGCGCCGCGGGCCAAGTGGTCCCACTCAATCGCATGGCCCCCGCCATCCTCGACTGCCTCGCAGCGAAGGCAAAGACTGCGTAACGATCCAAGTCTCGCAAAAAAAAGCCCACGGAAAGCTTTCCGTGGGCGTTCGTGTATCTACGTCTGGCAGGGAGCGTTGCGGATCAATATCCCTTGAACGTCTTCTGCCAAGCGGTCTTGGCGTCCTTGATATCCATGTCAATTGCGGTTGCGGCGCCGCTCTTGATCACCACTCGGCCGGTAGCCGTCACGCGGCCGATCTCGCCGTGAGGGATATCCTTGACGAGGCGCAGGAAGGCGTCGTACTTGTCTGGGGCAACCTCGACGAGGAATCGCCCGGCGGATTCGTTGAACAGGGCGGTCGTCGTGTCGAGCGATGCGCCGCCGACGGTCGGCATCGCGGCAGTGCTCAGCTCCATGCCCAGTCCACCGGCGAAGGCCATCTCGGTGGCCGATACGGCCAGGCCGCCTTCGGAGAGGTCATGGCATGCCCGGACGTTGCCGGCGTTGATGGCGGCGGTCAGGGCACGCATCACGCGGAGGTTGGTGGGCATGTCCACGGCCGGCACGTCGCAGCCGGTGGGGGCGGCGGTGGCCAGCAGATAATGGCTGCCGCCCATGTCGGCGCTGGTGCGGCCCAGGATGAACACATGATTGCCGGCGGCCTTGGCGTCGGAGGTCACGCAGCGGCCAACGTCGTCGATGACGCTGATGGCCGAGATCAACAGCGTCGGCGGGATGGCGATCGTCTGTCCGCCGGCGGTGACGAATTCGTTGTTGAGGCTGTCCTTGCCGCTGATGAACGGCACGCCGTACGTCATGGCGGCGTCGTAGCAGGCCTTGGCGGCCAGTACCAGGCTGCCCATGCGATCGGGCTTGTTGCAGTTGCCCCAGCAGAAGTTGTCCAGGACGGCGGTGCGTTCCAGGTCGCCGCCGACGGCCACCGCGTTACGCAGCGCCTCGTCCACCGCGTGCAGGGCGGACTGGTATGGGTTCAGGTCGCCCAGCCGCGGGTTCATGCCGCACGAGACGACCACGCCCTTGCGGCTGCCCAGCACGGGGCGGACCACCGACGCGTCGCCGGGGCCGTCCTCGCCGACACCCACCAGCGGCTTGATCGCGCTGCCGCCCTGCACCTCGTGGTCGTATTGGCGGACGATCCACTCCTTGGAGGCAACGTTGGGCATCGCCAGTACCTTGAGCAATGCCTGGTTGAGGCTGCCCGTGGCGGGCTTGAGGGCGGTCCGCTCGCTGGACTGCGTCCACTGGGCGTTCTTGGTCGGCCGAGGCAGACCATTCTGCAGGAAGTCCATGCTCAGCTCGCCCACTAGCGTCTCGCCGTAGTGGAGCTTGAGCGTGCGGCCCTGGGAACCGAACGTGCCGATCACCGTCGCCTCGACGCCCTCGCTGTGGAAGATGTTGAGGATGGCCTCGAGGTTCGCCTGCGGCACGGACAGCACCATTCGCTCCTGGGCCTCGCTGATCCAGATCTCGCTATATGACAGGCCCGCGTACTTCAGAGGCACGCGATCCAGGTATACCTCGGCGCCGAGTTCCTCGCCCATCTCGCCCACCGCCGACGAGAGCCCGCCGGCCCCGCAGTCCGTGATCGCCGTGTACAGCCCAGCGTCCCGGGCCTGCAGGATCGTGTCGAGCATCTTCTTTTCGGTGATGGCGTTGCCGATCTGCACGGCGTGGCTGAACTCCGTCTCGTGGCTGTGTGTCAGCTCGCCGCTGGAGAATGTCGCGCCGTGGATGCCGTCGCGACCGGTGCGGCCGCCGACTACCAGGATGGCGTCGCCGTCGTGGACCTGCTTGAAGCACAGGTCGCGCGGGATCATGCCGACGGTGCCGCAGAAGACCAGCGGATTGCCGAGGTAGCGGTTGTCGTAATACACCGCGCCGTTGACGGTGGGGATGCCCATGCGGTTGCCGTAGTCGCGGACGCCGGCGACCACGCCGCGCATCACGCGCCGCGGATGCAGCACGCCCTTGGGCACGTCGTCCAGCGGTATGTCCGGATCGCCGAAGCAGAATACATCGGTGTTGGCCACCGGGCGGGCACCCATGCCGGTGCCCATGGGGTCGCGAATAACCCCGCCTATGCCCGTGCTCGCGCCGCCGTACGGCTCGATGGCTGACGGGTGGTTGTGCGTCTCCACCTTGAAGCACACGGCATTCTCGGCGTCGAACTCGATCACGCCGGCGTTGTCCTTGAAGACGCTGATCGTCCAGGGCTTGGCCAGTTGCCGAGTGGCCCGGAAGATCGTGTTCTTGATGAGATTTGGAATCCGGACGCGAATCGCCCGCGACTTGTCAGCCTCCCATCCAAATCCGAAAACCTCGCGCCCGTTGACGCTGACGCGATTGAACACGCCCGCATCCTGTTCCAAGGCGAGCACGATGTGTGCCGGGCCGCTGGCCAGTGCATTGCCCACGGCGCTCGACAGCGCGTTCAGGTGATCGGCCAGGTTGTCGCCCTGGTAGCCCCAGTCGCTGATGGCGGAGTCGACTTCGGCCTTGGCCGCCGCCCATTCATCGGGCGTGGTGACCGTCCAGTCCATCTGCCAACCGCCGGGAAGGGGGGTGCCCTCGTACCACACGTCGCTACGGAATGTCTTGTGGCCGCAGTGCTCGCTCCAGGTCTGGGCGATCATCTCCAGCTCGATATCGCTCGGCTCGCGATCCAGGCTGCGATAATGCTCCTGAATCGCCTTCATCTCGGTGAGGTTCAGGAACAGGTGGCCGTCCTTGGAAAGCTTGGCCAGGCCGGACTCATCCAGGTCGCGGATAGGCACCTGGCCGACGCGGAGCTGGTACTGGTGGCCGTGCACCTCGCCAGATGTATGGGCCTGGAAGTACACGTCCTCGACGACGCCGTTGGCCAGCAGTCGCCGCGCGATGGCCTCGCGCTGGGCGTCGGTGACGTTGCCCTGCAGCTCATACCGCCGCCCCGTGCGGACGGAGGAGAGCGACAAGCCCATGTCGCGGATGGCCTGCTCGGTGGAGGCGGCCACCGGGTCCATCACGCCGGGCTTGAGGTGTACCTCGATCACGTGTGATCCGGCGGGGTCGGCGGGGGCGGCCTCGCCGGTGACCAGCACGTAGTCCTCAACCACCGGGTCGATCACCAGCTCGCGTGCCACGCGATCGGCCGCGGCGGCATCGAGGTCGCCGTACAGGAAGAATAGTCGTGCGGACCGGACGGCCTGGACGGTATCGATGCCCAGTTCCTGAACCTGGTGGAACACGCCCGCAGCATGCGGGTCGCCGAACTGCGTCTTGGGACGGACTTCTATGCGATGAATCATGATGCCTCTGTTTGTTGTGTATGAAAGCGTCGGATTTTATACGATCCGCCATGGCGGGACAAGAGGCCAGAAAGGCTGTAGACTTTGAACCGGAGGCTGGAGGCCTCATTTTCTGCGTCGCGCCTCCAGCCTCCGGTCTAAAGCCTCCAGCCTGAATTTTTTGCAATGTCACCTGCGGACCAGCGTTAAACTGTCAGGATGAAGGACGAGATTGAGCAGATGGTTGCCGCGGCCAAGGCGGGTCGGGCCGACGGGTTTCAGCGGCTAATGTCGGCGTACGGCGCGCGGCTGTACGGCTTCTTTTTCCGCGCAACTGGCAGCCATCACGACGCCGAGGACTTGCTGGGTGACTTGTCATTACGGCTGGTGCGCATGATCAAGACATACGATGATCGCGGGCGGTTTGAGCCGTGGCTGTTTCGGATCGCGTCGAACCTGGTCCGCGACCGGATTCGGCGGCGGCAGGTGCGTTCGATTGTCGGGCCGATCACCGATGCCGAGGGGCAGTCGATCGAGGATGAGCTGCCAGGCAAGAATCTGCCGGTCGAGGCCGGCCTGCTGGCGGCGGAAGAGTCAGGGCGGCTCAAGACGGCCTTGGAAAAACTGGACGACGGGACCCGGGAGATGATTCTCCTGAGGCACTTTGCGGACATGAGCTTCAAAGAAATTGCCGAACTATTTGAATGTCCGATCGGCACGGCCTTGGCGAAGGTGCATCGAGGCCTCAAGACCCTGCGGCGGATGCTGGAAGAGCCGCAAGATAACGCTGCATCGCATGAAGGTGGCCCAATATGACGCTCAATGACGACAATCTGGCGCGAGTGGCAAAACATCTGGATGGCCAGCACGCGACCCTCTCGGCGGCTGAGGAAGCCCTGGCGGCCGAGATTCGGCGTGACGAGCAGGCGGTTGCATCCGCTCTGGACGTGCACGGAGCGAACATGGCAAGCGCCCTGGCCAAGGCCCAGCGGCAGATGTCGGTTGAGCTTGCAGGCAAGCGTCGCGGTCTGCGGATCGTCCTGTGGGGCGGGGCGGTTGCCGCGGCGGCCGCCTTGCTGCTGGTTGTCGTGCTGCAAATGCGGCCTGGCGACACGGCAAGTAATGAAGTGGCCAGCCCCAAGGGCCCGGTCAAGGTGGTTCCCAATAACGTCCCTGAGGATCTCCCCGCGTTTTCGGTCACGGAGACCAGCGACACAGAGGCCGACTTGGAGCTGCTGAGGGTGCTCGGCTCGGAGAATGAGCTCGGCGAGTCCTTGGATGCCCAGGTGATCGATTCGGTGCTGCTGGAAGAAGCGACGTAGCCATTCAGCGACGTAGCGACATAGGAATTCGTGGCGAGAGTACTGTCTCGAGTGCTTTGTGGCTGGGGATGGTTACAGGCCAACCTTCGACACATCCCACATATGCAGAAAGTCCTGCTTCGCTATGTCGCTGTTTCGCTAGTCGCTACTTCGCTATGTCGCTTCTTCCCTTGCAACTCATTCCTAACCTCCGCATAATGGCCCGGTAACATGTCTGTTGGGTGTCCGACGGTAACTATGTTACAGAGGATGGACCCTATGAACGCCACGATGGCTTGCATTGCGGGTGAAGAGATCCATCGCCAATGGAACGCCGGCCGATTCACCGGCCAGGCCCTTGGCCCGCGGACCACACCTTTTGGCCAAAGCAGCGAGATATTCCTGGTCGAGGATGACGCACCGTTTTATCTCATGCCCCGAACGGGCAATGCCCTTGACAAGACCCCGGCGGCTCGCGTTAATCACCGCGCGAACCTATACGCCCTCAAGGACATGGGTGTATTGCACATCTTGGATTGGGGCCCCGGCGGCGCGGTGACGCACAACATGGCCGTCGGCGACCTGGTCATCCTGGACGATGTCATCGACCAGACCCGACTCCGCCAGCGAACATTCTTCGAGGATAATTGCCTTGGCTTCCTGCGGCAGTTCCCCGTGTTCTGCCCGCCGCTGAGAAAGGTACTGGGCAACGTCCTGACCGAACTTAGGATGCTGCACCACGATGCCGGTATCGCCGCCGTCTCCGAAGGCCCGCGACTGGAGACCCCAGCCGAGATCCGCATGCTCGCCAACATGGGCGCACAGGTCGTTACGCACAGTTTCGTGCCCGAGGCATTCCTGGCCAAGGAACTCGAGATGTGCTACGCCCCGCTGTGTTACCTGGTGAATTATGCCGAGACCGGCTCGCGCCATCGGCCTTTCGCCGCCGGCGAGCTCTTTGGCGGGCTGACACAACGTTCCGACAATGAGCGGCTGCACCAGGCGCTGGGGGGCATGCACCAGATTGTCCGCCAAGTCGCCCAGGCCCTCGTGGATGCCCCAGCCGCTTGCGACTGCACCAAGACCATGGAACACAGCCGCCGCATGTACCACCTCGACGCCGACTGGCGCAAGTGGGTCAAACCGTCGTAGGTGCCCCCAACGCCCAACGCCCAACGCCCACGGAAAGCTTTCCGTGGGCTTCTTGGACAATCTCACGTAACCCCTCTATCTGACTTTCTTCCGCAAGGGCTCTTAGGTACAGTCGTGTCTATGCTGACGTGCGAGTACAAACTGGTGCCCTCTCAAAATCCGCGAAGCTGGATGGCCGAGGTGGTGTGGCTGTCGATGTTGCTCCTGCTGCTTGTGCTGCTGGTTGGCGGGCAGGGGATGAGCGGCTCGGACCGCTACTTCTATGACGCCATTGGGCAGATGACCAACTATTTCATGCCCGCCGCCCTGGCGATGCTGATGGCCATGCGGTGTGGCGTGATCGACCTGAGCGTCTGGATGAGTTGGTCGGCCGGTAGCGTGGTGGCCGCCTGCATCCTGCATGCTGCCCTGTCCGGCCAAGGCGAGGGCGAGGTGCACGCAGGGTATTGGCCGGTGCTGGCATTTGCCGCCGCCGCGGCCGTGGGGGTTGCGATCGGCGGACTCAACGCCATGCTGGTCCGCGTGCCGAAGGTCCCCGCCGTCGCAGCGACGGCCATCACGGCGCTGGCCGTGTGGCTGGTGCTGCAGGTGGCCGCCCCCGCTGGGCGGATCGACGTCCGCCCCGGTGCGTTTGACGCGTGGCACGTTTCGATATCACAGGCGACGCCACAGACCGCCTCACCCGATGACCCCAACGCTGAGCCGCCACCCCTAAAGGCTGCCCTGCCGCTGGCCATTACGCGAATGCTGTTCTCGGCCATTCTTTTTGCGGCGGTG
>Ga0265339_10001752_pt1 | contig 15978 bp, 9 predicted proteins | sample 4CB219metaG_FD_202085 | JGI IMG/M metagenome (GOLD analysis project Ga0265339, IMG submission 202085) | Rhizosphere microbial communities from Carex aquatilis grown in University of Washington, Seatle, WA, United States - 4-CB2-19 metaG | ecosystem: Host-associated > Plants > Roots > Rhizosphere... | reverse complement strand
AGGCCCCGGGCACAACTCCGTTCTGCAATACGGCAACAATTGGTACATCTTCTATCATCGCCAGCATTACCAATACGTGGATGTAAAGCGGCAAGTCTGCGCCGATCAGATCACCTTCAACGGCGATAACATCAGCCTGAACGTTCAGACCCCGGCGGGCGTCTGGGCCGGAACCGGCTCGCTGGAATCTCTGGTCAGCGCTGGCCGCACCACCGCCGAGCACGACTTGGCCTTCGGCCGCCCCGTGTTGGCGTCGAGCGAAAGCGACTACCAGGGCGGAACGTCGGGCACCATCGCGGAAACTTTTGCCGCCGTGAAGGGCTTCTACGCCGGCAAGTACGCCGTCGACCAGAACTACGGCACCCGCTGGGCGCCGACGAGCTTGCCGGGAAACCTGATCGTCGACCTCGGAGCAGACACGGCAGTCGGTCGCACCGAGACCACCTTCGAGTACGTGCTGCGCGCTTACCAATATCGGATCGAGTACCTCGCCTCGACGGAGGCGGCGACGCTGGCGGCCGCGCAGGCATCGACGGCGTGGCACGCGTTCGCGGATCGCTCCACCAACACGCAGAGCCTGTCGCCCGTGGTCGACACGGGCGCAATCACCGCCCGCTACTTGAGGATCACGGTTCTCGCCGCGCCGCTACCCACGGCCGCGGCGGAGATCAGAACCATCATCCAGACCGACTTTGCCGACCGCGTGAGCATCGTCGAATTCAAAGCGTTCGCGTCGACCACGCCGCAATGAGAGCCGCGGTGACTGACAGCCCCAGACGCCACTAAACCGCCCGGCGTCGACGTGCTGAGAAGTCCCCTCGCACGTGCACCAGGGCCCGGGACGAGGCACACAGCGCCCTGCCTCGTCCGCCAAACTGGAGCCGGTGCTCGGGATTGAACCGAGGACCTACGGTTTACGAAACCGTTGCTCTACCACTGAGCTACACCGGCATTCTATTTTCGCTGTCGCTACTTACGCTGTCCCTGCCCTCTTCGTCAACTGCGTCCGCACCAGACCGCTACTTCGCCGCCAGGCTCTTGGCCACGCTGACGACGTGCTCGGCGGTGATTCCCAGCTCCTTCATGACCTCGGAACCGGGCGCGGAGATTCCGAACCGATCGATGCCGATCGACGCGCCGTCCAGCCCGACGTAGGGCGCCCAGGTGGAGGTGACGGTCGCCTCGATGGAGATGCGGCGCCGGCACGCGCGCGGCAGAACCTCCTCGCGGTACTGGGCCGGCTGGCGGTCGAAGCGCGCGAATGACGGTAGACTGACCACGCGGGTCCCCGGTCCCAGGGTCTCCGCGGCCGCCAGCGCGTGCTGAAGCTCGCTGCCCGCGGACAGCAGGATCAGATCCAGCGCCGCGGTTTCCTTCTTGGCGATGTAGCCGCCCTTGAGCGCCCCTTCTCGTCGCGTTTTGACCGGAATCTTTTCGAGCAACGGCACGTTCTGCCGCGTGAGCGCCAGCAGCGTCGGCCCGTCGGTGCGATCGAGCGCGGCGACGAACGCGCCCGCGGTCTCCTCGGGATCGGCGGGGCGGATGACGTCCAGGTTCGGAATCAGGCGCAGGCCGGGAATGGTTTCGACCGGCTGGTGGGTCGGACCGTCTTCGCCGACACCCACGCTGTCGTGCGTGAAAATGTAGATGACCGGCAGGTGGCTCAACGCCGCCAGGCGGATCGAGGCGCGGCAGTAGTCGGCGAAGACCAGGAACGTCGCGCCGCTCGGGCGGAAGATCCCGTGCACCGCGATCCCGTTCATGATGGCGCACATGCCGTGCTCGCGGATCCCGTACCGGATGTTGCGCCCGGCGTGATGGCCCGGCTTGAAATCGTCATTCCCAGTCTTCAGGTCGCCGATGTAGTTCAGCGTCGAGCCGTAGAGATCGGCGCTGCCCCCGACGAGCAGCGGGACCTGCGCCGCCAACGGCTGCAGGACCTCTTGGCCGGCCTTGCGCGTCGCGATCTTGGTCGCCGCCGGGAATTCGGGCACCGCCGTCAGCAGCGTCGCCACGTCGGGCGTCCGCTCGGCCGTCCCCTGGGGAACATTCCGGATCTCGGCGCGCGAATTCGCGAGCTCCTTGGCCAGCTTCGGGTTCTTGGCCTTCCAGGCGTCGTACACCTCGACCCACGCGGCGTACGCGGTCCCCAGCTCCTTCTCGCGGGCGGCGAAGAACGCGCGCACCTCGGGCGAGACGAAGTAGAGCTCCGCAGGCAGGCCCAGAGCCTGGCGAGCGGCGGCGGCGAACTTCGCGCCGCCCTCGCCATGCGCCTTCTGGGTCCCCTCGACCTCGGGGATGCCCTTGCCGATGAGGGTCTTCGCGATGATGGCTTGCGGCTTGCCGCTGCCGGCCTTCTTGGCGCGCACGAAGGCCGCGAAGAAGGCGTCCATCTCGTGGCCATCCACGGTCTGGACGTCGAACCCGATCGCCTCCAGCCGCTTGGCCGTGTCCTCGCTCTGGGTATCCTTCGCCATCGCGTCCAGCGTCACGGCGTTCGAGTCGTAGATGAGGATCAGGTTGTCGAGCTTCTGGTGGCCGGCGAATTCGAGGGCCTCCATCGCGACGCCCTCCTGCATGCAGCCGTCACCCGCCAAGCAGACGATGTGGTGATCGAAGATGGTGTGCTCCGCGGTGTTGAAGCGGGCCTCCCCCATCTTGGCGCCAACCGCCATACCCACCGCGTTGCCGACCCCCTGGCCGAGGGGGCCGGTCGTCGTCTCGACGCCGCTTGGCGCGTGCGTCAGCTCCGGGTGACCGGGCGTCTTGGAGTGGAGCTGGCGGAAGCGCTTGATCTCGTCGATCGTGATGTCGCGATAGCCGCTGAGGTGCAGCCACGAGTAAAGGAACATCGAGCCATGTCCGGCCGACAACACGAACCGATCCCGGTTCAGCCACCCTGGATGGGCCGGATCGTGGTTGAGCGCGTGGCCGTAGAGCACGGCCCCGATCTCCGCGCAGCCGAGGGGCAGGCCCAGGTGCCCGCTCTGACTCGCGACGACGGCGTCGATCGCCAGCCCTCGCGCCATGGTTGCTGCCTTCGCCAGAATCGATTCGGGTAGTTCGCTCATGTCGCCGGCAATGTAGTCGGCCTGCGCCCCGTGGAAAAGTGACAATGCTGCCGATCTTCGATCTTCCCGACTCCAGCGCCGGGGCGGGCGGCGGTCAGCCCCCGGTGGCGGCGTCCGGGGGGGCGGCGGGGTGGACGGACCAGGAGCAAAGGTGGCCGTCGGCGCCGACGATGATCCGGCCCTTGACGGCGATGGGGGACGTCCACTGGCGCACGTTGGGGCAGACGCCCTGGGGACCGGCGTAGATTGTCGCGCCGGTGTCGCCGTCGACGCCGCTGAGGCCGGTGCCATTCACGTACCAGACGATCGCCTCGTTCTTGCCGTCGGTCGTCGTCGAGATTGGCGCGGGCGGGCCGGCGCCGCCGCCGATCGCAGCGCACCACAGCACATGGGGCTGGGGCGGCGTGCCGGGCGGGATCGCCACCGACATCACGACGCGGCCGGTGGCGACCGAGCCGGGCGGGCACAGCGCCGCGGTGTCGAACGACAGCGCGACATGCACGCGCTGGCTCGAGGTGTAGGCGGTCGGCACGGTGTGGATCGAGTTTCCCAGCGAGACCTGTAAGTCCACGAGCTGCCCGCCCAGGCTGCCCAGGTTGGTGCTGTCGAGCATGTACATGTGGCCATCCTTGGAGAACGCGACCACGAAGGCCGACGGCGTCGCGCCCGGCACCGGAACGTACATGGGGTTGTTGGACGCGAAGTCGGAGTCGGCGTGATCCATGGCGAGCCAGCTCGTCGGGTAAAAGTGATTCGCGCCGGTCGAGCGATCGAATGTGCCCATGCCGGTGACGCGCGCGATCTCCTCGCTGTCGAGGTGGCTCGAGGTACCCGCGGTGTTGTTGCCGGTAGCGGCGAAGACGCCCTCTCCGTCGGAGGCCATGCCGCCCGCCGCCCAGATCCCCTCGCCCTGGCCGCCGGTGGCCCAGGCGCCCATCTCGGTCGGCTGCTTGGTATTGATGGCCACGACCCAGCCGTGGTACGGGCCGCAGTCGCCGACGTGGCCGCCGTAGGCGACGTAGACGATGCCTTTCACCAGCGACAGCGCGCTGCGCTGGTTCTGTGGCGACGGCATGAACGGCAGGGCACCACCGTCGGGAGCGGCGCCAGCAGCTGTCGCCTTCGAGACGTCGACCGGCCAGCCCGCGCGCTCGGTGCCGTCGTCGACCGACAGCGCGTGCACCTCGTGGCGCTGAATCGCCGCGCCGGTGCCGATCGCGCCCGCGACGTAGATCGTGCGCGCCGCCTCATCGATCACCGGCGTGCTCAGGATGCCGATCGGCGAGATGTTGCCGCAGCCGGCGCCGCTGGCGGTGGGCGACGGCCCGATGTTGTGCTTCCAGACCACCGCGCCGGTGGTCTCGTCGAGCGCGAACACGTCATTGCCGGTGGTGACCGCGAAGAACACACCCTTGCCGCCCGGCCCGTTCTCGAGATAGAGCGGCGACGCGAACATCGCGCCGGTGAAGGTGGCCTGGAAGGCGGTGTCGAACATCAGCGCCTTGGCCGCCGCCTTGGTCAACGTCGGCTGGATGAAGTGTCCGTCGCGCGACGGGTGGTTGTTGCGCTCGAGCACCGAGTTGCTCGGCGCGGGCGGCGGCGCCGGCGGCAGCGTCGGCGACCCCGACGAGGCGCTGCAACCCGGTGCGCTGGCGAAGAACACGATGCCCACGGCGCCGAGCGCAGCCACGGAGACGGCAACCACGACGGCGATCCAGCGACCCTTCATCCAGGCACCTCCCCTCGTATGTGCCGGCGCCCCGCCGGTGATGCCAAGTTATTTCGAGAAGACGCGCAGCAGCCGCTTCACCGGATCATAGAACTGATCGACCACGCGCTCTTTCAGCGGAATGATCGCGTTGTCGGTGATGGTGATGTTCTCCGGGCAGACCTTGGTGCAGCACTTGGTGATGTTGCAGTAGCCGATACCGTCCCGCTTCTTCAGATCCGCGGTGCGATCCTCGGTGTCGAGCGGGTGCATCTCCAGCGCCGCCGTGTAGACGAAGAAGCGCGGGCCGATGAACTCCTCGTGCTTGTGGTGGTCGCGCAACACGTGGCAGACGTCCTGGCACAGGAAGCACTCGATGCACTTGCGGAACTCCTGCACGCGCTCGATGTCTTCCTGCTGCATGCGCCAGGTCCCGTCGGCGGCGTCGGGCGCGCGCGGCTTGAACTTCTTGATCCTCTTTTTGACCTCGAAGTTCCACGACACGTCGGTGACCAGGTCGCGGATCGACGGAAAGGCGTGGATCGGCTCGATGGTGATCGGCTGGTCGGTCGGCAGCGTGTTCATGCGGGTCATGCACATGAGCTTCGGCATGCCGTTGATCTCCGCCGAGCAAGAGCCGCACTTGCCGGCCTTGCAGTTCCAGCGCACCGCCAGATCGTTGGCCTGGTCGGCCTGGATCTGGTGAACGGCGTCCAGCACCACCATTCCCTCGGTGATGTCCGTGTCGTAGTCCTTGAAGCCGCCCTTGCCCCGCTCACCGCGCCAGATGCGAAACGCAACCTTGGCCATGGTTACTTGTTCTCCTCGACGACCTGCTTTAGATCGTCGCGCAGAGCCGGGATCGTCTCGCGACGCAGCTGCAGGCGACCGTCGGGGCCTTTCTTGCAGATGAGGTTGAAAGAACCGAACCCGGCATCCTTGTTGGGGAAGTCCTCGCGGAAGTGACCGCCGCGGCTCTCCTTGCGCTCCAGCGCCGAGCGCGCGATCGCCTCGGAACAAATGAGCAGGTTGCTGAGGTCGACCGCCGTGTGCCAGCCCGGGTTGTACTCGCGGTTGCCGACGACGGCGACCTTCTCCGCGCGCTTGCGCAGACCCTCGATCGCATCGACGGCGCTGGCCATCTCCTTCTCGGTGCGCACGATGCCGACGTTCTTCTGCATCAGGTCCTGCAGCTCGTACTGGATCTTGTAGGGCCCCTCGGCGTCGGGCGCGGCAGCGCCGCGCTCGAACGGCGCCATGGTCGCGCGCGCCGCAGCGTCGATCTGTGCGGGCGCGATCTGCACCGCCGGGTGCTCCTTGGCGAACTTCGCCGCGTGCTCGCCGGCGCGCTTGCCGAACACCAACAGATCCGACAGCGAGTTGCCGCCGAGGCGGTTCGCGCCGTGCAAGCCCGCCGCGCACTCGCCGGCGGCGAACAACCCGGGCACGTTCGACATCTGGGAGTCGGCGTCGACGCGGATGCCGCCCATGATGTAGTGGGTGGTCGGGCCGATCTCCATCGGCGTCTCGGTGATGTCCAGATCCGCCAGCTGCTTGAACTGGTGGTACATGCTGGGCAGCTTCTTCTTGATGTGCTCGGCGCCGCCGGGCACGCGCGGCTTGATCCATGCGATGTCGAGGAACACGCCGCCGTGCGGGCTGCCGCGGCCTTCGCGCACCTCGCGGTTGATGCAGCGGGCGACGTGGTCACGCGTGAGCAGCTCGGGCGGCCGGCGCGCGTTCTTGTCACCCTGGGTGTAACGCCAACCTTCTTCTTCGTTGTCGGCGGTCTGCGATTTGTAGTTGTCGGGAATGTCGTCGAACATGAATCGACGGCCTTCCTTGTTGCGCAGAACGCCGCCCTCGCCGCGCACGCCCTCGGTCACGAGGATGCCGCGCACGCTGGGCGGCCAGACCATCCCCGTCGGGTGGAACTGAACGAACTCCATGTCCATGAGCTCGGCGCCGGCGTTGTACGCCAGCGCCTGCCCGTCGCCGGTGTACTCCCAGCTGTTGCTGGTGATCTTGAATGCGCGGCCGACGCCGCCGGTGGCGAACACCACCGCCTTGGCGCGGAACACGCGCAGGTAGCCGCGCTCACGGTCGTAGCCGAAGGCGCCGGCGATGCGGTCGCCGTCCTTGAGCAGCGTCGTCACCGTGTGTTCCATGTAGACCTGGATCCCCTGATGGATCCCATGGTCTTGCAGCGTGCGGATCATTTCGAGGCCGGTGCGATCACCGACGTGCGCGAGCCGCGGATAGCGGTGGCCGCCGAAGTTGCGCTGCAGGATCTTGCCGTCCTTGGTGCGATCGAAGACCGCGCCCCAGGCTTCGAGCTCGCGCACGCGATCCGGCGCTTCCTTGGCGTGCAGCTCGGCCATGCGCCAGTTGTTCAAGTACTGCCCGCCGCGCATGGTGTCGGCGAAGTGGACCTGCCACCCGTCGCGATCGTCGACGTTGGCGAGCGCGGCGGCGACCCCGCCCTCCGCCATCACGGTGTGCGCCTTCCCGAGCAACGACTTGCAGATAAGCCCGACGGACACGCCCGCCGCCGACGCTTCGATCGCGGCGCGCAGGCCGGCGCCACCGGCTCCGATCACGAGCACGTCGTGCTCGTGGGTTTGGTACTCGGCCATTAGATGATTCTCCAATCGGTGATGACACCCATCGAACAGAGGCGGACGTAGACGTCGGTGAGAGCGACGCCGAACAGGCTGAACCATGCCCACCGCGGGTGACCCCGATTGAGACAGCTCACACAGTCGTAGACGCGCTTGCGCACCGGATTGCGCGAGAGCTGATCGAGGAAGCCCCCGACCAGGTGGCGCAGCGAATGGCAGCCAAAGGTGTAGCCGCCGATGAGGACGACGTTGAGGATCAGGATCAAGGAACCGACGCCGATGCCGAACTTCATGTGACCGGTCGTCGGATCGTTGAACCAGAGGCCGTTCCAGGCGTCATGCGCCAGGAGGACGACGAAGATCAGCGCGAAGTACAGCGCATAGCGGTGGAGGTTCTGGATGATGAGCGGCAGCTTCGCCTCACCGCGGTAGTCGTGGCGGGGCTCACCCACCGCGCAGGACACCGGGTCGGCCCAGAACGCCTTGTAGTACGCGCCGCGGTAGTAGTAGCAGGTCATGCGGAAGGCCAGCGGGAAGACCAGGATCAACATCGCCGGCGAGAATTTGACGAAGGGCAGCCAGGGCCAACGCCAGGGGCCAAAGACGCTGTGTGGCGAATTGCCGAACAGCTCCGGCGAGTAGAACGGCGAGAGATAATTGCCGAAGTAGTAGTGGTCGCCTTGGAGCAGCGCCCAGGTGGTGTAGACCACGAAGGACGTGAAAACCACGAAGGTTATCAGGGACTGCAACCACCAGGCGTCTCTGCGGCGGGTCTGACCGAAGCGCAGGCGCTCGAGCGGGACATCAACGGGAGCCATGTGCATTTTCCTCGCACCCCTCCGGGGGGCGGCGCGGGCGTCAGTGTATGCATGTCGTCGAAAGTTTCAACGATCTTCGGGCATTCATGGCCTTCATGAGTACGCGGTCGCCGCGTGAGAGAGCCCGGAGACTTCACGACATCTCACGTCTTCGTCCGTCTTGCAGTTGTGTCGGCGTTGCTGTGTCTGTATTGTCTGCGCGTTTTCTGAGCCGAAACAGCCGCCCCGCGTCGACTACAAGTGCGCGGTCCGCTAAGCTCGCCTAAGCGGCCGAGATCTCAGTTCGATCTTCTTAACCTTTTATCTACTTTAGAGTAATTTCAGGTGATGGATTTCACTGCCTCTGGGCACTAATCCAGGAAGACGATAGGGAGGCCTCTATGCACCGCATGAATACGCTCCTCGCGAGCTTTGTCAGCATCGGTTTGATGGTGGGATGTACCTGGTCCCCGGAAGCGAACATCAACGGCGGTGGTCCGGGCGGGAACACGGGAGGCGGCAACCACGGCGGACCGGGCGGCACCGGGGTGACCGTCGATGCGGGCGGACCGACGCTCGACTCCAACTGCGGTATCACGACGCTCGGGACCATGCGCCTCCCCCCCGATCTCTTGCTGGTATTCGATAAGTCCGGCTCGATGACGCAGGATCCTGCGACCGGGCAAAACTGCATGCCGGCCGCGACCTGCCCGTCGAAATGGAACCAGGCGACCGCAGCGATCAACATGGCGCTCATGAACTCCACGATGATCAACTGGGGCCTCAAGCTGTTCTCGGACACGGGCAACTGCAACGTCGCCGTGGGCGCTCAGGTGAACATCGGGCCAAACACGTCTGGCGCAATCACGGCCGCTCTCGGTCGCACCGGCCCGGCCGGCAATACCCCGACGACCCTCGCGGTCCGGCGTGGCGGCGACTACCTCGCGACGCTGACCGACAACAACCCGAAGTTCATGGTGCTCGTGACCGATGGCGCGCCCACCTGCGCCAACGGCAACGGCAACGGTGCTGACGACGCCGCCGCGATCGCGGAGGTCACGACCCAGCTCAACCGCGGCTTCGGCACGTTCGTCGTCGGCCTCGCGACATCAAGCGACGCCCAGGCCAACATGACGCTGACGTCGATGTCGACGAACGGCGGCCACCCGCGCACGGGAACCCCCAACTATTTCGTCGCCAACAATACCGCCGACCTGGTCGCGGCGCTCGGGAACATCACTGGCCAGGTGCGCTCCTGCACCTTCCAGCTGTCCGGGGCGCCGCCCGATCCGACGATGGTCAAAGTGCAGGCCGACGGCGTCACCGTCCCCACGAGCGCGACCGACGGCTGGGGCTACAACCCGTCGATGACAGCCGTCATCCTGACGGGCAGCTACTGCCAGCACGTGCTCGACGGCACGATCATGAACGTGACCGTGCTCTTCGGTTGCGGCATCACGGGCATCCCGTAACCGGTCGTCATAATGGGAACCCTCAGAAGGGTTCCCAAACCCTGCCCGGGGTTTCATGAGCTCCTGGCGTCGAAAGACGCCAGGAGCTTTGCATTTGTGGGCACCTCGTTCATGAAGCGGGTGCGCCACGACGGCTCGCTGATGGGGGCCGCGCGCGCCAGTAGCCACGCGCGCGCCTGGGCGAGCACGGAATGCGCTTCCTCGTGAGCGCCACTCGCGTCCAGGCAATCGACCAGCACCAGCCGGACCGCGGCCTCCCCTTCCTCGATCTCGCCTAGCTGCGCGAGATCGGCGGCCGCTCCACGCGCGAGCGCGGTCGCCTCAGCGGTACGCCCCTGGCGCAGGAGCGCGCGCGCCACCATCGCCTGCGCTGCGACGCGCAGGGCCGGCGCCACGTGAAGGATCTCGACGGCGCGGATCGCCTCGGAGTGCGCCGCATCGAAGTCGCCGGCTGCAATCAGGATCTCGGCCAGGTAGGTGCGCGCGACGCCTTCGAGGCGCTGGTCGCCCAGCTCGACGAAGCTATCGATGGCCTCCTGCTCCAGGGTGCGCGCCTCGGCGAGGTTGTGGCGCAGGCCGAGCACGCGCCCCAGGTTGTGCAGAACCGCAGCGGCGAGCTCACGCAGCCCCATGCGCGCGGCGGCCGACAGCGCGTGCCGCAACGCCACCTCGGCGCGCTCGAAGTCGCCGAGCTCGCAGTAGAGGTAGCCCATGTTGCAGCGAACTGTGCAGGCGTTGCGCGTGTCGCCCGCCTGTTCGAACGCCAGCAGCGCCGTGTCGAGCCCGGTCAGCGACGCCCCGAGATCGCCGGCGAGCGACGCCCGCACCGAGCGCACCTGGTGAACCAGCGCCACGGCCTGCAGATCGATCTCGGACAGGTCGCCGGCCAGCTCGCCGATGATCTCCATGATCTCGTCGGCGACGGCGTGCCGGCCGCCAAACATCAGGTAGTTCGCGCCCCAGCACAGACAGACGATCTGCGCGCTACGGGCGCCGAAGTCGGGAGCGATGCGGCTGACCTCACGCACCTGCGCCTCGACCTCGTCGAGCTTGCCGAGCTTGGCGGCAGCCACGACCGCCTGCCCCTGGGCGCGCAGCCCGAGCGCGCTGCCCGCCGACAGGCAGGCGGTCGCCTCGCGCGCGCGGTGTTCGGCCAGCGCCAGCTCGCCGCGCCAGACGTGCCCCTCGGCCTGGATCAACCGCAGCGCGCCCGTCTGCTCGCCCGCCGCCCCCCCCTCGACTCCCCGCTCGGCGCGCTCGATCGCCGCCACAAGGTCGTTGGCGTTGAGAGCGTGCTCGGCCGCGCGCAGGTACCAGGAGACCGAACGAGCCGGTTCGTCGCCGAGGCGGAAGTGCTCGGCCAGCACCATCGCGTCGCTCGATCCCTTTTGCTCCAGCCACTCGCCGGCCAGCCGGTGGCCGAGCGCGCGATCCTCCTCGGTCAGCATCGCGTAGGCTGCCTCGCGCACCAGCGCGTGCGCGAAGGTGAGCTCGACGTCGCCGCTGCCCTGCGACCCGGCGACCGGAATGCGCGCCACCAGCTCGCGCGCACACAAAAGATCGATCCAGTCGCCGATGGGCGCGCCCGACGCCTCGCCGCCGAGCAGGAACGTGACCCCCGCGCGCGAGAAGCGCTCGCCGAAGAGGCTGGCCGCGCGCAGCACGCGCCGCGCGTCGGGGTCCTCGGCGTCGAGGCGCGACTGCACCATGCCGATGACCGAATCGGGTAGCGACTCGCTGCGGCCGTCGGCGGCCGCGCGGATCAACTCCTCGAGGCAGAACGCGTTGCCGTCGGCGCGGTCGATGATCTGCTCGACGACCGCGTCGCCCACGTCTCCGCGCAGCGCGCCGCGCACCAGCTTCTCGGCCGCGCGACGCGCGAGAGGCGCCAGGCGGATCGTCTGCAGCTCGCGGTCCTGCCACAGCTGCGGGAAGCGGGCGTGCACATCGGCCCGCGCCAGCGCAAAGACCATCAACGGCTGCTCGCGGAAGTTGCGGAGCGCGCCGTCGATGAAGCTGACCGTCCCCAGGTCGCCCCAGTGCAGATCCTCGAGCACGATCAGCACCGGCCCGGCGGCGCACTCGGCGGCCAGCCAGTCTTCCCAGGCACGGCGCATGCCGTCGCCCATCAGCTGCGGGTTCTGCCGTGCCGCATGCAGCGCGCTGTCATCCTCGTCGGCGAAGGGGATGCCCGCCATCTCGCCCAGAAAGACGGCCACGCGGCCCAGGGCGTCGCAGTCGACGTGGCGGGCGACCCGCTGTCTCAGCTTGCACCGCTTGTCCTCGATCGTGTCGCCGGGCTGGATTCCGGCCGCGCGCTGCACGGCGCGCCCGAGCATGCCGAACGGCGAGCCCGCGCCCAGCGAATCACCCGCGCCGAACAGCACCTCGGCGCGTTGCTCGCGGCGCTGCACCCACTCCACCAGCTCCTGTCGCAGCCGCGACTTGCCGGCGCCCGCCGGGCCGGTCACCAGCACGGCGCTGGCGATCGATTCCGACGCCGTGCTCGAGAAGAGGTTGGTCAACTGAGACATCTCGCGCCCGCGCCCGACGAAGTCGCTGATCTTGCCGAGCAGGTTGCGTTTGATCTCGAACACGTCGCGCTCGCTGCGCAGAAAGCGCCGGCTGCCGTCGCGGTGGATCTCGAAGCGCGCGTCGAGCAGTCCGGCCGCCATATCGTCGAGCCGGATCGCGCCCGGCGCCGTGCAGCGCAGCAGGCGCATGCCGCTGTCGATCACTTCGCCGACCACCGACCAGGCCGAGAAGCGCCCGGGGCCGGTCGCGATCACCAGGCCGACGTCGGGGAACGCGGCGCGCACGCGCAGCGCGCAGCGGGCCGCGCAGGCGGCTTGGTCGGTCGACTTGCCGGTTTCGGGCAGCGTCAGCACCATCGAGCCGTCGGGCAGCGCGTGCACGCGGGCGCCGTGCGCGCTCGCGAGCTCGGTTTCGAGCGCTTCGATCATCGACACGACTGGTGGAACCGGCGCGTCGTCATCGTCGTCGCCCGAGATGCGGACCGTGATGCCGCGCCACTTGCGATCGTCGCTGGCCGACGGACCGGCGAGCACGACGCAGGCGATGCGCTGCTCGCTGTCGGTCAGCGCCGCTTGAAGGCGCGGGCGCCGTGGCGGCGCGCCGACGTCGGTGATGGGGCCGAGCTCGTCGATCGCGTTGATGACCGCCGGCATGTCGGCGAGGCGCTCGCTCGGCTCTTTGGCCAGCATGTGCGCCACCAGGTCGTCGAGCGCCGGCGGCACGCGCGGCACCAGCTCGCGCACGCGCGGCGCGTCCTGCAGCAGGATCTTGGCCAGCAGCGCCGACGCCTCTTCGGCCTCGAACACCGCCCGCCCGGTCAAACACTGAAACAGGACGCACCCCAGCGAGAAGACGTCGGCGCTGGCGTTGACGTTGCGCTCGCCGCGCACCAGCTCGGGCGCGAGGTAGCCCGGCGTGCCGACGACGGCGCCGGTGCGGGTGAGCGAGCGTCCGCCCTGCGTGAGACGGGCGATGCCGAAGTCGAGCACCTTGACGCGCGCGATCTCGCCGAGCGGCAGGAACAGGTTCTCGGGCTTCACGTCGCGGTGGATGATGCCGCGCGCATGCGCGTAGCCGAGCGCCTCCGCGGCGCGGCGGATCACGAACAACGCGTCGGTCGTCGCCAGCGTCTGGCGCGCGATCAGCGCGGCCAGGTCCTCGCCCTCGAGCCACTCCATCGCCAGGAACGGATCACCCGCGTCGGAGATGCCATGGGCCAGGTAGCGCACGATCGCCGGGTGCGAGAGCTCGGCCAGGATCGCCGCCTCCTGCTCGAACCGGCGGCGGTCGCGCAGCTCGCGGCCGTTGAGGATCTTCACCGCGGCCGGCAGCCCCGACACCAGATCGATCGCGCGGTACACCGTGCCCATGCCGCCCGAGCCGGCCTCGTATTCCAGGCGAAATCGCCCGGCGACGATGCGCGCCACCACCGGCAGCGCATCGGGCGACGGGGTCCGAGCAGCCGGCGGATCCTCGATCAGCTGGGTGCCGGATCCCATCGCCGCCCCTTACGGGAGAAATACGGTGACGGTCTCGGCGAAGACGTCGCCGCGGTTCCCGCGACGCGCGGTCCGGCAGTCCTGGAAGCTGCCGAAGGCGCCGCGATCGGCGCAGACGTCGTCGCACGAGCCGACGACGGTCATCGGGCACTCGGCCAGCGACGGGCCGCACACGCGCTGGTCCGACGTCGCGCCCGGCGACAAGCACAGGTAGCGCGGCTCCTGGTCGGCGAAGATGTTGCCGTAATAGGTCGCCTCGCGGTTCGGGTAGTCGCGCAGCTCGTGCGGCGCTGGGCGCAGCGCGGGGTTGTCGCCACGGATCGAGATCTCGCGCTTGACGCCGGCGGCGTCGACGCGCGCGAGCACGCAGGCCGACACCCAGCGCTGGCAGCTGCCGTCGCACGAGCCGTGCGCGCGGCCCCAGTCGGGCGCGAGCCCGATGGAGCCGGGAAAGTCATACGTCGTGCCGTCGACCTTGACGGTCACACCCGCGTCGGCCGGCAGCGCGCACGAGACGACGTATTTGAGCAGCTCGCGCCCCAACGGATCGCGCAGCCCATTGGCGGTGAGCGCGTTCGCGGTGAGAGCGTTTGCGGTGAGCGCGTTCGCCGTCAGAGCGTTCGCGGTGAGCGCGTTCGCCGTCAGGGCATTCGCCGTCAGAGCGTTCGCGGTGAGCGCGTTCTCGGCGACCAGTGCCGAGCGCGTGTTGGTGAGGTCGGCATCGCCCGTTCCCCCACACGAGACCAGAAAGACCGTCGAGAAGATTCCACTCAGAGCCGACAAGCCGCGTACTGGCGCCATACCGGAGCTATCGACGGATAATTTTTGGACTTTAGGTTACCGCACGATTTTTTGTATCTATTAAATAGGTATTTGAAATTACGTAATTAGATGGAGCAAAAATTAGGCGGCCGGCTTGCGGGAAGCGCCTGCCAGCTCGCGGATCTCCTCGTCGAGGATTCCCTTCTTGCGATCGGCGAGCGCCGAGAACTTGGCGTAGAGAGCCTCGAGCTCCTCGCGGTCGAGGGAGAGCCCCAGCTCCTCGCAGCGGGCCTTGAGAGCGTGTCGGCCGCTGTGCTTTCCCAGCACGAGGCGGCTCTCCGGCACGCCGACCGACCTGGGATCGATGATCTCGTAGGTGGTTCGCTCCTTGAGGAAGCCGTCCTGATGGATGCCGGCCTCGTGCGCGAAGGCGTTGCGCCCCACGATCGCCTTGTTGGGCTGCACGCCGACGCCGATGATCGAGGTCAGGAGCTGGCTGCAAGGATAGAGCTGGTCGGTCTTGATGCCGGTCTCGTACGGCAGCCGGTCGCGGCGGGTCTTGATTGCCATCACGATCTCTTCGAGCGAGCAGTTGCCGGCGCGCTCGCCGATACCGTTGATCGTACATTCGACCTGGCGCGCGCCGTTCTGGACTGCGGCCAGCGAGTTCGCGACCGCGAGACCGAGATCGTCGTGACAGTGAACGCTGACCACGCCGCGGTCGCCGAGAGAGCGCGCGATGCGCCCGATCAGCGCGCCGTACTCCTCGGGAATCGAGTAGCCGACGGTGTCGGGGATGTTGACGGTGCTGGCACCGGCGTCGACCACCGCGCGCGACACCTTCTCGAGGTAGCCGGGCTCAGTGCGCGCGCCGTCCTCGGCGGAGAACTCGACGTCGTCGACGTGCTTGCGCGCGAGCTCGACGGCGGCCACCGCCTCGGCGAGCACCTGGTCCTGGTTCTTCTTCAGCTTGTACTTGAGGTGGATCTCGCTGGTCGCGATGAACACGTGGATGCGCGACGGTCCGCGCGCCCCCTCGAGCGCCTTGGCGGCGCGCTCGACGTCGAGAGTCGTGCAGCGCGCGAGCGCCGCGACCTTGACGTCCACCTCGCGGCCGACCGCGCGCACCGCTTCGAAGTCACCCTCGGACGCGATCGGGAAACCGGCCTCGAGGATGTCGACACCCAGATCCGCGAGCCGGTGCGCCATGCGCACCTTCTCGGTCACGGTCATGCTGCACCCCGGAGCCTGCTCGCCGTCGCGGAGGGTGGTGTCGAAGATGTATACGCGGTCCGTCGCTGCCATCCACCAATTTTGCGGTCGAGATGGTGATTGGGCAAATTTATATTTTCCGCCTTGACCATAAGAACTACTTATCCGATAAACAACATTAATGGAGCTCTACGCGTTGCAGGTGTTCGCCACCGTCGTCGGTGAGCGCAGCTTCTCGCGCGCGGCCGAGAAGCTGCTACGCACGCAGCCGGCGATTTCGCTGGCGCTGCAGCGGCTCGAG
>Ga0265339_10001747_pt1 | contig 15995 bp, 19 predicted proteins | sample 4CB219metaG_FD_202085 | JGI IMG/M metagenome (GOLD analysis project Ga0265339, IMG submission 202085) | Rhizosphere microbial communities from Carex aquatilis grown in University of Washington, Seatle, WA, United States - 4-CB2-19 metaG | ecosystem: Host-associated > Plants > Roots >... | reverse complement strand
GGCGGCGTGCTCACCCAGATGATGCACGCCATGGATTGGGAGGTGTTGTGGTAACTGTGCGGCCGCTCTGAGCGGAAGTGAAACGACGAGCCGGCCGGTACGCGAAACTTGCTCGCGGCAACATTCTCTTTCCGCCGATTCTTCCACTGCTGACGCTCTTCGTCATTACCGGCGCCCGGATCACCAACCGCATGGCGCTGGTGTTCGTGGCGACGATCACGATGATGATCGCGCTGGACTGGTGCGTGATGAAGACGCGGCTCGGCCGCGGCATGCGAGCGCTCGCTCAAGACCCGCGCGCGGCCCAGTTGGTGGGCGTAAACATATCGGCGGTCGTGCTCGGCACGTTTCTCGTTGGCGGACTTTGCGCCGGCGTCGGCGGCTTCCTCTACGGCCTGTATTTCAGCAAGACGAGTTACTTTCTCGGCTTTATCCCCGGCCTCAAGGGGCTGACCGCATCGATTCTCGGCGGTGTGGGGAACCTGCGCGGCGCAGTCGCAGGCGGCCTGCTTCTCGGCATCGTCGAGAATCTCGGCGTGATCTGCGTGCCCTCGCAGCTCAAGGACGTCATTGGCTTTGGGGCGTTGCTGATCGTGCTCATTGTCCGGCCGCAGGGCCTGCTCGGTGAGCGGCTTGCCTCCTCGCGCGCCGCGTAGACCATGGCGGCGTCATCGAGGAATAGCGCCAGGCATTTCGGACTGCGTCGCCAATTGGCCGACCAGCTTCCGCTCGCCGTGGTCGCCGCGCTCGGCGTCTGGGGACTGCAGCCGTTCGGGATCGGATCCGATTACTGGAGCGCGGTCGTCGTCACGGCGGGCATCTATATGCTGCTGGCGATGGGGCTGAACGTCGTCGTCGGCTTTTCCGGACTTCTCGACCTCGGCTACGCCGGCTTCTAGGCTGTCGGCGCCTATACGACAGCCATCGTCACCGGCAAGGCGCCGTTCCACCTTTTTCACCTCAGCCTCAGCCTGTGGGGCGCTATTCCCTTCGCGATTCTGGCAACCGTAACCAGCGGCCTGCTACTCGGCGTCGTCACCTTGCGGGTGCGTGGAGATTATCTGGCGATCGTCACGCTCGGCTTCGGGGAGATCGTCCGCATTGTCGCCAATTCGTGGGATTCGGTGACAAACGGGCCAAGTGGCATCACCGATCTCGATCATCCCAGCCTGTTGGGCGTCGATTGTGGCCTCGAACCGCGGTTCTACGTCGCCTTCATCTGGGCGCTGATCGCCGTCCTCTACTTCCTGATCAACAATCTTTGGAAGTCGTGGATCGGAAGGGCCTGGTACTCGACGCGGCAGGATGAGTACGCCGCCGAAGCGCTCGGCGTGCCGTCCGCATGAAGCTGCTGGCATTCGCCACCGGCGCGTCCACCGCCGGATTCGCCGGCGCCGGTCTACGCCTCGTACGTCGGCTGCATCGTGCCTGGCAACTTCGTCTTGATGACTGCGATCATGGTCTTTGCCGCCGTCGTCCTCGGGGGCATGAGCAACATGAAGGGCGCGATGGTCGGCACGGCCGTCATTGTGTTTCTACCCGAGGCGTTCCGCGCATTCGACACGGCTCGCTTTCTGATCCTCGGCGCGATTCTCGTTCTTGTGATGATCGTGCGACCAGCCGGGTTGTTCCCGTTACGGCCGCGGAGATATCGGCTTCCCGACGCGGATCCCTCGCGCCTCTTCCCTCCGGCCGACAAACGCGGCGCGCCGGGACGCGCCATCCTGCAGTGCTCGGGATTGACGCGGCGTTTCGGCGGCCTGACAGCCACCGACGACGTGACCTTCAGTGTTCCCGAGGGCGCGATACTGGCGTTGATCGGTCCCAACGGAGCGGGCAAATCCACGCTATTCAATCTGATTGGCGGCGGCTTGCGCGCCGACGCCGGCGGCGTCTCATTCGCCGGCGAGCCGCTGCTGCGTCGCAAGCCGCACGAAAATGCGAACCTCGGCATTGCCCGAACTTTTCAACTCATTCGGCTGTTTTCCGCCGCGACAGTCGTCGAGAATGTCGCAGTCGGCGCCGATCTCCGCCATCGCCAGAACGTCTTGACAGTCGGGCTGGGGTTGCCAGCCGCCAAACGCGTCGAACGGGCTGCGCTCGCCGATGCGGCGAGCGCTCTCGAGTTCTGCGGCATCGCGCACCTCGCGCACAGCGTCACCGGCGAACTTTCCTACGGCGATCAACGGCGCGTTGAAATCGCGCGAGCGCTGGCGTCGCGGCCGCGCCTGCTGCTGCTCGACGAGCCGGCGGCGGGCATGAACCAGACCGAGCGGCAGGGGCTCGCCGCCCTGATCCGGAAGATCGGCAATTCCGGCGTCACGATCGTGCTGGTCGAGCACGACATCGAGCTGGTGATGGGTCTCTCACACGAGGTGCTGGTGCTCGATCGCGGCCAGATCATCGCCTATAGACCACCCGACGAAGTGCGACGGAATCCTCGTGTGATCGAAGCCTATCTCGGCAGATGCGCCGGACGCGATAAGGAGGCGCATCCATCCTCTCCGGCGCTTGCTCGGCAGTCCGCCGGCCCGGGCCTGTCGGTGCGCGATCTCAAGGTCCGCTATGGCCCGATCGAAGCCGTGCACGGCATCGATTTCGACGTCGCGCCGGGCGAGCTGGTGGCGCTCATCGGCGCGAACGGCGCTGGCAAGAGCTCCACCTTGCTGGCGATTTCCGGCGTGCTGCGCGCGAGCGCTGCCGCGATGACCTACGGCGATCAGGATATTCGCCAGTGGCCAGCGCACCGGATCGCGCCCGCCGGAATCGCACACGTTCCGGAAGGTCGACGAATCTTCCCGGGCATGAGCGTTTGGGAGAATCTCGTCATGGGCGCATACTCGCGGCGCGCTGTTCCCGCGGGCGCAGATCTCGACCGCATCTTTGAACTGTTTCCGATCTTGAAGGCGCGGTTGCGCCAAGCCGGCGGGACGCTCTTGGGCGGCGAGCAGCAGATGCTGGCGATGGCGCGAGCCCTAACGGCGCAGCCGAAGCTGCTTTTGCTCGATGAACCATCGATGGGCCTCTCGCCCCAGATGGTCGACCGCATCTTCGATGTCATTTCGTCAGTCAGTCGAAGCGGCACGTCCGTGCTGCTCGTCGAACAAAATGCCGAGATGGCTCTTGCCATCGCCGATCGGGCGTACGTGCTGGAGAGCGGTCGCATCCAGCTCTTCGGCGACGCGCTGTCGCTTCTTCATGATGCCGCTGTCCAGGCCGCCTATCTCGGCGGCCGCTGAATTTGTCTCTCAAGTCTGTCCAAAGGAAGAGCAAGCGATGCCCAAAATAGAACGTTCCGGTCAGGATTGGATCCTTGACCGATTCATTGGGACGCTTGGCGTCAATGCGTTGATGCCCGGGTTCATGAGTTTCATGGCGAGCCCGATCGTCGGATTCAACAACGCCGATCTCGACCGCATCAGCCGGTGGACGCACGGCGTCGCCAGCATGCGCAAAGCCTATTTGCGGATTGCGGCATATCGCCAGAAGCTCGCTGCGGCGGCCGAAGCCGGGGGGCACGCCGTCACGGCGCGCCGGCAATACCACTTGGCGTCTCTCGCGTATGGCTTTGCGCAGTACACAATTCAGGAAGATCACAATCGCGAGAAGAAGGCGATCCACGACAAATCTCAGGCGTGCTTCGCCAAGGTTATCAAGTACGCCGCGACGCCAATCGAGAAGGTCGAGATCCCGTTCGTCGACGAGCCTGCATACGACGCAACGTCATTCCCCGGAATCCTGCAGCTTCCCGCCGGCGCTGGCCCCTGGCCGTGCGTCATTTTCATCCCCGGAACCGACATGCACAAGGAGCAAGTGCCTAACCCGGAGGACAACATATTCACCAAGCGAGGCATGGCGGTCCTCGCGATCGACGGCCCCGGCCAAGGCGAAAGCCTGCTCCGTATGCTCAAGGTGCGGGTCGAAACATGGAACTACGAGCGCGCCGTTAGCGCAGCGATCGACTATCTCCAGACACGGCGAGAGATCGATTCGGATCGCATCGCCACTTTCGGCGTCAGCACCGGTTCGTACTGGTCGCCGCGGGCGGCGCTCTGGGAAGCCCGCCATGGCGATCGCATCAAGGCCGCTGGAGGACTCGCCGCCCAGTGGGATCCGTCTTTCGTGACGGAATTCGAATACGCGCAGCCAAACTTCAAGACCAACTACATGTACATGGCCGGCGAGGACAGCGAGCCCGCATTCGACCGAAAGGCGCCTCTGCACGACCTGCGGGAGGACATCAAGGAAATCACTTGCCCTCTACTGATCGCCCAAGGCGAGTTCGACGAGCTCTGCGCGCCAGCGCAACTGGAGGCGATCATCAGCCGCTCCACTGCGCCGTATGAATTGCGGATCTACGAAGACGAGTTCCACCCGCTTGGGGGCGTGGCGGTCGAAGCATACGAATCCGCCGTCGATTGGCTGAAGGATCGGCTCGACGGCAAGCCAGCGCCTGCCAGCGGCGTGCGGCGCGTGCCGCGCCCTTGACGACGGCGCCCCCCCTTGGTTTCGCGGGAGAAGATTGCCATGATTTCGCTTCGGGAACGCGCGCCCTATTCCGCCATCGTCGACAGGCCGAGCCTGCCGCTGCCTGATGGCATGCAGTTGGTGGTGTGGCTGATCGTCAATGTCGAAAACTGGGACCCACGGCGCACCATGCCACGCGTTGTGCTTCCTCCCCCTATGGGAACGTCACTGGTTCCCGATCTTCCGAACTGGAGCTGGCACGAATATGGCATGCGCGTTGGGTTTTGGCGCATTCACGAAGCTCTGGCTCGTCGCAAAATCCTTCCGACGCTGGCGACTAATGGCTCTGTCTGCGAACTCTATCCGCGCGTCATCGAAGCAGCTCTTGCCTCCGGCTGGGAATTCATGGGCCATGGCTGGATCCAGGGGCCGATGCACGCACTCGAAGATCAGCGCGCGTCGATTCGTCGGACGATCGACGCGATTCGCCGGGCGGCGGGTAAACCGCCGCGCGGGTGGGAAAGTCCGGGGCTTACCGAAACGCTCGAGACGCTCGACGTCCTTGCCGAGGAGGGTGTCGAGTACGTCGCCGATTGGGTTCTCGATGATCAGCCTTGCAACCTCACCACCACCTCAAAGCCGATCGTCTCCCTGCCCTATACAGTCGAGCTCAATGATGTCGCGATCTCCGCCGTAGCGCAGCACAGTTCCGACGAGATGCTCACTCGCGGCCGTCGGCAATTCGATCGACTTTACGCCGAAAGCGCACGGACTACGCGGATCATGTCGATCAGCGTGCATCCTTATCTATCGGGAGCGCCGCACCGCATCGGCTACGTCGAGGAATTGCTGGACTACATCCTCGGCCATCCCGGGGTCGAGTTTTGGACGGGCGAGCAGATTCTCGACTGGTATCGCTCAGTGAGTGGGCGTTAGATTTCCCGACACGTCGGCGCGGACGCGCGACCATCGCAGTTGCCGTGGATCGACGTCGAACCGTCACGAGTGCGCCCCGAAATTCCGAACATCATCGGAGCACGAGGACCGCAACGCACCTATCTGAACCGCGGGCTACCGCAGTCCGGTCATGCTTCACACCGCTGATCACCGAACCCGGCGTCGGCAGAGCCTGATCTCCCGGTTCAAGGCAATTTCATCGCTGGTACACAACGACACTGTTTTGGTGCTGACCAATGATACCATGCCCAGCGAAATTCGCCGCCACCCGGGGAACACAACGCTCCAGTGAGCAGTGCGTCGACAACCTGTCGCTGATCGGCGCGAAGCGATCAGACAGGCTTCTAGGAATCATATTTGAATTTCAACCACATAGATGTTCGCATTTTTATCCTGAGTGGGACGCCACTTGGCGCACGGGTTGACGGGACCCTAGACGCTCTCGGGTTCGCCGCTCACGGCGAGCACCGAATCTCCATCCTGTCTGGAGGCGACGCCTTCGGGGGGGTCGTCAGGTCGACGAGGTTGCAAACGCTGAAGAATGGCCTGGCGAGTCTGCAGATCGTGTTCGTGCATGACGTCGCCGGCGCGTCGGGCGTCCCGCTTCGCGAGCGCATCCATCAGCAGCTCGTGCTCGCACATCGCTTCTTTCCACCTGGCCGGTGACGCAAGCGCCGCATAGCGCGCACGCTGGGCGCGCACCAGTAGCGAAGCATGGAGGGCTTGCAGCGTGCCGTTGCCCGAGGCCGCGACGATTCCGAGATGGATCTCGTGGTTGAGCTTGAAATAGGCCTTGAGTTCGCCGTCGGCCGCGTGGCGCGCCATCCGTTCGTGTAGCCGCATCAGGGCGTCGAACTCGCGCGCGCTCATACGTTCCGCGGCAAGTTCGCAGGCCTGTCGCTCGACGCCCGCGATGACTTCGAACAATTCGCCGACGCTTTCGAGCGAGAATAGGCCGACCCGCGCGCCGCGACCGGGAAACAGGTCAACCAGACCTTCGGTGGCGAGCAGTTTGATCGCCTCGCGGATCGGCGTGCGCGAGACTTTGAGAAGGCTCGCTAGCTTCGCGTCGTTAAGCCGTTCGCCGACCGCCAGATCGCCGTGAACGATCAAATTCCGCAGTCGCTCCACGACCGCTTCGTGGAGGGGTTTCGGCCGCTCGATGGCGGGCGGCGCGCGCCTACCGGATGATCGGGCGGTGGCGCGGTTCGGCAGTGGGGTCATCGTTTCCTCGGTCGGCTGCGCTTGTTTCGCATACTTGGGCGCCACGCGCATAGAAAATCGGCATTCTGCATTTTGCATGCAAAAATCATTTGCACAATAAAGTCATCATGTGTTGAATATCAATTGGTTACGCGCGCGCCAGCGCTGGCATGACGATTGCAATGTCTAGTCAGCCGGGCGCGCGCGCCGGCAATCGCCGCCGTTCCTCCAGTCCGGGAAGGCGGGGCGAGCGTGCGCGCCGCTGTGCCGAAGAGGAGTGTGTGATGCGCCTAGGGACCCCAGATCAACTTGCGAAATTGAAGCGGCTTGCGGTTGGCGTGGCGCTGGCCGGTGTGGTGAGCGTTTCGGGCGCGACGGCCCCCTACGCCGAAGACCGGTTCCAGCCGGCTGCGCCGGAGCCGGGAACCGACGTCCCACCCGCCACGATCAAATTCGGTATGCGCCCCTACGCCGATAACACCTTCTATATCATCGGCATGAAGAAGGGCTGGTTCGACGAGGTCGGGATCAAGTTCGATCCGTCACCTTACGGGCTCAAAGCCAACGATTCGAATGTCACGACGCTGCTGCTGAACGGCCAGCTCGACGTCATCTCGGAATTCTGTCCGTTGATGCTGCCGACCTACAAGGACTCCGACAAACTCAAGTGCATCGCCTTCACCGACAATTTTCTCGCCAACGCGATCCTCGCCAACCCGGCGCTCAAGCTCAAAACGTTCAAAGACTATCTCGCCGAGGGCAAGAGCTACGAGGAAGCGCTCAAGCTGGCGCTGGCGCCGATGAAGGGCAAAGCGCTGGTCGGCGCACCCGAGCTCAGCGACCGGCCGTTCGAGGAATACGTGAATTCGGCGTCTGGCGCCGGCTTCACGTTGCAGGTTCTCGACGACGCCAAGTCGCTGGTGCTGGCCAAGGCGGGACGCGAAGACTTCGTCAATCCGGAAGGCGCGCCGATCGTCTACACCCTGAAGCAGGCCGGTTGGACCGATCTGGTTGATATTGGCGACCTGATCAAGAATGGCCCCGGCGGCGTCGACTCGCCGCTCGAGCCGCTGATCGGCATCGTCGGCATCGGCGCGAATTCAGACTACGTCAACGCGCATCAGAACACCGTCCTGCGCTTCCTCTCGGTGGTGTGGCGCATTCTCGCCGAGACGAAGACCGATACGGCGCTCTACGACCTTCAAGCGCCGTACCTCAATTCGATGGCGGGGACCAGCCTCGACGGCAAAGGCGTCGCCGATACGGTCGCGGTCTTGCATCCGTTTTCGACATTCGACGACGACAAGCAATACTACGACGACAAGTCGTCAACGACCTACTACGGCAACATCTGGGGCGCGACGATCAAGAACTTCGAGCAGCACGGCATCATCCCACCCGGCAAGGTCACGCCGGACGACGTGGTGTGGGGCGGGCCGATCTGGCGCCAAATGGTCGAGTATCGCGCCAAGACCGATGAGCTGGTGAAGAAACTCGCCGGCGCGACGCTTCCGCCGGAAAAGCAGGCCCTGGTCGACAAGGCGAAGACCTTCTACGCGGCCTTCGATTTCCTCGACTCGTATCGGCTCGCCCTGGCGGCGTCGAATTGACGAAGGCGATGAGCCTTGGCGTCAACGCGGGCTCGGACGGCGCAGTGAGACGCCGCGCGGGGTCGCGCGCGGCGTTAGCGGCGGCGATCAAGGCGCTCGACCCGTTGCGGCTGGTTGGCGCTGTGCTGTTCGTCGCGAGCTGGCAGGTCGCCTCAGCCGTCACGTCGCCGATCATTCTGCCCAGCCCGTGGAGCGTGCTCAAGCGCGCCGCCGCCGATTTCTGGTCGGCGCCGGCGCTCTCCTACTACGGGGTCGAGCAGGCGAGCCTTTACGCCAACCTGATCTACACCACGGAGAACGTCGTCATCGCCGTTGCGTTTGGCGCAGCGATCGGCGGCGTCGTGGGCCTGGTTTCGTCGCGCCTGTGGCTCGTTCGCGCCGTCGTCGATCCGATCATGATGACGGCGGGAACGGTTCCGATCCTGATCGCCGCGCCCTTTCTCCTCATTTGGTTCGGCGTCGGGCGAGCGAGCGCAGTCAGTCTCGTCACATTCTACGTTGCAGTGATCCTCTATGTCTTCGGGCAGCGCGCGGCGCGCAATCTCGATCCGATCTATGAACAATATGCGCTCACGTTGGGGGCGCAACGCCGGCAGACCATTCGCGATATCTTGATTCCCGCAACCGTACCCGAGCTGCTCGGCGGGTTCCGTATCGCTCTCGCTGGCGCGTGGGGCCTCGAGGCGGTGTCGGAGCTGCTCGGATCGCAGTCGGGGATGGGGAAGATCCTCGAAGTGCTGGCCGGCGCAACCGATCCGCAGGGCATTCTTGCGACGCTCGTCACGCTGGGCGCCGCCGCCATGATCGGCGATGCAGTCGCAGTGGCGTTGATCCAGCGTTTCGCCGCCTGGAACTTCGTTCGCAGTTGAGGAGCGTTTCGCCATGCTCAACTCCCGCATGATCGAATTCATCCACGTCGAGCGCGAGTTCACGCGCGCCGACGGTCAGAGCGTCCGCGCCGTTGACGACGTCTCGTTGATCGTCCCGGAAGGCGAGTTCGTCTGCCTGATCGGTCCGTCCGGATGCGGCAAGAGCACCTTGCTGCAGATGGTCGCCGGCCTGACGGCGCCGTCGTCGGGAACGATCGTCTCGGACGATTCGGAAATTGACGGCCCCGGCCGCGAGCGCGGCATGGTGTTTCAGCGCGACAGCGTCTTCCCTTGGATGCGGGTGATTGACAACGTCGAGTACGGCCTGAAATGCCGAGGCGTCCCGCTCGAGCAACGGCGCAGCGTCGCCCGCGAGTATCTTCGCCGCGTCGGGCTGTCGCACGTCGAGAAAGCATGGCCGCGCGAACTGTCCGGCGGCATGCTGAAGCGCGTCGCCATCGCCGCGGTGTTCGCCAACGGCGGCAAGATCCTGCTGCTCGACGAACCTTTCGGGGCGCTCGACTACGTCACGCGGCGCCAGTTGCACAACGTGCTGCTCGACTTGTGGGATGAGCCAGGCGCGGAGCGGCGGACCGTCCTGTTCGTCACGCATGACGTCGACGAGGCGTTGACTCTTGCCGATCGCATCGTGGCGATGCGCGCCGGCCGGGTCGCGGACGACATTTCCGTCGCTGCGCCGCGGCCGCGAACCACCGACAGCCTGCTGCGTTCCGATATGGTGGCGATCAAGCACCGGCTGCTCACCCACCTTGGGCTGGAATCGGCGCCGCGCGCTGGAGACGCGGCATGACCGGGGGCGCGAATGGTCGCGAACGGTTCGTCGCGTTCGGCGTCTTCGTCGCGCTCGCGGCGCTGTGGCAGGGCCTGTCGCTGATCTACACGGCCGAAGCGCAGCCTGGCGAACCGATGATCGCCGGCTGGCAGGTGCTGTTCACCCGGACGCTGCTCAGCCTGTCCGACTATTGGCAGGGCGGCCTCGGCGTCCCTTCGGTCGCCGACGGGGCGGAGCGCAGCTATCTGGCGGCGGCGCTCTCGGTGATCTCGCATCTCCTCTATACCCTCGCGCGACTAGTGACGGGACTCGTCTTGGGCGGCGGCGTCGGCTTTCTGCTCGCTCTTGCGGTCTCGTGGTCGCGCTGGAGCCGAAGCCTGGTGGAGGCGCCGGTGCAGTTTCTGCGCGCCCTGCCGCTGCTGGCAATGGTGCCGTTGTTCCAGCTTTGGTTCGGCGCGACCTTTCTCGGCCAGTCGCTATTCGCGGCCTATGGCGTCGGCGTGCTGGTCTTCGCGGGCACAGTCAATGCGGTGCGCAACGTGCCGCAGATCTACATCGACCATGCTCGCTCTCTCGGCGCTTCGCGCGGGCAGGTCTATCGCACGGTCATTCTCCCGGCGATCTTGCCGGCGATGCGTTCCGTCGCCTTGCTTTGCCTCGGGGCGGGGTGGGGTGCGGTGCTCGGCGCAGAGTATCTTGGCGCGCAGTCCGGCCTCGGTTACGTCATCGTCTACGCTCAGCAATTCGCCTTCCTCGATCGGATGTTCCTGATCTCGTTGGTGTTCATTCTGTGCACCTCGGCCAGCTACTGGGTCGTGCAGCGCCTGTTTGCGCGCTGGCTCGTCTGGGCGCCGGCGAGCGCGAGGGAATGATGACTGACGCGATCATTGAAACGTCCGCGGCGGCGCTGATCGAGGCGATGCGCAGCGGCGCCGTTTCGGCGGTCGAGACGACCAGCGCCTATCTGGCGCGGATCGAGGCGCGCGAGCCGATGGTGCGCGCCTTCGCCCATCTCGATCCGGCGGCCGCGCTCGCCGCCGCTGTAGAGCTGGACGCGCAGTGTGCGCGCGGCGAAGGCCTAGGCGCCCTCCACGGATTGCCGGTGGCGGTGAAGGACATCATCGACACGGCCGACATGCCGACCGCGTTCGGCGCAGCGCGTCTCGTCGACCGTCGTCCGAACCGCGATGCGAAGATCGTCGAGCGACTGCGGAAGGCGGGCGCGCTGGTGCTCGGCAAGGCGGTCACATCGCAGTTCGCCCTGTTTGCGCCCGGACCGACGTGCAATCCGCGCGACCCTGCGCGAACGCCGGGCGGCTCGTCGAGCGGTTCGGCGGCCGCGGTCGCCGCAGGTTTCGCGCCGATCGCGCTCGGCACCCAGACCAACGGCTCGATCGTCAGGCCGGCCTCGTATTGCGGCGTCGTCGGTTTCAAGCCGAGCCTCGGCGTCCTGCCGCGCACCGGGATTCTGCGTCATTGCGACGGGGTCGATCATCCCGGCGTATTTGCCCGAAGCGTGGAAGACGCGGCCCTAGTCGTCGACGCGCTTGCCGGCGAGGATCCAGAGGACGCCGGATCGCGCGAATTGCCCGGCTCGTTGACGGACGCGGCGCGAGCTTGGCGGGCGGCGCCGCGCCTCGCCTGGATCGCCGGCCCCTATACCGAACGCGCCGCGCTCGAAACGCGCACGGCGTTCGAACGCTTCATCAGAGGTCTGCCGACCTCGGTCGACGTCATCACGCTCGATCCCGAATTCGCCCAGGCCGAAGCGGCGATGAACGATCTCATGTGCGCCGGATTCGCCGAATCGCTCGGCGAGGAAATCGACGGCAGCCGCGAAGACGCTCCGCAAGTTCTGCTGGAAACGCTCGCCAAGGGCCGCGCTCTCTCCGCCGTACGTATGACCTCAGCTTGGACGCTGCGCAACCGCTTACGCGCACGCATCATCGATCTGCTTTCGCCCTACGACGCGGCGCTTACATTCGCCGCTAGAGGTGAAGCGCCGCTTGCGGCGGAGGGAACGGGCGACCCGATCTTCGCAACGCTGTGGTCGCTGATCGGCGCGCCCGCCTACAGCCTGCCGCTGCTCAGCGGTCCGAACGGACTGCCGCTCGGCGTGCAGGTTGTCGCCAAGCCAGGGGCTGACGCCGCGCTGACTCGCGCCGCGGCGTGGCTCGAACGCGTCAATATCCGAATCTAGGGGGAAGCGTCGCCGCCATGCGTATTCTGCTGGTCAATCCCAACATGACCGAAGAAGTCACCACGCTGATGTGGCAGACCGGGCGCGCCGCCGCTTCGCCAGAGGTGGAGCTGACCGCCGTCACCGCTCGGCGCGGCCTGCCTTACATTTCGAGCCGCGCGGAAGCGCAGATCGGCGGCGTCGTGGCGCTCGAGATGTTGGCGGACGCCGGGTCGGATTACGACGCCGCAATTCTGGCGGCGTTCGGCGACCCGGGCCTTCTCGGTGCGCGTGAGCTCTTCGACTTTCCGATCGTCGGGGTTTCCGAAGCGGCGATGTTGACGGCGTGCATGCTGGGCGGGCGATTCCTAATCGTCACCTTCACGGCGGCGATGTGCGGCTGGTACCGCGACTGCGTGACGATGCATGGGCTCGACAGCCGCTGCGCCGGCGTCGTAGCGCTCGACCGGCCAATCGGCCCCTTGCACGAAGTGCGCGAACGCCATGGCGACGCGCTGATCGAGCTCGCTGCGCGCGAGTCGCGCAAACGCGACGCTGCGGCGGTGATCCTTGCCGGCGCGCCGCTCAGCGGCCTCGCTGAACGCGTGCGCGAGGCGCTTTCGGCGCCGGTCGTCGATCCGATCGTCGCGGCGGTGAAACAGGCCGAGGCGCTCGCGACCCTGCGACCAAAGAAGGCTTCGCAGGGCAGTTTCCGCCGGCCGGCGAGCAAAAGCTCGGTCGGCCTGTACGCGCCACTGGCCGCTATCTTGAGGGGCGGTCATGACGGTTGAACAGGACAAGTCCGTCGAGGCGGGTCATGTGATCCTCGGCGGTCGCCGCTACCGGGTCGAGCGCGACTTCGGTCGACTGCCCGCAGGGATCGAAGCGGCGCGCATCAGTCAGGTCGCCGTCGACGCCGCCGGTCGCGTGCATGTGTTGCGCCGCGGAGAACCGCCGATCTTGGTGTTCGAGCCTGACGGCGCCTTCGCTTACGCCTACGGCGCAGGCGAAATCTTCGACTCGCACGGGATCGCCATCGACGCACACGATCGCGTCTGGATCGCCGATCGCGACGCGCATCAGATCCTCGCTTTCACAGCGTGCGGCGCGCGGCTGCTGTCGCTGGGAGAACGCCATGCGCCGCGCTGGATGCTGCCGTTCAACCATCCGACGCGCGTCGCGGTCGCGCGCGACGGCGAGATTTATGTGTCTGACGGCTATGGCAATGCGCGCATCCAACGCTTCTCGCCTGAAGGCGAATTTCTCGGCGGCTTCGGCGGTATCGGTCACGGGCGCGGTGAGTTCATGACGCCGCATTCGATCGTGATCGACCGACTAAACCGGGTCGTGGTCGTCGATCGCGAGAACGACCGGGTGCAGCTGTTCGATCGGACGGGCGATTGGCTCGGCGAGTGGCGAGGTCTTTGTCGCCCGATGGACCTTTGCGAACGCACCGACGGCGTCATTCTGGTCACCGATCAGGTTCCCAGCGTCACCGCCTTCGCCCCCGACGGTCGGAGGATCGATCGTGGCCGGCCTTCGCTCAATGGGGCGCACGGCATCGCCGAGGCCGCAAACGGCGCGCTCTATCTGGCCGAGATCGCTCCATCTTCGGTGACCAAGCTCGTCCCGGTCCTGTGAGCCGCTGACGCCAGCGAAACCGGCCGCCGTTCAAGACACGCTTGAGGTCGCAATTCTGAGTTTGCCGACCTATCCCCGAGGTCACTCACTCGATCCAAGCTCTCGCAGCGATACAACCCTTCTTGAGGAAATCGGGTCGCCCCCCAGCGACCGAATGATATTCGCCGTCTGTCGCCCCCGCAACCGCGGCCAATGGCTCTCGCCGGTAGACCTAGGCGCCTTTGCGAATCAGGCGACGTCAGGCGATGCGTGGTGTTAACGCACTGACGACGGCACATAGCACTGGGCGCTCACCGACCGGCACGTGTCGCTCCACGACGGGCCTTCGGTCCGGACCGGGTGGACAACCTATGGAAAGCTCACATCTAGTCGCTGAGCCGAGAGCAGATCGCGCCGGGCAGGGCGCCGACGAGGCCGAAGATCAGCAAGAACGGCCCATGCGCCATTCCCGCGGCGATGGCCGCCGCCAGCGGCAGGAAACTCACGGCGAAGGCGAACGCGCCAGTCCACCAAGCCCGCCAGCTGACGGCCCGCCTCGCCAGCGCTTGGTCGAAGACGCCGGCCGCCAACGCCGGCGCCAAGCCTGCCACGTAAGCAAGCGGCAGCAGTTCGATTTGCCGCCAATCCCACTGCGGCGGATCGCCGACCGCTGCGCTCAGCGCGGGAAGCAGGACTCCAAGTCCAATCGCCATGCCGAGCGGCGGCCCGAGAAGCGCGAAGATGAGCAACCGCTTCATCGAGGGCCTGGCGCGGCAATCCGTTGCGGCGACCGATCAAAGACTGAGGCGGGACAAGCCGCAGCGTTTCGGCGCATCGCTACTTGATCGCCGGCACGTCGATCGTCTCGCAAGCCGCCTGTTGTCGCGCGACCGGGGTCGGCTGGTCTTTGACGGCGACGATCGACTGATCGAGGAACTTGTCGGAATCGGCGCTCGTCATCCCGGCAGTGACGAGGATCGCCTGCGCTCGTTTGCGAACCCCCGCGAGGATGGCGGGGTCATGCATGTACTGGCTGCAGATATAGGCCGACGAAACCATCAGCTGTGCGCCATCCTGCACGTCGGCGAGGCTGTCGGCGGACAGCGCCGCGACTGGCCAACCCAGAACCAGCAACGCGAATAGACCACGCATCGGGAAAGCCTCCACTCTGCGGCAAGGGCCCTGTGGCCGCCGGCGCGCCATTCAATTCGCCCCCGACTGGGGCGCGCGCAGCTTCTTCGCCAACTCGGGATCGCGCGCCTCGAGACTGGCCTCGCGGGCGCGGAGGTTGGCGGCGCGGGTCTCTAGCGCATTCAGGCGAGCCTGGACTTTGGCTTGGAGATCGTCGGTCGCCACAGCGCATCGTTCTCGCTGCAAGCTCGCGTAGCCAGAGGCGAGGCCGCCGCCGATCATCGCCAGTCCGACGACGAACTGAATGGCGACGTAGAGCGGGTGCTTGGCGAATGCGAGATTCATGGCTTCGCTCCCGACTGCGGATTGGCGCCGTTGAGCTGCGCCTCGGCGGCGTCGAGCGCCGCCTCGCGCTTGCCGAGCTTCGCGTCGAGGTCTGCGGCCTGCGTCTCCATCTGCTGCGTCTTGTCGAGCCGCGCCGCGCAGCCGGCCGCCAGCCGAAAGGCGTGCGGGGCCTCATAACACAGCCATCCCGCCGCCAAGCCCTGGATGGCGAGGAACGCGATCGCGACCGGCGGCAATCTCGTGAACATGTCAGCGTCCCCCTCTCATTGACCCAGCCAACGCCGCTCCCTCCGTCCCCGGCGGGTTCAGCGCGCGTAAAGTTCGATGAATCCGCAAGCGGCGCAGCGATACGCGACAAGCGGGTAAGAGCGCACGCCCTTTGTCTTGTGACCCCACCAGATGCTCTTTCGCGGCTGGTCTTCATGCCAGCTCGGGATCAATGCGTAATTGTACGGAGCAAAGTCCGGAATAAATCCGACCGCCATCGCTCCGTTGCATTTGCCGCACTTGTTGTCAGCCATCTCGTCGGGCCTCTAGGATGCAAGGCTTTCGGCGGGATTGATCGACGCTTCGCGCTCCGCGCCACTGTCGATCTGCCTCGCCTCTGCACATCTGACCGCCGTCGGCTGTGCGACCGCGACGAGCCTTGGCGACGGCGATGGTCGTCCCGCTCGGAATCGTCATTGTGCGGCCACGCAGCGTTGCAAGTAGCTCTGCGCCGCGGCGCCGACGAGGCCGGCGTCGGCGACGGCTCGGTTGCACTCCCGCGCCCGCGGCGACAGCGGTTGGCCGCCGCCCGCCAGAGGCTGCGGCGGCTTCTC